>OATT01000069.1_pt1 | contig 111266 bp, 81 predicted proteins | sample 1476071 | NCBI WGS metagenome assembly OATT01 (sample SAMEA2579989, study PRJEB22360) | human gut metagenome | biome: human gut; feature: human-associated habitat; material: faeces | place: Denmark | collected 2008/2010 | reverse complement strand
GAGAACTAAGACAATTCCACTTACCAATGCTAAACCAGCTATTGACATCAATAAAGTCGTTTGACTATCATCACTCGTTTTCACATTTGTTGGATTTTTTGATTCTGTTGGATTCTGCTTTGGACTATCAGTTGAATTGATTTCAATATTTTCCTCATATACCAAAGCATATGTTGAGAACCTATCTGTAGAAAAAGACAATGTTCCATCACTGTTTAGAGTTGTTGCTAATTTATCTGCCTTGCCATCATGAAGACGTATAACATAGAATGTTTTTCCCTCAGCCTTAAGATTGCTTGGTAAAGTTAATGTATAAGTGATAGGCTTATTTAATTGATATAAACTTCCTAATTCCTCATTGTTATTAGCAATCAACATCATGCTCAAATCAATATATTGTACAATTTTGGGTGAAGTTTGTGTAGTTCCATTAGAAACTTTTAAAACATCTTTTATCTTTTGAAGTTCTTCTTGTTTTATGGCACTCTCTTGTAGTATTTGAGATTTAGCTTTTACAGTAATTGTTTGATTATCTAAAATGGCTTTTTCAACTTTATAAGCTGTTTCATGACTTAAAATATTTTCAGCAACTTGTTGCCCATTCAATATATCTTTAACGATATCATTAACTGTATTGATAATTGTTGTTTGTGAATAGTTATCACTAATTCCTACTTTTACTGTTGTATCTGGTTTTGATAAATCAACATTTGGTATATCTGCCTTAATTGCTTGAACTGTAACTTTACAGTTTGCACTGAAAGAACCTACTTTTGCAGTAATAATTGCAGTTCCTTCTTTTACTGCTGTTATCACTCCATTGGCATTAACAGTTGCAATTTTGGAATCACTTGAACTCCAAGTGACTTGGTCAAGTGTTGTAGAAGGTGTAACAGTAGCTTTTAAAGCTAATTCAGATCCTACAAGTAATGTTTTCTTTGCTTCTGAAAGTGTGATACCTGTTGCACTTTTAGCAACCTTATATACATTATTAACTTTTACACAACTATAACCTTGCTCTAAAAAAGCATTGACATCGTTATCAAATTGACCACCTGATATTGTCGTATTAACTTGACCAGTTGGTGAATTTTCTCCTATTTTATCAGCTCCAAAATTCCCTTCAAAAGTACCACCGCTAATATAATTAACAGTTGTTCCACCTTGTGTGTCAAAATAATTAGCAAACACATAATTATCCTTTAAAGATTGCTTAAAATGTCCACCAGTGATTGTTGTTTTTGCTGGTCCTTCCCAAAATCTTGTTAGAATTGTATAATTACCACCATCAAATGTACCATCTTCAATTGTTGCAACACCACTATTTTGAATATTTGCAAAGCTTTTGTCAGAAGTACAATGATATGTACCACCTTTTATTGTTAAATTCCCATAGACTTGAGCACTGCTATCATCATTCTTAATGACAATCCCAGAATCTGTAAAAGTTCCATCATGAATTGTCATTGTTCCTAAGTTACGAATCAAAGCAGAATTCTTAGTTCCATTTTGTTCCTTTTCATTATTTATATCATCTGTATATGTTCCATTTACAATATTCAGAGTTCCTGAGTTATCAATTAAATAACCATATCCCTCTTTAGTTAATGTCCCATTCCCTTTAATTTCAAGACTTCCTTGTACAGATAGACCAGGATCATTATCTTTCTGTAAAGTCAATTTTTTACCATTTAAATCTAATTGGATAGTCTTTCCCTTTTCAACAACCATTTGTTGCTGTGTCAAGTTTTCTTGTAATATAATATGACCACTACCATTTTGAATAGCATCATCTAATGTAGAAAATGTCTTCCCATTACTATCCAATATTGGACTGTTAGCAGCATTTACATGACTTGGTATACTACTCATCACCAATGTAAGTGCTCCAGCAACGATGATACCTATAAACCTATTTGTTTTTATACCTCTCACTTTCAAATCCTCCTTTTATAAAATTCTTGTTCATTAATTTGTACTTAAATGAACCTTCAAAAATGATAAGAATTTTCATATTTTGAGGTAAAAAAAGACATTTATCTCATGATAAATGTCCAGTCCGTAAAGGTACAGATAAACGAACTTCATGACTAAATGAAATCCTTATAATAATCACACCCTTTACAATCCTATTTACTTAAGTTCATTATATCTTTTTATATCCTTTTTTTCAATAAAAATATCAATCTCCAAGATAGGATATCTATCTTATGACAAACAAAAAAGAGATACAGTCATCAATATTATAACTGTATCTCAAATGTATTCCCTTCAACAAATAAATGTATTGTCCCCTTTTCAGATAAAACACTATTCTTTACAGGCATAGCCAAATACAATGTACGTGTTTGTAATGGCTCTATCTTTCCTGTTTTTGATACAGATTTATGATTTTCACTTTCTATAATAATTTGTGACTTAATCTGTTCTTGCCCTATTGTATATTCACAATAAATATAATCACTTGGATCTAGTGAACTATCTGTAGTATTTTTAATATCAATTTGTAAAATAACAAATGTTTCATCTTCATGATCAGTTGGAATATAACTGTAGAAGAAACCTTTATTAGAAGGCTCAATTTTATTCGATTGTGTTATATTATTTAAAGCAATTTGCGTTTGCTTAAGAGTTAAAATATCACCCAATGATTTGCTATCATTATTAACAATATGTTGTTCTGTTGTGAATGTATATTGAAATTCATGCTCATCTAAAACTTTAAATTGGAGACTTGCTTCTTCTTTAACTTGCTCCTTAGGAACTTCACAATAAAGATGTACATATCTTGTTTCATTTGTTTTTAAAGTATCTGTTGTACTCATTTGATTATAATTAACTGTTTCTATAGCATGTTTCATTGGATATGATTCTTTATTGATTTCAAATTGTCCATTAAATATATCTGTCATCTTCATTTCATTTTTTGATAAATTAACTGTTTTAACAACCATATCTATAAAAATATTATTTTCATCTGATAACTTAATATATTTATATGTTTTATTTTTATTTGAGGGTGCAATTTGTTGACTGACTTCTGTTTTCATAACTTCAAATTCTAACTGATCTTGATATGTATATGAATTTGCTTCTTTCAATATCTCCACTTCAGTTTGTTTTTGACACCCCATCAAGCAACAAGCAATACCTAGCAATATTCCTATTTTTTTCACAATTATCATTCCCCTTTTTCTTTATTCTAGCATATTTTACAATTAATTCCTACCAAACATTAAACCAAGAACAAAGAAATAAATAATCATATAAGACTTAAAAAGGATAGAAATTCTATCCTTTTGACTCACAACTTCGTTATTCAACAACTCTTACTTTAATAACATTTTCCAAACTTTCAAACTCTTTTGTTCCTACAACATCGTTTGTATCAATAATTGTATAAGCATAATCATCCTTAGCTTTATTTACCATATTTTCAATGTTAATTTCTTGATTAGCTAAAAGAGTGGCAAATTGTGCTAACATGTTTGGTACATTTTTATGAATCAAACAAATACGATACTTTGTCGTGCGTGGTTCGTTAATAGTTGGGAAGTTAACTGAATTCACAATATTACCACTTTCTAGATAATCCTTTATCTCTTTTACTGCCATGCGGGCACAATTATCTTCTGATTCTGGCGTAGAAGCACCCAAGTGTGGCATGACAATCACATTTTCATGATCAATGATATCTGGTGTTGCAAAGTCAGTAATATACTTGGCAACTTTTCCAGAATCAATAGCAGTCAAAACATCTTGTGCATTGACTAAATCCCCTCTTGCAAAGTTCAAAATACGAACTCCATCTTTCATCATTGCAATACTTTCTTGATTAATAATCCCTTTTGTCTCTTTTGTGCTAGGTGCATGTAATGTAATATAATCACATTCACTAAAAATCGTTTCTACATTTTGAGCATTTTTAACCCATTTACTCATTCCCCATGCAGCATTAACTGAAATATATGGATCAAATCCATAAACTTCCATCCCCAATTTGATTGCAGCATTAGCAACATGAACCCCTATTGCACCTAAACCAATAATCCCTAATTTTTTACCTTCTATCTCTGGTCCTACAAACTGGCTTTTTCCCTTTTCCACCAATTTTGCAGCATCCTCATTCCCCTTAAGAGTTTTAACCCAATCAATCCCCTCTACTACCTTACGTGATGATAAGAAAAGTCCACATAATACTAATTCTTTAACTGCATTTGCATTCGCTCCTGGCGTATTAAAGACAACAATCCCCTCATTGCTGCACTTTTCAAGTGGTATATTATTAACACCTGCTCCAGCTCTTGCAATTGCTTTTAAATTATCATTCAATTCATATTCATGCATTGATGCAGAACGTACCAATACACCATCTTCTTTTTCAACATCTTCCCCAACAAGATATTGGTCATCAAATTGACCGACTCCAACTGGAGAAATTTTATTTAATAATTTAATATTATACATATATATCTCCTATTTATTCTCTTCTTCAAATTTTTTCATAAAATCAAGCAATGTTTGAACTCCATCCAATGGCATAGCATTATAGATAGATGCACGAATTCCTCCTACAGAACGATGTCCTTTTAAATTAGACATTCCAGCTGCAATAGATTCTTTAACAAATTTAGCATCCAAATCTTTATTAGGACAAGTAAATGTCACATTCATAAATGAACGATTATCTTTATCACTATGAACATGATAGAAGTCTGATTGATCTAAATAGTCATATAATAATTTCGCTTTCTCTTCATTTCTTTTTTGCATAACTTCTAATCCACCTAAACTATCAATCCATTCAAGCATTAAACCAAGCACATAGATTGAGAAAGTTGGTGGGGTATTGTACATTGAATCATTATCTGCAATTGTATTATATTCCATCAGAACTGGAATATTCTCTTTATGGTCCTTAATAAGATCTTCTCTTACAATAACTACACCTAATCCTGCGATACCCATATTTTTTTGTGCACCTGCATAAATCATCCCATAATCAGCAACATTGATTGGTTTAGACAAGATATTAGATGACATATCAGCGACAACTGGTACCCCTTTTGTATCTGGTACGTATTTCCATTCTGTTCCAAAAATTGTGTTATTAGAACATAAATGAACATAAGATGCATCTTCTCTTAAATCTAATTCCTCTTGTGTAGGAATATGTTTAAAGCCATTATCAGCACCATTGTAAGCAATATGAATATCACCAAATTTTTTAGCTTCTTGAGCACTTTTTTTAGAGAAAGCTCCAGTAACAATATAATCAGCTTTTCCATTTTTCATTAAGTTTAATGGAATAGTTGAAAATTGTTGTGTTGCTCCGCCTTGTATAAATAAGATTTTATAATTATCTGGTATATTTAATACCTTTTTTAATAATGCCTTTGTTTCATTAAAGATTTCTAAATAGGACGACGATCTATGGCTCATTTCCATAACGCTCATTCCACTATCTTTATAGTTCAACATTTGAGCAGCTACTTTTTCTAATACTGGTACAGGTAGTGTTGATGGACCTGCTGAGAAATTGTAAACTCTTTTTTCTGTCATATTGACGTCCTCCTTTATAATGTTGTTGCTATTATATTTGATAAAAACAAATTTGTCCAGTGATATTATTAAAAAACACAAATTTTTATTATTTTTTAATCGAATTGTATACAATTATAAACAATTCTTTATATAATATGCAAAATAAGAAAAAAAAGAACCATGTGGTTCTATCTTACTCATAAAAATAATATTTTTGATCACGCATAGATTTTGCTTTATACATAGCCATATCTGCTTTATGAAAAAATTCCTCATATGTGTCTTGACCATTATAATTAACAATACCAATACTTATTGAAAAAGGCATAATTTGATATTGAGATGTAACTTGAGTTAAAAGATAATCTATCTTATCAATAAGATTATCTTTTTTCATTGTTTTAAGATAAACAATGAATTCATCTCCTCCAATTCTCCCTATAATTTCATTCTGAAAAACGCTCGTTAATTCAGCAGCAAATCCTTTGAGAATTTTATCACCTTCTAAATGACCATATTGATCATTTAATTTTTTAAAGCAATCAATATCTAACATCAATAAAGTTCCTTTCCCATGTAAAAGAATATTTTCCTCAATTCTTTTTTCAACTGTCACTTTATTATAGAGATGTGTTAACCCATCCTTTTGGGATACATCTAATAGATAACTTTCATACTGTTTCATGTCATCAATGTCAGTCATATAACCATCTATCCGTACTAACCTTTTATTCTTATAAATATATTGATATTCTAGTATCATCCATGAACCATTTAGATTTAATTGAACCCTCCCATAACAAGCTCCTTGTCCAGACAGAATATTATCAAATAAATCATTGTATGATGTCTCTAATCTATGTTTGGTGATATTAAAATACCTTTGACACCTTGGAACAACATATATATTGTGATTCTGGGGATTATATTGGAAAATAACAATATTTTGAAAGTGTTCTAATAAATAAATATGACAAGAATAAAATAGTAAGAACATTAATCTTTCTTTAAATCTTTGATATATATTCATAAAACACCTCCTTTGTTACAGATTGTAGAATTTTTGTAACAGTAACTATAAAAACAAAATGAACCATTATATCCAAGAAAACTACTTAAATAAAGTATAACTCGCTTGTTACAGAATGTCTACATTTTGTGACAAATTAAATTATTTTTTGGTATTCACTTTCTTTTGCTCGCCGTAAAAACGTTTGATAAGATATACCTAATTTCTGAGCTGCTTTTCTTGAAGAAATCTGGCCTTGATGCCATAGACATGCATAATCAATAAATTCTGGAGACAATTGAATACGATCTGGTCCAAAATGAACTCCTCTCGCTTTAGCTGCTGCAATACCTTCTGCTTGCCGTTGATGAATAAATTCTCTTTCTGTCTGTGCAACATAACTTAGTAATTGTAAAACAATATCTGATATAAGCGTTCCTATTAAATCTTGATCTTTCCTAGTATCTAATAATGGCATATCCAATACAACTATACTAATATGTTTCTCTTTTGTTAAAGTCCTCCATTGTTCAATAATTTCATCATAATTCCTACCTAAACGATCTATACTTTTAATAACCAATATATCTCCTGTTTTTAGCTTTTTAGTCAATTTTAAATACTTTGGTCTCAGAAAGTCTTTACCTGATTGTTTTTCAATAATAATATGAGAATCTTCTATACCAAAATTTCTCATTGCTATAACTTGTCTCTCTTCATTTTGATCTTTACTAGACACTCTTACATATCCATAAATCATTTCTTTCATTATTTTAACCTCCTTCTTTCATTATTGTAGGCAAAACAACTTTGAAGCAAACAAAAAAGCATATATCAAATATATGCTAAATTTTATTTCTTTCTTCTGCATCCTTTATATAACTTCCAACATCAGCAGGTTTATGTGCATCAGAAGCAGTAATTAATTGTACATGATTTTTTTTAAAGTTTTCTAAAAGTTCATCAGATAAGCCTTTATCTGGATGATTATACCTATAATAACAACCTGTATTATTTTCTGCTTTCATATGATGTTCATTTAAAAGTTCAGATAATCTCTGATATGTTGGTTTTAAGTCATATGTTGGATAAATTTCAAATAATTTAATTGTATCTGGATGTGCAAGTTGAGTAAATAAATCAGATTCAATTAATTGAAATATCAATTCATAATATCTTTTATAAATATGATTAACATCATATTTATCCCATAGTAAAGCTTTTGAAAATCCCATATCATATAATATTCCATCGATAGAATGAATAGCCCCTACTAGAAAATCAAAATGATATTGTGATAAAATATTTCTAATGAATTCTTCATGTTGTGGAACATAACATACTTCTAATCCATATGTTACTTTTATAGGCAAATCCATTGCCTTGACATCTTCCATCAAATTAACAAAATCAGCAAGATGGTCCTTGAATTTCATCTTTTTATTTTCTAACCATGTTTTTTGGACCTCATAATCCTTAAGTTCCATATAAATAGGTTCAAACTCAATAAAGCGGTGTGTATGATCTAAGATTTGAATTTTATCAATTCCTTTTTTATGTGCTTCTTCAACAAATTCTAATACATATTCTTTTGTAAGCGGACCATTTTCTAAATGCATATGACCATCTATCATGTTTATTCCCCCTTATTCCCCTTCTTTTTGCTTATTATATTTTTATATATTCTATTTGTAAATAAAAATGATAAAATAAAAATTTTATTTGGATTCAAAACATTATTTAGCAATCACAAGCAATTCTTGCCTTATATGATGAAATGAGTGTTGCTGATGTGATGAATATAGCTCGGGATAGAATTGCTGATGAAAAGCAAATTATACTTTATTATATTGGCATAATAGACATTCACTGCAAAAATTGAATATAAAACGGGGTATGACTACCCCGTTAAAGATTTAAATTTTAATGATAAACTTTTATACTTATCTAAAATCTCCATTTATGTTGTCTAGTGGGAAAGTATTACATATATAAGCTTAATCGTTTAAATCCATAAAATCCCTTCTCAGACATCATATTAAATATTTCTTCAATAATCGAGTGAGTTCTTTAATATCAATAGGTTTTGCTATATGAGCATTCATTTGGCACTCTAAACATTTTTCAATATCTTCAGAGAAAGCATCTGCTGTCATTGCAATAATTGGAATAACTGATGCATCTGAACGCTCTAATGATCGAATTGCTTTAGTCGCATCATAACCTGTCATACGAGGCATACGAATATCCATAAGAATAGCATCATAATATCCTTCTGGTGATTCTTGGAACTTCTGAAGACATATTTCACCATCTTCAGCCCATTCCAATTCCATACCCATATCAGATAATATTTCTCTTGCAATTTCCCAGTTAAGTTCATTATCTTCGGCAAGTAAGATACGATGTCCAGATATGTCAATATTTTGATTCAATACTTGCTCTTGCATTGAATCAATACCCATATATTGGCGTAAACCATAAAATAAAGTTGATTTAAATAGAGGTTTTGAAATAAATCCATTAATACCGGCTTCACGAGCTTCTATCTCAAATTCGCTCCAATCATATGCAGAAATGAGTAAAATAGGGATGTCCCCTCCTAAATTATGTCGAATTTCTCTAGCAATTTGAATACCATCCATATCTGGTAGTTTCCAATCCAATAAGATAATTTGATAATCATTTCTTTTTTTATGATGTTGAATAACTAGATCTATAGCGTCTTCTCCACTTAATGTCCATTCAGCTTTAATACCAATAGAATCTAATGTTTTTATAGCACTCTCACAGAATAATTTATCATCATCAACAATCAACATATTCCAAGGCGGTAAAACCATATCCATTTCCATCGTCAATACTTTTTCAAAATCTAAAACGATATGAAACTCCGTTCCTTTTCCGAGTTCACTCTGTACATCAATAGTTCCTTCCATTGCATCGACAATATATTTTGTGATTGCCATACCTAAACCGGCCCCTTCAGTTTTATGTATTCTCCTTCCATCTGCCCGACTATAGGATTCATATATTTTTTCTAAAAATGCTGGAGTCATACCTATTCCGTCATCCTTAACAACGATATGAATACGAGCATAGTTCTCACCTTTTGGAGATTCTTCTTCTAAAAGAGAGAAATCTATAGAACCACCATCTGGTGTAAACTTAGTTGCATTAGATAAAAGATTTAATAAGACTTGATTTAAACGGACACCATCACACCATACATTTTCTGTTGAAATATCCTCAATATGTATACCGAATTTCTGTTTTTTTGCTTTTACCTGCGGTTGCATAATAATAACAATACCTTCAACAACCTCTTTCAATGAAATTGCTTCCATAGTTAAAGATAACTTACCACTTTCAATTTTAGACATGTCTAAAACATCATTTATGAGTCCTAATAAATGCTTACTTGATAGTGTGATTTTTTTCAAACAGTTTTTAACTTGTTCTTGATTATCTATATGTGCTGTTGCTATTGCTGTCATTCCTACAATAGCATTCATAGGTGTGCGGATATCATGACTCATATTTGCTAAAAATTCACTTTTAGCCTTATTCGCTTCTATAGCGGTTTCACGTGCTTTCTCCAATTCTTGCAATTGTAATTTTGTCATAACGAAAAAACGTTGGAAAATGAGTATAAAAAGAATCAATATAGCAGCACAAGCAAGTACTGTCGTGCCAACACGTTGGATACCTAGATCATCTATGATAAATCCTAACATTTCAAACGGCATAACTGCGACTAAATGCCATTCAGAATAAGGTAAAGATGTGACATAAACTTGATGATATTGACCATTAATTTTAATCATTTTTGTATAATCTTTATTATTTTGAAGTGCTTTATCAAGTCCTTCAAGAAGAGTTTTTTTTGATGAATCAACTTTTTCAAAATTGTGTTGCTTTTGGATTACATCAAATGACTCCCATAAGTCAGTGTTAGAGTTACGAATAACAAAACTACCATCGGATCTAATAATATGATAATATGTCTCATCCCCTTCATTATCCAAAGAAAGAAATTCTGTGATATACTTCAAAGAAATAGCTGCCACTAAACCAGTACATTTTTTATTGTTTTGCATAGGATAATCAGCATTAATCCCAAACAAAACAAGTTCATTCCCATTAGCATCAGTACCAACAGCAACTCGTTGCTGACCATTTTTTAAGGCATCTACGAAAGGCAATGGATTATTAGGAGATATTGCTTTTCCATAAATTGTTTCAAAAGTACCATCACTAGCACATATTGATAAATGTTCAAATCCTCTGATTTCTGACCTATAAGCCAATTCTTCATAGATTTCTTGTAAATCATTGTTTTCTTTTGAAACCGTAGAAACAATACCTGCCACTTGCTCAAAACGTAATTTAATAACGTTTTCAAAGTTTTTAGAGATTTCTTTATTCATGCTAGACATATAAATTTCGCCTATTTTATATATACTTTCATTACTTTTTTGGTTCATGAATACCCCTAACAAGAAAAATATAATTGTGCTAAACAGAATAAGCAAAATAAAACTACGAGTAAGAAGGCGAGTTATATGATTATTTGTTTTAATGCTACCCATTCTTGTTACTTCTCCTTAAACATTTGATATTCATTAATAGCATCAATTATTTGATAATAGTCTTTTGATAATTGGGGCATTAAATCAAGGGCTTTTTTATAATTATTATTTTTGAATTCATTTGTCATTTGATGACTGCTTTCATATAACTTAGAAAATGAAAGATTTTGACAAATTCCTTTGATAGTGTGAACATAGCGATGTGCATCTTCATAGTTTTCATTCTGGATAGAAATTTTTAAGAAATTAAAACTTTTATCTTTTAAAAACTTGAACATAAATTTCTCCACTATATACTCATTTTGTAATCTCTGAACGACCTCATCATAATTTCCATCAAGCTTCATATAACATTCTCTTAGGTTCATATTATATTTCCTCACTTTCTCTCATAATTTTTTTGTCATCATAAATAGCCACGATTCCTTTATTTTTTTTATTTTTTGCTTTATACATAAAATCATCAGCAATTTTAAATAGTTTTATTGGATTATCCGTTTTATAAATCCCACCCATACTTATTGATACACAAATGTTTGGACATTCATCAAATTCTAGCATATTTACTGAAGTACGTATAATCTTTAATCGTTTCTTAAATAAATCAGATGGAATACAACAGAATATAATAATGAATTCATCTCCACCATAGCGAATGACAGTATCTATCTTTCGGACACATGATACTATTGTTTTTGCTATTTTTTGTATAACACAATCTCCAACATAATGGCCATAAGAATCATTTATAGATTTGAAATTATCAATATCGATGACAACCATATTTTCAATATCTTGTTGATTGACAAAATGTTCATCATAATATCGACGATTGTATACTCCAGTTAGAGGATCAGTGTATAACAAATGCAATGTTTTTTCGTATGATAAGGGATCTTTATTTCTATCAAGGATTCCATTAATATTTTTCTTTTCAATCATATTTCTAATATTTTGAGGTGTTGGCTGAATCTTTGCTACATTTTTCAATTCAGTTTCAAGCATATCTGAAATATTTATTAAACATTGTAAAAGAATAGGATTAAAAGCCCCACATTCACCCCTTAAGATCATTTTTAGTGCTTGATTATGTGAATAAGCTTCTTTATAACATCTTTCTGTTGTTAATGCATCATAAACATCTGCTAAAGCAACGACTTGTGCCGCTATTGGAATTTCATCTCCTTTTAATCCATCAGGATATCCACTACCATCATATCTCTCATGATGCCATCGACATATTTCATAGGCAACACTAACAAGGGGAGATTCTTGTTGTTCAGCAGGTAAGTCCTGCAACATTTTTGCTCCAATTATAGGATGGGTTTTAATAACTTCAAACTCTTGATTAGTCAAACGAGCAGGTTTATTCAAAATAGAACTTGATATTGATATCTTTCCAATATCGTGGAGAGATGATGCTGTACTAATTAAAGCAATATCTGTCTCAGATAAAACATATTGATCAGTTTGTTGTATCAGCTTTTTTAATAAAAGATTAGTAATGGCATTAACACGTAATATGTGTAGACCGCTTTCACCATTACGGAATTCAACAATATGAGATAAAATTGAAATCATCAGTTTGTTATTTTTTTCCTGTTCATGAAACTGTTGTGTTATAATCTTTTCAAGATAATGCTGTCTCGCATATAGAAGCATTGTATTTGAAATACGACGATGGACAATTGTTGAATCAAAGGGTCGACTGATATAGTCAAATGCCCCCAAATCATAAGCACGCTTAATATTAGAAGGAGAATTATCAGCAGAAATCATAATAACAGCGAGGTTATCATCCCAATGATATTTGTTTATATAAGTTAAAACTTCAAATCCATCCATTTCAGGCATAAAAATATCTAACAGTAATAGTGAAAAGTCTTTTCTTTGCTGTGAAAGAATTGTAATTGCTTCAGCACCATTATTTGCTTCTACAATATCATACTGATTTTTAAGAATTTCAACGAGTAGATCTCTATTCATTTCTGAATCATCTACAATTAATATTTTTTGTTTATCCATTATACTTCAGTCACTTTCATAACATTTTATAAATTCAATTTTATTATAATTTTTCCAATACTCATTTACAACCGGTATATTGGTGACGTATACTAATAGGTTGTATCATTTTCTGTTGATAAAATAAGAATAATATAAAATAAAAGGAAATGACTTGTCAAATCATCAGGAAGCATTGTTTGATTTAAATGAATCATTTTTTACTCTTAACTTCTTTTCAAAAATCTATATACTTGAATTAAAGAAATTTTAAGAGATTCAAATTTGTGATGAATAATAAACAAAAGTTAGCAAGGAACATGAAAGTATTGAATTAACATCTCTCTTATCTGACATTGCATACACCCCCACTCCCTATTGCTTAATTCTTTTATCCTCTTATTCATATATCCACATTTATGGCACTTTTGTGATGTTGATTCATACTGCTTTATTCTTGCAAACTTCTTGCCATACTGCTCTGCATTATATTTCAGCATACTAAAGTATCCTGACCATGATCCATCCAATATATATAGTTTTTTCGTCTATAGAGTTACAAAACAAAAAGAAACTGAACAAAATAACTACTAGTTATTTCGTTACAGTTCTTTTTAATCTAATTCAAACTGACCGGTATACAATTGATAATATCTTCCTCTTTGTTCAATCAGTTCATCATGACTGCCACGTTCAATAATTTGACCATGATCTAAAACCATAATAGCATTAGAGTTTCTGACTGTTGATAATCGATGAGCAATTACAAAAACAGTACGGTTTTCCATGAGTCTGTCCATACCTTTTTCAATAAGCTTTTCAGTTCTTGTATCTATTGAACTTGTCGCTTCATCTAAGATGAGAACTGGTGGATTAGCAATAGCTGCACGTGCAATGGCTAATAACTGACGTTGCCCTTGTGATAAGTTTGCTCCATCACCTGTTAACATAGTCTCATAGCCGTTTGGTAAACGTTTGATAAAACTATGAGCATTGGCCAACTTTGCTGCTTCTATTACTTCATCCATAGTTGCATCAAGTTTTCCATAACGAATATTATCAGCTATTGTCCCTGTAAATAAATGCGTATCTTGTAACACTATAGAAATAGATTTCCTTAAATCGTTCTTCTTGATAAGTTTAATGTCAATTCCATCATAAGTAATACTCCCACTATGAATATCATAAAAGCGATTAATTAGGTTTGTAATTGTTGTTTTTCCTGCTCCAGTACTTCCAACAAAAGCAATCTTTTGTCCAGGCTTCGCAAAAAGATTGATATCTTTTAAGATTGTGACCTCAGAATCATAGCCAAACACAACATCATGAAAACGGACGTCCCCTTTTAATGGAACAAGTTCTACACTACCATCTGGTCGAGGATGACGCCATGCCCATAATCCAGTATGTTCCTGACATTCATATAAAACATCATTACGTTCTCTAACACGTGTTAAAGTCACTTGTCCTTCATCAACTTCTTCTATTTCATTCATCATTTCGAATATTCTCTCTGCACCTGCCATAGCAGCTAACACAAAGTTTAACTGCTGTGTAAATTGATTAACTGGTTGTGCAGTCTGCCTTACAAAAATCAAATATGATGATAAACTTCCCAAGTCCATCATACCAGCTATAGTAAAGAAACCTCCCACACAAGCAACAACTGCATAGTTAAAATAAGAAATACTGACAACTGTTGGTATTGTTCTTCCTGAGTAAGTTAATGCTTCTGTTGAAGCATATTGCAACGCTTGATTTCGCTTATTAAATTCATCTATATTTTTTTGTTCATGATTAAAGACTTTTACCACTTTAACACCATCAACCATTTCTTCAATAAATCCATTAAGTTGACCCATAGCTGCCTGTTGATGAGTAAAATAATACTTACTACGATGACTTAAATATTGAATAATAAAATACATAACAATCATGCAACCTAATACAATTAATGAGAGTTGCCAATTTAAAATAAAAATTAATATTAGTGTTCCAACAATCATAATAAAACTCTGAATCAAATTATCAAAACAATTATTTAAAGCATCCTGAACAGTATCTAAGTCATTTGTAAAATGACTCATAATGTTGCCGTGTGCATTGCTATCAAAGTATCGTAATGGCAACTTTTGCATTTTACAAAATAAATCCTGTCTCATTTCTTCAACTATTTTTTGAGAGGTATGAACCATGAGTTGTTTATATATTGCCGTAGAAGTTGCCCCTATTGCATAAATACAAGCCATGAAAATAAGAAATGATATTAACCCCTGAAAGTCTCTAGGAAGAATATAATGATTAACTATTGTACGAATTTGAAAGGTTCCCCATAAATTAACTCCAGTACTCATGATAACTAATAATGAAACACTTAATAATGCATATTTGTGATTCCCCATATATTTTTTAAAAGAACTGAGTGTTTTGATCATATCCCTAGGCTTAGCATTCGTTATTTGTCTTGCCATTATAAACCAGCTCCTTCCATTTGAGAATAGTAAATATCTTGATAGATACTATTATTCTTTAAAAGTTCATCATGTGTTCCAATCGCATTGATATGTCCATCATCAAGGATAATGATTTGATCAGCGTGTTGAATTGAGGATACTCGTTGGGCAATAATCAACTTTGTTGTTTCTTTAAGAGTTGCAAGACCTTCACGAATATTTGCTTCAGTCGCTGTATCTACAGCACTTGTTGAATCATCTAAAATTAAAACCTTTGGATGCTTTAATAACGCTCTTGCAATACATAAACGTTGTTTTTGTCCTCCTGAAACATTGACTCCTCCTTGTCCTAAATCAGTTTCATACCCTTTTGGAAATTGATGAATAAATTCATCTACACTAGCGACATGACAAGCCCAATCAATATCTTCGTCCGTAGCATGTTCATTACCCCATAAAAGATTTTCTCTAATTGTGCCACTAAATAGAACATTTTTTTGTAAAACCATTCCTACACTATCTCTTAAATGTTCTATAGAATACTCTTTTACATTATGACCATCTATGAGAACTTCTCCTTCACTAACATCATATAGTCTAGGAATAAGTTGAACAAGACTCGTTTTGGCTGAACCAGTTCCACCTAAAATTCCAATTGTTGAACCTGCTGGAATATGCATATCAATATTACTTAAAACATATTCTTTTGCTGTTGTCTTATATTTAAAATAAACATGGTGAAATGCAATATCGCCACTATTAACAATCAATTCTTTATTTTGCGGATCATGAATATCAGGAACTTCATCCAATACTTCTATAATACGTTCACAACTGGCAATAGAACGTGTTAACATTAAAAAAACTGCTGAAATCATCATCAAAGAGTTTAAAATTTGCATTACATAACTTAAAAAACCTGTTAACTCTCCAACTTTCATGACTCCTTCAAAAATCATCTGTCCTCCAAAGAAAAGAATGCAGATAATTGTTGTATACATTACATATTGAAATAGTGGCATATTCCAAACTGATGTTCTAAATGCATGTTCACTGTTATCTCTTAATGCAATATTCATTTTTTTAAATTTTTCTTCCTCATACCCTTCTCTTACATAAGATTTAACGACTCTTATAGCATTTAAATTTTCTTGCACAACTGTATTGATTTGATCTATGCTTGCTTGCATTAATCGATATAACGGTCCTACTTTCCTAACAATCACAAAAAGTCCGCAAGCCAATATTGGTGTCACTACAACAAACACCATAGTCAATTCTGGATTAATTGTAAAAGTAAAAAACAATGCCATTAATAACATAACTGGAGCACGTACAAGTGGTCGAATTCCATTACTAATTGCTGTCTGTAGAATTGTCACATCACTTGTTAATCGAGTAATTAAAGATGACGTTGAAAAATGATCAGTATTTGCAAATGAGAAATTCTGAACTCTTTCAAATTCATCTTTTCTAAGTTCTGCTCCAAATCCTTGTCCAGCTGTTGCAGCAAAACGAGCATACATTATTCCTAAAATCAGTGCTAATAAAGCACAGATAATCATTTGGGCACCTTTCCATAAAATATATCCTTTGTCACTATTTGCAACACCAATATCTATAATATCTGCCATTAATGTTGGAATAACTAACTCAAAAACTGTCTCCAAAATGACACATGCACACGCTAGCATCAAGTATTTACGATGTTTTTGTGCATAAGGAAACAAACGTTTTAGCATAAAAATTCCCCCTATTCTAATTCTTTTCCTGCTAAATTCATATACATTCTTGACAAATAGTCTTTAAATTGTTCTTTTTCTTGAGCACTAAAACCTTGCAGAGAAATAGCCTCTACTTCCCTACAATGAATATCCCATTTTTTTAAAGCCTCTTGTCCAAGTGGTGTAATTCTTAATTGATAAGCACGTTTATTGTGTGGATTAATCTGACGTGTTAACATATTTTTTTCTTCTAGACCATTTAAAATCTTACTCACTGTAGCTGGTTCTACATCACAAGCTTCAGCAATATCTTTTAATTTACAATCATCATTTGTAGAAATATAGCGTAAGACTTTTGGCTGTCCAGGTGCTAAATTCATTTCATACATTTGAGCACGATTTTTCTTTCTTTGAGCATGAAATGTTTTAAATAATAAAATATAGAGTGGTACCTGCATAAATTCACCTCTTTTGTTAGTATGCTAATAATTAGCATACTAACTATAATACTATATGAACCTATTGTCAAGATATGTCATACATTTATCTTGTATACGTTTTATTTGCTTGTCAAAAATATGAGTGTTATAATACGAAGAGAAAGAAGGTCATATTATGAGTAAAGTTGATATTATATCTGGTTTTCTTGGTGCAGGAAAAACAACATTAATTAAAAAGTTAATCAAAGAAAACTTAAGCCATGAAAAAGTTGTGTTAATTGAAAATGAGTTTGGTGAAATTGGTATTGATGGCTCTTTTCTTAAAGAGGCTGGTATTGAAATTACTGAAATGAACTCTGGATGTATTTGTTGTTCTCTGGTTGGAGATTTCAGTGAAGCGTTAGAAAAAGTTGTGAAAGATTATCATCCAGATCGCATTATTATTGAACCATCTGGTGTTGGCAAATTATCTGATGTTATTCAAGCAGTTATCAATGTCCATGATGATAAACTGCAATTAAACAGCTTTATTGCTGTAATTGATGCGAAAAAATGCAAGACCTATTCATTAAACTTTGGTGAATTCTTTAATAATCAAATTGAATATGCTTCAACAATTATATTGAGTCGTACTCAAGATGTTGATCAGCATAAGCTAGAAGAAGATATTCAAATCATTAAGACATTCAACACAAAAGCCAATATCATTACAACACCTTGGGATGATTTAACTGGAGATACAATTATGAATGCCTTAGAAAACAAAGATTCTTTACAACAAGTTCTCCTCAAAGAAGTAGAAATATGCCCAGTATGTGGACATCACCATGATGAAGACCACCATCATGAACACGAATGCTGCCATGGAGAACATCATCACCATCACGATGAACATGAATGCTGTCATGAAGACCACCATCATGAACATAGTCATGAATGTGAATGTGAACACCGCCATGAACATGGACATCATCATGCTGATGAAGTCTTTACAAGCATGGGTAGAGAAACCATTCATACATACACACAAGATCAATTAGAAACCATTTTGAAAACTTTGTCATCTTCATCTCAATTTGGAAGTATTCTTCGTGCAAAAGGAATTTTACAAACTCCTGAAAAAACATGGTTACATTTTGACTTAGTGCCTGGTGAATATGAAGTTCGCGTTGGTCCTGCTGATTACACTGGACGTATTTGTGTCATTGGTAAAGATTTATTAGAAGATAAAATTAGTGAATTGTTTGGAGTTGAATAATGAAGACACGTATATATTTATTTACTGGATTTTTAGATAGTGGAAAAACAACTTTTATCAATGATACAATAACTTCAACTGATTTTTGTGAGGGTGAAAAATCATTATTAATTGTAAGTGAACAAGGTGAAATTGGATATAATCAAGAAGAAATTGAAACTTTAAATTGTGATATTGTTTATGTTACGAATGAAGATCAATGGACATATGAATATTTTGAAGACTTAAGAAACAAATACAATCCAACTCAAGTTCTTATTGAACTTAATGGAATGTTTAATGTGAATCGCTTATTGGCTTGTAGTCTTCCTGATGGGTGGGAAGTTGTTCAAGTTTTAACAACTATTAATGCACAAACATTTAGCTTATATATTCAAAACATGCGTTCTTTATTATTTCAACATGTTGTACATACTGATTTATTAATATTTAATAGAATTGACAATTCTATTAAAAAATCTTTCTTGAGAAACAACATTAAGGCAATAAACTCAACTTGTCAGATTATTTATGAGAAAGATGACGGAACAGTGAACACTTTAGATGATGATGAATTGCCATTTGATATCTCTGGTGATGAACTTATTGTCCTAGATCATGATTTTGGTATCTTTTGTATGGATGCTTTAGATCATCCTGATAAATATGCTGGTAAAACAGTTACGCTAAAAGGCAAATTTATTGGACGTGATAAACAACTTGAAGATGGTTTCGTTATTGGGCGATTGGCAATGGTTTGTTGTGAAGAAGATACTTCGCTTATTGGAATGGTTTGTGAACACCCAGCAGCAAAACAACTTATTCCTGATGAATGGATTCAAGTCACTGGAAAGATTGTTCTAGAATTTGATTTGGATATTGGTGGAGAAGTTTGTATATTAAAAGTGGACGACTTAAAAGTCGTACCACCATTAGATAATGAATATGTAACTTTTGATTAGAGGACAATTATTGTCCTTTTTTCTTTGAAGGATATTGATTTTATTTATCATTTTCAAAAAATGAAGTTCTTATAAAGTAAAAGATGAGTGTACTTATAACTAGAGAAATAATTATTGGTAGATAAAAGATTAGAATAGTTCCTATTCTATTATCAATCAGTTGATATAATATGTTATAAAGATGCTGAAATGTCACTGTATATTCAATAAAATAGCGAATAGGTATAAGTGTTAACAACCAAATATTGATACTAAAAAATGTTTTCTGATATGATTGTTTATGCAATGGTATTGCAAAGACCTCAAAGAGTATAATACCTAATACCTGTATAAACATACCTATGAATAAACATATTGAATTTTGATAATAATTCCATAACGTATAAGCTAAAACAAGTCCTAAAAAAATAATGAGTGTAGAAACAACGAGGATAATATCAATACGATTATCATCAGCCTGATTCTTCTCCATTTCATCTTTTAACAGATAATCAGTACTTACATGAAACAATTCACTCATAGCCACTATATTTTGTATATCTGGTATACTTTCGTTTAATTCCCATTTGGATACAGATTGTCTTGATACATCTAATTGTTCTGCTAGCTGTTGTTGAGATAGACCTCTTTCTTTTCTTAATTGCAATAATTTCTCATTCAGTTTCATTTTCTAATCCTCCTGACTTCTTTATTTTATCAAATTGAGTTGTTGCATACGACATAGCTCACTTGTCAGTTTCGCACCTAACAGTTGCACACTCTTATTTTACAAGAATTTTAAATGAAAACTCAAATATCTAAACTCTAAAATATTTTTCATCTCCCAGAATATTTTCTTTAGGAAATTTTTTCATATTGCTTTCGAATAACATATTGATAAACTATATAAATAACACTAACTACAACAAATAAAGTGATATAAGCAATCTTTAATCCAAAAAATTCACCAATCAATCCAACTAATGGAAAATAAATAATCATAACTAAACTAAATCCTAAAGATAAGACAGATAAGAGTGTTGCTCTTAAGTGACTTTCAACCTTTTCATTTAAAAAAGTCGTCATAGCTATATACAGTATTGTTTCAAAGAATGCCATCACACATATTGCTAAAATAGAAATAGGATAAAAAGGTATTCCAATCATAGAAATAACAATTCCTAATGGTAGAATTAAGAGTAACTTTTTTTGTGAATAATGTTTTAGAATTCTATAAGCCAACGTTCCTGCAATCATAGCAGCAACATTTTCTAATGATAAAAAGATAGAAATAGATGATATCTTTATACCTAACTCAGTCCAGTAATTTGTTAAGTAATAATAACATGTTGTTAATGATGCTGAAAAAAGTGATGTACTTAAAATCAAATAAAAGATTTGATGATCTTCTTTAATAAGCTGATAACTCATAATGACTTGTTGTTTCATATCATTTAGAATATGAGTTTTGACATAATGCTGATTTCGAATCTCTTTCATCTGCATCAAAACAAAAATAGATATTATCACAACAAGTATAGATAATCCATATGTCAATTGATAACTCAATCCTGCAATGATTCCACCAATTGTTGTTGCTAATAAGGTTGCCATTTGAATCACAATTTCTCTTCTTCCCTGTATCTTAGGAAAAGTATCTTGTTCATGAGTTTCCATTAAAAGATCATAAACATAAGCACTATCAGTACCTGATTCTAAATTATATGATAATGCAGACAATATAAATGATAAATACAACATCCATTCTGATTGTCCTATAATTAAAACAATAATGGATATAATATCAATGAGTCTTCCTAGCAATCGACTCAATCGTCTTCCATATAAATCACTAATAATTCCTGTTGGCATTTCTCCTAACATTGATGTGATATGGAAAATACTTTCACATATTCCAACATCAATAAGAGTAAATCCTTTCATAATTAAAAATGTTGGCCAAAGTAATGTTGTGAGTTTCAAATTAAGTAAAAATTCAAATATATAATTTAAATATAAATTCTTTTTCATGATAAATCCCCTTTTCTCTTCTGGGGAACAAAAAAAGATTCCACAATAAAAATGGAACCTTTGTTTATTATTGTATTGACAGTTCCCCTATTTTGGACGCACTCGTCCCTTGTAAGAAAAACTGGTTAATATTGTTCCTGTGTAAGCCATGCATCATGATATGAATTTGAATATTGTTGATTATTAATATGCATGTCTTCCACCTCACTATCTTTGTTTATTGTATCATTAATACATCTTATTGTAAACCTCATTCATACTCCTTGCTCTTTAAGAACTCTTTAAACCAGTAAAAAGAGTCTTTTTTTATACGCTGATACGAACCTGTTCCATCATCATTTTTGTCTACATAAATAAATCCATATCTTTTTTTCATTTCTCCACTTGTTGCACTTACTAAATCTATTGGTCCCCACATCAAATAACCAATACAATCAACATAATCTTTCTCTATTGCTTTTTGAATTTGGTCAATATGTTTTTGAAGATAATCGACTCTCACCTGGTCATGGATTTTTCCATCAATTATCTCATCTTCTAAACCAATCCCATTCTCTGTAATCAATATTGGTAAATGATATTTCCTATCTAAATAATTGAGAAGATATCTTAACCCAACTGGATCAATTGTTAAATCCCAAGCTGTTTTCTCTAAATAAGGATTACTATATCCACCAAATAATGCTTTTTCCTCATCAATCTCTATATGAGAACTCACTTCTGTACAATAATAGTTAATCCCAATAAAATCGATCTTTCCTTTTGCAAAAGCTAACTTATCTTCACTTGAAATTTCAATAAAGACACCTTTCTCTTGAAATTCTGCTAACTTATATTGAGGAAAGTATCCCATTGTCATAGCATCAAGTTGGTATAAGTCTTGATTCATATCCTGAAATGCTCTCATAACATCTAAAGGATGACAAGTTTTAGGATAAAAAGGGGTTATCCCAAAAACGCATCCAACTTTATTTTGAGGATTAATCTGGTGTGCAAGTTCAACAACTTTTGTACTTGCAAGCGACATATGATAAGAAAGTCTTGCCTCAAATTCGTGAATATTATCAAATTCTGATGGTTTTAATCCCGTTAGGATATATGTAAATAAATTAGAATATTTTCCTTTTAAATCTAAATGATTTGTTTCATTAAAAGTAATCCAATAATGTACCTTATTATTCAAAGATGTTATCACAGTCTGACAAAATCTAACATATAAATCAACAGTTTTTCGATTATACCATGACTGATATTTTTTCACAATATTCAATGGCATTTCAAAATGATACAAAGTTACAATTGGTTCTATATGATATTTTAATAATTCATCAATAACACAATGATAAAAATCCAACCCTTCCTGATTAGGATATTCATCATCTCCTTGAGGATATATTCTTGACCAGTCTATCGAGATTCTTAATGCTTGAAATCCCATTTCAGCAAATAAAGCAATATCTTCTTTATATCTATGATAAAAATCTATACCTGTATGATTTGGATAAATCACATCTTCTTTTATTTCATCATAGACTTGTCGCATTTGCTGATGGCTGCCAGAACTGACATAATCCATAATAGCCGGACCTTTCCCACCTTTCTGATAACCGCCTTCACTCTGATGAGCTGAAATGCTGCCACCCCACATAAACTTTTTCATGATAGCACCACCGTTAAACATGATTGATTTAAACTCAACTGATTCTCATTTGTAGGAACAATATCTAAATAATCATGAGAATTTGTAATGACCATAATCACTGTATTATCAAATCCTTCTTTTGAAATAGCTTCACGATCAAAATGTATCATTTCCTGACCAATATGAACATGATCTCCCTGTTTGATAAAAGATTTAAAATATTTTCCATTCAATTCTACAGTGTCGATACCTATATGAATAAGAACTTCTATTCCATAATCGGTCTTCAATCCAATTGCATGTTGTGTTGGAAATAAAGTCACAACCTCTCCACTCACTGGTGCATAAATGATATCTTCTTCTGGCATGAATGCAATTCCTTTTCCAAGTGCCTCACTTGCAAAAGCTTTATCCTCAACATCAGTAAGAGAAATAACTTTCCCTTCAACAGGTGCATGTATTTCTAAATTTCTTTTTTTATTTTGAACTGAATTCTCTTCATCTGTATCTGGGATTCCTAAAAAATAAGAGGCAATCCCCGCTCCAATAATAGCAATCACAACTGCTATAATAGCACAATAGAAATTACGATAGTCTCCATCTCCTATCCACGCTGTTAAAGAGACTAATCCAGCAAAAGAATAACCCTTTACACCCATAAGCCCTGCAAACATTCCACCTAGTCCACCACCAATCATAACAGCAAAAAATGGACGACGGAACTTGACAAAGACACCATAAATACCTGGTTCAGTAATATTCATAAATGCACTAAAGGCTGTTGTTCCAAAAAGTTGCTTTTGTTGCGAATTCTTTGATCTTAAAAAATAACCTAATAACGCTCCACCAACTGCTGCATCAGAAATCAAAGACCCAACTAAGAAAATAGGATCATAACCTTGAGTTGTTAAGAAATTCATTAAAACTGGCATAACAAAATTTGCAGCACCAAACATAATCAAGAATGGTTGTAAAGCAGCATATAATGCAACAACTATCCAATTACCAACTGTACTCATTAAAAATTGACAAATGAGATTAATGCCATCACCTAACCAAGTTCCCATTGGTCCAAATAACAATAGAGTTACTGGCAGGCATATTAATAATGTTAAAACAGGTTTAAAGAAATAAGTTATTGCATTAGGAATAATACGAGATAAAACTTTATCAACATTTCCCATTAGCCAAACTGCTAATATAATAGGAAAAAATGAATTAGAATAAGTAATAGTGGGCAAAGGAATACCAAAGAGATTAAGCCCCTCCACACCATTAATACCTGTTGATAAAAGTGTAACTGCTAATGCAACTGCTAAGTAAGGATTCGCATTGAGTTTTTTAGCACATGACATTGCCATAAATACAGGCAGGAAATAAAATATAGCATTACGTAACGAATCTATAATCATATAAGTTGAGCTTTCTGCTGATATAATACCTGTTAAACTCAAAATAGATAAAACACCTGCTAACATACCAGCTGCCATTAAAGGCTGTAGAATCGGTGACATAGACTCTGACATCAAATCTAAAACAGAACGCCAGATATTCTTTTTCACAGTTACATCTTGAGAAACACCATCTCCTAATAATTTCATGAAATCTTTATAAACATCCATAACTTGTGGACCAATCACAATTTGAAAGACTGCTTCATTAGCTATAACATCGATCACTTCTTTTAATTCTAGAATTTTATCTATATCAGCAAGACTTTGATCAGTTAAAGTGAAACGAAGTCTTGTGACACAATGGACAACATTCTGTATATTATCTTTTCCACCAACAAGATAGATAATCTTTTCACATAAATTCTTATAATTCATAATAATCCTCCTATTTGTCTCGGTATGTCACACGATGAATATGCAATATCAAATATGCTTCTTCATCTTGTGACAATTCACATTGAAATACCTTGTAAACATATTGTTTCATCTTTTGTACACAATGATAGGATTGTGGATACATTTTATAGATGTGATTATACAATTCATTATCTGTCTCCACAAAGAAATCTTTATGTACTAATCTTTGGGCAAAATATTGAATATGAGTGACTAATCGCATATAATTCATTGAATCTTCATCAAACGTTGTATGGAAATGATATTTAATAATTGCTAATAGATCTTTAACAGTATCCATAATCAACATCGATTCTTCCATGTTATTATGTGTCTGAATATTAATGAAATGTAAGGTAATCGCTACAGCTTCATCTTCTGGACAATCTAGTTTGAGTTTTTCTTTAATGAGTTTAATCCCATATATGCCTATCTGATAATGTTTTGGATAAAACTTCTTTACTTCATAAGATAGTGGACTTCTCATAAATTGACCTTTTTTCATTCTTTTGATTGTAAAATCAACATGATCTAAGAGAGTAAGATAAAGATAATCAGACATTTTTTCTTCTAGAAGAGTTTCACCATAATCTATCACTTGATTGACAATCTGAAGATATTCTTCTTTTGTATTTGTTAATAAATAACTAAAATGTTCTAATTTATCATGTGAATCTAATACATATGTCTTATCTATTTCACTAAGTTCAATGGAATCTCCTGGTCGCTTTTTAAAAGAAATTCCTTTTGAATAAACAATAACCTCTTGTGATCCACGTTTGACAACTGCCACATTATTATTCAATATTTGGCTAACTTTCATATAATGACCTCCTTTCTAGAAAAAAAACTCAAACAACATGTCAAAAACATGTTATTTGAGTTCTGCCTGCATTCCAGTAACATACTCTTTTCTTGTAACAGCTTGTTACAAGGTTTTCTTTCTAATCCTAGTATAGAATATCATCTCATCCTTTGTCAAGCGCTTTCATAAATAATAATTTATATATTTACTCAATAAGTTATTTTATCATATAAATTCATGTTTTTTCTTACACAACTTATTGACATTGATTCTGCCTAAAATGTAAAAGGTATTGCTAATAAACAGTATCCTAAGGTTTCGTTATTTATTTGACTTGTTGATTATTTCAAGAAGTCATTCAACAACACTATTGATAATCATTAACATTTAATAATCTGTCATCCTATCACCTAATGTTATACACCATAGAATATGTTTTAAGCAAATATAAATAACAGATAAAATTTGAACTTATAACAACTTTCATGTATAATGAGTAGTGCTAAAAAAGAGGTGAAAAAATGGAAGGTTTTTGGTATGAATTAAAACATGTATGTAAGCAAAGTGGAGCAAGATATGGTATCTTGCATACCCCTCATGGAGATGTAGAAACACCTATGTTTATGCCCGTTGGAACATTGGCTACAGTCAAAGGTATCTCGCCTGAACAATTAAAAGAAATGAACTCACAAGTGATTCTTTCTAATACTTATCATTTATGGTTAAGACCTGGTGAAGATGTTGTCAAACAGGCTGGTGGTTTACATAAATTTATGAATTATGATGGACCTATCTTAACGGATAGTGGAGGCTTTCAAGTTTTTTCTTTAGGAAAAACAAGAAAGATAGAAGAAGAAGGTGTTACCTTTAAAAGTATTGTTGATGGAAAGAAATTATTTCTATCCCCTGAAAAAGCTATTCAAATTCAAAATGATTTAGGTGCAGATATTATTATGAGTTTTGATGAATGTGCTCCTTATCCTTGTACACATGACTATATGAAAAACAGTGTTGAAAGAACCCTTCGTTGGGCAAAACGTGGGAAAGATGCTCACCAAAGAGATGATCAAGCATTGTTTGGAATTGTTCAAGGTGGAGAATTTGAAGATTTAAGAGAATTCAGTGCGAAAGAATTAGTGAAAATGGATTTTCCAGGTTATTCTATTGGAGGAACCAGTGTTGGTGAGCCTAAGGATGTCATGTATAAAATGATTGATGATGCAATTCAATGGCTACCTGTAGATAAACCACGTTACTTAATGGGAGTAGGAAATCCTATTGACCTCATAGAAGGTGCTATGCGAGGCGTTGATATGTTTGACTGTGTTTTACCAACCAGAGTGGCGAGACATGGTGCATTAATGACACATTATGGAAGAATGAATATTAATAATGAGAAGTTTAAATATGACTTTACGCCTATAGATGATAAATGCCATTGTTATACTTGTCGTAACTATACACGTGCTTATTTGAGACATTTACATAAATGTGATGAAATATTCGGAAAGAGTTTACTCTCTATCCATAATGTTGCATTCTTATTACAATTAAGTGAAGATATTAGAAATGCAATTCAAGAGGATCGTTTATTAGACTTTAAAGAAGAATTCTTAGATCATTATGGTAGAGATGTATATGAGAGGGCATTTTAAATATGAAATTAAGTGAATTTGATTATCATTTACCTGAAGAATTAATTGCACAAACTCCCTTAAAAAAGAGAGATACTTCTCGTTTGATGGTATTAGATAGAAAGAATGAAACAATTGAAGATAAACATTTTTATGATATTCTTGATTATTTACATGAAGGAGATATCTTAGTCAGAAATAATACAAAGGTTATTCCTGCAAGACTCTATGGAACAAAAGAAGAGACCAATGGACATGTTGAAGTTTTGTTACTTAAGGATTTAGGTAATGACGTTTGGGAATGTCTCGTAGGTAATGCAAGAATTGTGAAAATTGATACTATTATTACTTTTGGTGATGGTTCTTTAAAAGCAAAATGTATTCATATTGGTGATGAAGGAATACGTCACTTTGAAATGATTTATGAAGGTATCTTTTATGAGATTTTAGATACTTTTGGAACAATGCCTCTTCCTCCTTATATCAAGGAAAAACTTGAAGATCAGGACCGTTATCAAACTGTCTATGCAAAGATTGAAGGAAGTGCTGCTGCTCCAACAGCTGGTTTACATTTTACTGATGATATTATTGATAAAGTCAAAGCAAAAGGTGTAAAGATTTTAGATGTGACTCTTCATGTAGGGTTAGGAACATTTAGACCTGTTAAAGTAGATGATGTTTTAGAACATCACATGCATAGTGAATTTTACATGATTGATGAAGATGTTGCACAACAATTAAACAATGCCAAAGCAAATGGTCAGCGTATTATAAGTGTTGGTACAACATCTACAAGAACACTTGAAGCAAATTTTAAGAAATATGGACAATTTAAAGCAACTCAGGAAAGTACTGATATCTTTATTTATCCAGGCTATCAATTTGAAGCTATTGATGCTTTAATTACAAATTTTCACTTACCTAAATCTACCCTTGTGATGTTAGTGAGTGCTTTTGCCAATAAAGAATTTATATTAAAGGCTTATCATCATGCAGTTGAAGAAAAATATCGTTTCTTCTCATTTGGTGATTGTATGTTTATTCAATAATGAAAATAAATTATGATTTAAAGCTTCAAGAAGAATTAATGAAGATTGGAGATACAAAACCATCTCTATTGCTTCATGTATGTTGTGGTCCTTGTTCAAGTTATGTCATTAAAGAATTATCTGAATATTTTCATATAACTATTTATTATTCTAATTCAAATATTTATCCTATTGATGAATATCAAAGAAGATATCAGGAACTTTTACATTTTATAAAGAGATTTAATCAAGATTTCAAGCATAATATTCAAGTTATCGAAGATCCTTACAATCATCCTGAATGGGTTTCTCATCTTTATCCACTTAAAGAATTACCTGAGGGAAGTATGAGATGTAGACTATGTTATAGTTTAAGAATGCGTAGAACATTTGATTATGCAAAAATAAATCATTATGATTATTGGACAACTGTCTTGAGTATATCTCCACATAAAAATAGTCAATGGATTAATGAAATTGGAGATGCTTGGCAAAGTTCTACACCAAAGTTCTTATATGCTGATTTCAAGAAAAATAATGGTTATCTTAAATCAACTCAAATGACAAAAGAGTATGAAATGTATCGACAAAATTACTGTGGCTGTATGTTTAGTTATGAAGAAATGTTAAAAAGAGAAAAACAAAAATAGTCTTTAAAAAGGAAGAATTAAATCTATGATAAATAGATTGAGTTCTTCCTTTTGTTCTTTATAGAGAATTATAATAGAGACTCATACATTTTTTATTTTCCTAATTCGTTACTTCTATCTATATAAGTTGTATGTAGCATGTTTTCTGCTAAATCACTCATTGGTTCTTGATAGAAATCCTTATATAACTGTTGAATTTCAGGATTTTCATGACTTTTTCTTAAATTCATTGATTGGTCTCTGTTATAAAGTCCTGCAATTCTTTTTGCGCGAAGGAGATCGCCCTGATATTTCGTATCTTTTGGTTGACCACCACCACCAATACAACCACCTGGACATGTCATAACTTCAACAAAGTGATACTTTTTATCAGCAGTCTTCATCTTTTCGATAAATTGACTTGCATTTTTTGTTCCAAAAATGACTGCAATATTAACTGTTATACCATTCATATCTAAACTTGCTTCTTTAACATCATCCAATCCCCTTACAGGCGTATATGTAAGCAAATTGATTGGAGCTGATTCACCTGTCATTATTTCATAAGCAGTACGAAGTGCTGCTTCCATAACTCCACCTGAGTTTCCAAAAATAACACCAGCTCCACTTGCTTCACCCATTAGTGAATCAAACTTTGAATCTTTTAAAGATGTAAAATCAATATTTTCCTCTTTAGCCCACTTTGCCAGTTCTCTTGTTGTAATCACATAATCCATATCACGCATATTATCAATTCCTAAATATTTCCCAGCATCACACATCTCTTCTCTTTTGATTTCATATTTTTTGGCTGTACAAGGTGTAACAGCTATATTAATAATTTGAGTTGGATCTAAGTTCATTTTTTTAGCAAAATAAGTTTTTACTGTGGGCCCTTGCATACCAATTGGACTCTTAGCAGTTGAAAGATGATTACGCATTTCTGGATGATAAATTTCTAAATATTTTACCCAAGCTGGGCAACAACTTGTGAATTGCGGTAAAGGCTTAGTTTGCTTTGTTAAGCGACGTATTAATTCTGTACCTTCTTCAAGAATAGTTAAGTCAGCTGAGAAATTTGTATCTAAAACATATTTAGCTCCTAGTTTTCTTAATAAAGCAATCATTTTACCTTCTACAAAAGTTCCATCTTCCATACCAAACTCTTCTCCTAAGGCAATTCTTACTGATGGTGATGTATTAAAAATAATAATTTTATCAGAATTTTTCATGTCTTCTTGAATGAAAGGATATTCATAAGTTTCATGAATACTTGAGACTGGACATACATTTGCACATTGTCCACAATTGATACATACTGCTCTATCTAATGTATCTTCTAAGCTATACGTTCCATGAACTCCAATATAATCTTGACAGATATTCTTACATTGACCACACTTAATACATTTTTCTTCATCTCTTTGAATTGATGGATTATCACATTCTATGGGTACACGAATATCCATTCCTAAATGTTTGCTCATACATTATCCTCCTCTTAAATAGTAATCGTTACTATTATTATATCATCATGGAAAATATTGTCAAACAAAAGAGATATCTATAATGATATCTCAGTTTATTGAATCTCTGAATCATTATTCAGACGATTGTGTATACTTTGCATTTTATAATCTAACTCTGATATAGACATTGCACACTGGATTAATTCTTTTTTGATATCTTCAGGAACATTATTATCAGTTTTATATTTTAATTTATGTTCTAATGAAGCCCAGAAGTCCATAGCTATTGTTCTTAATTGAACTTCTACATGAATAGGCTGTACACCTTCAGCTAAAAATATAGGCACCTCTAACACTAAATGCAAACTTCTATAACCATTATCTTTTGGATTTTGAATATAATCTTTTATCTTGATAAGCTTAATATCATCTTGATTAATCAATAATTGAGCCACAACATAGACATCATCTATATAATTACATATCACACGAATTCCAGCAATATCATGTATATGACGCATAATTTCTTTTTCAGTCAATGTTACATCTTTATCTATCGCCTTTTTTATAATACTTTCTGGCTTTTTTAATCTAGACTCAATATGATGAATAGGATTATGATCATATTTCACCTTGAATTCAGAATCTAGTATCTCCAATTTTGTTCGAATTTCTTTAATCCCAGCTTCATAAAGCTGCTCCATACGTAATAAACTATTAACATTTTCCAAAATTGGATTTTTAACAACTTGATTAAGAATATTCTTTTTTAATCTCTTATTATCCAATAATCTTATTTTATCTTTCTTCAACATTTCACAATCTCCTTACCTCTATTTAATACAATCGAGATGAACTCATGGTGAACTGATTGAAAAGCAAGAAAAGAGTCTAACGACTCTTTATTTTATCAACAAATATTTTTATTTTCTCTGTTGCGATTTTTAGTTCCTCAATACTATAAGCATATGAAACACGAATGAATCCTTCACCAGCTGGTCCAAATGCTGTTCCTGGTACACATGCTACCTTTTGATCTTCTAAGAGTTTTTCACAAAACTCATCTGAAGATAGTCCTGTTGATTGAATGCATGGGAAAACATAGAATGCACCTAATGGCTTAAATGTTTCTAATCCCATATCATTAAATGTTTTCACAAGAAAATTTCTTCTTGTTCTATAGGAATCACGCATTTTCATAACTTCTTCCTGACAGTGTCTTAAACCTTCAATGGCACCATATTGTGCTGGTGATGGGGCTGACATAATAACATATTGATGAATCTTGCACATAGCACTAGACAAAACAGAATTGGAAAGAATATAACCTAAACGCCATCCTGTCATAGCATGTGCCTTTGAAAAACCACTGACAATAATTACTTGATCTTTAATTTCATCAAATGATGCAATTGAACAAAATTCCTCTTCATAACTTATTTCTGCATAAATTTCATCAGATAGAATAATAATTCCAGTCTCTTTTAGGATAGGAACTATCTTTTCATAATCCTCTTTTGTCATAAATCCACCAGTTGGATTAGACGGATAGTTTAACAAAATTGCTTTTGTCTTTGGAGTTATAGCAGCCTTTAATAAATCAGGAGTCAATTTAAATTGATCTTCATGACGAAGATTGATAGCAACTGGAACTCCTCCAGCCAATTCAACACCTGGGGCATAAGCAACATACCCTGGATCTAAAACAATCATTTCATCACCTGGATTAATAATTGAACGAATAGCAATATCTATTCCCTCAGATCCACCCACAGTGACAATACATTCTTTTTCAGGATGATATGATACCTGAAATCTTTTTTTATAGTAATTACATATTTCTTTACGTAATTCTAATAAACCACGATTAGCAGTGTAAAAAGTACGTCCTTTTTCAATAGAATATATTGCTGCTTCTCTAATTGCCCAAGGTGTTGTAAAATCTGGTTCTCCAACTCCAAGAGAAATAACTCCCTCCATTTGTGAGGCCAAATCAAAGAATTTTCTAATTCCACTAGGCTTAATAAGTTTAACACGGTCACTCAACATATTTTCATAATCCATTATGGAGTCACCACCAATCTATCATTAGAACCATCTTCATCTTCAATTAAAACAACACCATTATTTTTATATTGTTTTAATACAAAGAATGTTGATGTCCCTGTCACACCATCTAAACATGCTAATTTACTTGCTACAAAGTGAGCAACTTCCTGCATTGTTTTCCCTTTGACTATAGCTACAAATTCAAAACTACCACTTAAGAGATACATTGTATCGACTTCATCAAATTTATAAATACGACTTGCGATTCTATCATAACCATACTCTCTTTCTGGATTTGCATTGATTTGAATCAAGGCAGTGACAATTTCAGCATGAGTTAAATCCCAATTAACAATTGTATGATATCCACAAATGACTTTTTCTTTTTCTAATTCTGTTAATCTATCAATAACATTATCTTTCGTTTCTTCTAAGGCGGCCGCTAGATCAGTAATTTTCATCCTTGCATTTTTCTGTAACAAACTTAGTAATAACTTATCTTCCATAACGATCACTCCTTCTTTTATATTATATTTATTGTAGTACATTTTTTTATATTAGTAAATAGAATATTATTGTGTTAAAATAGATTTATGAAAGGGGTTTACTTATGAAAACATTCTATGTTGCCAGTTATGGAAAAAATAATGATAAGGGAATTTATATCATGAGACTTAATGAAGAGACACTTGAGATGCAACGTGTTCAGCAGATAGTCACGCAGGATTACCCTTCGTATATGATAACTAAAGATCATGTTCTATATGTTGCATATAAAAATGCCAGTTCATTGAATGATGGTGGAGGATTAGGGAGTTTCTCAATTTATAAAGATGAATTAATTCTTAATAATAATTATAATTCTAGTGGAAGATCTTATACACATTTATGTGTTGATGATACTCTCCGTTATATTTTTGCAGCAAATTATCATATTGGTGCAACAGCTTCTTATCAATTAGATAACAAAACAATAACTCAGAAAATTTCTGCTGTAAGACATAAAGGACTTGGACCTGATCTTTTAAAAAGGCAAACTGGACCCCATGCTCATTATGTTGGTATTACACCAGATAAACAATTTGTATATTCTGTAGACTTAGGTGCAGATAAAGTTGTTATGTATCGCTTTCATCAAGGGGTATTATTAGAAGATGCTGATTATACTCTCAATGTTATTCCTGGTTCTGGACCACGTCACATGATTTTTTCATATGATGGTCGTTTTGCTTATCTTGTGAATGAAATTGCGAATAATATTATGGTTTTTAAATACTCTGAAGGCCGTTTTAGTCTTATTCAAGCTATTCATTGTATTCCTAGACATTTCAAGGGGTTCTCAAGTGCATCTGCTATTCGTATGACATCAACTGGTGAACATTTATTTGTATCTAATCGCGGTCATGATAGTATTGCGATGTATCGTGTCAATAAAGAATCTGGTAAAATATCATTATTGTATATGGTTCATACTGGTAAAGGCCCTAGAGATTTTCATATTATTAATGATCAGTTCTTAATTGTTGGCTGTCAAGGTGATAATCAATTACAAGTATTAACCTTTGATGAAGATAATGAAAAATTACTTATGAGCGACTCAACAATAGATTTACCTGCACCTGTTTGTATAGCATTTGAATAACAGATAGACTCTTCTTAGCATTAAGAAGGGTTTTTATAGTTTGAATATCTTAAATGACAAGGAGGGATATCTTGTATTGGAATATTATACCTGAATGTATATCAATTATCATTCTTCTTATTATATGGTCTTACTCTAGAAAAGGAAGCAATTTACCAACGTTAACAAATCAGTTATTTCAGGCCTGTTTTTTAGTCACATTTCTCGCTATATCTACTAATATTCTATCAACTTGTATGTTGACTTATACTCAAATTTTTCCAATTTGGATGATAGAACTTGTGACGACTATTTACTTTATCTTCACCCCTTTAATGGGAATGATTTATTTCTTATATTCATCAACTCTTATTTACAATCATACAAAACTATCAAAAATAATGTGGTTAGGAACCTTGCCTGGACTTATTTATATCCTTATTGTCCTTTCCAATCCTTTTTCACATATATTGTTTAGTTTATCATCTGAAGGTGTTTACAATCAGGGTTCATTTATTTTTATAACTTACTTGTTATTTTACTTATACTGTTTGTTTTGTCTTATCATTGTGATTATCAATAAGAAAAAAATAAATTATCATATTTACAAGATACTTAGTGTCTTTCCACTTATTGCAGTTGCTGTTATTGTTATTCAACAAATTTATCCAAATATTATCCTCTCTGGAACAGCAGCCACTATGGCTTTATTAATTATTTATCTTCATTTGCAAAATAAGCAATTAACCTTAGATTCTTTAACAAATTTACCTAATCGTTCTGAACTATTTCAAATGATGGAAATATTAATTGAAAAATATGGTCATGATCCATTTGTTTTGCTTGTTATTTCTCTTAGAGATTTTAAGAAGATTAATGAATCATATGGACATGCTATGGGAAACGAATTATTAGTTAAATTTTCAGAGTTTTTATCTTCCATTGCACCATTAAATAGTGTTTATCGTTTTAATGGTGATGAATTTGCTATTTTAATTCAACATGAACAACGTCATTTGGTAAAACAAATTATTGATCTACTTGATAAAAAAACAATCTCTCCCTGGATAATTCAAGATTATAGTTTTTATGTTTCCACTGTTGCTGGAGTTGCAACTTATCCTCAAAGTGCTACAACAGCCGAAAAGATATTGAATGCTGTAGAATATGCTGTTATTCAAGCTAAACGTGATTCATCGAAGCAAGTCCATTACTGTGATGAAAATATTATGAACAGTATCAATAGAAGAGAGAGAATTATTGAGATATTAAAGGATAAAATAGCCAAACAGAGTTTTGAACTCTATTATCAACCTATTATTGATTTAAAGACTGGTAAGTATGATTTTGCTGAATCTCTAGTGAGAATTCCAAACTCATCATTGGGTCCATTATATCCTAATGAATTTATTCCAATTGCTGAAGAAACTGGTCTTATTATAGAAATAACTTATCAGATTCTTGAAAAAGCATGTGAATTTATAAATCATTTATCAAAAGAAAATATTCATATAAAATCTGTACATGTTAATTTTTCAGCTTATCAATTTAATGAATCAAATTTATCAAATAAAGTCATTGAGATTATAGAATCACATCATATCCCTTTATCAAAAATAAAAATAGAATTTACTGAAAGCACAATAGCTAAAAATGTAGAAGTTGTTACTCATTTTGCAAATTATGTAGCCCAAAAAGGAATTCGTATGGGTTTAGATGATTTTGGAACAGGCTACTCTAATATTGCAACAGTCATTGGTATTCCATTTGGTACTATCAAACTTGATAGAAGTTTAATATTAGCTGCTATGGATAATGAAAAGTCAGCTGGTCTTGTTAAAAACATAACACGTTCTTTTCAAGATTTAGGTTGTTCTGTTGTTGCAGAGGGTGTCGAAACGAAAGAACAAAATCAGTTTGTAAAAGATTGTCAAATAGATTTTGTACAAGGCTTCTATTATGCCAAGCCTATGCCTGAAAAAGATGTTATTGAATTCCTAAAACATAATACTTAATCATATTTATTATAAATAAAAGATGAAATACCTTTATTGATAATTAAGTGTATTTCATCTTCTTTTTTATTCCCTATTGAGAAAAATAAACTATCTCTTTTGCTTCAAATTCCAACAATGATTTAATGGTCCACTTCCATGCCCTAAATCAAGATTTGCTTTTAAGGCCCCACTAATATAATCTTTTGCTTTTCGAACACTTGTAATCATATCATATCCAGAAGCTAAATGACTTGCAATAGCACTAGATAAAGTACATCCAGTTCCATGTGTATTTGGATTATCTATATGTTCACATTCTAACCATATTTTTTCATTATTATGATATAACAAGTCATCAGCTCGATCTTCAAAATGGCCACCTTTAATCAAAATATCTCCTTGATACCATTGACGAATATCTTGTGCAGCACGAATCATATCTTCTTTACTTTTTATCTTCTTCCCAGTAAGAACTTCTGCTTCTGGTATATTAGGTGTAATAATTTCAGACAAAGGTATCAGTTCATATTTTAATGCATCAAGAGCACTATCTTCAATTAATCGGGATCCACTAGTGGAAACCATAACAGGGTCAACAACAATATGTCTCGCATGATATTGTTTTAATTTCTTAACAATTGTATGTATTAATTCTGTTTCTGACACCATTCCTATTTTCAATGCATCTGGAAAAATATCATTAAAAACGCAGTCAAATTGTTCCTCCAGAAAATCTGGAGTTACATTCATAATATCTTTAACACCTAGTGTATTTTGAGCAACAAGAGCGGTTATAATGCTCATCCCATACACGTTATGTGCCATAAATGTCTTCAAGTCTGCCTGAACACCTGCTCCCCCTGTAGGATCAGTCCCAGCAATAGTCAAAACAGTATTCATATTCTATCCTCCATCTCTATAAATGATTCATAATGTTCATGAGCAATTCCACATATCTTGTCCCAATCTTTTTGATTAGCCTGATCATAAATTGCTTTTACATAACAACCTGCATTTACTGCTGTCTCAATTGCATATAATGCATCTTCTACAACGACACATTCTTTCACTTTTAAATTCATACTTTTTACAAGAGTTAAATAACTTTCGATCTCTGTTTTATTATATCCACAAGTTTGACACGAATAAATATTCCGGAAATATTGGAAAAGATTCAATCGCATGAGAGCTTTTGTTGCAAGTTCAACGGAACCAGCAGTGAATGCAACAATTTGATAATTCTTATCAAAACATTTTTCTATAACTTTTCGTGCTCCTATTTTTAATGGAATAGATTTTTCATATGCTTCTTCAATAATATAGGTTATTCCTAAAGCAATTTCATTAACAGATTGTGTTAAAACAAATGTATTTTTCATATATAGGGCTGCTTCTTGTAAAGACATATGTTCCATAAGAGAATCTAAATCATCTGGCCCTTGAATCCCAATACTTTGTAGATAGCGATTCCCTACATTATCCCAAACATTTAGAGAATCTAAAAGTGTTCCATCCAAATCAAATATGTACCCCTTAATCATTAAAAAGCCCCTGACATATTTCTTTAAGACATTGTGTTGCTTTATGAATATCTTTTTGCGCTAGAATTGCACTGATAACTGCAACACCAGCAATACCACTATCTTTTAATTCCAAAATATTTTGATAACCAATACCTCCAATAGCTACTACTGGTATTTGAACAGCATTACAAATATCTTTTAATGTCTGAATATCAACATCTACAGCATCTTTCTTTGTACCTGTATGAAAAACCGCTCCTACTCCTAAATAGTCTGCACCAGCTCCTTGTGCCTCTAAAGCTTGCTCAACACTTTGTACAGAAACACCTAGAATTTTATTTTCACCTATTAACTGTCTCACATTGTGAGCTTTCATATCGCTTTGCCCAACATGTACTCCATCTGCATCTACAGCCAACATGACATCAACATTATCATTAATAATAAATGGAATTGCATACTTTATACAAAGGTATTTTAAATACTCTGCTTCCCTTATAAACTCATGATTATTAAGTTTTTTTTCACGCAGCTGTACACATGTCACACCTGCTTGAACAGCCTTTTCGACATCTTCACAAAGTGTATGCTTTCCTAACCAATAACGATCTGTAACTAAATACAATTGCATAGCCTTTCTTATTGCCTGCTTATCTTTTTTCAATTTGTATGCCTCCATTCAACAATTGACTATTCATCATACTTAGAGCATCAATGAGATAAACTCGTAAACTTCCTGTCCCACTATTTTCCTTAACAATTTTTTGTTTAGCAAGTTCACCACTATATCCCATGATAGCAACTGCGCAACTAACCGCATCTAATAAATTATCTTGATTAACTGCTATATATGCACCTAATATCGCACTCAACATACAACCAGTTCCTGTAATTTGAGACATTTCTGGGCACCCATTTTTAATGATATAAGTATTCTTAGAATCAGTTATAATATCAATAGGTCCTGTGATTACAATAATTGCCTCTGTTTTTTGACTTAACTCTTTAGCAAAACTTATTGTCTGCATTAAATTATCATCACTAACAATATCATTAATATCTGCATCTACACCTTTTGTCGTTCCCGTTCCTGAATAAACAGTCTTCATTTCTGATATATTTCCTCTAATCACACTCAATTTCACTTCTTTGAGTAGACGAAATGTAGTCTCCGTTCGAAATTGACTTGCACCTGCTCCAACTGGATCTAATACGACAGGATGTCCAAGTTCATTTGCCTTTTTTCCCGCTTTAATCATCGCCTCTACTGTTCTCTCGTTAAGTGTTCCAATATTAATGACAAGAGCTTGACAGATTGATGTGATATCTTCTACTTCTTGTTGCTCATCTGCCATAATAGGACTTCCATGTACTGCTAATAAAGCATTTGCACAATCATTCATTGTAACACTATTTGTTATACAATGAACCAAAGGATTTTGTTCTTTAACATTTTTTATAATTTTTTCAAACATTATTTTCTCTCCTTATAATATAAAAAGTGATATGCCAAACAACGGTATATCACTTCATTTTTAAGTTTATATCCCTCCGTTGGCATTACCCAAATCAGGTGCGGTCGAAGTTCACAACTCCCTCTCAGCCTATTTATAAGCTCCCGTTCTTGATATTTTTATCATAACACTTGACTATTTTATCGTCAATGAAAAACAACAGTAAACTAAATATTCTCATCAAAAGACAGATTTAACTGTTTATCATTAAATCTCTAACATTATCTTGGTCTACATCACTTGAAATAGCTAATCCATATGCAACTGTAGAAATAGGAACTGTAACATATTCATTATGACAATAGTCTTCGAATTCTTTAAGTATATTTTGACAATTGTTCTGATATGAACTTTGTATAAATTTCTGATAACTTTCTTTTAATGAGGAATTCATAATACTCTCTTCAAAATCTAAAATAGGTGAAGTCAATTGATGAGTAGTATATCGAAGTGTAGCATCATATTGAGAAGTCTTTTTAAGATTTAATCCAACTTCTTTAAGATTTTTATTCATCATATCATATCTTAAAGCTGATACTGTATCTCCTAAGGTATAATACTCAATTTCTTTTATATTTTTGACATTACGGTATGCTTTTTTTGCAATATCTAAATCATAAGTCTCTAGAGATTTATCATTATTTAGTGAAGACAATTGACAATTATTCATTCTTTCATTCTTATCAAATCCTTGTTTCAAATCAGATTTATTAATTGAATAATAAATTGTTTTTCTTATATCTTTATTCTCTCCTACTTTATCATTAAGATTGAATTCTAGATAATTGAGATGAAATGCATCATTAATTTCATAAACATTATGATATTTTGCTTCTTTTATATCATTTATGTGACTGGTTAAAGAGACTTCACATATATCTAAATTAAATTTATCTACTTCATTTTTTCTTTCTATAGTAGAAGTTCCTTTAATAATTATTTTTTCAAAAGCATATTTTGAAGTATGATTATATAAATTCTTTTTCAGCTCTATAGATTTATTATGAGAATATTTTTCAAAAGCATATTCTCCAGTTCCTATAGCCCACTTACTATTTTCAACTGTTTTAAATATTGGAATAGATAATCCCTGGATATTAAGAATTGAACAACTGTTAAATTGAAAAGTAAGTTCATACTCATTATCTATAATAATGCCTGAAATATCATTATTTTTTCCTAATTGATAATCTTCCATTCCTTTTATAGTTTTACATATATCCTTTTGAGAATATTGACTCGTTGTTTTATTCAATTCTAAATAAGATTTTTTAACTGTTTCAGCATTAACAACATCACCATTAGAAAACTTTGCTTTTTTATTTAATTCAACCTTTGCTTCTAACCCATCCTTTGAAAAGATAATTTTATCTGCTAACATAAACTCTATTGATAAATCTTTTTTTATATAAACTATAGGTTCATAAACAAGACGTTTTGTAAGTCGAGAGGTTTGATCTTGACCAAGATAACTTCTTGATTCTTGAGGGGGATTTGTGACTCCTATTGTTAATTGTTTCTTTTGTTCATCGCTCTTCTTTATATATTCAGGAGAGCCTTCAAATATAAGTGTATTCGATTTCTCTCTATTATTAAAGATAAGAAACGTTATAACTAGACATAAACCAATGAAAACAATAAGAATATATTTTTTATCCCACTTTATTTTTTGTTGATTCATAATTTTCTCCTCAATACTATACAGCCATGAATACATAATTCATGGCTGCTTGTTTTAATCCTCTTTACGTTTCTTAAATGCAATGACACAAATACTTACAAATGAACTGATTGCTAATAAACAATATTCTATAAGTGTTGTATCATCAGCAGTAATAGTGATAACTATATTATCATTTGAAGCAAGTTGATAGAATCCTGCATTCATATCATCTATATCTTTTGATTTAACAATATCATAGCCATTTTTTACATATTGAGAACTGTTGATATCGTCTGCTCTTGAATGAGATGTTTGTGCAACAATCATATATCCATCTTTCTCATACATTGGATGACTCAGACGCAATTCTGCTTCTAATAATTTACTATCACTTTCCCCATTATTTTTGAAAGGCTTAGTAACTTCCATATCTGAAGGAACTTCATGAATATAAGCCTGATAACCAGCAAGATATTTTTCTTCATCAATTTCTACATATGAATCTAAATCATTAAATTCATAGTAGCCATTTTGATCACTCGTTGCTGATTTTACCATAGTTAAATCTTCTACCCATTGCCCATCTTTATAATAGTATCTTTGTAAGTTTACAGTTTGATTTGCTAATCGTGGATCTAATCTATCAATCTTTCCAGTTTGACTCGCATCTAACCATACAATACCACAAATTTTACCTGACTCATATTGTGTAATTCCACCATCTAATGAATTCAGTTGATGAGCTTTAATAAGGTCATATCCTTTATATTGTGATTGAACACTTTGATCATTAGTTTTTTGAATAAAGAGAATGTATTCATCATTTTCACGTAACAGTCCAGTTTCTGCAATCAAGTCACTATTGTTATATTTTTCATCTTGAACTTGATATTTTGTAATTGCATAATTATCTGGTATTGATTGTAAATCAACATATACGTTATAGTAATAGAAAATAATTTCTCCATCTTCATTTGTATCATAAGTTTTTAATTTGTTAAATTGATACTCACCTTTCTGATTTGTTATCGTTTCAAGCGTAAAATCTGTTTCTTGATATTCACCAGTTTCAGGATCATTTACAAATTGTTTAAGAATAACTTTTATTCCTTCTTTACCTAAGTCTTCATCATTAAAGAGTCCATCATATTCTATATCATCAAAGATCTTACCAGTAATTTCACCTGTCTGAATTTTTGAGATACCACCATTCAACTCTTCAACTTGAATACTTTCAATGAGATCATAGCCCTCTTGATAATATGAGATATCCTGACTATCTGTTTGTCCAGCAATAATGATAAATGGTTCTGAACTCTCTTCGAATTGATACTCACTTTCACTTATTAATTCAAAATGAGACGATTCAAGCTTACTATTACGTTCATCTGTATCAACACGATATTTTGTTATACCATAATCTTCAGGTAAAGTATCTTGATTTACCGTTACACGATATGCATATAACACCATTTCATCTTCATCATTAAGACCACAAGTTGGCAAGTCATTAAATTGATAATATCCCTTATCGTCTGTAACCTTGAAATCAATTGCTCCAGTTGCAATATATTCATCTTCACCAGGAACTTTTGCATACTGACTTAACATGACATTAATGCCACTTTGTCCGCTCTCATCTTTATTAAAGATTCCATCATAATTTTGGTCATCAAAGATATAACCACTAATTGAACCAGGATGGAATTTTGTAAGACCACCATTAAATGATTTAAGTTTATTTGCTTCAATAAGATCGTAACCGTTAAAATACTGTGCTAATGTTGTATCATTTGATTTTTTAGCCAAAATAATGTATTTATTCTTATTTTCTTTCATTTTGAAAATATTGTCTTTTGGATCAATATGACTATAACCATTTTCTCCATTAACATGATATTTTGTCACTGCATATCCTTGTGGTAAACCTAATAATGAAATTTGATATGCATAAAGAACAGTATCTCCATTATCTAATTGACCATGAGTTACTAAATTTTCAAATAAATACTCACCTTTCTCATTTGTTTTGACTTCTTCTTTAATTCCTGTCTCTATATATTCTCCTCTATCATCAATGTAATATTGTTTGAGTACAACTGTAACATCTTGATAAGGCTTATCTTTTTGACTATTAAATAATCCATCATAGTCTAAATCTTCAAAGACGATTCCGTTTATAAATCCATTTTGATAAACAGCTGCTCCAGCATTGATATTGCTATAAGCTTTTCCTTTAACAATATCATAACCAAGAACTTCATTTGCTGGTGGAGTATCATTATTTGCTTTATTCAACAGAATTAAATAGTCCATTCCATTATGCAATAATTTTCCATCATGAGACCAATCACTATCTAAATGACTTTCATTTCCACGATGATATTTTGTAATTCCTAATTTATAATCATCAGTTTTCATAAATGCATCATTAACTTGTTGGTCTACTGTTAACTGATAAGCATATAAATGATAATTTCCTGCATCATCAATGTAATACGCTGGTAAGTTTTTAAAGTTATATTGGCCTTCACTATCTGTTAATGCTGGTGCATGAACAAAAGACGTATTTTCTGTATAAACCTTGTGACCAGCTGATTCACTTACTACATATTGTTTGATATTGACTTGAATATCCTTAAGGATACTATCACTCATACCATTTTGACTTGGTTTTGTATCGTTTTTAATTCCATCATAGTTATAATCAATCCAAATATATCCTTTTAACTCTCCTGGTTCTACACTTGATAACCCAGCATCATAAGAAGAAATATCTTGATGTTGTAAAATATCATAAGATTGACCACTGACTGTAACAACCAAATCATGGAAGTTACTTGTCTCTGTGTGTTTCTTTGCTTCATTGGCAACAATGATATATTCATTTGCTTTATTAAGATTATAATCTTTTGATGATGATATATCTAAATGGCTATCCTTATCAGCACTTCCCTGATATTTGAGGGTAGGTTTTAAGACTTCATCAATTGTATCTGAATCTAATAACAATTTATACCCCATTAAGTATGGTTGACCACCTACTAATATAGACGTTGGTAAATCGCTAAACTCATAGTGATAGAAGTTATCAGTTCCTAATGTAAGAGCACTGTCATCTTTAAGCCATGCAGCATCTTTCCATACTCCACCATCATAATAATATCCCTTAATCTTAACCTTAACTTTTGATAATAATTCTTCTTCTGGAGTCGGTTCACTGCCAATAACTTCATCATCATCTCTAATACCATCATAGTTATAATCTAGCCAGACAATTCCATCCAAATTACCAGTATCATATAATTTGAGACCTGCATCATAGTTCTTAGTTGCAGCATTTCCAATATCATATTCACGACCATTTAAAGCAATAATATGTTCAGGCAATGTAATATCTGATTTATTTTCAGCTATAAATACATAATCTGAAGTCAATAAATATTGATCTAAATTATTTGGAACCTCTGTCATATCACTTTGTTTTCCATCATTAACAACACTTTGCCATGTTGGGGCATATGTCTTAAATAAATTAGCATTCTTATCTTTATCAATACGCACCTTATATCCCATTAAATATGGTCCTTTATCAGGTATTTTTGGATCATAGTATGTACTGACAGTAAATTGATATGCACCACCTGTATTTGTTTTTACAGTTTTCTCATCTGGTAATTTAATCCATTGATTTGTATCACTATTGTAGTAATAACTTTCTAATGTGACAGTTACATCTTCTATTCCTAATTCATCAGGATCTTGTATTCCATTGTAATTCTTATCATCCCATACAATTTGACCAATAAATCCTCTAGAAGATTGTACAAATCCTAAATCAATTGTATGTGTTTTTTCATAATCTTTCCATGTATCTACATGTTCTCCAATAATATATGGAACCGTAAATGCCTTTGTTGTAGAAACTTTGTTTTCCAAAACAAGATCATTGAATTTTGTATCATCTGTAGGTATATTACTATAAATTGGAGCTGTTGGTTTCAATGGTAGATTTCTATCAAGATTTGTAGTTATAACTACATATGTTTTACCCGGAACCAATCTAAATTCATATTCACCTGCTAATAAATCATCGACAGCATTCTCATTTGTGACATAACTTGCCACTTGTCCATCAGCAGTGATTGCTGGTGATGAGCTTATTGGTTTTTGAGTGACTGGATCAGCTTCATAAACTTCTACACGAATATTGCCAAGTCGTCTTTCACTCAATCCATCTGGATCTTGCATAATACCATCAATTGTAACATCTGATAAATCATCATTTGCATCTTGATATGTTTCATCCAACCAAGTTGTCCCTTTATACATATTTGTTCTACCAATACCCAAGTTATATCCCATTGAAATACGATCATATTTTTGATGTGGAGTTATACCTTGACCATCAATTGTTGTATTATCCTCATTGACAGCCGTAACTTGAATACTTTCAGCTGTCTGGATAACAAGTGTATCATCTTTCACTTGATATGCTGCTTTTTGTGCACTGCTAATCGTTGTATCACTTAAATCTTTAGCAGCATTATAAACAACATCCCCCTTACGGTATACAACAACAGGCGTATTTATATTCGCTCCTACTCCATTCATATCAGCCGTATTTAAGTTCTTAGTTGTGACAGAATACTCAGCATACTCTTTTGGAAGTGTGTAACGCATATTGTATTGACCTGGTTTCAAGTTAGAGAATACGTAATACCCCTTATTTCCATAATAATCACTTTCACTCACATATGTCGCAGGTTGACTTGTTGAATAACGGAATCGCTCTCTATCTGTTCCTGGATCAAGCAATACTGGATTTCCTGTTGTATCATCAAGAACTATATACTTTCCAGTTTCAGTCCCACCATTGAAATCACTCTCTTTAGCAACTGCTTCACCCTCTTTATTCACAGGTCTACCATTTTCACTTAAGAGTTCAACCAATACCCCATTGACACCTGGATCATCTAATTGACTATCATTATTTAAGTCATACTTAGGTGTTTTCAAAAGGTCTCTTCCTATATTGTATATATCTTCATATGTACCTTCATCTCTTTTACCATTGAAATCAATATCTTGCCAAATATAACTTCCTATGTATCCTCGCCCTGTTGGCGCATTCACATAAGTTCCAGCAACTGTTTCTTCTTGATGTTCATATTTTACATTAGCTTCAGAATATCCTCTACTTAAGAATGTATTCCAACCAGTAAAATCTCTAACTGCTTCAATGATTTGAGCATTACTATCTTTTTCATCATCGGCATTTGGTGTAATTGTTCCTAAATACTTTGGTACATTCTGTGGAGCATGCATTGTATAGCGTAGTTCTAAACGAGAAGATGGCTGTATTGTATAATCTTCTTTCATTTGTAACCATACAGTACGTATTCCTTTGACAAGTTCTTCTTTTTCACTTTCCGAAACTGTTTCTAAATAAGTCTTCAGTTGTTCAAGTTCTACAAAATATTTTTTCTTTTCAGAATCTTGCTCTACTAAGTTCTTAAGATTTGTTTCATTACTGATATAAACTGCATCTGGGATTTGAGGTAATCCATTTTGATCATTGTTTAACACTATTTTTCCATCTTGTTCTACTAATGGTCCTACCCATATTTTGTACTCAGTTGGAGCAATAACTTGTTCATCTGAACCAGCCTCTGCTTTAATAGCAGTCAATGAATTGATATCAATCCATCCATTCCATTTAGAGTTACGCGCTGAATTGATAAAATTTTCTCCATCTTTTCTTGTTTGATAAACATAATTGTCATCAACATATGGCAGAACATCATAAAGGACATTCTTTGTATATTTATAATTTGCTGCACTTGATAAACTTGCTGAAGAAATCTTGAATGTGTAATCTCCACCTTCATTAACTGCTGCTGGAACATTTGTCACATTACTCTCAAGTTCTGTATCTACAAGTTTTGTTTGTCCTAATGACTGAACAGTTGTAAAACTAATTGCAGATGTCATTTTTGTAATGGCAGTATCATTATACTGTCCATTTTCATTTATATCTTGTGAATCATATTCATATGCAGATGAGTTCATATTCCCTTGATCTGGTGTATATGCATTAAATGCACCACTCTTGAATGTATATGCTTTACATCGTAATAATTCTGCTGAAATGGCATTTGAATTCATACGTTGAATTGGTACCATAACTTCTACTTTTAAATTTTCACCTGGTTGCAATTCACCTGTAAAGTAGAAGTTTAGAATTTTACTCTTTTCTTTTCTATTCGCCGTTAATTCTTTTGAAGTGACAACAGGTGAATCATCACTAACTTTAACTGCTTTTATTCCAGTATTTTGTACATAATTTCCATTTTCATCTAAAATATACCATGTCCATAATGGAGTCTCTTTATCTAGATTCTTATCATATACTTCATAATAATCATTAAGATAATCTTTTGGGGCTTGACTCTCACTAGCTTGTGCATCATATTCTACATATTGAAGTCTTGATGTATCTAGTTTTTCGTTATATGGCAATGCTAATGTAATATTTGGGGCAGTTGCATTATCTTGAATAAGAATACCACTATCCTTGTCTATTTTCTTGTTTAACATTGTGACACGATATTTCAGCATTGTACTAGAAACATCATCTATAGTTGAGTTATCATAATCCCAACCAAAATGGACTTTATATTGACCATCTATTTCTTCAACTTTTGGTTTAAAATAACCTTGTTCTAAATCAATTTGAAGAGTAGGAAGTTCAGGATCAATATAGAACCCTGCTCTATTAGATGTAGATATTGTTGCATACTTATAATCATCATATTTAGCATATGTATTTACAAAGTAATTCACATGCTTTGCAATACCATCTGATATATCTTTAGAACCAGTAACAACTCTAGCATAAGCCACATTGTCTACAACACCAGAATGATGCATAATAGCTTCATCTGTGTTATTTTGAGCCTGGTCAGAAGTATTGATTTCTTTATTAATTTCCCCTTCTGAATCTATTGCCATTCTTAAACCAATAGGAACAGGATAGTTAATAGCCGCTTCTTTATCTGTATAAGTTGCTCCATCATCTGCTGTAAATCCTTCCATTGTGACAACCCATTTTAACTGGTAAACAGATGCATTGCTAGAACCAGGATGACTTGCCTTGTAAGCATTGATTACTGAATCAATCTGATTCTTAGAAATTGTTGCATTTTCATCTAGATTATATCCATCTGGATTTCCAATTATTGTCCAAACAGCCTGATTTTGTGGATCAACATAATGAGGATCTACATACCCTGTCATTGCCCATGGATCATTAACTATGAGTCCATAAACATAAACTTTTAAATGATTATCATAAATAGATTTATTTGCATAATTATCTGGAATTTCCCAATGTCCAGTTCGTATTTCCTCAAGATGTGATATCATTTCTTTTGCATTAACACCAGCGACTTGTGAAGTTGCAACATCGGTTCCACGATGTGGAATATTTAATCCTGCAATAAACTGATTGACGTTTGCCTGCTCATTAACTGCTTGAGTAATACGGATATCCATTTCATCTGCTGAACGAACATGTGCATCATCAATAACAACTATTGAAGCATTATCATCACTTACGCGTTTACGCAAATGACTTGTATCAATTCTAATACTTGCTTCAGGTTTAAGAACTTGAATAGATGCACTTGATGCATAGGCATAAGCATCATCAAATTCACCATCTTGATCATAATCATTCTTTAATGTTCCGTCATCATTCTTTTCATCATTGACTTTTTTATCATTCCAATTCACCAGTGTTTGTGGTTGCAATGTAAATGTTTTATCATACTTAGAAAGAATATCTCTATTTAAATTATAACCATCATAAATAATTGTATCACTACCAGCAATTTGACTTCTTTCATCATCATTATATATATGACCATCATGAGTCATAATATATTCACTATTTGTTGAATGAATTGTTGCATATGCTTCACAATAATATCCTGACCAAATATCAGGTTGTGATTGATCACTAGGATCAATTCCATCAGGCTCTTTATTGTCTATGCGAGTTCTAATTTTTAAAGATATCGTATCACCGTAAGCCAAATACCCAGCTGGTTTATATCCTTGTACATAGGAATCATAATCAACGAAATCCGGATCTGCTGCTGAAATCAATTCAAATGTAATGATTTGACCTGTATGATCATCTTCTTGACTAGCTGTACCATCAGCCTGTTTTTGATAACCTTTGTTGATAACTCTAATTGCCCATCCACTACCAGCTAAAGTGCTAGGAGTAATTGTCTGTTTAACTGTACCACTTTGATCTCTTAACTCAATGATGAAATCATCATCACGCCATTGATCCCAACTTTCTTCATCGGCTGCAGTTACAATATCAGGAAGATGATAACTAAATACAAATCTTGAATGATAGATACTTCCTTGACGTGCATAATCTGTATTCTCTGTTTTATTTGTTAATACTGCTTCATACCAAACTTCATCACCATAATCAAAATCCTTTTCAATCTCTGGTGTTGTATTGTTCATATCATGATCATATGTATAATTTGTTGAACCTGGAATATTTTCAGATCCATTTCCCTTTAATGTAGGTGTTTGTTTTCCAACTTCATTAGCATTAGCACTTACAAAATTTTGTAATGTTAAATTTGGTCGACTTGTTCTGACTTTAGTTGTATTGACAAATGCAACATCACCAATCTCTTTTCCAGATCCCTCATAATCATAATGGACTTGATCTTGATTCATATTAAAATCATTTTGTTGAGCTGTAATGGTACCAGAACTATCTTTCTGGAATTTAAGAACAAGAGCATCTCTGATCTTATTCTTTGATAATGTATTTGGATCTGTTTGTTCACGATAATCTTCAAGATTATAAACATAATCCCCATTAACCTTTTGAACATTTTCGTAGATACGCTCCATTCCTTGTCCAATAACATAATGATTTTCACCAGTTATTTTATCATTAAGAATATTATTTGGAATTTTCCCAAAATTAACTGTTGAATTGTTTGCAGTTCTTGTCTCAATAATGGCATCATAGCGATTATCAGGTTTGAAATATGCATTTGAATTTCCATACTTATAAAGATCATTAGATTTATGACCAACAGTATAACCATTGGTAGGTATATCTTCATCTATTAAAGCTTTAAAATTATCTAACTTGCTTGAAATATATGTGTAATTGTTTTCAAATGAATCACCTAAACCAGAAAGCGTGTCCCCACTTAATGTATCAAGTTTTGGTGTTGAATATGCAAAGGTTTCAAATGAGAATGTTCGTCCTTCTCCAGACTTGATTTTTGCTTCTAATGATGGGTCACCTGCTTCACTGTTTGCTTTTGCATAGAATCTCACAACATATCTTCCTTCGGTAACCACTTCCCCATCTTTGATAACTTCGTTACCATCTTCATCCAAACGTGGAATATAGATATATTCAACTTCTACATCATAGAGATCTTTTTCAGATCCTGTAAGTGCACTTCCATCTATATTTAATAACTCCCAATTTAATTCACGATTTATGTTTTCGTTTGCTTTGGTTGAGAATATTCCTATATTTGATGTACCACTACTGTTATCTACGCCAACTGGTGCAATACCATATGGAAGAATATTTGTAACAACTGGTAGATAATATGTTCCTCTTGATCCACCATCTGTCGCATAACTGTGTTGTTCTTTAGAGCCAGTTGCATAACTATTGCTATAATAATTTTCCCAATCAGAACCTAATTCATCATAATAGTACTTATTCTCAACATGAATATTGAAATCAGTTTGACCACCTTCTGCTTCTAAATAATAATCAGATAACGTTTTCCCAGTTTTATCATCACCAACAGTAGTCCATTGACGTAGAAGAGGTTTTCTCATAACTGCTCGAGTACCTGTTTGACTATAACGGTCTTGATTATTTGCCAAGTAATATGAATAATTATTCTCAATAGGGATTCCTGTATTGAGTCCCTGTCCGTTCTCTTGAATACGAACTTCTTGATTTTGAATATTATATCCATTGATATATGGCATATTCATTGAACCATTGTAGTAATAATATGTACCCTGACGGAAATAATAACTTGATGTATTTCCATCTCCACGATACCACATATAATCCATGCCATAACGTTGATTATGCTGCATGTTTTCTCGTGTTGTTCCTTCCCAGTGATCAATATCAAGAATTTGATAATAATAATGATCAGTATTTGTTGTATCTTCAACATATGGTCTTGTTTGTAATCTATCAAACCATTCTTCATTATCATTTGTTGAATAGACATGTGAAGGAATATAGACATTCATCTTATATCCTAAATCTGCACCTCTGTTAAACCATTTCTTTAAATTTTCTTTCACAATAATTTTAATAACCCAAGGAGATGTTTCTTCTCCAGTTGGATAATCATCTTTATCAGCTGTTTTCCAGATTGGATCTTGTGCTTGTGTTGGTGCACTATACTTATATGTTCCATCTGTTGGACGCTGTAGAATTTCTACTGCAAAATTAGTATCATTTAAGACTAATGACGTATACGCTTCATTGACTCCACTACTATCTACACCATTAATAGAACTTAAAATTTCTGCTTTAAATTTACTCATATCAACTTGACCATCATTATCAAAGATAAGTGGTTCAATTCCTCTTGGCATTGTATAAGTAAACTCTATACCCTGACTCAAATCCCAATCCCCATAATTGAGAGCCTGTAATTTTGTTGTGAACTTTTCATTATATTCTAATGCTACTTCGTAGTTATCATCTGTAAGTTTATGTAAATCATTTCTTTGATATTCATCTGTAGCAGATGAACGTCCAGGATTAATTTTGTAATTTGGATTAGATGGTCTTCCATCTGTAAGTCCATCACCACTCGTTGTTTCATACTTACGATTTTCAGAATGTGGATCAGTATTGACAAATTCACTAGCACTTACTAACCATGCTTTTTCTAAATGAATTCTATTTTGTGCCCAAATAATAGGTGTATCACTTCCCCAATTATTGATATGAAAGATTCTTGGTTCCATAACAATTTCATACCAGTCTCTATCCCAAGTTGAAACTTTCATGCTTGTTTTCTGACTTTCTGGTAATGAATCTTTACCAGCCCCATTTGGATCTGTTGTTCCAGGAGAATAAATCGTTTTTTGCATATTCTTCAATGATGAAATATCATAGTCCCCAAGAACTTTGTTTCCACCACCATATCTTGTATTTGCTAAAGGATCTGTACTACCATCTCCTGGAATATAAACATAACTATCCTTTAAGAATTCCCATTTATCCACATTATCATTTAACTGTGCACTCATACCAATATCATGAAGTAAATAATCCATATCCATTAAACGATCACTATTTTGAATAGCGCGAGGATATACACTTTCGTTAGTATAATTATTTGAGAAAGGATAAGCTTGTCCATTACGGGCTCCATAATAAGATAAGTATTCTTCTTTTATCTGATAATATTCTCCAGCACGTGGGAAATAAGCAGGGTGCTGGTCATTTGTAGTTGATAAATCTTTATCTTCATCAACATATACCATTGGTAAATTATCTTTGGCAACTTTCAACTGATAATAGACAATTAAGGTATCTCCAATATTCATTGTAATTGGTTTTCCTGTACTATTATCAATAATAGTATATGTTTTAACAGTATAATGGGTTTTCATTGTATGATTAGCATCAATAATCAAGTCATCAAATGGTTTAGTTCCATTTTCATAAAGCCATCCACTCTCATAAATTGGTTTCCATTGAGAAGTTTTAACTAAGTCTGATTTTTCATAAATCATCTTTCCGCCATAGTCATATGATTCATTATTTTCAATAACATTTTCTCGAATACTATAATTACCAGCAACTGGATTGCCATCAATATCTAACCATTTGAATTGTAATGTACCTGATTCAACACTTACATAATCAGTAGGAATTTTATCATATATTGTTGGATTAATGAGTGTTCCCTGTCTTGCATTTTGAACATCTGATGCATTAACCATTTCTCGATTGATTAAAGTAATCTTTTGCCAATATGTATCCTCAGGTCGATATCCTAACTTTTGTTGAGCAGTCTCATTATAATTCGCACTTGCATCATTTTCTGAATCAAATACTTGTGGATGTAATATCACTTGAGGAACTTCACGATAAATCTCCTCTTCCTCTACCTTAATATCATTTAATACAACCGCTCTTTCTACTGGTATATTTGTTTCCACATCTCCAACCATAACATTTTTTGTTTCAACATGGTTTTGTTGATGATCAATATTAGCTGTGGATACAGCAAGATATGTATCATCCATGACACCACTTGCATCAGTATTTTGACGGATATCTTCATAACGTCCTTCACCTGTTAAAACAACATTATCAAATTCAATGATATCTTTGTATGGACTTCCAGATACTTCATAACCAGAGTAGACATCAAAATAAGTCCAACGTATTGCAGTGATTTGTGCCATTGTATCTTCATCAGGTAAATTGGCATAATTAACTGTTACCCAAGTGTCACTAGCTCTTGTTTTTGGATGAGATATCTTATACTGTACACGAATATCTTTCATGTTATCATATCCAGCTTTTGTTACCAAATCATCAGGATAATAGATATCTCCACCTTCTGATTTAAGAATTGATACAGTTGGAATTTTTGTAAGTGTGAACCCTCTATATCCATCTTTATCTAAGAAGTCAACTGTCACTGTCTGTTCATCAACAAAATGCATTGTATCATTCTTAATATCTTTAACAGTCAGTGTTGCTCCTTGACCTTCAAATAATCTATCATTTCTATCAAATTTATATTCAATTGTTAATGGATCATTATCATAATATTTTAATGTATTATGCATACGCACATTATACCTTGATTTTGCTGGTAATGATGTATCTTCATCATTTCTTTGATATCTAAAGTATGATATTTTATCAGTATTACTGATATCATTTCTTGTTGTATATGGGTTTGGGTTTTGATGAGTTAAATCCCAACCATTATTACTCATACCACCATTTGTATAATCAGAAGAGTTATATCCTTCAATCGCATATTGTGCATAACCATGTTTTGCTTCAGCATAAATATAAGCATTGGTATTTAAAACTTTATCTTCAAAAGTTGTAGTTAAAGTTTTCAATTCATCTGTTAATTGTGTAATAATTTTAACTTTAATATATTGTCCTGGCTGAACTTGTGTTCCTTCACTACCAATGACCAGTTCAATCTTACGATAATGACTGTCTTTTTGATCAGCATTTAATGAATAATCTTTTCCTGCTTGTATATTTTCTAATTTATCACTACCATTAGAAAGCGTTACTAATATATCATCAGCTGTAATGACATGATCTGTTGCCTTATCAATAATATTTTCACTGTCTTGATCACTTAAAATGAGTTGCCAGCCAACAATTTGTTGACCTTTTTCAACCTCCATTGTTAAATGATTTCTTTCTAATGGAATTTCTGAATTGTTATGTGATTTTGAAGACAAAGTGTATTCAATATAATCATATGGCATCAAATGGTTGAGATCAACTTCAGTTTGTTTTCCTCCTGATGTCTCTGATTTTTCTACCTTGTCATAAGCAAATAATTCTCCATTTGTTCCACGCTTCTTTGTTAGTTCTGGTTCTAAGATACTCACTGCATTTCGTAAGTTATAATCTATCAGTTTATTGGCACTTGTAACATCGCTATATGTATCAGCATTGTTATCAATTGAACTAAAGACAACTGAACTCTTTTCTACATAATTGTAGACTTGTCTACGTCCAGAAACAGAAGTCACTGAATTTGAATATGGAGAGTATTCATTTCCTGTTTGACCAAATGTTGGTACTGAGTTTGCAGTCCAATTATCATCTTTAAACTCCTGAATAGGTCTATCAACATATGTTCCATCATAGAAATAAGTATATCCATCTGTTTTAGAGGCTGTTAAATATTCTCCATTACTTAAAACTGATGTATCATCTGTAAAGAGTGGATTGTTTGCTTCTAATGTGATTTTAAATGATGCAACATAAGATTTTGCTAATCCATTTTGTTCAGTGACAAGAGAGGTATAATTTTTTCTGGCAAATTCTTCCATGTTAATAACATAACAATTTTGCCCATTGACACTCTTTATCGTATCTAAAGGTATTGTTGTGACGAGAAGATTTAATCCTGATACTTCTAAAGTATCTCCAGTCGCATTAGGTTTAATGACAATATCTTTACCATTAATCCTCATCTGAATTTGTGACATTTTAAACCATTGTCCTTTTTCAGTGCCTGTTACTGTTTCATCATTTTTGTAAATCCATTGTATTGGAATATATAAATTTCTTAAGCGATAGAATTCATTTAATGCATCATCTGTTACAACCTTTTTAATACGTGCAGGTACACTACGATCTGTTGGATTATTAACTGTCTGATTATAGAGTTTGACACCAAATTGAACATTAGTTGGCGTAATATTTTGTGTTATCTTATGTGTTTGTCCATTAAGCATTTCATAAGAATGCCCATCACTTGTCAGATAGTCCGTAATCTGTTTATTTCCATCAGCAGTAACTGCATCTTTGCTATCAATTGGTGTTTTTCCCATTGCAACAATGTTATGCCCTGCTTTAAATGGAATACGATATCCCATAATATATGCACTATCATATGTTTGGTCTTTATGTGCCCAGTCATCAAACATATAACTATTGTATCCAGTATTTAAATCATAATCATGATATGTTTTTGTTGTTGCAGTATTTGTTGCTTGAGCAATCTTCGTAGAATTATTTTCATAAACCATATATGGTTTCACTCTTACGATAATATCATTAGCATTGCCAAGTCCATCAATTCCATTTTGAATATTACCATCGGCATCTACATAATTATAATGATTATTCTTAATCTCTGATAGATATTCTCCATTTCCTTGTATATCCCATAATAAGGCTCTAAATGATAAAATATATTGATGTTTCTTTAAATGAAGAACACCATCTTTTAATTCAGTAACAATTCCTTCAGCATCTTCATCACTCATCTGATCAGCAGAATTATCAAATTGAAGGGTATAATAGTCTCCTACTTTCACCAAATCAGATTTTTTAATAAGAATTGTCTGTTTGTTTGTATTTTGTAAGGCTTGTGTTTTTCCTGTTCCTAAAACAAGTTCAATAGCTTTATCTTCATGCATATAATTTACAATTTGTTTATGAAAATCAAGTCCCGTTGTCAATGTTCCACGATATTCATAAGTCTCATCTGGCTCTATTAATCCTAAAGTATCATTTATGGATACATGGTCAGTATAACCAACTCTACCACTCCAATCATCTGGATCTTGACGAACCCAATTTCCTGTAACACCAGATTCATAATTTTCTGATGTCGTATTAAATCCAGCGTTGGCTGTTCTAGATGCTCTAGAGAAATTAATATAATACTGATTACTATCTCCAATTTTAGCTTGAATATTATAATCATTCTTTTCATCTGTTGTCGCACCTTTTAAAATACGATTAAAATCACGCACTATAACCACATCTGCATTTGAATACAAATCATCTGCTTTGTATTTTGCTGTTGTTGCTCCCCATCCATAATAATCAGTATGTTGATAATAATTTCTAAACGACCAACTATTTCCAGATGGCTGTGAAGAAGTTCCTGTCGTTTGACGTTCAATACTGTTGTGTTTACTATCACTTCCAATTATGACAGAAGAACTTACAGATGCCTTTGCCTGTCCTACTTTGTAGAAACGACCAGCAAATTCAAACATATATTTAGTACTTTCATCACTATCATTCCACCATGTTCCATAATCAGGAGTATTAGCCTTTGTTTCTCCATTATCTAAGGTTGTTGTTTCTTCCTGATTAATTTTTAATGTAATAACTGCACTTTTGATTGGATTTTTAGCATTATAATTTGTATCAGGAGATTTATAATAATTTTCTTCTTCAGTTTTAAAGAATTGTTCATTACTAAAACTTTCACCATTTTGTAATAGGTTAACACGACCATATCCTGACTCTTCTGCCTGGAAGTGACTTCTGATATCATTCCCAGCTATAGTATAAGAACTTCCATCACTTCTAGTCACTTCAATAGAATCAATATAATCCTTTGCTCTTTCATCAATTCTTAAATAATAGGCTTCAAAACTCTGTGTTGGTAAAGTCACATTCATTTTTACAGTTGCAGCTGTATTGAATGATGTTGCTTTGATATAATTCATACTTTGATGTTCTTGACCTGACATTGCATCATCACCAGGTAAATTTGATCCTGTATTAAGATATTGTCTAAAATCAACCGCATATGAACCTAATCCTTTATATCCTACTTCTAATTCAGAGTTATCATTCCAATACCCACCATTACGATAACGCATTCTCACATGTTCTCTTGGTGTTGATGTCTTTGTAAACTTTACATTTGGCTGATTATCATTATAGCCAGCAACAATCGTTGTATCATAATAGAGTTTAGATATATAAGCATTTGCAGTGTCTTTTGTGTTAACAGTATATTTTGTATTATCTAGACCACGTAATCCATCTATATAATGAGATGCAAGTGTATTTAAAATATGAGATGTATTTATTGGTGAGTCTGCCCAGCCATTTATTTCAAGGAATGGTTTTATATCTCGTCCATCATTTATCACAAATTTCTGCCCAGTCAACATAATAGATTCTAAGCTTTGATCTCCAGCAATATCTTCAATTGGAATAACAAAACATCCCTGTGAGTCTAACTGATATGTTTTCTCACTATTTCCAATTGTATGATTCATAGGATTATATGTCATTGTTATATTTGAATCATCACCAAACAGAGATTGTATTGATGTTTGCTTTTGTATAAAAGTCATTTTTTCAAATACCCCATATTGTTTTAATAAATCTTCATATATAACAATTGACGTTGGATGGAATCCTCCATCGTTGATTTGTGGTAGTTCAATCAATGTATCTACATCATCAAGTATAGATAAAGAACGATTCCATAATTCTACACGATATGTAAAATCTCGAGCATAAGGCACTCCTAATGTTTTTTCATTTTGATCAGTATTCGTATTTTTTGTAATATATCCTGATTGAACATCTCTTTGATAAATATCGTTACTTATTGTTAATTGACCTGATTGTACTGAGAAAGCAGCACTTTCTTGTTTTTTATCATCATCATTATACAATGGTCCAACTGGTTCAAATAATAAGCTAGCTTCTAATCTCTTATCTTGATAATAAGCATTATAAGAATCACTATCCCCATAAACATTAATAATAACAGAATCATTATTAACAATTAATTTTTCAAATTTTTCTGTCACAATACGAACTGTTTTTAATCTCGTCATGACACTAGAAAAAGCACTTGACTCAATAACAATATCACCATGACTATCAATATAATTTGCTAACTCATCTTGACCAATTTGAAATGTTGGTGTCCCATTCGTTGGTGCATCATAATCAAAAAATTCAATATGATCAATAGTCATTGCCTTATCATAACCACTCTTGATCACAATCTTCTCAGTATTAAAGCCCTTAATAAGTGTTTGTCCAGATAAATCAACATTTTTGACACTTAATAAATCTAAAGTCAAATGAACATTCAATGCAGCTGATTCAGATTCGTTACCTACTTTAAATTGATAATAAGTAGGATCTGTAGGATTTAATGTAGAATTCTTATTTGGAACAATTAAAGGACTATTAATATTCGTAGAAGATTGACCATGCCAATTTGCAGAAGCCTCTATTTTTGGTTTAATACGTTGAACCTCTAAAATAGCTTCTGTTGTTTTGACATCTTCCACTATATTTCCTATCTCTGCAACAGCAGGATAATCATTATATAAAGTTGAAAACAATCCATTAAATCTATGAACACCAGTCGCATTTGGAGTTCCATTAATTTCAACATAAGAATTTAAACCATTATTTAATGGTATATTTCCATTAAATTCATCAAAATTAATAATTATTTTCACCAGATGGGAAATTTGAATGCCATTATTTGGTTGCCATGCTGATTGTGGTATAGTTATACTCCCCTTAGAACTATCCAAATACGCTTGTAACTGACTCCATGTCAATTGTATCTTTGTACCTGTTGCGCTATATAAATCAATTGTCTTTATCTTCGAAGAATTTAATAGATCAGGACTCAAATAAATATTTGATGCAACTAATCCTATATAGGCATTATTGCTATTGACTTTGAGAAGACCATCTATTTGAAGATAACTTGGAATCATCATTGAAGTCGTACCAGTGCCAACTTCAAATCGAATGGCTGATTGTGGATCAGCTAATGAAACAGCTTGATATTTTTCGCCACTACTATTTGTTAAAGAGTTCATGATATCAGTAACTGTTCCATCTTCTGCCTCATCATGATAAACACCAAATCCACCAATTAAAGGTTTCGCACGTTCCCCATCAATAATAGCTGTTACAGGATCTTTTATCTGCTGTAATTGCTTATCATAACCTGGAACAGATTCTGCAGTTGTATAAGGTGTCCAATTCCACCTTTCATAAAATGTATTGAGTGTATTTTCATATTCTAATAAATAGTTTGTTTTTCCTATAACTGCAATACGACCATCGAAAGTTTCATTAACTGCAATTCTTTCTTTAAATGCAAATTTGATATCACGTGTAAATTGATAATCTGTATGTGAATCTAGATAGTCTTTAATCTTCTGATCCAGGTCATTTATTTCCCAAATATTCTTATTATCATTTGATGTTTGTGTAACAGTTGCTCCTAACTCCTTAAGAGAAACATACAAATCTCTGTCTTGATCATCTATAAATTTTAAAGTTATAAATTCTAATGGATCACTAGTGGCAGGAGTTCCTTCGTTTTCAGCTGTGGTATGATAAAACCAGTCTATTAAATCTGAACTGTTATTATTCATTTCTATTCTAATACCATTAAATTGATAATGTTCAGGCAATGTATCAACAGCGTAACTGTTAAATACTGGAGTATTACTTGTATTTTTAAAACTATCTAAATAATATGTTTCGTTTTGGCCTAAGTATCCGTTCTTTTTGGTAACAGGACTCTTATTTTCTTCAACATATTTATTATGCTCAAAATCGACTTTTTGTCTAATGAAGCTTGAAGTGACATCACTATCTTTAGACCATGCTAAATCACGGCCACCAAAATATATAGTTTGCTTCAATTTAACAGTATGACTATAGTCACTTCCAAAATTATTAACATATGGAACTGCAACATAATAGCTGCGTTCCTCATCTTTCTTTAATTCTCCACCTTTCTCTTTATCAATCTTAACCCCTATTTCTCCTGGCATAGAGTAAATATAATTATACTCACTAGCCATCTTACTTCCTTCATCATCTATACTCCAATCTGAGAGGTCTTTCCCTGTTACATCCCAAATCAGCGCTCCACCTTCTCCATATTTACCACCAAAAGAGAAGTCTCTAGCATGATCACTAATATCAGTATTAGGTACAAGTGATCCTGTTGATGAATCCCACTTCCAAGCCATCATATCTTGTTCTAATACACCACGCCCTGCATTGTTAACACTATTAGGAACTTGAAGCATGAAATGAAAATAATCTATTTTACTATTTGCATCTTCAGAAGTATTTTTAATATTGACCTTATAAACTGCATAATTATATTTATCCCATAACACTGGTGTTGAAACACTTGTTATCTTTGTCTCCCAATTCAAATTTGAATTGACAATATTGATAGCTCTTAAATCTGATTTGTCCTCATTCCCTGATGGAGTAGACCCAGGTTGGATCACATATCCTGTTGGAGAAGGTTCGTTCGTACTTGAATCATAAAAGTTCACATAACTTGCCCCTAAAGCTATAGAAGCAGATGTATTCTCAGGTATAACATTATCTCCCAAGGTAAAGAACTTAAAAGTCACTTCTGGTGTTGCAGATCCTTTAAATAGATTTGTTGGTGTCGATTGAATTTCTAGTTGTTGACGTCGATATGCTTTGGCACCATCTTTATCAGATCCCCATTGTTCTTGATCAGTTGGCTGAGGAACAACCCAGTTTGTTTCAGTTGAACTTAACTTTGCTTCTACCCCTCCAATGAATTCGACATCTGGATTCTGTGCAATCACTTCATTACGATCAAAAGTTTGTAATATAACACCCGATTCACTATAATAAAACCAAGGTAGTTTTAACGTCATTTTCGTCCCTTTAGCATACCCTTCGTTATCATTCCATTCAGCTTTTATTTTAAGATATAAAGACATTTGCTCTCCAGTTGAAAGCAAATAATTCCCAACTCCTGCTGGTTTTAAATTTCCTCCACTTCCATCATTTAAAAATGAAACTGAGATAGCTCTCGCTTCTACGTTCGCAGCAAAAACATCTCGCAAAAAAGATACTGGCAAATATTGTACCAGCATTGCAAGAGTTAAAATAGAACAAACGATTTTTTTGGTCCTTTTTCTCCATTTATAAGATTTACGTATTTCTTCCATGATTTTGACCTCCCAAGTGTATATAACTTTTTAAGCGCAAAAAGACATAGGGCAACTCTTCAATGAAAACGATAACCATGTCCTTAAAATAATCTTCATATAAATTCAGTGAACTTTATCACTTTAGATTCTACATTCTTGATGTTAATGTGACATTTTATAACAAAATATCACATATTCAATTCATAGTTATCCTATTACAATTTAATCATGATAAAGTCATTAAGAGTTCTCATAATTTACTGAATTCATTTACTACATAATTGTTATTATGTAGTAATGTTCAAAAAAAAAGAAATTTTTTGTAACTTGAAAAAATTTCTTTTTTGATTAATATATTTTTATTGTATAAAAATATTGGTAAAATTTGGAAAAATTAAAGAATATTCACTTGATTATCCCTCCAACGTCTTGAAAATCGTTACATTTTAACCTATAATGTAAGAGTAAAAACTCAATATAAAATAGTAACTACTACATAATAACAATTATGTAGTAGTTTTCTTATGTACTAGTCATTTATGCATAAATTCATCTTTGATAATGAACGCAAGCAATTTTTACCACTCTTCATTGTGTAAATTCTTGTTGTATCTATAGACGTATGTCCTAACAGAGAAGCAAGAGTGTCTAAATCCTTTTCTAGTTGATAATATGTAATTGCAAATAAATGTCTTAAATTATGTGGAAAGACTTTTTGGCTATCTACCCTTGCATCTTCACATAGCGATTTCATACTACTCCATATATTGCTACGATCCATTGGCTTTCCACCTTTAGTAACAAATATTGGTCCACATTTAATATTTTGTTTTTTACAATAATTTAGTAACAATCTCTTTAATTCAATGGGTAAAATGATTTCTCTTACCTTTCCTTTGTTAATAATGACTGCTCTTCCCTTTTTTAAAGCGTCTACAGTTATGTATTTATGTTCACTTACACGTATTCCTGTTGCACATATCGTTTGAATAATCATGTATAGTCTCTCATTATTTTTTGACTTCGCTGCAAATAATAGCCTTTTATATTCTTCTTTGGTCATTTCCTTATTATCGTCACCAAAAACACTTTTTTGAATTTTGTTTAGTTTAACCTGACATTCAGGAATATTTAGAAAAACAAAAAACCTATTTAAAGCAACAAGCATACTATTCACACTTCTTGGTCTATACTCTTTAGCTAGTTTTAATTTATATGATACAACACATTCTTTAGTTATTGTTTTATCTTCTTGAAGGTAATTATAAAAAGTTTGGATATCTCTTATATATTTATTTATAGTTGCTGTACTTTTTTCTTCCTCTATTAATTCTGTTTTAAAACTCTCTATGTTTTTTAATGTTATTGTCTCTTTTCTCATAAATAATCCTCATTAACTTTCTTATTTTCTTTATTATATTTTAGCATAGTTAATTCAAATATTCTCCTGGTAATATTTGGTAATTACTTACATTGATAAGGTTATATCAATTGAAAAAAAGACTGAATAACAAAAAAGTAACGCCTTTGCATTACTTTTTTTATTTCTTCATTTTAATTGTATAAACAACTTCATCATCTGTTTCTTGAATATCTACATGTGTATTAACACCAGCTTGTTGTACCATTTGAATTGCTTGATCTAAAGTATTCATAGCAATTTTTAGATTTTGGGAAATACTTTTTGCTTTTGGTTTTTGTTTTTTAGGTTCAATTTTTGCTTTAATTTTTTGCTCAGTTTGTTCAACATTTAAACCTTTAGCCATAATTTCTCTTAACATATTATTTTGTTTAGCTGTTGAATCTAATCTTAAAAGCGCTCTTGCATGACGTTCAGTAATATCTTTTCTTCTTACTGCCTCTTGAACAGTCATTGGTAATTGTAATAATCTTAATTTATTAGCAATTGTAGATTGTTTCTTTCCTACTTTTTCAGCTAATTGTTCTTGTGTTATATCTTGCGTATCTAATAATTGTTGATACGCTAAAGCTTCTTCTATAGGAGATAAATTTTCTCTTTGTATGTTCTCAACTAATGCGGCAGTTGCTGTTTGATCTTCATTATATTCTTGAACCATACAAGGAACTTCCTCAAGTCCAGCTAATTTACATGCTCGAAATCGTCTTTCACCAACAACAATTTGATATTTACCATTGTATGGTCTAACAACAATTGGTTGTAATAACCCATTTTGTTGAATTGATACAGATAATTCCTGTATCTTTTCTTTTTCAAAATGTGTTCTTGGTTGTTTTTCATTAGCTTCAATATCATGAATATCAATAAATTTATACATTGGTTCTTTCACTCAGTTCACTCCTCACAATATGTTTTATATTATAACATTATTCGGCATAAAACAAAAGTCATCTTTCTGATATTGCAAAAGAAAACTCCCCTTTTTACACACTGTTTTTTCTTCTCTATTTAAAAAAATAAATAGTTATAACTATAATGTCATCCATTGTATATATGAATACATTATCTTTAAATATTCAATACTAACTCTTTCCAAACTTTCGTTTTATTGACACATTATAGCACAAGTTCATATTAATTTGATGATAACACGCTTAAGAAATCACAAAGCTAACATTTGTAATCAATATATAATCATTATAAAGTAAAAATCAGGTAAGCCACATTTTTTGACTTCCTGATTTTTATTTTATATTACTTTTTTATTTCTTTTATAATATATCATTGCCATTAAACTTAATGAAATCAATATGCAATAGCCTAAGACAAAGTTATCGTCACCTGTCTTAATTTGTTCAGGTTTTGATGTGATTGTTTTTTCATTGACTTGAATTTTAATCAAAGGATTACCTGTACCATATTTGATATCACCTATTTCAACAATTTTTTCTGGTTTCCAGTTATCATCTACACCATCTCCATCCTTATCAACAGCTGGACGATAGTCTTTTGAATCTGCTTTACCGTCACCATCTGTATCTATGTTTATATCTGGTTTCCATATTCCATCTGAGTTTCCACCCTCAGTGCTTGGTTTCCATGTTCCTGTATTATCTGTGTCGATATTGATATCTGGATGACTATCTCCATTAATATCTATATTAATATCAGGTATCCCATCTCCATTTGTATCAATATTAATGTCTGGTTTTCCATCTCCATCTATATCAATATTTGTATCTGGTTTGCTATCTCCATTTGTATCAATATTAATGTCTGGTTTTCCATCTCCATCTATATCAATATTTGTATCTGGTTTGCTATCTCCATTTGTATCAATATTAATGTCTGGTTTTCCATCTCCATCTATATCAATATTTGTATCTGGTTTGCTATCTCCATTTGTATCAATATTGACATCTGGTTTATTATCACCATTTGTATCAATATTGATATCTGGGATTCCATCTCCATCTGTATCAATGTTAATGTCTGGTTTGCTATCTCCATCTATATCAATATTGATATTAGGATTATGTGTATCATATTCTAAGTCTTCTATACTGACATTAGTATTTGGTTTCCAGTTATCATCTACACCATCTCTATCTTTATCAATAGCTGGACGATAGTAGTCAACATCACCTTTACCACTACCTTTTGTATCAATATTTGTGTCTGGTTTCCATATTCCATCTTTATTTCCACCTTCACTACTTGGTTTCCAATTGCCTGTATTATCTGTGTCGATATTGACATTTGGTATCTTATCACCATTTCTATCAATATTGATATCTGGTTTGCCATCTCCATCTGTATCAATGTTAATGTCTGGTATACCATCTCCATCAACATCCACATTCACATCTGGATTATTATCACCATTCGTATCAATATTGACATCTGGGACTCCATTTCCATCTATATCGATATTAATATCAGGAGTTCCATCTCCATCTGTATCGATATTAATATTTGGATTATATGTATCATAATGGAAATTGTCCTCTCCATATTCTACATTTATGTTTGGCTTCCAATTATCATCTATACCATCACCATCTATATCAATCGCTGGACGATAGTAACTCTCTTCTGAATGACCATCTCCTTTTATATCCATATTGGTATCTGGTTTCCATATTCCATCTTTATTTCCACCTTCACTGCTTGGCTTCCATACTCCTGTGTTGTCTGTATCAATATTAATATTTGGTTCCCAGTCATTATCTGTATCAATATTGATATCTGGAGTTCCATCCCCATCAACATCTATATTAAGATTGTCTATCTTAAGTATTGTCTCGTCAGTACTTCCTTTATTATAGTTTCTGTCTTCTCCAATATATTCTATTGTAACAGTTTGTCTTGTCCCTGGTACACAATAACTTTTATCCACATCTTTCCAGTCAATTGAAGCAGTACTATAATTATATTCAGATGGATCATCCTTAGTATGACTTACTAATTTGACAGGATTTCCATATTTTCTACCATTAATATAGAATTGCACATACCCCTCAGGTGAAGCACAGTCAATACCTTCTCCATCAGCTGGAGAGACTTTTGCTTTCAATGTAACTATCTGATCTGGTCTAAATATATCTGGTTGTTCACTCAACCCATCTATTGTTAATTCTGATTTTGTATCTGCTGGCGTAATTTCAGCATATTTGAAATAGGTTCTATGTCCCCAATAAGCATCTTTAAATCCTTGAACAGTAGAATCTGCATATTGTGTAGATGTAATGATCAGTTGGTGTTTTCCCCCACCTGCATTGCTTCCAGAAACAATCTCTGCATTTTCTTCAGGTGTGATACCATCATCTTTTAAAAGCTGAGAACTAATTGCCAGCTTAGAAGCAGCACTCAATGAACCACCTAATGGTATTGTTGTTGGAATATTAAGTGCTGCAACTGCATTTTTAATCTGATTATCATCTAACCCTTTCCCATCATATCTTTTTGTTATAAGTCCGTGAGAGAGTCCATCAATTTCAAAATTAACATATTGTTTCAAAAAAACATTACCTGGAGTTCCAACATCTTTAGCAAAAAATGTATCAGTATTAAGAGTATCTCCTGAAGACTTATCAATAACATCAAGATCAATACTGACTTCTGACCCTACATTTGTATCAGGTAGCCAAAAATAAAGAATACCAGCATCATCAGTATATGAAGGAATACCATAATTATAGTCTATTCCATTTATCTTCATATCCATATTATCAACAAGTGTTGTTCCAACCTTATTTGTTCCCCAACTACTTAAAGAAATCTTTGTCATAAAGACTTTTGTAGATTTTTCCATATCTCCATAAGCAACTGTTCCTTCAATACTTTTAAATCTCTCTGCTTTTAAAGAACCACCTAAAACAAAAACATTAGCCTGTGATCCACCTAAATGAAATCTACTACTTGGTGCGTTTGGAATAACTGTACCACCAGTCATGATAATTTTATACTCAGTTGAATCTGAATAACTGTAACACCCATCCCCAAAAGCATCACCATGGGTTCCACCATTAGAATAAGTTAATCCACCATTAATTGTTATATTTCCACTTTTACCTTTACCAGTATTAGAATTGACAACAGCAGGAGAAATCGCAGATACTGCAGGGGTTGATGCGGTATGATACCCACCACCAACTCCAGCAGCATGATATGCACCTTTAGCCGTTATAACACCACCATTAATTGTTATATTTCCACCAGTTCCTCGACTTCCACCGCCTATACCACTTCCTCCATCAGAGGTTGTAGAGCCAGTTGAAGTTGTCGCATTAACAATTCCACCATTAATATTAATATATCCACCATTTTCTGCATCTCCACCGCCTATTCCTGCAGCAAAGGTATTTCCAGTAACAGTGAGTGTCCCAGCATGAGGACTGTCTAATAGAGTGAGACGATCACCTTTTTTTAATTGTGTTCCATTTAACAATGTCACATCATATGGAATCCTTCCTAATTCTGGAATGATATCATTTCCATTTATATCCTTATTAACAATTGAATCATCTATGTATAACGTTGTTGTTTCTCCACAACGTAATCCAGGATAGCGCGCTGCCCCTGAAACAAGTTTATTCGTTGTACTATCTGCCAATATAATATGAGCCATTGCCCCTTTTCCATCTCCATTTGCATCTGGAGTTAATGTAAATGGGCTATTTGCACTTGTCTTAATATTAACTCCAGCAAATATTAAATTTGCTTTTACATTTTCTGGAATAACAATTCTGTCTGTTGTTGCTGTAGCAGGATTCTTATTTTTTATTGTTAATGTTTGGTCACTTAGTATAGTCAATACACCAGATGCATACCTGTAGTCAGCATTCAACTGTCCACCATCTATACGAAAATTACCAACCTCTACCCCATCTTCTGCTTTTACAGTTCCAGTAACACTCAAGAACATTCCAAAACATATTGTTAATAATAAAATGAGTTTTTTCTTTTTCTTCATTTGCATTCCCTTTCCTTCCTTTAAATCTAGCGGTTCTACACTTCAAATATAGGTCCATCTCGACTCTTATAGACACTTAAATCAACTGTGCTAAGAAAATGAATTCCATGTATGCATATAATTGTTTGTTTCATCTTAATCAAAAGAATAAGAATCATTTTAAATATAATAAAACTGGTTAATCTTTGATACAATTCTAATATCATATTCGTAGTCATAAGTTCTCCTTTCTATGTCTTTTAAAGCAGACAAAAAAAGACAAGCAGAAACTCTGCTTATCTTATGAATTTAACAAATATATTTGTATGAACTTATGATTTTTTAAATAAAAAGAAGGTTCGTTAATGTCTAGTTTTACGAACTTTAACTTATTCTTTATCATTATACCATATTTTAACATTTTTTGTAATTATTAGTAAAAAAACATCCTATTTATCAATGTTTTTATTCATTTACTATTTATAAATAACAAAAAACACCTCCTTGAATTTATAAAGGGGTGCACTTTGCTCTTATTTATAGAGGTTTCTTTTTTATTTTTCCAAATGGTCTAGGATACTTTTGGGGTGTTTCTTTTATTTTATGAATGAATATATTACATCTGTGATCATTTTCATTAGTGAGTGTAAAATGAGTTTCTTTCATAACTTTTCCACCAAGTTTATCTATACCATGTTTTGCTTCATTTAATTCTTCTTTTGCTTTTAAACCTTTTAAGGTTATAAAATGACCACCAATTCTTACCAAAGGTAAACATAATTCATCTAGAATATTTAATCTTGCAACAGCTCTTGCTGTAACAATATCAAATGTTTCCCTATGTCCAATAGCATAGTCCTCTGCCCTTGCACTCACAGCAGTCACATTATTTAATTTGAGAACCTGAGTTAAATAATTTAAAAAAGTTATTCTTTTGGTTAAAGAATCTACAATCGTTATTTTCAAATTAGGATAAACAATCTTAAGAGGTATAGAAGGAAAACCTGCTCCTGCTCCTATATCACATAAAGTTTGATTATTGAAATCATAATCAAATGAAATAGTTAATGAATCATAGAAATGTTTTAAATAAACATCTTCTTTTTGGGTAATAGCTGTTAAATTCATTTTTTCATTCCATTCAACTAATGTATTGTAGTAAATTTCAAATTGTTTTAATTGATAATCAGATAAAGAAATACCTTTATCATGTAATGCATTTATAAATTGTTCAATATTCATATGTACCTCTTAATAATGTTGTTTCAAATAAATTAATAAGACAGATATATCAGCAGGATTAATCCCTGATATTCTTGATGCTTGAGCAATTGTCAAGGGTCTTATTTGAGAAAGTTTCTGTTTTGCTTCTAATGAAAGATTTAAAACAGCATCATAATTAATATCTACTGGAATTTGTTTTTCTTCCATTTTCTTTTGTTTATCAACTTGCCTTAATGCCTTGTCAATATACCCTTTATACTTAATAAGAATAGTCACTCTTTTTTCTTCTTCTAAAGTTAAAGAGGTTTCACCAATATATGGTTTTATCTTTGAATAATCCATTTCTGGTCTTTGTAATAATGATTTTGCACTTATTCCTTCACTCAAACGTGTTGAGCCCAAGGTTTCTAATATATTATTAATTTCATGTTTTGGTGTAAAGCGAATAGTTTCAAGTCGTTCTATTTCATTATGAATACGTTCCATTTTATCAAGATATATCTGATAAACTTCTGGTTTGACAAGATGAGCATCATAACCATATTTTCTTAATCTTTCATCAGCATTATCATGTCTTAACAATAAACGATACTCAGCTCTTGATGTTAACATACGATAAGGTTCTTTTGTTCCCTTGGTTACTAGGTCATCAATCATAACACCGATATATGCCTCATCTCTTTTTAAAATTAATGGGTTTTCTCCTCTTAACTTCTTAGCTGCATTTAAACCAGCAATTAATCCTTGCGCAGCAGCCTCTTCGTATCCACTCGTTCCATTAATTTGACCTGCAGTAAATAAGTTTTTGATCACCTTTGTTTCTAATGATGGCCATAACTGTAAAGGATCAATTGCATCGTATTCAATAGCATATGCATATTTTAGAATTTTACAATTCTGTAATCCTGGGATAGTCCGAATCATTTGTTCTTGAATATCATGTGGCATTGATGTTGAAAAGCCTTGTACATAGATTGTATTCATTTCTTTTGATTCTGGTTCTAAGAATATTTGATGTTGTGGTTTGTCTGAAAATTTTACAATTTTATCTTCAATTGATGGACAATACCTTGGACCAATTCCTTTGACAATACCTGAATACATACTGCATTTATGTAAATTATCTTTTATAATCTTGTGTGTATCTTCATTTGTATATGTTAAATAACAAGGAGTTTGTTCTTCTATAGGAATATAAGATGTTGTTTCATAGCTAAAAGCAAGAGGTTCATTGGTTCCAGGTTGTAATTGAGTTTGAGAGAAATCAACACTTTCAATATCTATACGTGGTGGTGTTCCAGTTTTTAGTCTTTGAATATGGAAACCCAGTTCAGTTAATCGATCTGATAAAAATAACGATTGTCTTTCTTGATCTGGTCCACTAGGTGTTTTTTGATCACCAACCAGAATTTCTGCTTTTAAATATGTTCCTGTTGTTAAGATAACTGTCTTTCCAAAATATTCTTTACCATTATCCAAGATAACACCTTTAACAGTTTGCTCCTCTACTATCAGATTCTCAACCATACCTTCTATGATATCAAGATGTTCCTGTTTTTTGAGAACTTTTTGCATATATCGCGGATAAGCTTTTTTATCAGCTTGTGCACGCAATGATTGAACACCAGGTCCTTTAGCAGTATTTAGCATTTTTAATTGCAAATATGTTGCATCTGATGTTTTTCCCATTTGTCCGCCTAAAGCATCAATTTCTCTGACTATTATCCCTTTTGCAGGACCTCCAATTGATGTATTACATGGTAATGAACCGACATTTTCAAAATGGGATGTTATTAATAAAGTTTTCATACCAATTCTAGCAGGAGCTAAACATGCTTCAATACCAGCATGACCTCCTCCAACAACTATAACATCATACATAATTTTCTCACTCCTTAATTGCTATTCAATATTAGCACAAATCAATAATATTATCAATTTTATTTGATTTATGCTATAATGAATTGAGGTGAGTTTATGAATCCAAAAGATATCTTAAATAAATATTATCATTTTGCAGTTATTGGTGTTTCTCCAAATAAAGAAAAATTTGGTTATAAAATCTATCAAAGATTAAAAGAACGTGGTTATGATACTTATGGTGTTTCACCTTTATATGACAATGTTGACAATAATCTACTCTATTCATCTTTAGAAGATATTGAAAATCCAATTGATGTTGTTGTTTTTGTCACCAAAAAGGAACATGCATATGATTATGTAGATGAAATGACAGGTTTAGGAATCCATTATGCATGGATGCAACCTCACACATATGATAACGAACTATTAGAATATATGAAAAGTGTTGGTATAACACCTATACTTGCATGTATTCTTGTTGAAACTTCTTAATGATAAGAAGTTTTTTTTGTATTATGATATACTAAAGATAGGAGGGGTAATCTTATGAAATATTTAAAAATCTATCTACATAATTATTTTCTCATTTATCTTATTTTATCTGTATTTGCATTTTTCTTTATGTTTTTCTATCAAATCTATACTTTCTTTATTATTCTTTTTCTCATCTGGTACAATTACTTTCTGCATAAGAAGAAAAAACTGACAATAGATATTTTTCATTTTAACTATGTTATCTCATTTTTATCGCTATTAGTATTATGTATCTGCTTGTTTCTTTCACAAGGATATTATACAAGTCCTTTTTGGATACCACTTTATATCATCCTAGCACCTTTTGCACCACTATTTTTCTCTTTTCAGTTTTTTGGTCTTTTCATAGAAGCTTTTATAGTTATTCTCATTCTCTTATTTGCTAATTGTCTCTTCAGCTTTCTTTATTTAAAACCAAAAATAGATTATAAAAAAATGATTATATCCTTTCTCTGTATTGGTTTTCTTATTTTAACAACACAGTATGCCTATACCAACAGACCAGCTATCAAATATAAAGGACATGATTTTGAATATATGAACGGTTATTCCAGTACTGACTTGTCAGCATTTTTACCATATGCCACAAATAGTCAATTGATTACTTTAGAAGAACCTAGTCAATTGATTATTGAAAATGAGAGTGACATGCCTTATCTAGATGGTGCAGAAGCCTGCTATCCTGTTTACAGTGCTATTGCTAAAGCAGTTTATAAAGATATAGATAAAATTGAAGAACATTATAAGTCAGATTATTCACATAGTAATGGCAAAATTGTATCATTTACAAATACTTCTGTAGGTTATAGTCGCTTGTTTAATGGTGAGATTGATATGTTTTTTGGTGCTAAACCTTCACAATCACAGCTTGATGAAGCCAAAGACCTTGGTGTTGAATTAGAATATACACCCATTGGCAAAGAAGCCTTTGTTTTCTTTGTCAATCAAAATAATCCTCTTAATTCATTAACGACTCAACAGATTAAAGATATCTATCATGGTGATATTACTAATTGGAAAGAGGTAGGAGGAGATTCTCATGATATAGTTGCATTTCAAAGACCAGAGAGATCAGGTAGCCAAGCTATGATGAATTATTTCATGGGTGATGTAAGTCTTAAAGTTCCATTGACATATGAAATGCAATCGGCAATGGGTGGTATTATTACTGAAGTTGCTCAGTATTATAATGAAGATGGTGCAATTGGATATACATTTAAATATTTCTTAGAAGGTTTAAATCAGGAAGAAAATGTAAAGATATTATCTGTTGATGGAATCTATCCAACTGTTGAAAATATTAAAAATCAATCTTATCCAATATCAACATTTCTTTATTGTGTAACCTTAAAATCAAATGAGAAAGAAAATGTAAAAAAATTAAAAGAGTTCCTGCTTTCCTCTCAAGGACAGTACATCATTGAGAAAACAGGATATTGTGGTTTAAACTAAGCTCAGAAATGAGCCTTACTGACATAATAAAAAGATAGTCCGAAAGGACTATCTCCAAAAATATGCTCTACCGCTTCCTACAGAAACGATTTCAAATTTTGTATTCGTAGAAGTTCCACCACCAAAATACTTGGCTCCTGATCCTTCACTGCCTTTAAAGATATCAACTTTATTACCTTTAATTGCTCCTCCACGATCAACCACAATACCATAAATTGTACTATCAGTATTTAAATTATGGTTTGAAATCTTAATAACAGTCCCAAATGGGATAGACCTATCTGCAGCTAAGCAATAATATTTACGACCTTTATAAGTCAAGTATGGTGAATGTGAATTATTAACACCTGATGTTGGTGATAATTTAACACCTGAGGAACTGTTTCCTCCACAACCATTACAATCTCCACCATATGTTGTTAATCGACCAGTGAACGTTGTTCCCTCATCAATTCCTCCATATCTGATCACTTTATCAACCGGTTTCTCAAGTATCTCTTCCTTAATAACTTTTCTTGCGGTTTCTTTACCATTGGCATAAGTGACTAAATATGTTCTATTTATCTTACCATCTTTTCCTTCTTGTTCGACAGTTCTTGTCCAGTTTCCTGAACCCTTTGTAACTGTTGAGTACTTGAGATTTTCTACTTTTGTTAATGTTTTTGTTTCTACTCTTGTAATTTGGATGAAATCATTTTGTTGAACAATATAATCTTTATCTTTATTTAAAGAATCATTTTTTCCTAATTCAACACTAAGTTCTTCCAATACATTCGTTACTGTATCTTGTTTAACGAGATAATCTTTTTCATCATTGATACCATCTTGTAATTTGATATCAACAGTTGGAATAAAATTCATAATTTGATTAACGGCTCCTGATGATACTGTTGTCAACATAACAACAAAGTATACACATGCCACTGCTAAAATTCCCTTTGTTCGGCTGTCCGCCGAGACAATGATTTCTTTAGCTTTCTTTAACATAAAATATCCTCCTTATTTAATCCCAAACATTCTTTTGGCATTAAATGTTGTGATTCTAGCAACGTCTTCTATCTCCATGTTCTTTAGCTTTGCTATTTCCTGGGCAATATACACAACATTTGCTGGCTCATTCAACTTCCCTCGAAATGGGTGAGGTGCTAAATAAGGACAGTCTGTTTCGATCATTAAATGATCAATACCAATAACCGTAGCAACTTCTTTTGGAACTCTTGCATTCTTAAATGTCACTGGTCCAGCTAATGAGATTTCAAAACCAATCTCTATATATCTCTTCGCCATTTCTACTGATCCACTATAACAATGCATAATGCCACGGTGTGCTGCCTGCTTTAAAATACGATAAGTATCTTCATAGGCGTCTCTTGCATGAATAACAATAGGTTTATCATGTTTTTTTGCAATATCAATCTGTTTTTGAAAGATATCTTTTTGTTTATCATGAGGAACATCTTCCCAATAATAATCAAGCCCAATTTCGCCTAAGGCTACAACACAAGGGTTTTGTAATAATGCTTCAATTTCATTCAAATCAGCATCTGTAGTTTCTAAGCAATCATTAGGACTAATACCTACTGTTGCATAGATAAACGGATACTCTTGTGCAATCTCTACTGCATATTTTGATGATGGTAAATCGTATCCAGCAACAACAATATAATCTACATTGTTATCCAATGCATGTTTAATGAATATATCTCTTTGTGAATATAATTCTTTACTGTTTAAATGAGTATGTGTATTGAAGTACATTTTTTTCACCCTACGGCATCATATCAAAATTTAATAACTTTGTCAAATTTCTAAATAACTGCTTATAAAAAATATGGCTTTTCATCGACATAATTTGCTTACTTTCGCATATAAGCAATATATTTATTTGTAAAATTAACAAATTATTATCATATCTTTTCCACATATTCCATATCTCTAGGTATTATAGACGAGATAGTAGATATTCTGCTGAATCACAGTATTCATATCTATATTATGTGATTTTTTGTCAAATAGAATACATAAAAATCACATATTAAACAAAAAAAGAGCCTGATTGGCTCATCATATATTAAATCATTTTCAAGTAACCTTCAAGAATTGTTCCATCCTCAATCCTAATTAATTTTGTTTGAAGATCTCCCCTAATCATTGCCCTTTCTAAAAGTTTCAAATGTTCAGAGGCAACAATATTTCCTTTACATCTACCATTAATAACAATATCTCCACCTTTGATATTCCCATTAATTTCACTCTTACCAATAATATCAATCATACTATCACTATCAATATTTCCATCAATAATACTATCTTTAATAAAGATCTTTGTTGCCTTGATATTTCCAGTAACAGCCCCACTTAAGACCTTAACCATGCCCTCCACAGTAATGTCACCAATAATTTGTCCACAAACTTCTAAATCGTTACTGCCATTAACATTACCTTGAAGAACTGTTTCAGAAGAAATAATTGTTGGTGTTTTAACAACTGAAACTTCATCTGTTACAGAAGCTGTTTCTACTCTAACTTCACTTTGTTCCATATTATCAACTGTTGATGTTATTGGAGATTCTGTTATCACTTCATCCTCAACAACCTCAAAGTATCTATCTAATATTTTATTTTTAAAACTACTTTTTTTATCCATCTCAATTTACTCCTTCTTATCTCAAGCTCAACACCTTGTCCCTTATAGTACTATTATAATATAAAACTCTATTTGTTTCAATGAAATCTGTCAAATACTGTATCTTATTAACAAAAAAAGGTTATCACAACAGATAACCTCCTTATTTTATACTAGCCTTTAAAATCAAATTGAGTAAATACATCACTTACTGGTAAATTATTCTCGATACTTTCAATCGTATGTGCTAATAGCTCAGCAACACTAATTTGAACAAGTTTATCAAATTCCTTATCTTCTGGAATGGCAATTGTATCTGTAATCACAACCTCTTTAGCAACACAATCATTTAATCTTTGTATAGCTGGTCCTGATAAGACACCATGTGTACATGCTATATAAACATCCTTAGCCCCTTTTTCTTTCAATACAGAAGCACCAGCAACAATTGTTCCAGCTGTATCAATCATATCATCAATTAAAATACAATTCTTTCCTGATACATCACCAATAATTCCCATAACTTCAGCAATATTAGGCTTAGGTCTTCTTTTATCAATGATTGCAATTGGACAATCAAGCAATTCAGACATCTTTCTTGCACGTGTAGCTCCCCCATGATCTGGAGAGACAATGCATAAATCTTCAATATTTTTATTTTTAAAGTATTTACAGATAAGAGGTAAGGCTTGCATTTCATCTACAGGGATATCAAAGAATCCTTGTATTTGAGCAGCATGTAAATCAATTGTGACAACTCTCGTTACTCCAGCCACTGTTAACAAATCAGCGACTAAACGAGATGTAATTGGTTGTCTAGGCTTTGCTTTTCTATCTTGTCTAGCGTATCCAAAGTATGGCATAATTGCTGTCACTTCTTTAGCTGATGCTCTTTTTAATGCATCGGCTAAGACTAAGATTTCCATTAAGTTTTCTGTAACTGGATTCGAAGTTGATTGAACAATAAAGACATCTTTTCCTCTGACTGATTCTCCAATTTCAACTAAGATCTCACCATCTGCAAAATGATGAACATCACATTTTCCCACTGTTGTTCCTAATTGTTCTGCGATAGATTTTGCTAAATCTTTACTTGATGATAAAGCAAATACAGTAATGTTGTTTTTCATTTTTTACCTCTTTTTCTCCTTATTTTTTCTTGTTTCTTTTTGCGTATTCTTGTTCTCTAATTTCTTTTAATATTTTGCTATAACCCTCTTTGTTCACTTGACGGGCTCTTGCTATAGCTAAAGCATCTTCTTCTACTTCCTTAGTTATTGTTGATCCAGCTGCAATATATGCATTCCTTCTCACTGTAACTGGTGCGACTAAGTTTGTATTACATCCAATAAAGACATTATCTTCTATTTTTGTCAATGACTTATTTTTGCCATCATAATTAGAAGTAATTGTTCCACAACCAAAGTTAACATCTTCTCCAACTTCTGCATCACCTACATAAGTCAAATGAGACGCTTTACTTCCTTTCCCGAAGATAGCCTTTTTCATTTCAACAAAATTTCCTAAATGTGCATTCTCTTTAATATGACAGTTTGTTCTCAATCTAGAATAAGGACCAATATCAACACCACATTCAATAATTGAGTCACTTAATACAGAGAATTTAATTTCAACATCATCTTTGATTTCCATATTTGTAAATTCACAGTATGGTCCAATATGACAATTATTTCCTATAACTGTATTTCCCTTAATAATACAACCTGGTTCAATTGTTGTATCTATTCCAATGACAACGTCCCTTCCAATATAGGTATTTTGGGGATCAATAATATTAACACCGTTTAATAAATGTTCTTTGTTAATACGATCTCTTAAGATTTGAGTTGCTTCTGCTAATGCAACACGGTCATTAATTCCACCAACCTCATTGAAATCATCAATCTTATAAGCATCTACTTTTAAGTTGTCTTCATTCATAATTCCAATGACATCAGTCAAATAATATTCTTTTTGAGCGTTATCATTTGTTACCTTAGCCAAAGCAGCAAATAAAGCTTGATTATCAAAACAATATTCACTTGTATTCATCTCAGTAATATCTTTCTGAGAATCCTGTAAATCTTTATACTCTACAATACCTTTGACTTGTCCATCAATCTTAATAACTCTACCATAGTGTGTTGATGTATCACAATCAGCACTCATTAAAGTTGCCTTATTTTGGTTTTCTTGATGATAATTAATTAATTCTTTTAATGTTTCTTTACGAACTAATGGAGCATCTCCACATAAAACCAAAGTCATTCCTTCTTTGTCAGCCAACACATCTTTAGCTTGTAATACAGCATGTCCAGTTCCTAATTGTTGTTCTTGATATACAAACGTTACACCATCAACAATATCTTCTACCTGTTTAGCTTCATGTCCGACAACAACAATAATTTCATCTACACCTAAGGCTTTTAATTCATCTACTACATGATTAATCATTGGTTTGTATAAAACCTCATGCACGACTTTTGGTTTCTCAGACTTCATACGAGTCCCTTTACCAGCCGCTAAAACGACAGCATAAACTTTCATTTCACTCTCTCCTTAACGCCACTATTCTAACAAAAATTCAATTAAAAAAAAAGAGGAAAGAAGAAATACTTACCTTATTTTCAATATTTTTCTACCTCTTTTTGTAAGATTCGGGTTTTTCTTACAAAATTATATTTATTTTTAAAATATTCATACCCTTTTTCTAGTATTTCTTCATCCAAAGTTAATCCAAAAACGCAAGAACCACTCCCTGACATTAAAGCTCCAGCAAATCCTAAATCCAGCATTTCTGATTTAATTTTTTTAATATCTTCTACCATATCAATGGAAGGAGCTTCTAATGTATTTCCTAAGCTTTCAACAACTAATGGAAAATTATTTTCTTCAATAGCTTCTTTCATCTTGAGTATTGATGGATGTTCAGCTTTTATTAAATCTAACATTCCAAATGATTTTTTTGTTGAAACACCTTTTTTGGGTTTCACCAGTAAAAGATGACAATTCAATTGACTATGAATAAATTCTAATTTTTCACCAATACCTCTCACAAGAGCTATTTGCTCATAAATACAAAACGGAATATCTGCACCTACTTCTTTACCTATATGAGCTAATGTTTCTAAAGATAAATTCAAACGAAACATTTGATTCATAGCCTTTAAAACAGCTGCTCCATCAGCACTTCCACCAGCTAAACCAGCTTGTGTTGGAATATGTTTAAAGATATGAATCTTTACTCCAAACTGGATATGATAGCGGTCAATCAATATTTTTGCTACCTGATACATAATATTACGTTCATCAGTTGGCATACGATAATTATTAGATGTAATTTCTATGCCTTTTTCAATACGATCAATGTAAATAAGATCATGTAAAGTAATAGGTGCCATAATCATATCTAATTCGTGATATCCATCTGCTCTTTTACTTACAACATCCAGTGCTAAATTAATTTTTGCATATGCTCTGATTTTCATGACTCTCATCCTTTCGTTGGATATATTTTTCTAGCAACTCCCTTTGTATCAATACCTCCAATACCACTTTGTTTATGTGAAGTATGGCTAATGATGTCTTCTATATCACAATAGTTTCGGACACTTTCATTGGCAACTAAACTGGCTACATAAACAGGATCTAAAGCATGTATATTGATACGCTTTGGACTTGAAGCGAAGTTTGCCCCACTTGCTAATAACATTTCATAATAAGATTGACATGCTCCTGCAATAATAATAAGAGCATCCTTATCATCTTCATACAATCTTGCATTTCTTATTGTTTCAGCATAATCAAGAGAGTGTTGATAATTTTCAGCTTCCCCTTTATCTCTCTCTTTTCTTAAAGCATCATGTCCAGTAATAACTAAAATCTGTGGCTTATGCTTTTCTAATAATTCATATACATAATCCTTCATTTGACTTTCTTTCATATAATAACAATTTGCTCTGATTTTTAACTCTTTGTATTTTCTTTCACACATGTTAAGATATTTTTCATCACCATCAAGATGCAAAACCTTCCCTCTAATCATAGGTTGTCTTTCAATTGTGAATTTATCTTCAGAATGTGGCTGCACTTCACTTAATTCTAAATCTTCTAAATCACTATCTGCTATTAAACGTAATTCGACACCTCGTAAATAACAGATATTTTCCTTTATATCAAATATTTCAAAAAGTATATCTCGCTTATACTTCTTTCTCACTACATAATCTCCTATTTTCATAATCTCACCATATTAATATATGGTTATGATAAATATTTTGTGAGTTTTAAATAATCCTCTATCTTTAATTCTTCTGGTCTCTTGTTTTCTGCTATGTGACATAGTTCTAAAATATTTTTTGTCTTTGTCCCAAATAAAACTTTAAGATTATTGTAGATTGTCTTCCTTTTTTGGGTAAATGCCTGTTTCAATAAATGAGTTAACGAGGAATTATATTCTTTGTGAATATGAATGGCTATAATTGCACTATCAACTCTTGGTGCAGGTGAGAAAACATTTCTAGACACGTACATATCTAAAGAAATAGTTCCTACACTTTCAATCATAAATGTTAAAGGGCTATGATATTGTATATCTGTTAGTTTTAAAGCAACTTCCTTTTGTACCATAGCATGAATACTTGATAAAGGAGCCTTAGAACATATAATATGTTCTAAGATATCTGTTGTAATATAATATGGAAGATTTGCAATAATACATACTTTTGAATATGTCTGCTTTAATTCTTCAACAGTTTTTTTCAAATCAACAGTCAGAAAATCTTGAAAAACAACTTCTATATTTGTAAATTCACCTAAAGACTCTTTTAAGAGATCTTTTAATCTTGTATCAATTTCATAACATCTTACATATCCAGCATGATATGCCAATTGCTCACTTAAGGCACCGATTCCTGGTCCAATTTCAATAACGCATGTTTCTTTATCAATGTGAGTTGTCTCAACAATTTTTTTAATTGTATTTAAATCAATCAGGAAGTTTTGACCAAATTTTTTTGATGCCTGAAGTTTGTATTTATCTAATAAATATTGTGTATTTGATTTTTTTGCTATATCTTTCATACAATCACCTTTTTATATTATAGCATAAATCATTAAGAACTCATTTATTTTTGTGAGAATTTGATTTATAATGCAATAAGAGGTGTTGTATATGGATCGAAGAGAAAAAATTATTGAAGAAATTAAAAAGAGTAATAAACCAATATCAGCAAGTAAATTAGCAACTATGTTAGGAGTCAGCCGCCAGATTATTGTTGGTGATGTTGCACTTTTAAGAGCAAGTGGTTTTTGTATTTCCGCAACACCACGTGGCTATATTTTAGATCACCAAAGTCAAGCGACTATGTACACAATTGCTGTCAAGCATTCTAAAGATGCCCTAGCTGATGAACTCTATACAATTGTTGATTTAGGGGGATCTGTTGTTGATGTTATTGTTGATCATCCTATTTATGGTCAACTCACTGGTAAATTGCATCTTTCATCTCGCTATGATATTGATCAATTCCTTAAAAAAGTAAGTCACGAAAAGGCGAAACCATTAAGTCAATTAACAGATGGTTTACATCTTCATACTATTGAATGTCAAAACGAGGACACTTATCAAAGAATAATTGACGCACTCCATAAAAAAGGGTATCTCTTTACAAAATAACAAACCTTAGATAACATTTTTCCTTGTTTTATAATATTTATTTAAAAGAAGATCTTATTCTCTTGTTAATGACAATAGTTTTAGATCTTCTTTTTCTATAAATTTATACTTTGTGGTTTAAGACCTTTTCTTGAAAACGTATATAATCAATATCATCAATAATAATATCAAATAAATAATCTAATTGTTCTGGTGTACATCTTTTTAACCATTCTAAGTTTTCTATTTTGTATTTCTTCCTCACTAACTGACATGCTCTTTTCAAACTTTCTTCTTCAATTCCTTGTTCATGCCCTTGTTCAAATCCTTGTTCTATTCCTTGTTTAATTCCCTGTTCTATCCCTTGCTCTAATCCTTGTTTAATTCCCTGCTCTATTCCTTGTTCTAGTCCCTGTTCTAGTCCTTGCTCTAGTCCCTGTTGTCTTCCTTCGCTTATCTTAGATTTAGCCCATAGTCTATCCCTTTGTATCGCTTTGTAATAGATATAGCCCTCTAATGAAATAAACCTATCATAGAGTTCTACCGCTTCCCTTGCTACATCGCTTGTCTGTTCCTCCTTGTGATTTTCCTCCTTCTCAAACAATCTCATTAACTGATAAAAATCGCTTCTTGCCAATTCCATACTTACCTCCTCCATTTTCTTTGTCTGTAAAAAATTCATCATAATCAGTCCATTATACAGCTCCTTCCCATACTTCCCATCAATCAGCTCTACCTCATGTAAGAGATGTTCAAAATTCCTTATCGGATTTCCCGTATAGATAATTAGAGAATGTACCTTTCTCATATCCTGATACTGCACGCCCTCCTGTATCTGCAAGTCTATCATGCTCATTGTATAAATCTGAAACCTTGCCAGTTCTGCAGCTGAGATATAGCCATTCTGCATCTCAATATTGTAGAAATCACCTAGATTATCCCTGAGTGTAATATCCAGGACATATTTCTTGCCGTCCTTATGAGAAGGATACCTTTCAGAATTGATGACATCAGCGTTTGTTAATTCAAGTCCTGACAAATGCTCAGCAATACATAAACGTACCTTAGGGCTGTGAATCAGAAGATAATGAAAAAAATAATCAGTACAAAAAGAAATGACCTGTTGATCCATATGAATACCTTCTTTCTAGGAGTAAAAGATCCTCCTACTTCTATATTCATAAAAAGGAGTCCATTTTTCTTTTTTTATTTACACTTTTTTTATATTTTACACATATATTATACTTCACCTTACAAATATATGCAATAAGCAAATATATAATCCTTAAAAATTCTCTGTTTCTATAAACAATTATCTTTTCTTTTCAAAAGACTCTCATAGTAAGTAAAACTCATTATATATAATTATTGAATATAGGTATATTTTTTAATTATTTATTGACATCAAGATATTTATGAATATAATAAGTCATAACATGTGTCATGACACATGTAAACAAATATAAGGAGAGGTTTTATGAATACACATAAAAAAATATACACATTAACACTTTCAGCTATTTTAATTGCTGTTGGAACAGTTATCCCATTATTTATGCCAAAGGTGATTGTTGGTCCAATGTCCTTTACATTAGCATCACACGTTGCAGTTATGCTTGCTTTGTTTATTTCACCATCTGTAGCTGTTGCTGTAGCATTAGGAACAACCCTAGGTTTCTTAATTGCAGGTTTCCCATTTGTAGTTGTTCTTCGTGCTTTAACTCATGTTGTTTGGGCTCTTGTAGGATCTTTATATGTACAAAAACATCCAGAAACTTTTCAATCACCTGCAAAATCAATTTTCTTTAACTTAGGTATTGCCTTATTACATGCAATTGGTGAAATGATTGTTGTCATTCCATTCTATTGGGGTACTGGTATGGATATGCAAGCATTCTGTTATATGGTCTTTGGACTTGTTGGCTTAGGTACAGTCATCCATAGTTCTGTTGATTTTATGATTTCATTAATTACATGGAAGGTATTAAGTAAAAATTCAAGTATTGCAAATATTTCTAATGTTAAAAATGTATATTTAATTAAAAATGCATAAGAAAAAGCAGTGTCTCAGTTCGGTTCTTACTTGGTTATGGGTAGAGCCGACAATCTACTGCTTTTTTTCCTTAATATATTGTAGTGGTATGGTTTCTGATTGCCATACTTTTTCATTGCCTAAATAAAAATCTATACCATCTTGGAAAGCAGCTTGGGCGTGAATTACGAGAACAAGAGGTTGATTATCATGACGCATCCCAACTTGTTTAGCCATTTCTACATCCTTTGATAAATGGATATATTGTCTATTCATAGGTTGAAAACCATTTGTCAAAATAGAAGATACACATCTTCTTGCTGTGCCATGATACAATACTTTTGGAGGAATGTTCCTTTCTTTCATAATTGTCTTTTCAAAAGAATGTCCATAATAAGCTCGAATTCTATGATTTTTCAATTCATATCTTTCTTTATCAGACTGCTGCATAAGTGCAACAAGGTCTTCTTTAATAAACCATATCGACTCCCAAGTACATTTAACAAATTATCTACATTAATCCATCCTTCGTTGTCAATATGAAGATTATATTTTTCAGGATGATATCTTAAAACATAAGATATCTCTTTACCCAATTGAACATAATTCATTTTTTCTCACCAAGTTTATCTAGAATATCCTGTTTTGTAATATGTGCAAGATTAAGTCTTTTGAATAATGTCTTCGCATTCCCATAACCTAAATGAAATAAATCATAAATTTGTAAACGTCTAGCCTTGTCACCAATGATATCTAACGATATAAATTCTTCCCAAGATATGGTTTCTTGGTCATTAGAAAAAGTCACAAGATTTTCCAAAGCACTAATTATTGCTTCTTCTCGTGCTTCAGCAATTCCTAACTTCTTCTCACCAATTGCATCTTTTTTATTCACAAAAGCATGTTTAGCTTCTGGTACTCTTTGCATAATCTTGTTTCTAATTTGCATACCTGGATAATCAGGGTCTGTAAGGACTATAACGCCTCTAGATTTTTGTGCTTGCTCAATTAAATCAAGTACTGCATCATCAATAGCTAAACCATGTGTTTCAATTGTTTGAACATCAAATAATTTTTGAATTGTTGCTGTATCTGTTTTTCCTTCAACAATAACAACTTCTTTTATTGTTTTCATATAATCACCAAACTTATTATAACGAGAAAGACAAAAAAAAGAAAGCCTCTGCTTTCTTATTTTAAGCCTCTAAAAACATTCATGATATCATCTGATAAACCATCAGAAACAATTACATAATGATCATTGACTTCTACATTTGAATCTTTATCATTCATACGAATTTTCTTTTCTTTCATAATTCTATTCAATTCATCACCATCTTCAAAACGATAAACATCAATATTCCCATTTTCAGTCGCATAACGATAACCTTCAGCACCACCAATTGTTGTTGCATCTAAAGAAGTTTTATTTGAATAGTTGACATTCTTTCCTTTTAAATCAGATTCAAAACGATCAAACCAACTATCACCAGTATTTGTTTTGTTATCATTTGTATCAGTGACATTGTTGTTATTAGCAGTATTGTTATCATTGTTGTTTTTCTTATCGTCATTCCCACAACCAGCTAATAATGTAACACACATCATTACCATCATTAATTTTTTCATTTTTTCTTACCTCCATATACTTATATCATGTACAAATATTTAGAGATTATACTTTTATTTTGAAAAAAATTTGATTTCACCACAAGCTATTTTACCACCAGAATTTCCAGAAGGTTGAGTATGAAAATCATCAGGATGTTCATGAACAACAAGTGTTCTATTCACAATATCCTGTGGCTTAAATTTATCTATATAAATCATTCCCCATGCCATTCCTTTTGTTGCAAATAAAGGTGGTAAATCACCAAGATGATAAGGATGTTGTGTTTGATTTGGATTGAAATGTCCTTTCGTTTTCTCATAAGGAACCTTTGTATCATTTATACATGTATTTCCTTCATGAATATGAAATGCATAAATACCGCCAGTATCTTTTGAACTTTTTGGTAAACCATTAATTTCATATATCATAATAGTTCCACCTTGATAAGGATAAAAACATACTGTTCCTGATATGTCTTCTCCCATAACATAAGCAAAAGTCATTGGTTTTTCATTAATAACTGTTGTTAAAATACGTGTTGTTGTTGAAGTAGGTTTTATTTCCATTTTTATCACCAACCTACTATATGATTTATATAGTAAAAAAAGAACCAGTTTTAAACATATATAAAATCATATATAATAAGAGAAGAATGGAGGAGTTATATGTCTAAATACACTACATTGTTGTTTGATGCTGATGGAACATTATTGGACTTTAATGAATCAGAGCGTCAAGCATTAATAAAGACTTTTCAAAAATATCATCTTTTTTTCAATGAAGATATTAAAGAATTATATGAAAAAATAAATGCTGAATTATGGAAACAGTTTGAAAATGGTATTATTGACAAAAAAACTGTTCTTTATACACGTTTTGTTAAACTTTTTCAAAAATTAGATATTCAACTTGATGGAATTGCATTTGAAGATGATTATCAAAATGAACTTAGCAAAGGAGCATTTTTACTTCCTCATACAAGAGATGTATTAGAACATTTATCTAAGTACTATGATCTTTATATTGTAACGAATGGTGTTTCAAAAACTCAATACAATCGTTTATATAAAAGTCATATAGATAAATATTTTATCAATATATTTGTATCAGAGGATATTGGTTATCAAAAACCAATGAAAGAATATTTTGATTATTGTTTTGCAAGAATATCTGATTTTCAGCTTAAAAAGACATTAATCATAGGAGATTCATTATCAAGTGACATATTAGGAGGCATTAATGCTGGCATAGATACCTGTTGGATTCATACAGCCCATACGAATCATACAACAGATATCATTCCAACTTATTCCATCAGAGATTTAAGAGAATTATATGATATACTAAAATAATCCGGACCTTATGATCCGGATTATTTACTATTCATGTTTTTCAAATGCTTGAGGAATAAGATGCTTTTCTCTATTTTTCTTAAAATGATAATACAAAATTGTTAAAACTGAGCATCCAATTAAAATTCCAACAAAGACTATAACTTCTGTTGTAAGAGAAGCATTAGCCATACTAATCACTTTTCTGAACCCATTGACACTATATGTGTAAGGAACAAAATTATGAATAGCCTTGAAGAATCCAGCAGATGTTTCTAATGGATATGTTCCTGCTGAACCACCCAAGTTAATAATCATAAAGACAAGTAATAAAAATTCGCCTATATATCCTGTAGTTACATTTAATAAAACAATTAATGCCATAAAGGCTGCAGATACAAGGATTGCAAATAAATAAGTCTGCATAAGTTGTTGTGGTTCAAATCCATTGAAGATTCTTAAACAACTGATCATAACTATAGCTGCAATTGTCGAGATAGTAAACATGACAGTTGCTTTTGATAACCAATATTTCCATCCTGATTCAGCTTCTTTTGCACCTTCTAAGACTGGATACATAAGTGTAAATGCTAATCCAGCAACATAAAGAGCTACACTCATCATATAAGGTGCCATAGCATGTCCGTTATTTTCAACAGTCGATATCTCATTATGAGTTGTATCAACAGGTGAAGCCATCATATCAAATGTTGAATCTGTTGTTGTCATCTTGCTTTTATCAGCACCATCCTTTAAACTTGTGTTTAAAGTTGATACACCCGTTTTAACAGTATTTAAACCTGTCCCTAGTGTATGAGACCCATCGGCTAATTGATTAGCACCACTACTGATTTGATTAGCACCAGTTGACAAAGCTTTTGACCCATTTAATATTGTAGAGTTATTAGAAACTAAAGCTGATGTCCCTTTATATAAATCTGAAGCACCAGAGTCTAATGCTTTGACACCACTCATTAATGTTGGTGTTTGCTTAACAAGTAACTCTGTTCCTTCAGCCAATTCTTGGCTACCTTTGGTCAAAAATTGGTTGTTTGCTGTTAAATCCTTTAATCCATTATTTATTTGTGATGCTCCTGCTAAATAACTTTTAACACCATAAACAAGACTTTGTTTTTGATCAACAGTCACTTGAACAGGTTGATGTTGTGAATCAAGAGTTGTATAACTTCCACCATTAACTTTTGCATTGAGTTCTTGAGTTCCTGGTTTCAGTTGAGTCTTCACAGCGGTGTTCAGTTCACTTACACTATCATTCATTTGGAGTAACATCTTCTCAAAAGATGGCAGTTCAGTTGTGACTTTCCCACCAGTTATTGTACTTACAGTTGCTGCATCTAAACCAGAATCTTTCAATCTATTTGCTAAAGCAAGATTGCTACTCTTAAGTGTATTATAGAGTTCAAGGTAGCTTGACAAACTCGTCTGTGCAGCTGATACTTTACTTTCTAAATCATTCACTCCAGCAGATAATGTTTGAGTTGCCTGACCAAGTAATTCTGTTCCTTTTTGTAATACTTGGTTATTTCCAATCAATTGTTGTGTACCTTCATAAGCCTGTTGGGCTCCTGCTGTATATTGATTCACACCTGTCTGTAATTCCTTTGCACCTTGATTCAAACGATTGACTCCTGTTGCTAATACACCAGTTGAATCATTTAATGTGTCTAAACCATTTTTCAATGTATAGACACCATTATTTACAGTGATAATACCATCAGTATAATCTTTCAAGCCTTTTGTAAGAGTTGATGCACCATCTTGAAACGTTAATGAACTTGATGCTAAAACTTTTAGGTTATCAGAAATTGTTTTATTTCCATCACGCAATTGATCAACACCATCAGTTAATTGAGTTGTCCCATCACTTGCTTCTCCCAATCCATTAGATAAAACTGAAATTTGTTTAAAAATCGATTCTGCATATGTTTTTGTGACCGATGAAGAAACTTCTGCTTTAATCTTTGCAATTGCTGAATCATCCATTTTTGAAGCAATATAGTTGGTTCCTGGATTTGTTGTATAATTCAAGACCATTTTTTGTGGTTGCTTATCTAAAAGTGTTGTGGCATTTTTAGAAAAATCATTTGGAATTGTGATAATCATATAATATTGACTATCTTCTAATCCTTTCAATGCATCAGACGCATTCACAAAATGAAATTCCATAGAGTCATTGTCCTTGAGATTCTTAACAAGTTCTTCTCCAACAGCGAGACTTGCATCATTGTAAATAACTTCTTTATCTTCATTAACGACTGCTACAGGAATCGCCCCTGAATTCCCATAAGGATCCCACATAGAACCTAGGAAAATACAGGCATAAAGACTTGGTATAGCAATAATAGCTACCATAACAACTTTGATCCAAGTATTATGGAAAATATTTTTCCATTCTTGTTTCACCATAAAAATCCTTCTTTCTTTTTTCTATAGACATTCAATATCTATGGATATATAATGTCTATAGAGTATTATAGTAAATTGATATGAAAAGTCAACTCTTTTAGATACAAAATATGTTTTTTTTGTTAAAATAAAGAAGAAGGTGGAGAGAGTATGAAGATAAGGCAAAGTTTTGAGCAGGCAATATGTATACTACTATTAATTGGAGCAAGTGAATCTCCTATCAAAAGTCATGAGTTAAGTGATAAATTAGATGTATCTGACTCTTATTTGAAAAAAGTGACAAGACAACTTGTTGTTGCAGGACTGATTACTTCAAAAGCAAGTAAATTAGGTGGATTTGTATTAAAGAAGAGATTAGAAGATATTTCTTTCTTTGATATTTTTGAAGCTATTGAAGGGAAAGAGAAGTTTGTTGAAACAACTCATCTTGTAGAAAAGGTTTTTGATCCCTCTTTAAAGGTAAAAGAAACGGAAGCAGTTATTGTGGATCACTTGAATAAAGCAGAAGAACAATATAAAGCGAAACTTCGTGAGATTACATTAGATCATATCTTAAGTGCTGCACATTCAATTTAGAAGAAATTCATTTTTCTTCTTTTTTAATGCAATAAATATGATATGATTATATGCATAGTATGGAGGAATAAGACAATGAATAATTATATATTACAAACATTAGAGGATATTATGGCAATTGATAGCCCTTCTGGCTATACTAAAAATGTTATAACTTATTGTGAAAAAGAGGCTCATCAATTAGGTTTTCAAACAAAGAGAACAAATAAAGGTAATTTAGAAATTTTTGTTGATGGGAAAGATGATTATACAGTTGGATTTTGTGCTCATGTAGATACATTAGGTTTAATGGTTAGAAGCATTCGAAATGATGGAACTTTGGCTTTTACAAATGTAGGTGGACCCCTTGTTCCAACATTAGATGGTGAATATTGCAAGATTATAACAAGAGAACAACAGATTTACACAGGCACTATTCTTTCTAATTCGCCTGCTGTTCATGTTTTTAAAGATGCAAAATCTTTAGAAAGATCTTGTGATACAATGCATATACGCATTGATGAAATTGTCAAATCAAAAGAGGATGTTGAAAAATTAGGTATTCAAAATGGAGATTATATTGCAATTGATACAAAAACAACAATTACTGATTCTGGTTTTATCAAGTCACGTTTCTTAGATGATAAAATGAGTGTTGCAATCTTATTTGGTATGTTAAAAACATTATCTCAAGAAAAAATAAAACCGCTACATAATCTCGTGTTAATGATTTCAACCTTTGAAGAAGTTGGTCATGGAAGCAGTTATGTTCCAGAATATATTAGTGAACTGATTGCTGTTGATATGGGATGTATTGGTTTGGATCTTGCTTGTAGTGAATATGATGTTAGTATCTGTGCTAAAGATGGAAGTGGTCCATATGATTATGATATGACAACAAGACTCATTGAGCTCGCTAAAAAACATCAATTACAATATGCAGTTGATATTTATCCATTCTATAGCAGTGATGTCTCAGCGGCATTGCGTGGTGGAAATAATATCAAAGGTGCTCTCATTGGACCTGGTGTAGGTGCTTCACATGGTATGGAAAGAACACATATTCAAGCTGTTGAAAACACCTTAAAACTTATCCTTGCTTATATCCAATAACTCTTTCAGTTTGAAAGAGTTTTCTTTTTTTGTATATTTGTTCGTGCTTTTATAAATATAATTTTATATAATAGAGGAAAAGGCTGGTGATATTGTGCGAAATCCATTAATGAAGAAGTCTATTATTATAACAATTATTTCACTTGTTATATTTAGTTTTTTAGCAACTCTTTATACAAACAATTTATCACGTAATCTATATGATGAAACTAACGAATTCCTCAAGGAAATAGCTATCCAAACTGCATCATCAATCAATAACAGAATGAATGAAAATATTACTCAGCTAGATACAATTGCTTTAATGATTCATACCAATAATACAGTTGAAAAAAAATTACTAGATTATCTCAATGAACTTGCTATTGAAAGTAACATTAAGCGTTTTGGCATTGCTGATCTTGCTGGTAATGTTAGAACATCTGATCAACAAGTTTTTAACATCAAAGATCGAGACTATTTCCAAAAATCACTTCATGGTGAAAAAGTTAAATCAAATAGTATGAAAGATTTTGTAGATGGTGAACAGATTATTGTTTATTCCGTTCCTTTATATAATAAAGATGATCAGATAAATGGTGTGTTTTTTGCAACTTATGATACAGTTAAATTATCGAAGACACTAGACAATGCGTCTTTTAACAATACTGGATATTCATTTATATTTAATGAATCAGGAGACATTATTCTTTTATCTACACAAGCAGAAGATGTTAAGAATATAAAAACTATTCAAGATTTGTCTCAACAAAAAGATATTAAGATTGAAAGTATTGATAAACAAGGTTCTGGAATTATAAGTTTTACTGATCATAACAATTCTCATAATTACTTTACATATGCCAATATTAAAAATAACGACTGGTTAGTAGCATCAGTTTTCCCTCAAGAAGTTGTCACTGATAGAATACAAAATTTAATTATAACAGCTTTTATTACATGGTTACTCATTGGTTTAGGAAGTGCTTTTCTATTAAGTTATACTTACTTTATCCAAAAGAAAAATAAACTTCAGCTTACAAAATTAGCATTTGAAGATTCACTAACTCAGCATTATAACTTTAATAAGTTTATTGAACTTTGTAAAAATAATTCACATTTAGATCAATATGTCCTTATCAATTGTGATATTAAAGGATTTAAATGGTTTAATGAAATCTATGGTGAAGATATTGCAAACAATTTATTAATGACAATTATGAAATGTATAGATAATAAATGTCATATGGATGAACTATGCTGTCGTCAGAAAGATGATCACTTTGCTATTCTATTCAAAAAGAATAATCCTGATAAATTAAGAGAGAGATTATTTAATTTAGCAGATCAGATTCGTTATGAATTTAATAAACTCCAGGCGACTTCACAATTTTATTTTCATTTTGGGGTTTATGAAATTATTGATAAAGATATTGATATAAAAGTTGCTTTTCAAAAAACTCAATATATTAAAAATGATTTTAAGCAATTATCACAAGATGATGTCATTCTTTATCAAGAAGATGTTTTCCAAAAAGATTTATATGATCAACAAATAGAAAAAGATTTTCTTAATGCTTTAGAAAATCAAGATTTTAAAGTATATATTCAACCAAAAGTTGATGTCAAAACAGGTAATGTATTAACTGGTGAAGCACTTGTCAGATGGCAGAATGCTGAGCATGGTTTAATTTCTCCAGGAGTGTTTATTCCAATCTTTGAAAAAAATGGAATGCTAGAGTCATTAGATGTATATGTTTTTCAACAGATACTACGAACTTTAGAGCATTGGCGTCATAATTATCATAAAGATATTGGTATTTCAGTAAATGTTTCAAGAACATATTTATTTAATGAGGGATTTATTGATCAGTTTATTCAACTGGTTCTTAGGCATGATATCCACCCAAGTCAAATTGAAGTCGAAATTACTGAAACAACTGCTTTAAATCACAAAAGTGAATTAATTGATATCTTAAATAAACTACGTAAACATGAAATCAGAGTTGCTTTAGATGATTTTGGAAGTGGTTATTCATCATTAAACATGTTAAAGGATTTCCCTATTGATGTTGTAAAAATCGATCAGGAATTCTTTAAAACAACATCATCAACTTATTTAAGAAGTCATATTATTATAGAAGAAGTTATTGAATTATGTCATAAATTAAATATTGTTGTTGTAGCGGAAGGTGTTGAGACACAAGAACAAAAAGATTTCTTAGTAAAGCATCATTGTAATTATATTCAAGGATATTATTACTACAAGCCCATGCCAATTCAGGAATTTGAAGATTTGTTTATCAAAAATGCTGACTAGTTTGTCAGCATTTTTTCATTTATAAAAGAAAATACCTTATTCCAATAATTCTTGGGATTATAATTTCGAGCCTCAGCATGACCTGCCTTATCAACAACAAATAAATCCTTTTCACAAGTTGCAGCGTCATAGCATTTATAAACCATTTCTGTTGGAACAAAATCATCTTGACCACCATGAATAAATAATATTGGTTGTTTCGACTTCTTAACCTGCTCTATACTAGATGCATCCTTAAAATTATATCCAGCTTTCATTTCAGCTACAATATTAGAAATATCTAAAATTGGAAAAGTTGGCAATGAGAATTGATTCTTTAATTCACTTGCAAAAATATCCCACACACTTGTATAACCACAATCCTCAATATATCCAATGACATGTTCTAACTGATCCCCTGAACACATCATTGCTGTAGCACCACCCATAGAAACACCATGTAAAACAATTTGTGCCTGCGAATCACGTTTGACTATCCATCGCACCCATGAAGCAATATCCTCTTTATCTAACCATCCCATACCAATATAATCTCCCTGACTCTTACCATGCGCACGATTATCTGGCAAAAGGACATTCCAACCAGCCTCAGCATATCTAGCACCATATGACATCATTTCAGTATTCTGAGATTGATAACCATGAATAACAATAACCCAATTATGAACATCTTTATTTTGATAGTATTGTGATTGTAAAAGAATATGATCAAAACTTGACACATTCATTGGTTTTGTCTTCTTTTGAAATTCTAACCCTTTTTGCGTTTCTTTGAGACTATTTTTATAAATCATCAATTCTTCTTGATTAAGCTCACTTTCATTTATTTTCTCTTGAACTTCTTCATTTGTGATATGAGGTGCTAATGCATAATTGACAAAATAACTTCCAATTCCATAACTAAGACTTAAGACAACACAAAAGATTATAAATATAATAAGTGGTAATTTCTTTTTCACAATTCTCATACTCCTTTTGAATCATTTTATATAATCTCATGATAATTATCAAGAAAAAGAGTAGATTATGATTTCTACTCTTTAATCAGTTGATGTTGAACTAAGAATTCTTTAGCAACATCTTTTGGTTTTTCTTTTAATTCATCAACACGATAATTTAAGTCAACCATAACATCTTCATTTAGATATTTTTGTAATTGATTGACAATAGGAATAATTTCTGGAAATTCTTTTTCAATTCTTTCATTGATAATTGGGATTGCATGATATGGTAAAAAGAATGAGCGATCATCTTTTAAAACCTTTAAATCAAATTTCTTTAATAATCCATCTGTTGAATACGCATCAATAACATCACACTCATGGCTTGTAAGAGCAGTATATCTAGGAGAACCATCAATAGGTATAATATTCTTAAATTGAATTGGATATGATTTTTGCAATCCTAACCAGCAATCCTTTCTTTCCATGAAAGTTAACGTTGGTGAGAAAGTCAGTTGCTTAGAAACTTTACATAAATCACTTATAGTTTCAATATTATACTTTTTCGCCAAGTCTTTATCTATGGCAAGAGTATACGTGTTATTGAAGCCAAGTGCATCTAATACTGTTAAATGAAATTGTGATTGAAATTCTTCTTTAACAGTCTTATAAACTTCATCAACATCACTATTAGGCTCAAGTCCTAAGATACTACCATAGATTGTTCCTGTATAGTCTATATACATATCAATATCGCCACCCTTAATAGCATCTAGAACTATCGAACTAGAGCCTAACGAGAGTGCTTGTTCAACTTCAACATCACTATTACCTTCAATTAAATATTTTAACATATAGTTTAATGTTTCTTGTTCAGAAAAATCCATACTTCCTATTTTTATTTTTTTACTACTATTACTATTTCCCATATTTGTATAAACAAAACTTCCTGCTAATCCAAGACATGTTAACACAATGATAGTCTTATCAACAATTCCTTTAAAAACTGACCTTGGTTTAGCTAATTGAAAACTCTTAGGTGTCACTAATCGTTCTAAAATAGAGAAAATATAATCTATTAATAACGCTAATATGCAGGCAGGAATAGCACCAGCTAAAATTTGATCTGTATTTGTTGTTCGAATACCAGCATAAACAAGATATCCTAAGCCACCTGCACCAATAAATGCAGCAAGTGTCATAAGTCCAACAGAACTCACAGCACTAATTCTAACTCCAGCCATAATAACCGGAGCTGCTAATGGAATCTGAACTTTATATAAAACCTGTAATCTTGTTAATCCAATTCCTTTGGCAGCTTCTAATGTTTCTTCGTTAATACTATCAAGACCAGCAACAGTATTTTTTATAATTGGCAATAATGAATATAATATCACCATAACAATTGCCGGTTTTGTTCCTATCCCTAATAATGGAATCATAAACCCTAATAATGCCATTGATGGAATTGCCTGAATTAAATTTGCTATAGCCATAACTGGCTTTTTAGATGGTTTAAAATAAGTAATGAGTATACCTAAGGGTATCCCTACAACTATTGATATGATAATAGCTAGCACTGTTAATTGGACATGCTCTACAAACAACCCTAAAATAGTTGAAATGTTTTGGATAAAATAATTAATAAATCCAGTCATTATTCTCCCTCACTTTCATCATACTTCTTTGATAGAGTTGTAACTAATGTACTCTTTGTAATTAAACCAACCAAATGCCCATCATCTACAACTGGAATCGTATATTTATTTTTTTGTCTCGCAATATTTAAAATATCAACTATTGAATCATCAGACTGAGCAGTTACACAATCCGTTTGCATAATCTCATCTACTCTTTTTCCTTTATTTGATTCATCTGCTACTTGATCTGCATAAACCATTCCCATAAATGTATGTTTTTTATCAACAACCATTAAACTATCAACACGATAATTAAACATAATATTTAAAGCCTTGATACATTTTAAAGTATATGGACAAACAATTGGTTCATCAATCATAATATCTTTTGCTTTAATAAGTTCAGGAGAATCCCAAATACGTTTCTTTCCAACAAAATTTAAAACAAAATCATTGGCTGGATGTTTTAGAATTTGTTCAGGTGTGTCAAACTGCTGGATTTTACCATCATTCATAATACATATACGATCCGCTAACTTAATAGCCTCTGCCATATCATGTGTCACAAAAACAATTGTTTTCTGAAGATTATTCTGCAATGCTAAAAGCTCATCTTGAAGCTGATTTCTTGTAATAGGATCGAGTGCACTAAATGGTTCATCCATTAATATAATATCTGGTTCACTTGCAAAGGCTCTTGCAACACCTACCCTTTGTTGTTGTCCTCCACTCATTTGAATAGGATATTTATCTAAATATTCATCTGGATCTAGTCCAACCATATCTAAAACCTCTTTGACTTTAAGAACAATATGAGGATCTTTTTTATTTTTTAATTTAGGTATAAGTTCAATATTTTCTTTCACTGTCATATGTGGAAATAATCCAGTTTGCTGAATAACATAACCTATTTTTCTTCTTAAATCTATTTCGTTTTCTTGACTAATATCTATATCATTTACTAAGATTTTTCCTTTTGAAACCTTAATGAGTTTATTAATCATTTTTAATACGGTTGTTTTTCCACAGCCACTTGGGCCAATAATACAAACAAATTCCCCATCATTGACTGTAAATGATATATTTTCTAAAACGTGCTTATCTTTAAATGATTTATATACATTCTGAAATTCTATCATCAAATCACTCCCTTCATATTTTATTATACACTTTTCATGTGACTCATTTGTGAATTTTTAATCATTATTATTGTATATATTATTTATCATAACTCAAATTTGTTTATTTTGCAAATTCTTGAAATTTATTTATTAAAAACAAAAATATGAAACGTACAAAGATGTTTACTAAGTACAAGTAACTATTTCTCTATAAATATGATCATTTCCAATAAAACTCTTGTTAACAACCTCTCCTTAGATTTCCTTTATATCGACAAAGTCATTCATAGAATTTTATTGACCTCTTTACTAAGTTGTGTGATGCATTGTACTAGATTCTATTAATCATCATACTCTTTGTATAACTGTTTAAACAATAGAAAGAAAATTATTGAAAAAAGAAAAAACATAAGTACAGTAAACTTATGTTTTCTACTCATTTTATTGATAAACTTGAATTTTTGAAATCAACCAATTATCCCCATCTGCCACAACAGTAAATAACATTTTTTCTTTAGATTCTTTAATGGTTTTAATTTGTTCTTTCATACTTGCATATAATTGCGGAGCAATATCTGCATAAATCTTTTCTATCATAGCTTGTTGCCCTTTAGATTTATAAAGTTCTTGTAATTCTGAAAGATGCTCCTTTTGGTATTTTTCAGCAATTGTAGACATTTCAGATGTTGAGAAATTGAATCCTTTATAATCTTTCATTGTTGCATCAACTGTTATAGTATAATTATCATCTTTCTTTTCAGCCTTTTTAATTTCATAAGACACAAACAATGTAGAGAATACCTCTTTCATAAAAGAATCTGTCTCATCTACGAAAACCTGACCAAATTTCTTAGGATCACGATAAGCATCTAACCCAGAAATCATACTTGTTATATCCTTTAAATCTTGATTATCCTTAGTACAGATAGTCGTAAGCTTATCCATGTCTGCTTCCTTAAAATACTCAAAAAATTGTTTAACAACTGCTTCCTGTTTTTCTGTAGAATCACTTCCTCCACAACCAACAACACCTACAACCATTAACAAACATATACACACTTTTAAAAATCTTTTCATAATATCCCTCCTCAATGACATATTATACCATATTTTCACATAATATGATAATCTTTAACAAATGATGAAAACATTAATATCTTATTTATATAACAATAAATATCCCATAACATCAAAGGTATGGGATAAAAATAGTTATTTCATTTTATTTTTTAGTTAGCCCAGAACTTTCTAAATTCTTTACTGTTTGTTCATAACTCACATAAAGAATTTTACCATCTTCTTTAGTACTTGTAATTAATTTAGCAGTTTTTAAAGCATCAAAATCCGCATTCTCATAATCAATAACAGTTGTTTCACTAATTGTATCATCAGTTATATCAGCTTTATAAGTCACACCTTTGATATCATATAATTTTTTATATTGTGCTACAGTTTGTTCCATTAAATCTTTTGTAATTCCCAAATCCTTAAAGTTCATTTCAGATACTGATGTCTGTTTTAAAACACGATCACCTGAATAATCAATTGTATTTGAAACCTTAACTCCATTGATCTCACCTTCATATACTGCTGTCTCAGTTTTCGAACTTCCTCCACCACAGCCACTTAATACTACAGCAGCCATCATTATACAGATTCCCATTTTTAATAATTTCTTCATAATATCCTTCTCCTTAATTTTGTAATTTTATAATAACATAATATCACATTGAAGTCACACTATTGTCACAAAGTTATCTAAAAAGGGAATACATATGAAAAGAATATAAAGTTAATCCTTTATATTCTTAAATGCAGTTGATAACATCAACTTAATTCTATTTAATTGATTGACCTCACTTGCACCTGGATCATAATCAACAGCCACAATATTACTTTCGGGATATCTCTTACGTAATGCTTTAATAACTCCTTTACCAGTGACATGGTTTGGTAAACAGGCAAATGGCTGCATACAAACAATATTAGGAGCACCTTCTTCAATTAATTCAATCATTTCACCGGTTAAGAACCACCCTTCACCAGTCATATTTCCCATTGAAACAATTTCAGTTGCCTTTTTAGCAATTTGATCAATAGGATGTGGTGCATCAAAACGCTTTGATGCTTTTAATGCTTTTATCATATCCCTACGTAAATAATCTACAAACCAAATTGCAAAATTACATAATAAGACTGATGACTTTTTAACATCAAAATGTTCATGTTCATACCAAGTATTATAGAAACAGTATTGGAAAAAATCTATAAGATCCGGCATAACAGCTTCGCCACCTTCAGCTTCAATAATATCAACAATTTGATTATTAGCAGTAGGGTGAAATTTAACCAATATCTCACCAACTAATCCAACGCGTGGCTTTTTAATGTCTAGCAATGGTAACTCATCAAAATCTTTAACAATTTGATATACATTCTTCTTAAATTCTTTCATATTTCCATTCTTAACATTTTCTTGGCATTTTGCTACCCATGATTCATAAAGTTCATTTGCCGATCCAGGAATAGCCTCATATGGTCTGACTCGATAAAGAACTCGCATAAATAAATCTCCATACATAGCTCCAATGATAACTTTTTTAGCAACCTTATATGTAATTTTAAACCCTGGATTGCTTTCTAAACCTGATAAGTTTGCTGAAATAACAGGAATGTGTTCCATACCAGCATCTTTTAATGCCTTACGTATAAAAGCAATATAATTCGTTGCTCGACACCCTCCACCTGTTTGAGAAATCATTAATGCAACTTTATTTAAATCATATTTGCCACTGTTTAAAGCATTCATCATTTGTCCAGTTACCAATATACTTGGATAACAAGCATCATTATTAACGTATTTTAATCCTTGTTCAACAGCATCTTTATCAACTGAAGGTAAGACAACAAAGTTATAACCTTCAGAATTCATAGCAGTTTCAACGAATTGGAAATGCAATGGTGACATTTGTGGGCAAAGAATTGTATAACGAGCTTCTCTCATTTCTTTTGTAAATGGAACTTTTATTTGTTCATATTTCTGATTTAAATTGATGATTTCTTCTTTCTTTTCAAGGGTTGCTTTTAAAGAACGAATACGAATACGAATAGCTCCTAAGTTGCTACCTTCATCAATTTTAATTAATGTATAAATCTTATTTCTAGCTTTTAAGATTTCTGCTACCTGATCAGCTGTTACAGCATCTAAACCACAACCAAATGAAGTTAATTGAATAAGCTGTAAATCATTCCGTGATGAAACATAAGAAGCTGCCTTGTATAGACGTGAATGATATGTCCATTGATCAACAACTCTTAATTTTAAATGTTCCTGATCCAAATAACATACACTATCTTCACTTAGAACAACAAACCCTTCACTTGTAATTAAATCTGCAATTCCATGATTAATCTCTGGATCAATATGATAAGGACGACCAGCCAAAACAATTCCCTGTAAATGATGTTCCTGCATATACTCCATTGCTTTTAATCCTTCTTGACGAATATCTTCCTGACAACGATTTAATTCTACATATGCTTTATCTATAGCAATTTGTAGTTCTTGATCACTCACATGGAATTCTTTTAATTCTTCTTTTAATACATGAAACAGAGTTTTAGGATTATTTAATGATACAAAAGGATTTTTAAAACATATATCATTATGATCTAGACTATCAACATTATTTTTTATAACTTCTGGATAAGAAGCAACAACTGGACAATTATAATGATTTCCTGCTTCTTCATTTTCTAATCTCTCATAAGCAACAGATGGATAGAAGATAAAGTGAAGCCCCTTTTCAATCAGGTTTTCAATATGCCCATGTGTAATCTTGGCAGGATAACATGCACTTTCACTTGGAATAGATTCTATTCCTTTTTCATAAATAGCTTTTGAAGAACGTGCTGATAAAATAACTCTAAACTTTAATTCAGTTAATAATGTATGCCAAAATGGATAATTTTCATACATATTTAATGCTCTTGGAATTCCAACCATCCCTCTTAACGCCTCTTCCTCTGAAAGTGAGCGATAATTAAAAACTCGTCGATATTTATAATCAAAAAGATTTGGTAACTTTTTAGATACTAATGGTAAATTTGCTCCACGCTCGCATCTATTTCCACTAATATACTCTCTTCCATCATTAAATGTTGTAATTGTTAACATACAATTATTTGTACATTTGCCACAATTTTTCATAGCATTTGTATATGTTAGCTTTTCTAATTCAGTGAGTGATAAAATTGTAGAACCCTTACCATCATCTTTATCCATTGCGATTGTTGCCATTCCATAGGCACCCATTAATCCAGCAATATCTGGTCGAATAACTTCTATATCTGCTTCTTTTTCAAAAGCACGTAAAACTGCTTCATTATAGAATGTCCCACCCTGAACAACAACATTTTTACCAATCTGTTCTTTATTTCTTAATTTAATAACTTTATAAAGAGCATTTTTAATGACCGAATAAGATAAACCAGCTGATATATCAGCTAATGAAGCACCTTCTTTTTGCGCTTGTTTGACTTTTGAATTCATAAAAACAGTACAACGACTTCCCAAATCTAATGGATGATTTGATAATAACGCTAATTCTGCAAATTCATCTATTTTATATCCTAAAGAATGAGCAAATGTCTCCAGGAATGAGCCACAACCTGATGAACAAGCTTCATTTAGTGTAATATCTTGAATAACATCATCTCTAATAGTAATGGCCTTCATATCCTGACCACCAATATCTAAAATAAAGTCCACTTCTGGTTGAAAATGTTTGGCAGCAGTATAATGAGCAATTGTTTCAACCTCTCCAATATCTACTTTAAGTGCAGCTTTAATAAGAGCTTCTCCATAACCAGTAACACCAGCTTTTTTGATTTTACATCCTTCTGGAATCATTTCATAAACTTCTTTCATAATTCTAATAATTAAATCTAATGGATTACCTTCATTTGAATTATAGAAAGAATATAAAATAGAACCTTCATTATCTATAAGAATAACCTTTGATGTTGTAGATCCAACATCAATACCTAAATATATATCACCTTTATATTTTTTTATATTTTTCTTTTTTGTCATTGCTTGAAGATGTCTTTCTCTAAAGCCTCTTAATTCATCCTCATTATGGAATAATGGTTCCAAAGTATGTACTGCTTCATTTCCTTGATTCTTCAACTCTTTCAAACTCATAATCAACTGTTGTAAATGAAAACTTGTTTTAACCTCTTTAGCATTTAAACATGCTCCCATAGCTACAAACAATTGAGAATTATCAGGAAAAATAACTTCATTATCTTTTAAATTTAATGTATCTATAAAACGTGCACGTAACTGATCTAAGAAGTATAACGGTCCACCTAAGAAAGCAACCTTCCCTTTAATAGGTTTTCCACATGCCAACCCACTAATTGTCTGATTGACAACAGCTTGAAAAATTGATGCTGCAATATCCTCTTTTTGAGCACCTTCGTTAATTAAAGGTTGGATATCTGTTTTAGCAAAAACACCACATCGTGAAGCAATTGGATAAATTCTGTTATAGTTCTTGGCATAATCATTTAAACCTGATGCATCAGTTTGAAGTAATGTTGCCATCTGATCAATAAAAGCACCTGTCCCACCAGCACAAGTTCCATTCATTCGTTGTTCTAATGAACCCTCAAAATATGTAATCTTAGCGTCTTCCCCGCCAAGTTCAATGGCAACATCTGTTTCTGGTATATATGTTTCTATTGTTTTTGTACAAGCTATCACTTCTTGTACAAATTGTATATTTAATGATTCAGAGATTGATAGACCACCTGAACCTGTAATGACTGGATAAATAGCAATATCTGAATACTTTTCTGATATGTCCTCTAATAATGTTAAAATAGTATTTCTTACATCCGAATTATGCCTCACATAATTTGAATAAAGACACTTATCATCCTCATCTGTTAAATATGCTTTCACCGTTGTAGAACCTACATCGATTCCTAAATAATATTGACTCATCATTGTCCTCCTAAAACCATTCCTATTACCTGCTATTTTTCCGCAAAATACTCCACAAATACTAACTGAATGTGAAGATAATTTCAATCATGATGCTTAAAAACTAGTCCATTTCCTTAAATATATCAGTAATCTTCTTCATTATCCTCACATACTCCTTAGCATCTTTCTCACCAAGTTCTGATAACATTCTTGTGACATGGGATAAAACATCATTGTATCTCTGTAAGCAGAATGATTGCCCTTTTGGTGTTATATAGACATGTATTTTTCTTTTATCATCAGCATCAGACATACGTTTAACATACTCTTTACGACATAAACTATTAAGGATAGCTGCTACACGTGATGTATTGATATCAAAACGACGACTAATTTCATATGCATTTGCGCCATCTTTTTCTTTTAACAAATACATCAAAACAGCAATTTCCCCCTTAGCAATCTCAGATATATTATATTGAATCAAACGCCCACGCTGTTCACCTATAATTAAATATTCAATTAACTCATTTGCATAATTTTGAAATTCCATTTTTAATACCTCACACTATGAGCATTTTATACCTCTTGTCATAATTTGTCAACGCTTTAAAATTTTCATTTTCATTCTTTAGAATTGATGTTCATATTTGAAATTGATACAATAGAGAAAAGGAAGTGAAATATATGTATCAAAAAATCAAAGAACTTTCGCATTCTTATTACTATGACACAGTCAAAATACGACGTGATCTTCATAAATATGCTGAACGTGGTTGGTTAGAAACACGTACTGCATGCCTTATTGCAACCCAATTGGAAGAATTAGGATACGAAGTTCTTGTTGGTGAAGAGATTATGAAAAAAGAAGCCCGCATGGGTCTTCCACCAGAAACAGTTCTTCACTTAAATTATCGCCGTGCCCAAAAAGAAAATGCCAATCCTAAATATTTAGAGAAAGTCAAAAACGGAATGACTGCTGTAGCTGGTGTTCTTAAGAATGGAGAAGGTCCTACAATAGGCTTAAGATTTGATATAGATGCTTTAGGATTAATTGAAGAAACCTCTCAACATCATTATCCTTTTCAGCAAAGGTTTTCTTCTTGTCACATCGGTGCAATGCATGCATGTGGACACGATGGACACACTGCTATAGGTTTAACTACAGCTCGCATACTTATGGAATTGAAAGATAAACTTCATGGCACTCTTAAAATTATATTTCAACCAGCTGAAGAAGGAGTACGTGGTGCTAAATGCATTTGTGAAAGTGGTTTTTTAGATGATGTTGATTATATTCTTGCTGCTCATATTATGCCTCAAGAACATAGAAAATATGATCTTTATTTAGGCATGGATGATTCTTTTGCAACTACAAAACTAGATGTCACTTATCATGGTATATCTACTCACGCTGCAGAGTCACCACAATTTGGTAAAAATGCATTATTGTCAGCTGCTAACTGTATCCTCAATCTTCATTCCATTCCACGTAATAGCGATGGTTGTACTCGTGTCAATGTGGGGACAGTTCATGCAGGAACAAGCAGAAACGTCGTTCCTGAAACTGCCAAACTTGAGATAGAGGTTCGTGGTGTTACAAGTGAATTAAATAGATATATGGAAATTTATGCCAGAGATATTATAAAAGGTTCTGCTTTAATGCATGATACAGTTGTTGAAATTGAAGAAATGGGAAAGGCATATGCACTGAAATGTGATAAATCATTGATGGATAAAATACGTTCTATTTGTGAAGAATATATGCCTGATTTAAAACTATCTAAGCGAGACTTAAGCCCATTAGGTGGGAGTGATGATTATTCTTATATGATGGAAAGGGTGCAATCTCATGGTGGAGTTGCAACTTATATGAAGTTCCTAACTCCTATGACTTCGTCACCTCATAATGACTCTTTTGATTTTGATGAAAAGGTTCTCGAAAAAGGACCTAGAATATTTGCCAGTTTGGTTTATAATATAATGCAATAAAGTCTATCTTGTCAGATAGACTTTATTGCATTAGATATTCATAACCTTTGCATTTCATGACTGTTCATCTTTAAATAAGGCTCGACCAATTCTCACAAAAGTAGCACCTTCTTCTAAGGCAATGTGATAGTCCTCTGACATACCCATTGAGAGTTCTTTTAATGGGTGATGTGGAAAGTCACATTTTAATTTATGAAGAAGTTCATGAGTTTGCTGAAAATATGGTCTTGTTTGTTCAGCTTCAATGTGCGGTGCCATCATCATCAATCCATCCACAATAAGTGCACTACACTTTTGTATATACACCATGACATTATTCATCTCTTCAATAGTAAACCCATGTTTACTGTTTTCATTTGCAACATTTACTTGTAAGAGGATATGAATTTTTATATCTCTTTTGCTTGCCTGTTTTTCAAGTTCATCTATTAAACTATAACTATTAACAGAATGAATAAGATCAACCTTATCAATAATATATTTCACTTTATTTGTCTGTAAAGTCCCAATGAAATGCCAATGTCCTTTCCCATGATATTTTTCATACTTTTCCAAAAAAGCTTGAACCCTATTTTCACCATAATAAAAACATCCACATTTTTCTAACTCTTCAATTTCTTTTTCATCGATATATTTAGTTGCTGCAACAAGTGTTGCAGGTTTAATCTCTTCTAATATTTTATAAACCGCTTGCTGATTAACTATCATTTCAATTCACCTATCCTTATTATTATTTTATAACTTTTTGATAATTTTACTATAATTTTATGACATAATCAAAAAGAATTCACATATATGTGTTATGATTGTTATAATAAAGAAGGTAGGTGATGTGAGTGAATGATTTACTTGAAAGGTATTTAGGAGCAGTCTGTTCTTATTTTTTAGGTCCTAAAAGACATCGTGTTTATACAGATTTAAAAGAACAAATTCAAAAATCGGCACATCACTATGATGATTTAGAGGATTTACTTGTCAGTTATGGTCATCCACGAAGCGTTGCCTTAAGTTATGGCTATAGACCATTTCTACAACATATATATAATCCTAAAATCGTCAATTTTATTGAGAAAACTGTATTTATTGTTTCAGGAATATATTTATTCTTCTCTACACTTTACTATTTGCAACAATTAAATTGTCTGCCCTTCCAATCAACTGAACATGTAACTGCAACGTTAAATACTTCAACACTATTAACATGGTTACTCTCTCATCCCTTCATTGTTATGGGGAGTATCGCTGTTATATCTTTTATCGCACTCATCATTCTAGATTATAAAAACAGAGTAACTCAGGAAATTGATCCTTTATGGTCACTAGACAAGCTCTATAAATTGCCTCATCAGTCACACTATCCTAGTCATATAGCTGAAACTGTTCTGATGATTATATTTACAATCTTTTTCTCAATTTATGCTATCTTTTTTTCTAGAGATATTATAATGCAAATTCAACATGAATCTTATCAGATGATTCATCTTATGACATATTTCTTTCAGCCATTTATTATGATTATCTTTGTAGATTATATAATTGACATGACTAAAAAAAGATATACTAAAAAATATTTGAAATATAGTACTGCTATAAACATATTTACATTAACTGCTTTAACTATTTTCGTTGTAAATTCTGGGTTTCTCAAAGATTATCTATTACCATTAAATATTAATTTCAATTATACAATGGTGAATGTCTTTATTATGAATGCGCTTATTATGATTTATATGATATCCCTCTATAAACTCTTAAGAAATTTAAAATCATATCGTTCACTTTTTAGAAAATAAAATCATCTTATGATAAAACATAGGATGATTTTTAATTTTGATTTATTTATTTTTTTGAGATGGTTTTTGTGGTTTGTAAAATTCCCACGGAGAACAATTATTTAAGTTCTTAATAGCTATTTTTTTAATAATCTTCAACATTTTTATGACCTCCTCCTAAATTAGATATTGCAGTTACAGCAAATGCATATGTTACAGTCAAACTCAGATTCGAATATTTTAATGTCCATAAGCTTATAACACAACCTAAACACATCATGACTTTATTGATTATTTTATATTTCTTAACTTGCGAGAGTAAGATATCAGGGTTTTGAGGAACTCTATAAATATATATAGGTATAATCATAACCCATAAATATAAATAACAATTCAATTGATACTTTAACAAAAGAATAAAAAGAATGTGAACAAGGAGTGTTAAAAACATACATCTTAACATTGTTTTAGCATGATACCCACCACCATAATATCTAACCCAATAAAATAGAACGAGAAAACATAATGTCCAAAGCAATTGATGAAATAATAATCCCATGATAATAACCATTACAAAAGCCGCTAAATTTGATATGATCAATTGCAATCCATAATTATATAAATCTTGTTCATTGGGTAAGATCTTATGTTTTTTGATGAGACTATCTATTATCATTTGTGATATTTTCTGTAACATAGCATCACCTTTCTTATCTTATCATTATAAATTTTATTTTTCCTTTTGATGTGACACAAACCCCCAAAATCTGCTACACATTCATAAAATTAGTTGTGAAAAGAAATATAAATATAACTAATAAAGGTATCTTCTGTTATCTGTTTTTTATATATTCCATTATATAGATTAACTTTTTCTTGAATAATTGTTAGACCTAGTCCTTGATGTTCTCCACCTTTATGGCTTACCCAATCGATATTGTGATTAACAATAGGGTTTTTGACCTGTATAATTAATTCATTTAGAGAATACTCGATATATATATTGATTTCTTTTTGATTTGTTTTTAATGTTTCTTCTATTGCATTATCAAGAAGATTAAATAATATTGAACAGAGGTCTGTGACTTTCATATGTCCATCTTCAATACTTTTTACAACACAGTGAAATTTAATTTGATCTTTATATTGAGCGTATTTTGTATTCATAATGGCATCTATATATGGATTTTGAGTATGAATGAGTTTGTCAATGGATTTTAATTCTTGAATAACTTCATTATATAATTGATGACTATGTTCAAGATTTAGATATTGAATAGTTTCCAATTTGTTTTTAATATCATGTTTAAATTTCTTTATTTCTTCTTGATTCTTTATGTGAAGATTAATATTTTGAAGAATCATATTATTCATTTGGTTTTTTGTTTTTTCTACTTCTTTTTCTCTATATATATTCATTGTTTGATGAAGTAAGATATGAAAACAGGTGTAAAGAATAATAATGAAAAAGAAGATAAGAAGAACATGACTGTCATCATAAACAATATATTGTGATAATAACATCACTATCAAGATGACAATAATAATGATAAGGTTGTAGAAACATATATATTGTTGAGGAAGATAAGCATTTTTTATATTTGTTATTTTGATAAGATATTTCATTATCAAAAATGATATCATAACGATTATGAATATAATTATGATTCTCATAAATCCTACTGCATAAAGATCAGAAAAATCGAGATGAAAAATATGGATACTCATTCTATTTATGATTAAAGATATAAACCCATACAAACAATAATAACTACTTATTACAAAACCAACCAATGCATAATTATATATAATATTCTTATATACTTGTATTTCAATATAGAGCAAAATTAGATTCAATAATATTCCTAAATATGGAATATCATATACTACTAATTGTCCTAAGAGGTGACCAATAAGATATGTTATTATAAAGTTTATAAATGATAGAAACACAATTCTGATAATAATTTTTTGACTATCTTTTTTAATTAACTGATAAAAGATATAACCAATAACCGTTTCATAAATCAAACAATATAAATACTCTAAAACCATATCCCTCCTCTTCTTTCTACGTATTCATCTATTAATCTATAATACCTATTGCTAGATACTGGCAAACACCTATGTTTCCCCTTTAAAAGAACTCCCTTATCTTTAGTTATTGATAGAATATGCTTCCAATTTATATATGTATTTTTGTTAATACCTAAAAATTCATATTGATAATGTTTCATAAAAGCAGATAAACTGACTCTTTTCATGATATATTTATTTGATTTTGTATAAAGCCAGATATCTCTTTTTTCATATTTTACATAAATAACCTCATTAACATCTAATAGCGTAATATTACTATTATAATTAATCTGAATAAAAGAATCTTTTAGGCGAGTATATATATCTTGAAATTGATTTTGAAAGAAAACTTCTATATTCTCTTTTAATACGAACTTATAAACATTATGGTCAATACAATCCGCCATTCTATCTGCGTGAGAAGTTATGTAAATAATGGGAGTATTATAAAAATGCTTATGAACAAATTCTATACCATCGGTTTCTCTTAGATCTATATCCATAAAGATAAGATGGAAATTGATTTTCTCTTTTTCTTTTAATAGTTTTTCACATGTTAAAAACTTGTATATCTCTATATCATTATAGTAGTCTGTCTTAAGCATTTGTGAACTGATTAATTGAAGAAAAGCCCATTCATCATCAACTATTGCAATATTAAACATTCATTATCTTCCTTAGCATATTGAATTTTAAGTGCTTCATTAATATGTTTTAATGCTTCTGGATCAAGGGATAGAAGATATTGATTTATAAAAGGATATTCTGCAAGTACAGATATTGAACTTTCATGAACATACATATTATACTTTTTAGTATCTTCTCCTATTATATAATTGATTGGCACGTGAAAGTATTGACTAATGATTTTTAATGTTTTTATATCTAATGAGTCTATATTTTTCTCTATTCTACTTACTGTTTGCTGAGACATACCTATCTTGTCTCCAAACTCCTCCTGTGTCAAACCACATTGTTCTCTTAACTCTTTTATTTTCGACATACTTATTCACCTCATATTTCATTATAAAGTAAACACATACATCAATTTACTCACATTTATTGTTTTCGTACTCATAAAATGAGTATTCACATATATTCGTCAACAAATTGTATCTAATTGATAATAATTAAGAGCTGTCCTGTATTCTACTAAATACTGTATATCTTTTTATACCATAATCACTAAATTTTTCATTACTTATAATTTTTATAGAATTTATTAAGATGACCATAATGCTTCACCAAACACCTTTACACTTTTCATATCAGATAATTTAAATATAAAAACTATGTCTTCAATCACACCATATGATTATTACAAATCAAGAATGTCATTGAATACATAGTTAATAGCTAAGCTAATTGTTTCCTTAACTTTACTTCTTTTTCTTTCCACCTTGTTTTAATTAATATATTTATTAAATAAATAACAAATAATTCTCCCATATACACCAATCCAAAAGAACTTTTCAAAAATAAGAAAATCTTTCCAATATATGGTATATGGTAAATGTATTCTCCAATAATATCACTTCTTTTGGTTTCATAATTATCAAAGAAATCTTTACCTTCAGCTTGTGTCCTATAATAAGTATTCCCATCATTACCTATCTGTGTTTCCCTAAAATAGTGAGTTAATAAAATATTTTCACCAAATCGATCAGCTTCAAATGTTACAATTGTATCTGGTTGAATTGTCTTTTCAACAGGTATGAGTTTTGTAAGAACAAGTGAGTAAGTCGGAATTTTCGGCTCCATACTATCTGACAAAACAGTATAAAGACGATAGCCTGTTACTTCTGCCACTTTATCAGGAAAGTATATGATGAGTGTAAAACAAAAAATAAGTTCAATTATAAATACTTTATGTATAATTTGAAGAAATGGTTTGAAATAACGCATGATATACCTCCTTTCATGAGTAAAAAAACCGTCATAAGACGGTTGATTTTATTATTGTAATGTTCCTTTCACAGAAACTTTTAAAGTTTCACCTGCTAAAGATGCATCTTTAACTGACACCTTAACATTATAAGTGTTTGTTGCTTCAACTTTAGAATCAACATTTCCAGTCAAACCATTATCAGCACCATCTTGTGTAATTTCTATTGTAGCTTTTGATGAATCTATAGGTTGATCACTTGAATCAGTTAATATTGGTTGAAGTGTTAATGTACTGACTTTACTATTATTATCAACAACATTAAATTCAACTGTACTTGTGTATGATGGAAGTGTATCACCTAAAACTCTACTTTCTTCACTAAAAGTTGTTAATGTCCCTGCTTGTACTGTTACTGGTGTTCCAACAACCAAATTTGCTACATCAGATGTATCTTCTAATTAATCCCATGCTGCGAATGTTCCTGCTGAAGTTGCAACAATTGCTATAGCAGTTGCGAATGTTAAAATTGTACTCTTTTTCATATTATTGTCTCCTTTTTTCTATACAAATGATATTAGGAATGCTATTCCTTAATATACCTTTATTGTATTCCAAAAGAGTCAAATTGTATAATGCTTAAATTGAAATGTCTAGTTATATCAATTTTACTTAAATTATATATGTCTTTTTGACTATCTTTTTATATCTTCTTAAATGTCCGAAAAGCCTTATTTTATCGGCTCTACGGGCATTTTGCTTTTGTGGTAAACCTCACA
>OATT01000066.1_pt1 | contig 113967 bp, 108 predicted proteins | sample 1476071 | NCBI WGS metagenome assembly OATT01 (sample SAMEA2579989, study PRJEB22360) | human gut metagenome | biome: human gut; feature: human-associated habitat; material: faeces | place: Denmark | collected 2008/2010 | reverse complement strand
AGCTGCAGGAAAAACCCCCACTTCCCATACCCACCAGTCCTGCCGCTGTGGCTGTGGCCACACCATGCTGGCCTGCTCCTGTCTCTGCAATGACTCTGGTCTTACCCATCTTCTTGGCAAGCAGCACTTGCCCCAATACATTGTTGATCTTATGGGAACCGGTATGATTCAGATCCTCACGTTTGAGATAGATCTTTGCTCCACCCAGATCTTTTGTCATTTTCTCTGCATAATAAAGCAATGATGGTCTTCCTGCATATTTCGTCAGCAGATCATGTAATTCCTGCTTGAATTGTGGGTCATTCTTATAGTATTCGTATGCTTTCTCCACTTCATTGACTGCGGGAATTAATGTCTCAGGAATATACTGTCCACCGTATAACCCGTATCGTCCTTTCTTCTGTTCCATTTGATTACTCCTCTCTTTCTGATATCTGCGAATCTTCTCTATCAGTTCTCGTACTTTCGCTTCATCCTTATGTCCGTCGGTCTCCACTCCGGTACTGACATCTATGCAATAACAATCCTGTGTTCCAAGTACTTCTTCAATATTCCCAGGTGTCAGTCCGCCTGCCAGGAAAAACGGCTGTATTGACACGCCCTGGTTTTCCAGCTCTTTTAAGCTTTTCTGTAGAATCTCTAATGGAAAACGTTCCCCGCTTCCACCATAAGCGTCTTTTTTATATGTATCAAAAAGCATATACTCTGCCAAAGGTGTCACCATACTGCTTACCTGTTCACTGCTCTGTACTCTGACTGCTTTTATGACAGGCGTGTCAGTTCTGTTTTTGATTTCTGTGATATATTCTGGAGTCTCGTCTCCATGCAGCTGTATCACATCAATGATTCCCCGGCTGCACAACGACAGCACATGCTCTATGGGTTCATTGACAAATACCCCTACTGCCTGAATCTGTGGCGCCAATGCCTGCTTCATCATCAACGCCTGTTCATCGGTTACGAATCTCTTCGTTGGTGCAAAGACAAACCCTACATATTCCGGCAGATATTTATTCACAATCTCTACATCTTCTAATGTCTTCAATCCACATATCTTTACCTTGGGCATATTACACCTCACTACTTATACCCTACTGCGAAGTTCATCCAGCATCCGGGCTTTATCAGGGCTGCGCATCAATGTCTCTCCTATCAGTACACCATTCACGCCAGCGCTGACTAACTCTGCAATATCTTCCGCTGTCTTAATTCCACTCTCTGCTACGAACAATACATTACGGGGAACCAGTTCACGAAGCCTTGTGCTGTTGTTGATATCCACTGTGAAATCCTTCAGATTACGGTTATTGACGCCGACCATTCTTGCTCCTGCTGCCAGAGCGCTGGCTGCTTCTGCTTCATCATGGGCTTCCACCAGTGCGGACAAGCCAAGCTGATCACAGATTGCCTTGTATTGTCTGATGGTCTCTGTATCAAGCAGTGCTGCAATCAGCAATACACAGGAAGCCCCCAGCAATTTGGCTTCATAGATCATATATTCATCAATGATGAAGTCTTTTCTGATCGTTGGAATCTGTACTGCATCATTGATTTCCCGTAAGAATCTGTCTTCACCCTTGAAGTAGTCTGTCTCTGTCAGTACGGAGATGCAGTCAGCCCCTGCCTTTTCATATTCTCTGGCAATCTCCAGATAAGGGAAATCCTCTGCTATGATTCCTTTTGATGGGGATGCCTTTTTCACCTCACAGATAAAACTGATACCCTCTTTTGCAACCGCCTTCTCAAAGGGAAAAGTAAATGTGCCTTCCTTTGCTGCCAGGTTCAATGCCTGTTCTTTCACTGTTTCCAGTGGTATCTGTGCCTTTTTTCTCTCAACTCTCGCCCGCGTAGCTGCCGCCAGATCATCTAATATCATGCTATTTCTCCTCATTAGTAAGTGCCACAAACTGTAGTAGCTTCTCATATGCCTTGCCGTTTGCGATTGTCTCTCTTGCTTTCTGGATGCCATCTGCAATGGAATCAGCTCCACCCATCAGATAAATGCCAGCCCCTGCGTTGAGAATCACTGTTTCTGCCTTGGCATCTGTACATTCTCCTTTTAGAATGTTCTCTGTAATTTGGGCATTCTGTGCGCCATTACCTCCTACCAGCCCACTTTTATCACATCTCTTCATACCAAACTGTTCTGGGGTCAGTTCATATCTGGTGAAAGTACCCTGGTTCACTTCCATAACAGTGGTCGGTGCGCTTAGTGATATCTCATCCAGTCTGTCCTGTCCATATACGACCAATGCACGCTTCACGCCCAGTTTATCCAGTACATGTGCCATAGGCTCTACCAGCTCTTCGCTGTAGACACCAAGCAGCTCCACATCAGCTTCTGCCGGATTGGCAAGAGGTCCAAGGATATTGAATACTGTTCTGATTCCAAGCGCTTTACGAACAGGTCCTACGAAACGCATTGCTGAATGATATTTTTGTGCGAACATAAAACAGATATTGCTCTCTTCCAGGACTTTGGCATTCTGCTCCGGCTCCAGATCAAGTTTCACACCCAGAGCTTCCAGACAATCTGCCGCACCACTCTTACTGGATACGCTTCTGTTACCATGTTTGGCTACCTTGTAGCCTGCTGCTGCAACAAGGATGCTGGCTGTTGTACTGATGTTGATGGAATTGGCTTCATCGCCGCCGGTTCCCACGATTTCCAGTACGTCTCCCTGTACAGGGACTTTAATTCCGTGCTTTCTCATGCCCTTTGCAAAAGCCGTAATCTCTTCGACTGTCTCACCCTTCATACGAAGTGCTGTCAGGAAAGCTGCCATATTCACAGCTTCTGCCTCACCACTCATGATCTCATCCATGACCTGCTCTGCTTCTGCTGCTGTTAAATCCTGTCTCTCTACTACCTTCTTGGTTGCCTCTACTATCATCATCGAATCCTCCATTCTGTACTTCAGGCATTTATATGGATACCTGACCTTGTGTCTGTCTATCGTTCATTGTATCGCTACAGGAAATTTCGTATCATGTCTGCGCCCTGTGGGGTCATAATGGATTCCGGATGGAACTGCACACCATAGATTGGTAATGTTCTGTGCTGTACTGCCATGACCTCACCCTTCTCATCCACTGCAGTGACCATCAATGTCTCAGGTATCATATTCTTATCTGCTACCAATGAATGATATCTTGCTACCGCAAGCTCCTTGGGAAGCCCTTTAAAAATGACACTTGTGTCATCTGTTTTTACAATGCTCTGCTTACCATGCATCAGCTGAGGCGCATATGTAATCTTTCCTCCCAGTGTCTCACAGATTGCCTGATGTCCCAGACACACACCAAGAAGCGGTATCGGATGCTCCAGCACCGCTCTGATCAGAGCCTCACACACCCCTGCATCAGATGGTCTTCCCGGTCCTGGTGACAATACAATGTGTGAGGGTTCCAGCTTCATGATCTCTTCTACTGACAATTCATCATTTCGGATCACTCGCAGTTCTTCCCTGCCAGCTGCAAGCTCTCCTATCAGCTGCACAAGGTTAAAAGAAAAGCTGTCATAATTATCAATCAGTAAAATCATGCCTTACACACCTCCTCTGTCAGTCGGATTGCTTCTATTACCGCGCCTGCTTTATTTGCACATTCCTGATATTCATTCTCAGGTATGGAATCTGCCACGATACCGGCACCAGCCTGTACGTATACCTTCTTTCCTTTTTTCACTGCTGTTCTGATTGCAATACATACATCCAGATTGCCGCTAAAGTCCATATATCCGATTGCCCCACCATATACACCTCTGGCTTCCGGTTCCAGCTCATCTATAATCTCACAAGCCCTGAACTTGGGTGCTCCGGAGAGTGTTCCCGCCGGAAGCAGCGCTTCTATAGTATCTGCACAGGTCTTACCCTTTGCCAGCTCACCTACCACTGTACTTGCGATATGCATAACCTTGGAGAAACGGTGGATTGCCATGTAATCTGCCACTTTGACGGAACCATATTCTGCAATTCTTCCAAGATCATTTCTCGCCAAATCTACCAGCATGTTATGTTCTGCACATTCCTTTTCGTCTGCCAGCAGTTCCTTCTCCAATGCCTGATCTTCTTCTATGCTCTTGCCTCTTTGTCTGGTTCCTGCTACCGGGAAAGTCATCAGTCTGCCATTGGTCAGCTTCACCATGGTCTCTGGTGAAGTACCTGCAATCTGCATATCCTTGATCTGCATGTAGTACATATACGGAGAAGGATTGGTGGTTCGAAGTACTCTGTATGCATTGAGAAGGCTTCCTTCATAATCCGCTTCAAATCTTCTGGAGATAACACCCTGGAAAATATCGCCCTCTTTGATGTAATGCTTTGTTTTCTCTACCATGCTGCAATACTCTTCTTTGCTGAGATTACAGGTAAACTCCGGTGCTTTCTGAGGCTTTTCATAAGGAATCGGTTCTGTAATACGAAGAGTCTCGATAAAGGCATCTATCTCTTCTACTGCTTTGTTGTATCCTGCTTCACCATCAGCAGTCCTTGCATTGACGATGATACACAGCTTATGCATTACCTGGTCAAAAGCCAGAAGCTTATCGAACATCATCAATTCAAAATCATTTACATCACTCTGCTTGATATGTAACTTGGGTTCTGCATATTGAATCGTCTCATAAGCAAAGTATCCAACCAGACCTCCTGTAAAGGTCGGAAGACCTTCTATCTGTGGGGAGCGATACTGTTCCAGCAGGCTCTGCAGGGCTTCCTTTGGTTTACCGGGAAGAATACGGACCATGCCATTCTCTTTTACCTTCACCACACCATTCTTACAGGATACAGACAGCTTCGGATGATATCCCAGAAAAGAATATCTTCCAAGATTGCCGCCCTCCACGCTCTCCAGCAGGAAATACTGTCCATCCAGCGCTGCCAGCTTACGCAGCATCAGGATTGGGGTGACATCATCTGCCAGAATCTCCCTGCACACTGGAATGTATGTGTAATCTTTTTCATATTGCATCGCCTGTTCATATGTCGGTATTATCATGAGCTGACCTCCTTACTATCACCTCTGTGAATAAGCAGACTCGCAAGCTTCGCTTGCTCGTTCGCGTTGCTCGCCCTAGGGCTCTGCTTATTCGCGCAAAAAAAGAGCTTCTATCCTAACTGCTTAGGACAAAAGCTCTTGAATATACTTCTGCGGTACCACCTAAATTGATGTATAAAAATACACCCTCTCCATAAACGTACTATCATACGTCTTCCCTTGATAACGGGTGGAAATCCCGTTGGGCATTACTCAAGCATATGCTCTTTGCTCCCACCTTCCCGAGTCCATTCCATGTTCCTTAGACTGCTGCAATCCCACCACCTGCGGCTCTCTGTGAATCCGTTCAGACCATGTACTCCTCTCGGTCATTAGTTTCTGTTCTGTGTTTTTATGATATAACTATATTCACTTTGCCGGCATATGTCAATACCTGTTTCCGTTCTTTTGCATTTTTATGCATAATTATCATTTTGAATTATGAAAAATGCTCAATTACATGAAACGTACCAAATCTTCTACCGTTTTTCTCTTAGGTGCTTCCGGTGTCTCTGCGGGATAACCTACAGCAACCAGCGCTGCTACTTTTCTTCCTTCTTCGATGTTGATAAGTTCGCCAACCTTAGCTTCATCAAAGATTCCCATGATAACGGAACCGATGCCTTTCTCATGCGCTGCCAGACAGAAAGTCTGTGTTGCGATACCTGCATCGAACATTTCCCAGCGGTCTTCCTTGCTGGTAGTAAAGGAACCGTCTCTCTCATATCCGCTTCTGCCCTGGATCATTGTAACGACTACCAGTGCTGCGGCATGCTCGATTGTTCCTGTATTGTAAGTGAAGCCAAGAACTGCATCATTAGCAATCTTGGACTTTAATTCAGGATTCTCAACTACAACATATCTGACTACCTGGGAGTTCTTCCATGATGGTGCGAAAGAAGCTTCTTTAATGATTTCTTCCATCACTTCATGAGGGATTGGCTTCTCCTGATACTTTCTGATACTTCTTCTTGTTTCAATACATGTTAATGCGTCCATTGTGTACCATCCTTTCTCTGCACGTATCTTCTCCAGGATGAAGGCTCGTGCCGGCAGCTTCATCCTGTCTATAGATAGCCGTCTTATTCACGGACTATTATACCTGTCTATATGCTTCCTTATGACGCTTCATCCTGTTCCATACAACGAAATATGCCGGAATCAGGAAACAGTCTGCAAATATCCATGCAAGCGGGCTTGCAAAGCATGCAGCATTATAACCAAAGATTGGCACAAGTACTGCCCCTACCAAAGTCCTTGCTGCCATTTCCAACACACCGGCTATAATGGCAAAGAAGCCAAATCCCATACCCTGAATCATGAATCTGACAATATTCACCAATGCAAGTGGAAAATAGAACAATCCATTGATCAGAAGGAAATGCTGCGCATCTGCCAGAATTCCTGTTTCACTACCACTGACAAAAAGCTTCAACAGGTGTGGACCAAATGCAGCAATAATCAATAATCCTATTACGGAGTATACTGCACCTAATATGATACAGCTTCCCAGTCCCTTATGTAACCGGTCCAGCTTATAACCGCCTGCATTCTGTCCTCCATAAGTAGCCATCGTAGCTCCCATGGAATCAAAAGGACACACGATGAACATACTGATCTTGGATGCTGCTGTAACACTGGCTACTGCATCAGAACCCAAGGTATTTACTGCAGACTGGAGAATAACACTGCCAATTGCTGTAATGGAGTACTGCAATCCCATAGGTACACCGGCGTTGAACAGCTCTGCCATTTCACGTTTCTCCATCCGCCACTCATCCTTAGATAACTGCAGCATCTCCACCTTTTTGCGGATATAGATCACACAGATAATTCCTGATACCACCTGGGATAATACTGTAGCTGCTGCTGCACCTGCCACTCCCATATTGAAATTCAGGATAAAAACAAGGTCCAATATGACATTAAGGAATGAAGATATTACAAGAATAATCAGAGGTGCTCTGGAATTACCCAGTGCACGGATCATGCCTGAAGTCAGATTGAACAGGTACGTAGCCGGAATACCTATGAAGATGATCAGAATATACTGATAGGAATATTCAAAAATATTCGCCGGCGTTCGCATCAATGTCAGAATCGGTCTACAAAATATTACTGTCAGAGCCGTCATGACCACTGCAAAAATCACCGATAACCAGATACTGTTTGCATAGAGCTTACGCAGTGTTTTATAGTCCTTTGCCCCGAAACGATGTGCCACCGGCAGTGCAAAACCACTGCATACGCCGTTACAGAATCCTATGATCAGGAAATTAATAGAACCTGTCGCACCTACTGCCGCCAGCGCATCTACGCCCAGAAACTGCCCTACAATCATGGTATCTACCAGATTATAGAGCTGCTGGAATAAATAACCAAATAATAAAGGCACAGAAAACCCAAGAATCAGCTTCATGGGGGAGCCTTCTGTCATATCCTTCGTTACGCTCATTGTTACTACCTAAACCTTTCCCCTGTCCAGCAGACTTTGCGCCATCAGCACAAAGTTGTTTTTACACTTATTTCAAGAATCCATTTACAATCTGCTCTTCTGCTTCTGCCTCTGTCAATCCAAGTGTCATCAGCTTGATGAGCTGTTCTCCTGCAATCTTGCCGATTGCCGCCTCATGGATCAGGCTCGCCTCCAGATTATTGGCTTCCAGTGCAGGAATTGCCTTTACTGTAGCCCTGTCCATGATAATGGCATCGCATTCTGTATGACCTGCACATTTGTTATTACCATTGATCTGGGAATAGAATACCTGTGTGGAATCCTCTTTTGCCACGGATCTGGACACAACATTCGTACTGGAATCTTCTCCATTCAGGTCTACATAGAATTTCGTTTCTGCATGCTGTACACCATGTGTCATGATCTTCTCTTTTACAACCAGTGTAGCACCTGCTGCCAGATCAGCACGAGTCTCACGTACTGTAGAGTCTACGCCCTTAATCTGTACAGCTTCCATTTCCATGTAGCTGCCCTCTTCCATGTGTACGATTGTCTGCGGATTCAGTATTCTCTCTCCCTTACCGTCACCACTTCCGTAATGCTTCTCCACATAGCGCAGCTTCGCATTCTTTCCAACGAAAAAGGTATGAATACCATCATGTTCACTGGCTGCATCACCACTGTTATGAATACCGCATCCGGCAATGATCGTCACATCACAGTCTTCTCCGATATGGAAATCATTATATACCAGTTCTTTTAGGCCTGTCTGTGACAAAATGACAGGGATATGCACACTTTCATTTTTTGTACCGGGTTTGATATAAATATCAATACCTGATTTATCTGTCTTGCCTACGATCTCAATATGCTCTGTAGACTTTCTGTCAATACTCTCGCCATTTGAACGGATATTGTATGCACCTGCAGGCACTCCATGCAGATCAGCTACCTCGGCAAGTAATGTCTTCTGAATCTCATCCACGGATACAACCTCCTTTATTATGCACACAATAAGCATCCCCATTTAAAAGCTGTGGCAATATCTCTTCCTTAGAGCCTTCTGCTGTGATGCTTCCATCAGCAATAACTACAATTCTATCTGCTATATTCAGAATCCTCTCCTGGTGGGATATGATTACGATAGAGCCTTGGGTCTGCTCATGCATCTGTTCAAATACCTGTATCAGATTCTGGAAGCTCCACAAGTCAATGCCTGCCTCCGGCTCATCAAAAATAGAGAGCTTCGTACCTCTTGCCATTACCGTTGCAATCTCTATTCTCTTTAATTCCCCACCTGATAAAGAGCTGTTTACTTCTCGGTTAATATAGTCTCTTGCACATAATCCTACTTCTGACAGATACTTACAGGCTCCGTCTACGCTGACTTTTTCACCCGATGCCAGTCGTATCAGGTCAAGAACCGTAATGCCCTTGAAGCGCACTGGTTGCTGAAAGGCAAAACTGATCCCCTTCTTTGCACGATCTGTAATAGAAAGTTCTGTAATATCCTCTCCATCTAATAGAATCTGTCCTTCTGTAGGGCGGATGATACCCGCTATCATCTTCGCCAGAGTCGATTTACCACCACCATTAGGTCCTGTGATCGCTGTAAATCTGTCTTCTATCTTCAGATTAATATGATTTAAAATATCCTTGCCCTTATCATCATCCACATGATAAGATACATCTCTTAATTCCAGCATTTTAATACCCATGTCTTTCTAATACCGGCAGATTTCATGCCGTATTTTTGTAGCAGACAAGAGGGCATTCCTTGTCCGGAGTACCCTCTTCATTTCTGTTATCACATCTAATACTATTCTTCTGTTTCAGATTGTTCTACAACCGCAATACCAAGTTCCTTTAACTGGATATCATCTACATAGTCAGGCGCATTTGTCATCAGACAGGATGCATCCTTTACCTTAGGGAATGCAATTACTTCACGGATGGAATCTGCCTGCGTCATCAGCATAACCATACGGTCAAGACCAAATGCAAGTCCTGCGTGAGGTGGTACACCATACTTGAATGCAGTCAACAGGAAGCCAAATCGCTCCTGTGCTGTTTCCTTGGAAAGTCCGATGATCTCGAACATCTTCTCCTGAATGTCATCCTGATGGATACGGACACTACCGCCACCAAGCTCTGTACCATTTAATACGATATCGTATGCCTTGGCACGAACCTTACCGGGATCAGTGTCAAGAAGTGGAATATCCTCTTCCATAGGCATTGTGAACGGATGATGCATTGCTACATATCTGTTCTCTTCCTCACTCCACTCAAGAAGAGGGAACTCTGTTACCCACAGGAAGTTGTACTGGTTCTTGTCCAGAATACCAAGATTTCTTGCGATCTCCAGACGAAGGTTGCCTAATACATCCCATACGACTTTATTTCTATCGGCTGCGAACAGAAGTAAGTCTCCGTTCTTACCGTTCATTGCTTTCACAAGTGCTGCCATCTGCTCTTCTGTCATGAACTTGGCAAAAGAAGATTTCAATGTACCGTCAGGCTGGATTGCGATATATGCCAGACCCTTGGCACCAAAGCCCTTGGCAAACTCTACCAGTGCATCGATCTTCTTTCTTGGCATCTCTCCCTGACCTTCTGCGTTGATACCACGAACAGAACCGCCATTCTCCAATGCAGATGTAAATACGCTGAAACCACAGCCTGCTACTACATCACTGACATTGACAAGCTCCATACCAAAACGTGTATCAGGCTTATCAGAACCGAAACGATCCATAGCTTCCTGCCATGTCATTCTTGGGATAGGATTAGGTACGTCGATACCGATAGTTTCCTTGAATACAGCCTTTAACAGTCTCTCATTGACTTCGATAACATCATCTACATCTACGAAGGATAATTCCATATCTACCTGTGTGAACTCAGGCTGTCTGTCAGCACGTAAGTCCTCATCACGGAAGCACTTTGCAATCTGGAAATATCTATCAAATCCAGAACACATCAGCAGCTGCTTGAACAGCTGTGGTGACTGGGGCAGAGCATAGAATGTACCAGGATGCACACGGCTTGGTACCAGGTAATCTCTTGCGCCTTCTGGGGTTGACTTATTCAGAATAGGAGTCTCGATCTCCAGGAAGCCTTCATTTGTCATGAACTCACGAATCTTAGCTACTACACGGCTTCTCATCATGATCTTAGCCTGTAAGTCAGGTCTTCTCAGATCCAGATAACGGTATTTCAGACGAAGCTCTTCCTTGGTCTTGGAATCTGCCTCGATCTGAAAAGGCGGTGTCTCTGATTCAGAGAGAATACGAAGCTGTGTCGCACGAACTTCGATTGCACCTGTTGCCATATTCTCATTGGTATTGCCTTCACGGTTCTCTACCTTACCAACAACAGCGATTACATATTCACTTCTAAGGCTCTCAGCCTTGGCAAATTCTTCTGCTCCAACGAATCTCTGTGGATCATCACCCTGTTCGAAGATAATCTGTAACAGACCACTTCTGTCACGAAGATCTACGAAAATGATTCCTCCTTTATTTCTACTCTTCTGTACCCAGCCCATAACGGTTACAGTCTGACCAACATTTGCTGTGGTGACCTCTGTACATCTGTGGGTTCTCTTCAAACCTTTCATAGTCTCAGCCATGTCTTTATCCTCATTTCTGCGCAATAAAATATCGCACGTTATTTTAAACTAATTTAATGGATTTTTGTAGAATTCCTGAAATTCCTCATATCCTTCTGCCGTAAGCTGTTCCTTCTGGAACTTCTTATTCTTATTCATTCTGGCAACCAGTACCTGTGTGCCGTCCTTTCTTGCTTCCTGTGCCTTGGCAATGACATCACACAGAGCCTGTCCCTCTACGCCTTTCTCAATCAGATAAGCGATTTTCTTATTCCTGGAAGGTACTTTGAATCCACTCTCAAGAAGCAGCATGATAATACGCTCAAAACCGATGGAGAATCCGCAGGCAGGAACATCCTTGCCTGTAAATCTGCCTACCATCTTGTCATAACGTCCACCGCCGCCGCAGCTTCCACCAAACTCAGGCATTGCAATCTCAAAAATAGTACCTGTATAATATGACATACCACGTACCAGAGTCGGATCAAATACCAGCTTAAAATGATCTCCCTTGGTCGCATTGACACTTTCAATGATCTCTCTGAAGCTTGTCTTCACATCTTCCTCAAGGAAGCCTGTCATCTTCTCTTCGATAAAGGACAAGGTATCTTCGCTCTCCTGCATTCCTTTAAATAATGCAAGATACTTCTCTACACTGTCTTTGGCATAGCCGTCTTCGATCAGTTCATTCTCTACACCATCAAGACCTATTTTGTCCATTTTATCCAGAATAATGAATATATTATCATAATCCTCTTCGGCAAAACCGCTGTACGCAGCCATTGCCTTTAAGATTCTTCTGTCATTGATACGGATCTCGAAATTCTTGAAACCAATCCTGCCAAGTGTTGTTGTTGTTGCAAGGATCAGCTCAATCTCTGCCAGATTGGAGGCTTCGCCCAAAATATCAATATCGCACTGCATAAACTGACGATATCTGCCTCTCTGTGGCCTGTCTGCCCTCCATACATTGCCTATCTGCAATGCCTTGAAAGGAGAAGGCAGTTCATTGGCATGATTGGAATAATAACGCACCAGAGGTACTGTCAGGTCATAACGCATACCAAAGTCTACCAGGTCAGCTTCTTCCTTGGCTGTCTCAAGATTGAGCTTCTCACCTCTCTTCAATACCTTGAAGATCAGCTTCTCATTTTCTCCACCCTGCTTGCTGCTTAAATTCGCTATATTCTCCATGCAGGGAGTCTCTATAGGGGTAAAGCCGAATTTACCATAGGTCTCCTTGATCACGCTGATTACATAATCACGGATTGCCATTTCTTCCGGCATAATATCTTTCATTCCCGTAACAGGCTTCTTATTCAGTGCCATACTATACCTCATTTCCTTTTTCATTAATCTGTTAGAATTTTACACTGTTTATGTGCCTTTTTCAAGGTTTTTTGCTGTTTTTCCTAAAATACAAAAACAGAGATCGGGAAACTTTTGTGTTTCCACAAGCTCTGTTTATTTTCATGAATACAGTTTATCTTTAATTTCCAGACTCTGCCATAGTTCGGATTGCATCTACGGTATTCTGATACTCCTGCTGAACTTTCTCGTAAGCTTCTTCATATCCGTTGAACTCTCTTCCCCGGAGTCTCTCCGTAAGGGATGCGCAGACTTCGTAAAGTCCGTCCAGTCCCAGATTCAGGCAGATTCCTTTTAATGTGTGGGCAGCGCGGAAAGCTCCCTCTGCATTTTGTTCTTCCAGTGCCTTTACCAGACTCCTATAGCTTGGCTCATCAAGGAATTTCAGGGCAAATCGCTTCACCATTGCTTCACTACCCATTCTGCCCAATACACCTTCAAAATCGGCTCCTATACTCTCATAGCATTCTTGTACTGTCATCTGCTTTTATTCCTTCCTATATTCATATTCTTCCCATACTCTGACCTTAATATCTACCATACATTCCAATAATAAAGGGGAACTCTTCATGATTTTAAGTTCCTCTTCACCTTAATTTCATTATATCTTACAAAAACATTAATGTAAAGAATCCCAACTCCACCTAAGTTTCATTCATACCAGATTATGTTGTAATATACCGATCAATTCCTCTATAACAATCGGTTTGGATAAGAATCCATATATTTTTTTACCGTTTATCTCACAACATATTGCAATATTATGGAACCAGCGTTTTTCTTCTGTCTTCAGATGAACATACTCGGAATCCCATTCCTGCTGTTCATGAACCTGGATTTCCTCCAGATAATTCTTCTCCGGATCTTCATGCTCCGCTGGATAAGTTTTCATGTGTTTTGGTATTGCAAGACAGATTACCGTGAAAGTATCCTCATCCTGAATTTGTTTTCCTTTCTTTATAACCTTGCTCAATGTATAACCATCCTCTGTTTCCTTAATTTCCACAGAAATACTGTAGAAATCCAGATTATTGTTCCCTACTACAAATTCAACATTGATATCCGGGAGCTGTTCTTGGATGTATGGTGCATATTTTTCATACAGGTTTGTGGTTCATAAATACACCGTGATTGTTTCTTCCTCTTCTTTTTCTGCGCTCTTCCCGTCACAGCCTGACAAAAGCGATAAAGCTGTCACCATCACTAAAAGTACAGACAAAACTTTGTTCCATTTTCTCTTTTCCATTATGCATTCTCCTTCTGTCTGTTTTCTGTTAATTTATGAATTACTTTTAACAGTAGTTTTACATCAACAGGCTTAGGGATATGTTCATCCATTCCTGCTTCTTTAGCTCTCAGCCTGTCCTCCGTGAATGCATTAGCGGTCATTGCAATGATTGGAATCATCCTTGCATCCTCTCTGTCCAGAGATCGAATCAGCTTTGTGGCTTCATAACCATTCATCACCGGCATCATGATATCCATAAGAATGACATCAAATTCACCAGGTTTACTTTTTCTGAATAGTTCTACAGCTTCCTGTCCGTTCCATGCTTTTGTCACATCAGCACCTTCATTCTGAAGCATAAATTCTGCAATTTCCATATTCAGCTCATTATCTTCTGCCAGAAGAATATGTAATCCCTTTATAGATTTTTCTGAAACATTCTCCTGTTCTTTGCGTTGATCTGCTTCCATATCTATTTTGAATGGAATCAGGACCACAAATTTCGTTCCAACACCTTCCTCACTTTCAAAAGTAATGGTTCCACCCATTTTCTCAACCAGTTTTTTGGTAATCGGCATTCCCAGACCTGTTCCGGCAAATTTTGTGCGGCTTCCTGTATGCTCCTGTGCAAATGGTTCAAAAATATGCTTCTGAAACTCATCTGTCATTCCGATTCCTGTATCCCGGCAGACAAATTCTATCGTCGTCATATCCTGCTGCTCTGATATAAGTTCCCTGCTGCTGATATAAATGCTTCCATTTTCTTTATTGTATTTCACAGCATTTGACAGAATATTCATCAAAATCCGTTTTACATGCGCCGGGCTTCCGATACAATTACGGTGTATGATTTCATTTTCTTCCCACATGATGCGGATATTCTGTTCAATAGCCATCTGTTCAACCACAACCAGCACTTCTTCGCAAATGCCGCTCAGATTAAATGGAATTTCTTCCAGCATCACTTCATCCGACTCCAGCTTGCTCATATCCAGTACATCGTTGAGCATTTCCAGCAGCAGATGAGAAGCCGATTTGACTTTTTCCCTATATTCTATCTGTTTCTCCATATCGTCAGCATAATGGTCAGCCATATCGACCATGCCACAGATTCCATTGATCGGCGTCCTGATATCATGACTCATCCTCTGGAGAAATTCCGTCTTAGCCCGATTAGCTGCCTCTGCTTTTTTTGCTGCTATCAGAAGTTCCTTTTTAAATTTTTCTTCTTTTTCCAGCTCCTGTTTTTGGTGCATCAGATTGATCCGGTATCCCCAGAACCAAAATATACTGAAGATCAGGCAATAAAGAAAAATGACACCTGTTACATTTAATGGAAGATTATGGAATACCTCCGTATCCGGAAGATACGCATAAATATAATAATCACGCTGCTTCAGCATGATTCCGTAACATCCGGTTTTCTTTAAATGAAAAATATGCCGGCTGTCGGTGTGCTGTTTCATTGCCTGAATGACCTCGTTGCCGGCAGTATCCTGTCCCACCAGGCTCTCATCATTACTGGCAACAATCGTTCCCTGGTCTGCAACCATGATTGTTCCATCTTTCCTTGTACTATAACCATTTAAAAGACTCTGTATCGTCAAAGTATAGTTTCTGACAAATTCAGGGGTTGTATAATAATAGATTGCCACAATACCCGGTGCATCTTTTCTGGCACAGGCTGCAATGTCGATATGAGACCCATCCTCTCTAGTAAAACGTTCCGCATAAGTTCTTTCTTCATATCCACTAAAATCCATGATAATGTCTTTTTGCAAATACTCCGTAATCTCATTAGTCAGAGATTCATCCATGCTGTATTCACAGTCCGTCTTTCCTTCTGCATCCAGCACAATGATACCATCCACCCAAAGAGTCTTCCGGTTCTCTTTCAGGAACTCACGGCTCAGCTGTCCGCCGTTTTCTATTTTCATTTCAATATTCGTACTCATCTGTCTGGCACTTTCGATTGCACGGAGGATACTTTTGGATTCCGAAGATTCATTATAATGGGTGTAGGTTGAGCACTGTATTTTCACATAATTTACAATCTCCACCATTCTTTTCTCTGCATCCGATTTCTCCGCATGAAAAAAATATAACAGAGAAACTACAGCCACACAGATTCCAATCAGACCGCCAACCAGCTGGATTCGTTTTCCTTTTGTCTTTCTCTCAATATCCAAGATCATCCACCTCCAGATACTTCTGGGGATCATTCAGATATTTTTCAATAATTTTCAAAGTCGTGCCATCCTGATGCATTTCTTCCAGAGTCTGGCTCATCTGCTCACAGATTCCCCTGCCATCATCTTTTGCAAAAGCAACTCCGATTCCCACAACCATCAGAGGTTCTTCCAGGATGCGGAAGCTTATATCATAATCCTTCCTATACTGGACAATAGATTCTTCATGTGCGGCAACTGCATCCACATATCCTTTTCCCAGAAATGTATAAATCAGCTCTCTGTGTCCCAGGCTGATCAGATTTCCCAGTTTTGGGATTCTCTCATCTGTCCGGCTCAGAAAGATGCCTTCCGGTTTGGTTGTAGACTGGACAGCCAGGTTCTTTCCCTCCAGGTCACTCAGCTTATAAATATCACTGTTCTCATTTACAGCAACCACCTGGCGGCTTGCTATGTACGGTCCTGCCCATTGGTAATCGTCAAGACGCCCTTCCATGGAAAAGCAGCCCATGATACAGTCAATCTCTCCGCTCTCCACCAGTTCTTTTTTCTCCTCCCAGTTGATCTGGACAACCTCCACCTGATATCCCATTCTGTCAAAAGCTTCTGTAGCAAGTTCTACATCGATTCCTGTCGGGATTCCATCCTCATTCAGATAATTGTATGGGGGATAGTTATCACTGCCGAGGATAATAACCGGCTTTTCCGGTTCTTCTTTCATGTTATCTGTGTTTTTACACCCTGTCAGAGTGACCGACATAATTCCTACAAGCAGAATGCCTGCAATCATTCGTTTTCCTTTCATTTTCTTCCATTCCTGTTTCTATCTTCTGACTATAATATTCCTTGCTCATGCCGATACCGGTATCTTTTATCTTGCTGCTTTCAATCCGGGGTCATATCAAGTACATTATTGATGATGGTCAATAACAGTTTCCCCTCTTTTCTCATGTACCGGACCAGCTAATCGGATAAATGATAAATGCTAAGCCATAGGTTTTAATCCTTGGCTTAGCACCATATTTTACTGTTTTTCCTAAAATACAAAGTTATCTTTATTCTTCTACTTTGAACTGATTCATATCTTTTACCAAATTGTCCACATATCCTGTCATGCTGTTACAGGTACTGCTGATATTGGTAAGCAGTGCGGTCAGCTCTTCTGAGCTTGCTGTAATCTCCTGCGTTGCTGCTGCATTGCTCTCTGCAGCCTGTCCGATCACCTTCACCTGACTGTCTATTTCCATGATGTCTTTCATCATCTTCTCATCAGTCTCATGTACTACAGTAAGCTTCTCATTGGTACTTACCACATCATTGTTAATGATACGGAAGGATTCGATAACATCCTTTGTAGACTCTGTACTGCTCTGGTTACTCTTTACGACCAGCTCAATACATTTCTCACACTCTTTGAAATTCTCCACCAATGTAGAGATAATCTTGCGGATATTTTCAAGCTCGTTGGAGGTATTCTCAGATAATCCCTTGATACTATCTGCAACAACAGCAAAACCTCTGCCGGCATCTCCTGCTCTTGCGGCCTCGATAGAAGCATTCAAGGCAAGCAGATTGGTCTCAGATGCAATCTCTTCTATGCTGCCAAGGATTGTTTCCATCTCCTGAATGCCCTTGCTGGTCACATCTATCTTCTCTGAAATCTCCTGTACATTCACATCCATATGTGCGCTTTCCTCTGACATGGACTCCATCTTGGCTTTCATATCGGCGGAATTGCCATCCAGCTGTTTCATATACTGCAATGCTTCTTCTACCGCTGTGGATACTGCCTTGCCTGCATCTGCAAGAGACGCCACATTCTCAATCATCTGGTCTACTGCTGATGCCTGCTGGGATACTTCGGCAGCAACATTACCAATTGCTGTAGCCACCTGTTCATTTGCATTTACCGCATTCTCTGTCTTTTCCTTCATATCCGTACTGCCGGACTCAACAGCATCTGTCGTATTCTTAACAGATAACATGCTGCTTCTAAAGGAATCCATTGCAATATTAGTATTGCGCACCATAGCTCCAAGCTCATCATTTCTCTGTGAAATTCTGCCTTTCAGCTTACCGGTAAGATCTCCCTGTGCCACTCTGGTAAGCTGTACCTTTACCTTATCAATTACCAGAATGATCTTTTTAATTAATATGTATGCAACAATTGCAATAATTACTGCAAACAATGCAGCCATTCCTGCCATCAGTCCAAGAGACTGATTAAAAATCTGTCCAATCTGAATCACACCATTGGAATTATCCACGATATTCTGAATATCATCAGAATATACACCTGTTGTAATAACCCAGTTCCACGGTTCAAATTCCTTACTGTATGCTACTTTAGGAGCAACTGTCACACCATCGGATTTGGTAAAGTAGAATTCATTATAACCGCCTTCTTTGGCAACCTTCATGATCTCTTGAATAATCTTGACATCATTCTGGTCTGTCAGTTCATATCGGTTATTCCCTTCCTGATCCGGCAGAATAGGATGCATGAGTAATGTGTAATCCGTACCGTCTATCCACAGATAGCCTGAATTATCATCCCCATATCGAATGCTTCGGATAACTTCCATTGCTTTCTTTTGTGCCTCAGCTTCCGATAACCCCCCTGACTGAGCCAGTTCATAGTAATTTTCCGTAATACTGATTGCACTCTGTACTTCTGAGCTGATTACACTTTTATAACTGTCCAAAGTCACATCATACAATACTTCTTTCATTGTAGCTTTGATATCCGTAAAAACTACTGCCGCTATAATTACAAGTCCTGCACTTAACAGTACAATTGCCCCAACAACTGCCGTTGTCAGCTTTCTTGCCAACCCTTTGTCTTTTATTTTGTTTGCTGCATCCATAATGCTATAGCTCCTTTCACTTATTGTCAGACTTATTGCATCGTAAGTCTTTATTTGTGTTTTATTATATCATTTCTGGGCTATTAATGAAACAAAATTAAGAATTACTTTTCAATTTTTGCCACAAAAATCTCCAAATAACAAAAGTGCCCTGCTTCAGACATTACAAAGCAAGGCTGCATGTACAAATAATCAGCGTAAGCACATTATATTTTATAGTCCTGATAAAGTCCTCATGACGAGATCCACGTCTTTATTTTCCAGCTCCTGGATAATATGCAAATATGTTTTTTGCGTTGTTGTCATACTAGCATGTCCAAGTCTTCTAGCCACGCTTGCTATAGATACCCCAGCAAATAAAAGCAATGACGCATGTGTATGACGGAGTCCATGGATTGAAATGACAGATATTCCACAATCTTTACAATGTCTTGTAAGTACATCATTCACTGTAGAATTGTAAATTTTGGATTTACCAACAAAGATTGGCTTGTCCTGTGGCAACCCTTTTACCAGTTCAGAAAACTTTACAACAATCTGCCAATCTACCTGAATTTTCCTCACAGAAGATTTATTCTTTGTCGGCAAAAATCCTCCGTCGCCTTTGTAATCCCATGTTTTGCTAATAGATAGTGTCTGTCTTGCAAAGTCAAAATCTCCCGGTGTAATCGCAAGTGCCTCAGAAAACCTCATACCAGTCTTTGCTACCAATAGGATGAACCAATCCCAATTAGGTTCTTCTCTTATGTCAAGGTTTGCAATCAAAGTATGTAATTCAAACTGATTCAGATATTTTATTTTCTTAGCTCTTGGAGCTTTTCCCTTAATGATAGCCTTTCTGGTCGGATCCCTTTCTATCAAGCCTTCATCCACCGCATCCAATATAGCGCCTTTAAGTTGATGGTGAAAATCAAGTGTAGTCTGCCTTTCATGCTCTTTTGCATAATCATTCAAGATCTGTTGATATGTTGTTCTGGTCAATTCAGAAATCTTCAAATCAGGTGCAAGTTTTTCTACCCACTTCTGTGTCATAAGATACTTTGACATCGTGGCTTCTCTAATTGCATCCTTCTTATACACATCTACCCATTGTTTATAATATTGCCAAAAAAGTGATGTTCTGTTCATATCCTTTAGCATAAGCTACCTCCATTTTTCTTTATCGCTTACGCTGATATAAACAATAGGAATTGCCTATAAATATCATTAGTTATTTATAAGTGGTTTTACCTCGTCCTCTAATACACTTCTTAAATCTTTAATCATCTGTGTATAGAATTTGAACTTAGGTAATGCTTTCTCACAATCTCTTTTATAGCTTGCATAATCAATTGTTGCCTTGATTGCATTTTCATTTGGAATCTCTCCACCCCGATAGTGCATGGCAGCATACATAACATCTTCCTTGGAAGCATACCACGTATTGCAAAATTGCGTAATCACCTTATTAATACAGCTATTCTTCATATTTTCAACAATATTCAGAATTGATTGTCCATGATACTTACTTTCATCCAACTCAATTTCATAAATTAGATCAGACATAATATCTGCAATTTTAGAATTGTCTTTTCTTAATTCTTCCACATACTGTTTCACTTCATTGAGCTGTTTTTGTTTCTCTTCTGGAGACATATCGGCTTCGTCATCTTCTGGTGTGACAATATTCTGAATCAAATTTATGATATACTCATAATCAATTTTTGTACTACTATATGCCATCAATTCATAATCCAAATCTATCTCAGGTTCATTCTGTTCATCATCTCTTCCACAATCTGACTTTATTTCTTCTTTTACATTCAGATAATGCCCGGCATAATCCTCATACTCCTGCTCTGTTATGCCATAATTTTCTAACATACCCTCTTCATAATTGGTAAAAGATTTTAGTTGTGCAAATAATTTATCGAAATTTTGAAACATCCTAGCAAATTGTTCTTTTTCTTTTTTTGATAATCCCGGAACATCTGCAGGAGTTGATGCTGAAATTTTCAAGGCTGCAAGTGCTTTCTTAAATGCTGCTTCAATCTCGTTCCAGTCACCCAAGAGTGCTTCTTTAGTACCTCCCGCCGAATACAACTTCACCGCATTATCTACGCATTCTTTAAAAAGATGTGGAGCCTGGAATGTAACAATCTGACCATATGTTTTATTCGTATCATAAATACGATTGGTTCTTGAAAAAGCCTGTATCAAATCATGCGGTCCCATTGGCTGCCTGTCAATATATATAACAGACATACAAGGTGCATCAAATCCGGTAAGCAGCCGATCTACAACAATAACCAAATCAAGTTGTTCATTTCTACGCTTAAATTTTGCATCTTTTCTTGAAAGTCGTTTATTCAAATTTTCGTTATATGTCTGGATTTGTGTCAGATCAAATTTTGTGCCAAACATTTTATTATAATCATCTAACGATTCCTGCATTTTCTGCTGATTAACTTGAGAGCCTTCTTTGTTCTCGGTCACGGAATATGTAATGGCAAACTTAGGGAAATCAGGAAGAACCTGTTTTATCTTTTCATCAATCGTAAGAGATGTTTCTCCATTTTTCATACGCTTCAATAATGAATAATATTTTTGCGCCTGCTGAATGGAACTGGTTGTAAGCAAACCTTCATAAGTCATTCCTTTGCCATTTTGAAATCCCAATTTATGATAGGACTTATTTAAAATAATATCTAATACTTTCAACATATGCGTTTCGTTATCGTATGCACTGCTGTCCGTTTCATCTTCTATATTTCTTGGACCATTATGTTCAACCTGAAATCCCAGAACCGCATTATCTTTAATCGCATTCTGTATTGTATAGCGATGTAATCTTTTACCATATAAATCTTCCGTAGTCCGTGGTAAATCTCCCATTTGTGGATAAGGATTCTCTGCAAATCTCGGAGTTCCTGTAAATCCATACCATAATGAATTGCCAAAGAATCTCTCCAATTCTCGCTTTGTTCCCGGTGTAACGGCTCTATGGCACTCATCTACCACAAACGCAATTTTTAAATTTTTTATTTTGCTATAGTCAGAAGAACCTTCTTCCAACCTCTTAGTAATCAATCGCTGCAGTTTTTGAATCGTTGTAACAATTACCTGTCTATCATCTGATTTGAGTTTTTTCTTCAAATCATTTACATTATCCGTTTCATCAACAACAATTAAATCATTGTTAGCGTACGCCTTGAAAGCCATCGTTGTCTGCGCATCCAAATCCTTCCTATCAATTAGAAAAATAGCTTTATCTATTGCTGGAATATCCATTAACAGATTACGTGTAGCTTTATATGATGTTAACGTCTTGCCAGAACCCGTTGTATGCCATACATAACCAGATTGTCCTGTCTTAGAAGCCTCTCTAATTGCTTCAATTGCATGTATCTGGTATGGACGTAACAAAATTAACCGCTTAGAATCCTCATCCAATACTGTATATCTTGCTATCATTTCATGTGCTTCCGGTATGCTAAGTACTTGCTTAGCAAATTCAATATAATTTGAGACTGCATTATTGTCTTTATCCAGCCATCCACTTATAAATTTTGGATTCAACTCTGAATCATTTGCCGCTGAAAAGTACTTAGTATCCACGCCATTGCTGATTACAAACATCTGTACTGCTGAAAATATCCCATTAAACTTACCCTCTCCGATATATTTCTTAATCTGCCAAAATCCATCCATATATGAATGTTGTTTATTCTTCAATTCGATATGAATCATAGGCAAACCATTAATCATCAGAGTCACATCAAATCGTCTGTCTCGCACTGGAACTTTGCCATCTTCCTCTGTCTTTAATGCACTATATTGATTTATTACTTCATATACACTGCTTCCACCAGCTATGTGCTCATGATTCATTACAACTAAGTGTAACCGTTGTGTATTTCTCTGAACATGAACCTGTACCTTTCCATTCTCACCTACAAGCCATTCCCCTGCCTTATAAAATGATGAAAACTGAAGTTGATTTTTCACCTGTTCAAACTCGGTATCTGAAAGACTCTCTCCATTTAATCTATCCTTATTATTCTGCTCAAGAATATACTTAAAATTAGCCCATAAATCTTCTTCCGTTTTCAAATCATCCCTATAAGTCCACTGAGAATCACCGTAGACTAATTGTTCAATTAATTTTTTTTCAATCATTGACTCTAATTCTGGCATATTGTCCTCTCCTTTTACATGAATTATGTTAACTTGCGCAGGTTTCAGATGCATTTTAGTGTAAAAAAGCTCTCGTGGGTGAAGAGTGATGAGGTGGTCGAGGTTAGAAAAATACTCACCAATCTTTTTCTGTTCAGCATATTTGGGCATCAATGTTTCGACTTCGTTTATTGTTGCCTTTGATAAACTCGGAACTCCAGTGGACTCATCTTTTGCTTTCCAATTAACATTTTGAAAAATATCAAAAACAAAATTCAAATCATATTTATCTCGTGGAATCACGTAAAACAAGGTGTCTACAGTCCAAAATGGTGCCCTCAATATGTATGGATTATCTATTGTTCCTTTTCTTCCAATACCAATCGCATCTTCATCTTCGGACAATGCTTCATCAACTGAAAGCATATATCCACCAGTTCCATACACCGGAATATCCCCTTCTGCTAGATGTTTATAATCTCTTCCGCTACGAACATCAACAACTTCCCCAAACTTACGCTGTTCCCAATCGAATGGTAATACCTTATTTTTCCTCATCACACTTCCGCTGGTGAAGAGTGATGAGGAGGTCTAACTGTTCAAAATACGCCCCAAGTCTTTCTTGTTCCTCAATCTTTGGCATCACAACAGGGAAGTCCACAAGTATATTTTGATTAAGGTGTTTTATGGTTCCACCCGTCGCTTTTTGTCCAACATAGTCCATCAAAAAAGGTGCTTTAAGGTATTGGAAAAGATACTTTCCATCCACATTATTTTCTTTTCTAATTTGAACATTAAACACTCCTGCATTTAAAGTTGCTGGTTTCTTCAACCCCTGTACATAAGCGACTTTTCCGAGTGTTCCATCCTTTGTAATAAGAATACTTCCATCACTGATTTGTATATTACGATCTTGGTCATATCTCTCTTTTTCCACATAATGACACGTTGAGAAATTAATACGACCATCCTCAAAATCAGTTCCTGTTATAAGCATATAATCACCATCGTCAAGGAACTCAGATGTCCTGAGATTTTGCCATCCGATTCTGGCATGCATAGTAGCTATCTCTGATAACTTACGCTGTTCCCAATCTATTGTACTTAATCCAATATTTTACCTGCTTCATATGAGCATCTTATGTAATCCGGATTACTGTAATATAAACTTGAGTTATAATTTTCTATCTCATCACTTATAAAAGACCCATACACTTTCTTTATAGTTTTTACTATATCCTCATTATCTTTATTTACAGAAATAATTAGTCTTTGATACACTCTTCCAATTGACGTTACAGATGGAACCTTATATCTACAAGAAGTGATATTGTCAAAATTTCCATTATTTATACCAAATTGCTCAATCCACTCATCGCTAACCTGTTCAAACGGAAGACAATGATTGATCTCTGCTACTTTTAACTGATGTTCTAGTTCATCATCCGGTATTTTTGCTACTATATCTTTACATTTATTATGAGTATGTCTTGAAACATACTCTATCATTGTACACACATAAAAGAGATCATCTTTATTTATGTTCATTTACCAGTTCACTTCCTTTATATACCAAACAGTCCAATGCACGAATACTGTGAAAGCTAATTTGATGTGTCGGATGTTTAAATTTTGCATATTCCCAAAATACACTTCTTGGAATGTCTCCATTCAAAAAATCATTCACAAAATTCCAAATTGTATCATCTGCCATAGGTCCCTCTACTATATCATAATTGTGAACAATTCCAATTCTACAATCTGCAATAAAGTCCAGCCATTCATCTGTCATTTCATGAAATTTTTTTATATTTAATTCTTTATTTTCAGTATATTCATAGATATTTACGACACCTTCTGTATGTTTTCTTTCTGCCCATCTGTATGCCTGTTCAAAGTTATTCGTACAATAAAATCCCCATGAAAAATCCTTTGTATAATGTGTTTTTCTTATTTCTGGAAATTCTACTGTTTCTCCGCTTCCATGATATAATTCCATATTCATCTTCCATTCTTAAACACCATATTGTTTAAATTTTATTGCGAACCATCATCAACGCAAATCCAAGCAGATTCTGCCCTTTCCAAAGTTCCGGTTTCAGTCTGTTTGAATCATTCATGGATAATCCTATTCCCCATATACGATCCTTTACAGCACATTCAGCTAATATCGCATTTTGTGTATCTTTCAATTGCTTTTTCAATAATTCATTCTGTGTAAATTTAGCAAGTAACCCTTCATATACTATAATTTGTCTCACGCCATTCCAATATTGATCATTATAACCAAACACGCAACGTCCTAATTCCTTAATTTTGGCAACATCCTTTGTTGCAAGAATCTGCTCTGCTATGTTTTCATCTTGAAAGCATACCGCTTTCTGATGCATCATATATTGTTCCATTGATGTAAAATTTATTCCATTTATTGAAAAATCCGATAAATACCAATTACTTAAAAAGCCATTTTCTTCATCTGGATTATGGAAACAAATAATATTCATTGTACTGCTCCTACTTTTTGTACGGCTAAATCAAGTTCCAAATCATGAAGTCCAAAATATGCCTTCTTTAAAAATGAAACTGGAATTTTCTGAACTAATTCTGCACTTGAAATATTATAAAACCACTGATAGTATGCATAAAATTCCCCTATCCAGTCAGGCATAAAGCCTTCCATTGCTTTTCCGGGTTTCAACGTATAACTCTCTGTGTCAATAAAATATTTCCAAAGCTCTTTGGCATCCATAGTATTCACATAGGCTTGTGATTCATCAATACTTTTCCGCACCTTACTTTGCATATATGTATTTATAAAATCTTCTGTATCATTATCTGGAAATCTTTGTGCCACTAAGTCAAACAGTTTTCCCTGATTTTCAACAACATCAGACAAATATACATCTGAATATGCTCTCATAATAAAATCACCTTTCAAATAATGTACTAAACACTTTCGTCACCTTATTAGCATCCGAATCCACTAAATCTCGCATTCTCTGTCGCGCATCAGTATCCCGCTGATTATATTTATCATTGAACTCAGAATACTCAACAATAATCAAGTCCTCTTTTATTTCATGTAACTTTGAATATGCCAATTCTGATTTAATACAATATTGAATTCCTAACCCACCCAAAGAAAGTAATTCCTCAAGAATGTCAACATCTATATTATCTCTCACAAACTCTTTTGCAATATAAAAATAAGAAGCATTAGCCCGCCAACCTTTTAGTACGTCATAGCCTGTAGTATCAATACCGTATTTTTCAATAAATTTTGCTGAAAGCATTCTATATCTCTTAGAATCTGCTGCATCCCGGTGCTTCATTAGCTCTGCCAACCACGCCAGTACATCCAGCTTCTGAAAGTCCAAAATTTTAAGTTCATCGCAATCTAACTCATACTTGTGAACCCAGCCATTCGTATCATCTGGTCTGCAAACAGCCCATTCTTTTGCCAATTCCACATTTTCAGTTAAATAAAATCCACGTCCATAATCATGTTTGTCATCACCACCACCAAATATCGGATTTACTAATTGATTAGGAGACCCATGATATAAAATAATCTTATTCATACTTCTTTTCTCCCTAAACAAACATGTTCTGTAGCATATATTTTTTTATACTTTGTAACTGGTCACACTTCTGCTGGTGAAGAGTGATAAGGCGGTCGAGCTGCGTTAAGTGTTCTCCGATTTTTCGCTGTTCCTCAATTTGTGGTATCGTGATAGGCATTTCAAAAAAAACGGAGTCCTTAATTGAAAATCTGTCAGACCTTGCCCCTGAGTCACCATTGTAATTCATAAATGAGTGCCAATACTTACTCTTGAAGAAGTGTTCAAGATAAGTGGTATCAACATCGTGCGGTCTAAACACCGTATAAAGTGGTGACATTACGCCTATTCTACCTAATTTATTGCGGTTAATCGGTCCGACAGGTGCGGATGTAGAAATTCGAGGATTATAAACGAAGTCCTCATTTCTCACAATATAATATCCATCCAAACTTCCTATCTTTGCGATGTCGTGGTCGAAAAAATCTCGTTGGCTGATTATTCCAAACTCCGCTGAGTTAGTAAATGTTTCTATATATTGTAGTCTACCGTTTTTCTCAGTCACTTTGTCAGCAAGTTCTCCGAGCTTACGCTGTTCCCAAGCATCAGTAAAACCATCAAACCGAATTTTAGGAACATTTGTTTTGTCTTGAGGGAACATTTTTTGAAGCATATATTTTTTTAATTTTTGGGTTTGCTCACACTTCCGCTGGTGAAGAGTGATGAGGTGGTCGAGACTTTGAAAATATTCCCCAACTTCTTTTTGTTCCTCAAAACTCGGCAAGCAAATCGGTGTTTCCGATAATTGTGTAATCGTATAATGTGCTATAGTTCCAACATGAGAAATACTTCCCAAATAATTTCTAAAGGTTGGAGAGAAGAAGAATTCATATAAAAAATATGGATGAAATTTACCTTTGTTTTTTATCCATAACAAATCTGCATCTTTTGTATATAATGGCTTATTATCCGGCACAATATAAGGATTTCCAACTGATCCTCCACCTGTAACAAGGATATCTCCTTCTTCCAATTTTCCTGATACTTTAGAAAGCTTTTCATATAATTCTTCTGAAATAAACGCTTTTTCATTTTCAGTTCCATTTATTGCTGCCATTACATCACTCGATCTATAAAAAGGTACACCATTTGATGTCCATTCATCTTTATGAACTCGTGATGCTGACTTTAATTCTGTTATTTCACCTAACTTACGCTGTTCCCAATCTTCTGAATATCCCTTGAACCTGATTTTTGGACTTCTCATGTTCATCACCCCTCAATCATTTTTATGTAGCTATTTAATGATTCCATAATATCATTATCTGAAGAAGTCAGTTCTTTCATAAGTGATACCAATTCAGCTTGCACTCTTTGCATTTCCTGATCTGTCTGCTTCATATCGTTCAGCAATGCATTTATATCTACCTCTTCTTCCTTCTCGAAATTGTCCACGTATCTTGGAATATTAAGATTGAAAGCGTTCTTTTCGATATCTTCAAAACTGGCAAGATAAGCTTCTTTTTCCACAGTTGCTCTCTTATTATATAAATTAACAACCGCATCGATATGTTCATCTGTCATCGTATTCTGTTTCTTGCTTTTTTCAAATTTCCGTGAAGCATCTATAAATAATACATCTCGTCCATCTCTATGCTTTTTCAATACTACAATACATGTAGGGATAGACGTATTATAAAATAAATTTGCTGGAAGACCTATTACTGCATAAATGTTGCCTGAACGCAATAACTTCTCTCTTATTTTCCCCTCTGCTGCACCTCTGAACAAAACACCATGTGGTAATACAATAGCCATAGTACCATTACTCTTCAAATGATATAAACCATGTAGCAAAAATGCATAATCAGCCTTTGATTTAGGAGCCAGCACACCATAATCACTAAATCTTTCGTCCTGTAAAAATCCTACAGCAGCACTCCAATTTGCTGAATAAGGTGGGTTCATCAATACCATGTTAAAATCCGTTTCTTCTCCTGTCGGCCAATCCCCATCCAAAGTATCACCATTACGCAATTTCTGATTTTCGGCATCAATTCCATGTAAAAACATATTCATTCTTGCCAGATTGTACGTAGATGTATTCAGTTCCTGACCATAATATTTTATATAATTCGGTTCTTTAGCATATTTTTTCGCATTTAACAAAAGAGAACCTGATCCCATACAAGGATCATATACTGATAATCCCCTCTTCGTTTCCTGTCCCATAATTGCTATTCTGGTCAATATTTTCGATACAGCTTGTGGAGTATAGAATTCTCCTGCTTTTTTACCTGTCTCCGAGGCAAATTGTCCAATCAGATATTCATAAGCATTTCCAAGAATTTCTGCATCTGTATTTAATAAATCTGCCTTGTCAATTTCCTTAATTAAATTTGACACTGTATCGCTCTGTTTCTGATCTCCTGTTCCTAAACGATTAGAATACAAATCAATATCCGTAAACAAATCTGCAAATAATGGATTGCTCTGTTCAATATTATTAAACGCTTTCTGTAGTTGTTCCCGATGGAAAGAATTATTTCTTGCTGCATCTGCAAAACATGTATATGTTAAATCCGGTTCAATCACATAATGGCATTCAGCCTTAATCTGTTCTTTAAGTTCCTCTGCACTTTCACCCTTCAACACTTCCTTATATGCATCTAATGCCACTTTCAATGATTCCGGTTTTTCATCATAAATCAAGTCATAGACCTTAATTAAGAAAGAATCCGAAAGATATTTATAAAACACAATTCCTAATAAATAATCTTTATACTCGTTCGCATCCATCTTTGATCGAAGTATATCTGCTCCACTCCATAATACACTAATCAAATCTTTGCTGTTTTCTACTTCTGCCATCCCTTTTCCTCCGCACTTTATAAAAACTGATACTACAATTTTATCAGATTCTATACTCTTTGCAAAGTTTTATATTATCAAAAAGGCAGCCCTGTCAATTAAGAGCTGCCTTTCTGTCTTCTATCTAACATGCTTCCAATATAATGATAATCATTAATGTTCTGCGACATATTCCTCACAAGTCATGACCTGTGTGTGCATGGGCTGGTAATACCTGGCGAGCTGTTCTACCATATCTTCCTTCTCCTGATCGAGCCCTGTGCAGGCATCGGTCAGATATACCATTTTATCCCCGGCATCAATACCGCTGAGCATTGTGAAAAGAACACAGCACTCTGCGACTACGCCTGCAAGGAGCACCCTTCCTGCCTGCCCTGCCAGTCTGCGCACTTCCTCATTTGTATAAGAAGAGTACTTGTCCTTTGAGAATACCGGATATTGCTCCGCATAAGGCTTCACTTCCTCGATCAATTCACTCATCCATGGATTATCATTGATTTCTCTGTTCTCTTCATTATATGTTTTCCATGTACCTACGGGATCTGTAGGAGGCAGATACTTGGTAAAGATGACATTATCCACTGCTTTACTGTCTATCAGCTTCTTTATCCTTGCCCAGGCGCCCATTGTGTCCCGACATCCCCAGGGCTGGTTCTCCAGATACACATTCTGCATATCAATTACAATCAACAGATCACCTAAAGAACCATCTTCTAAATACTTTAATTTCTCTTTCATCATTTTTTCTTCCATAAATCTCCCTTTCCGAGTCAGCTTATCGCTTGCAGAACTCAATGAAGTCTTCCACTTTCAGGAAAATCTGTGAAAACCCCAGGCTTTGGCACAGCGCAGATACATAAGGCAGCTCCAGTCTTGCCTTTTCCAGGACATCAGGTCTTGAGAATACTTCCTGTGGCGTACCATCTGCAATGACTTTGCCATGCGCCATGGCAATCACTCTCTGGAAGGACTCTGCAACGAAATCCATATCGTGCAGGATTGCTATGACCATTCTGCCATTCTCGGAAAGCTGTCTGATAAGCTGCTTTATCTTCTCTTTACCCGGATAATCCTGTGCAATGGTTGGTTCGTCAAAAATGACTACCTGTGTGTCCATGGCAACGACTGATGCGATTGCCACCATCTTGCGCTCTGATAACTCCAGGTCATAAGGGTTCTCCTGCGCCTTATCCTGTAATCCTACAAGTGCCAGGGCACTTTGAGCCTTCTGCTTTGCTTCTTCCCTGGTCATTCCTATATTCAGAGGTCCAAACATGACTTCATCCAGTACATTACTCTTGAATATCTGGTCATCAGGATTCTGGAAGATATATCCCACTTCACCTGCAAGCATGGCAACTGTCATCTCTGCCACATTTTTATCACCATAATATATGCTTCCATTTACCGGTTTTAACAATCCCTTCAAAAGCTTTACAAGTGTTGTTTTACCTGCTCCATTCTGTCCGATGATTGCAGTTGTCCTGCCATCCAGCTCCAGATTGCAGTCCGTTATGACCGGTGTATCCTTATGATAGGAAAAATCCATATTTTTTATCATAAAAAACATTGGTAATTGTTTCTTTTCACTCTCTTCTATGCTATGTTCAGCAGATACCCTTGGCAGAACATCCTTTAGGGAGACTACTTCCTGTCTGGTAACAGGATAATTGCCATCCGCAAGTCTTACATTCAGCGCCTTGCAGATTCTGGTAAAGCTTGGCGCCTGTACTCCAATTTCTTCCAGATCATCCCTGGAAAAAATCCTCTGTGGTGTATCAAAATCAACGATCCTGCCTTCATGCATCAGTAATATTTTATCACAATATGCAGATATCTTCTCAATCTTCTGCTCTACGATCAGTATCGTCTTGCCTGCTTTTACCAGCTTCTCTACAGCCTTGAATACTTCTTCTGTTCCAGCAGGATCAAGCTGTGAAGTCGGTTCATCCAGTATCATGATCTCCGGCTGCATAACAAGAATACTGGCTATTGCCACACGCTGCATCTGTCCACCGGACAAATCAAAAGGATTACGGTCTTTCAGTCCTGCAATATCCAGCAGCTTCATGGCATCTTCTATCCTTTTTACCATTTCATCCCGCTCAATACCAAAGTTCTGCAGCCCAAAGGCAATCTCCTCATATACGGTGTCTTTTGCCCCGGATAACTGGTTAAAGGGGTTCTGAAATACCAGACCGACCTTTTTACAGATAGATGCAATCGGATCTTTGGATGCCTGCATTCCATCCACCAGAACCTGTCCGCCATATGCTCCTTTATAGAATTGGGGCACCAGACCCACAAGTGCCTGCGTCAGTGTGCTTTTACCAGCTCCATTGGCACCGACAATCCCTATAAATTCGCCTTTTTCTATAGTAAAACTGATATCATCCAGTACAAGCTTGTCTGTATGAGGATATTTATATTTAAGATTTTTTACTTCTATTATTGGATTCATGTCTTACCTCCATACAACTCTGATACCCTCTGCTGCGATAAGAAGCAATATGCACAGGCTTGTCAATACTTTATCAATCTTTTGCATTGGTTTATCACTCAGGAAGGTCTTCTTGCAATTGGCATCGAATCCACGCACTTCCAAGGCGATGGCTCGCTCTCTGGTATTGATCAGTGAGCTCGTAATAACGGGTGATATTAATGGAATAAAGGCTTTGGCACGTACCAGCAGGCTGCCTTCTGTCTCCATTCCCCTGCTCCTCTGGGCATCCATGATCGTACTCATTGTTCCGGTCATCTGTGGGATAATCTGGAATACAGAGTTGATGATATAACCAAATCTTTTGGAGAAGCCAGACTTCTCCAAAGCTTCCACCAGATCAGCAGGCTTCGTGGACAAGACAAATGTAGCAAAAGACAAAAGCATATTTAATATGTTCAAACCGATTCTTGTCGCATACAGTACGCCTTCTTTATAGAAGCAGACCGGGCCGATCTTCCACAGTACTGTCTCATTACGGTAATTGAACAGACCATGAATGATAAAAATGGTCAGCAGTATCGTAAAGGAAAAGATGATAAGCGGCACTGCCCTTTTTAGCAGCTTCGTACTGAGCAGAATCAGAATATTGCACAGGATAAATGCACAAAATGCCCATATCTGACCAATCAGCAGCGGTGTGCAGATGGAGGTCAGAATATATACTAATTTGGTATATGGGTGTAATCTCGTCAGATAAGTTCCATTATCGACATACAATGTAATATTTTTCATAATTTTATTCCTTTTTACCGAAAAGGGCATAGGATATTCCTATGCCCCTTGTCCTGTGAAATCCCCATTATTAATCAAGGCTCTCAATCTTATTATCTGCTTCGTACAAAGATGTAAGCTTCTTTGGCAGAGCAAGCATAATAAAGTAAACAACAATGACTGTAATCAGCTTATCAGGTACATCTACCACAACTTCATCCAGGAATGAGCCTAACCATACGGGCATGTTATTTGCCTGTGTCACTGCAAATAATGCGTCGCCCCAGACATTACCTGTTGTACCACCCCAGAATATAACATTCAGCGGAGTAGAGATTACTACTGCTGCAAATCCTGCTGCACAGGCTGTCAGCAATGACTTGGGAAAAGACTTCATAAATCCAAGCCTTGCCATAATACCGGCTGCAATACCAATACCCAGACTGGTGAACAGATAAATGATTGTAATATTATCACCAATAATCAGACCATATACCAGGTTATTGATTGCACCACACAGACCGCCAATGATGGGGCCTCCCAATACTGCACCGATGCAGGTTCCGATTGCATCAAGCCATAATGGCAGTTTCAATGCAGATGCAAACATCTTTCCCAGGAAATTGATTCCAATACAGACGGGAATCAAAACAATGGTTGCCGCGTTCCATTTTGTTGCAAATATTTTTTTCATAATAAGTACCTACCTTTCTGTAGTGCTTTTATTTATCCTTACAAACGCTTCAAGCGCTGTCAGAATCTCATTTTTCTCTCCCTGTGATGCCATATTCTCCCCATCTGTATAGTGATTGATCTGTTCCTGCAGATCATCCTCGCTTGCAACCACAACATTTAATATGGAAGCGCATTTCACACCACGCAGTCTGCCTGCAACATACAAGGCTGCTGTCTCCATATCGGATGCAATAATGCCTTTCTTCTTCCAGTATGCATATATCTCATCCTTTTCATCCGTATAGAAGCTGTCGTGCGTTCTGGCAATCCCTATATGATATGGCACCCGGATACTCTCTACTGCATCTTTGCACGCTACCAGCAGAGAAAAATCAGCAACAGCAGGATAACCATCTTCTATGTAAGTCCTTGAAGTACCGTCATTTCTGACCGTTCCATTGACAAGCACCAGATCCCCTACATGGATTCCCCTCTGAAGAGCACCGCAGCTTCCGATCCGTATCATATGACTGACTCCGAGTTTTGCCAGTTCTTCGACTGCAACTGCCGTACTTGGTCCACCAAGTCCGGTAGACAATGCCATAACACGGACTCCCTTGTAGAATCCTCGCAGAGAACGAAACTCCCTGTTATACGCCAGCTCCTCCACCTGATCCAGATGTGCGGCTATCCTGTCCAGTCTCGCCGGATCTCCCGGTAACAATGCATAGGGCGCTGTCATTTTCTCATCCAGTAATATATGGGGCATCACAGCCATAGTCATTTCCTCCTGTTACTTATGTCTGTTACTTTGTATACTTCTCTTGTCTTAACGAACCTTCTCAGCATCCCACTCCATTACAGATCCGGTCGCTGCATCAATCGTGAATTCATATTCCGTTCCACCGTAGATGATCTTTCCTTCATATTCCGGACGTCCATCATCATAATCAAGCTTCCACTCGTAGATATCTTTGTCCGTTGCACCGCTTACACGGTCAAGGGCTGTTTTCTTTGCAGCTGCTTCACTGACCGTAACGTTATTGCTATCTGCTCCCGCTGTTTTTCCTTCATATCCGGAGCTGATGATTTCTCCGGTATCTACCGCAATCTCATAGTCATACTTTGCACCGCCTGCATACCATTCAATGTCATATACCTGGCGTCCGTCTTCATAGTCAAGCTTTGATTTGGTAATCGTTGCATCCGCTGCTTTCACTCCGGCATGCTCCAGTGCAATCTTCTGTGCTGCTGCTTCATCCACAGTTCCGATACCTGTTACGGTCTGTGCCGTAGCAGGGGCAGACGTCTGTGCCTGGGCGGGGCCAGCTGCTGCAGAGTCTGCCGCCTCCGTCTGCATCCCGGAAGCCTGTACATTCTGTTCCTGGCTGCTCATTTCCATGACAGCTCCTGTCTCGGCATTGACTGTGTAGGCATAAGCATACTCCCCAGAAGTAAACTCCACCTTATAGCATGCCACTCCCGCCGCCTCACTCAAGGTCGTGGCTGAAATGTCTGCATCTGCCGCTTCAATATCAGCTGCTTTTAATGCCGCTTCCTGCGCTTCTTCCATACGGATCATCTGTGGCTGATCCTGCGCCTGTTCCTGACTGCTTTGCTGTGGGATACTTGCTGCTGCATTATCTCCGCATCCGTTCAGAGCCATTGCAAGTGCAAATGCTGCTCCTGTAAAAATCCATTTCTGTTTCATAATCTTTCTTATCCTCCATTCAAATTATTCTTCTGCAAAAAGTTTCTTCTTCCGCTCAATCATCTCATCAATCTTTTCGATATAAAGCCCTACATCCTTGACATTATCGCATCGCTCAATCCTTCCGCCGGGGAAGACTCTCTTGGTAATGCTTCCGGCGCCCAATGCCACGATACTTTGGACTTCTTCCATTATCATACACTCTTCGTGTATTATGCTGTATTATGTGTTTCTGCATGTTCTAAACATACAGAAATAGATATATTATTCAGTACAATTCGGTATAAAAAAGTTGTCTTTTCGTTGTCTTCTTCCCTTGTTGTCCTATTTTACGAGGAGCCAAAGGACTCCTCTTATCTAAAACAAATTTAACTTCTCTGATATTTGATTCAAAGATTCTTGCTTTTTCTTCTCTGAGACTTCAGCATAAATGTTCATCGTTGTTTTAATATCAACATGCCCCATAATCGATTGAATCACCTTTATATTCGTTTCATCTCGCATAGACGAGTACAAAATGTATGTCTCAAATTGTGACATGTAAAGTGAGGTAACATCACGACATCACTATGCTTTTTCTCAATCAGGTCTCTAGCATACTCGTTATACTGCTTAATTATTCTTTCAAGTGCTCTATCCAAGTTATGCTGAATATAGGTAGTTCCAAATCTATCAAGAAATACAAAATTAGAATACCCATCAATCTCTCTTGTCGATACTAACCCATTTTCTTGTTGATACTTCTTTACACTTTCTAAGGCTGTTCTTACTTCCTTTACAATTGGTATTTTCCGAATACCTGCAAATGTTTTAGGATCTGAAACAAATAATTTCTGTTTAGAGGGATTTTTCTTTCCTGCAAAGTAAACTATTTCACGTTCAATCGAAATAAGTCCCTTCTCAAAATCAATGTCTTCCCAACATAATCCACTCAACTCGCTTACTCTTACACCAGTACCTAATAAAAAAATAAAAATTGGTTTCCAATGATCTAGTACAACATGTCCATCCATGAATTCTAAGAATGCACTTTGTTCTTCTGGCGTTAATGCGACTCTCTTTCCTCGTTGAGCACCAGTTTGTCTTTTCAACTGTGCCAGTACGCTTGATGTTGGATTGCTTCTTATTATATTGTCTCTTACAGCCATTTCAAAAGCGGGATGAAGTTCTCTTTGAAGATGTTCAATTGTTCCATAACTCAATTTCTTCTCTTCCATTAAGGTTATATAGAAAAGCAAAATATCGGAATACTTAATATCTTTTACTCTTCTTTTACCAATCGTTTCACGAACATGCGCATCATACTGATAAATATACGAAGCCCTTGTTCTATCTGCTAAATCAGGACGTGTAGAAATATATTTATCAAACAAGTGGTTAAGAGTTTGTCTCTTGGCTTGTTCATTATCTATTCCCTCAACTTTATTCCTCATTAATTCCTCTTCTCGTTTTCTCAGGGTAATAATATCTTTGGAATAAATGTATTTTGTCCTTCCCATTGAGTCAGTATACTTGAACTGATATCTTTTGTCTTTCTCTCTGTAACTTTCACCCTTTAATAATACTCGACCTTTATTATCCTTTCTTGCTCCAGCCATTGGTTCGCTCCTTCCTACAATTAATTATAGAAAGAAGAGTTCCTATGCCTATTTTCTAGTATCGTACATTAGTCCAATACCTTCTTTAATTGTTTCTGTTATAGTCTTCTGATGCTTCTCTGAATATTCCTTAAGTCTGCTATGTTCTTCAGCGGACAGTCTAACTGTAACAGTGTGGTCTCTTATAACATCCAACTTTGGACGTCCAACTTTAGTAGCCATTGTCATATTCCTCCTACATCTAAAAACTATTATAATTTTCGTAGTACATTATGTCAACAGAATCTGCAATTTTCGTACTACGTTTTTTGGCATAGGAATCTTCCTAATGATATTATTCCATCGCTGGAACGGTAAAAGAAAACAGATATTCTTCAAATATATCCTTTCTTATCAAGACTGTTTTCCCCAATTTAATGGTTGCGCCTGCGTCTCTAGCTCTTTTCCTAAATGTACTTTCACAGATGCCATACACCTGTGGTCCATCCTTGTATTTATAACACACAATTTCATTATTATCTTTGTCTACTACTCTTATCATAATAATTTACTCCTCTCGTTGTATCTTGATATTTACTTTAGTGCTTGAAATATTCATTTCTCAATTGATGCACTATATCAATACCAAATTGTCATGCTTTTTCAATATTCAATTGTCAAGGTTCATATCTCACAGAGTCAATCGAGCTAGCTCGATTATGCAAGCAAACATTCCGCACTATTGTGCTCTATGTTCTTACGCCCAGCAAATATCGTTCCATACAAGCATGATGATGTTTGCTGGGCTTTTGCATCGAAAAAGCCGGGGAAACAACAGAATTAAGACCTCATTTGAGGTTTCTATAAATCCGTTGTTTACCCCGGCTACAAATCACAATGAATCAAGCACGATCCTGATAAACTCTGTTGTCATCCCATACACACTCCTGGGTGTAACAGGGTACAGTCTATAACTTTCCTTCCAAAACATTACCATCCTTGTCCAAGACAAGACATGGACCTGGGCTGAACATCTCCATATTTGTATCTTCCCAGGATTTTATGGCAAGTACCTTTTTCTCATTTGTTATAGCAAGAAAAAGTCTGCCATCAATCATTGCCTTTCTAAAAAGCAATTTGTTGCAATCTTTGTCAAGATATTTAACGTAGATTCCATCACTCTTCATTCAAAAATACTCTCCCAAAGTAATCTAGAATCCCACCAAATACATTTTTCCTGAAAATGACTCTTCTCCGTTTCTCTCAATAATAAATCTACTACTCCTCCTCATTCCAACTTACTTAACTACCGGAAAAATATAGCACAAAAAAATGTATTTGTGTCAATGATGTAATAAAAAGCACTCTATTTGTATAGAAAAAGCACTTTATATAAAAAAAAAGTCCAAATATAGGACTGAATACACATTTTATCTTAAAATGAATCTATTACAATAACATGATTATTAGGAGAATACAATGCAAAACTTTTAACCTTTACAATTGTTTGCCCTTTTATATACATATCTGTATCTTGATGAAAAAAAGTTTCAATGTATCTTCTATTACTATTCTTATCAAAAGCAATACCCAGATGATTATATTCTTTATTTATTCTCTCTTCAAATAACAAATAATCACTTTTTATTTTTGAGTTTATCAATGAAGGATTAAAATTAATAACCGCATCAGTATAATTTAATGTAGTCAAATTATCATAAGAAAAATTTTCGTATCTTTCAGAAATATCGTTGTAAAACACACTTGCCCTTACCATTGCATCTGTCAATTTTCCTTTTTTAATACGACTTATAATATATTTTGTCTGGACCATTTTATTAGTTTTATCATTGAACAACTGAATAAGTTGAATATCAATCAATTTATGTAATCCTAGCAAATGAATAAAATTTTCTTCTTTGTAAACAAAATCAATAGTCTGACCATTTGACAGCAAATATTCAGCTCTACAATTGTTTAATCGCATAAAATCGTTATATTTTTGCAATAAATCATCCATAGTAACTCCACTAGCTATAACATGAAAAATGCTCCTGATAAAACATCAAGAGCATTACCATTTCTTTTGTAAGGTTCCTTGTTTTTCAGCTTTGCAGCCTATTCGGGAGAGCGAACCAACTCTCTTTTGGGAACTCCAACCGTGAGCCGAACGACCACGACCTTCTTTGTTCAATTAAATAATATCAGATATATGATTAAAAATCAATAGCTTCAAACACTTAATTCTTCCATTTCTTCTCAACTAGTTACTGGAACGAGGTACGAGTGTACAGTAACCTGCATTTATCAGTTTCATATAATCTTTCTTTTACTCTGGCTACACCAATACCATGACTATCCGGATTATCCTTTGTTGAAACATTGATATCGACCGGAGCAGATATCTTACTATTTTCGATGTGGATAAACAAGTTCTCTTCCACTACCTTTATGATGAGATTTATATACCTGCGCTCCGGCTCCACTTTCTCACATGCTTCAATTGCATTATCTACCAGATTGCTTAAATCCCTGATATCAAAGCAAATGATTCTATTTTGTGAATTTACATTCGTTCTATGATTAAAGTAATTCTGCGAACCATGTACATACAGCACAAGGCTGTTTGCGATTCTTTCTGCCTTTTTATTTCCATGGCTAAGTAGCGCATCATACAAATCCTCTAAAATAGGCATATTCTCCGGAATCGGATTCTCAAAGTATTGTTGATAGATTTTTCTGATACATTCATTACAAATCTTGTTTGTTGTATATTTTTTATAAGTAATATTGCGCTTGTGCATCCCATAGGCGTTTATATAAGCCACTATGCTTAATTAATTCATCATGACTTCCTTGCTGAACCACATTTCCATTTTCAAAAACAAGGATTTTTTCACAAAACTTACAGGATGCAAGTCTGTGAGATATATATAGTGCTGTCTTTTTTCCAACCAATTTGTCAAATCCTGCATATACTTCACATTCAGATACTGGATCTAACGCTGCAGTAGGTTCATCCATTATGACAAAAGGAGCGTCCTTATATATAGCTCTTGCTATGGCCAGCTTTTGTTTCTCTCCTCCAGACAGATTTATTCCATTTTCAGAAAAATCCTTTCCAACATGTTTCTCTGACCAATCAGGCATTTTTGCAATCAAATTGTCAAGCCCAGCTTTTACAACTGCTTCTGTTCCTTTTGAGCTGTTCATGTCATCAGCGCCTGCAACGTTTTCACTAATCTTAAAAGACAGAATTGAAAAATCTTGAAATACTACACCAAATAAACGCATATATTCATCATAGTCATACTCTTTTATATTGATTCCGTTTAGCTTTATTACCCCCTCTGTTACATCATATAAACGTGTAAGCAATTTTATAAATGTTGTCTTTCCAGATCCATTTGGACCGACAACCGCAAATTTACTACCACCATTGAGTGTAATATTTAAGTTTTTTATTACATAATCATCTGCTCCAGGATACTTAAAACTAACATTTTCAAATTCAAAAGAAAAATCAGCCCCTATAGACTCAGATGAAACTGTTCCATCGTGATTCCTTGTCCCCATATCCATATATTTGCAATAGAATATACTTCTCTCTACAAGAGCTGGTAGCCCCTCCATAAATTCAACAATAAGAGTATTTGATTTTAATGTCTCTGTTACAGCAGATACTATTGTAATAACATTACCAATTGATAAAAGTCCTATATAAGCTCTGTAAACTGCAAATGCATAAATTATTATAGTGCATAATCCCATAACTATTTCTGTTAGAGCCTCTTCTCTAAAATAGGCCATTAATGCTTTTTTCATTATGAAGAGAATATGGTCTTCTGCATCATTATAATCTCTTTTTACACCATCCAACTGATCATATATTCTAATGTCTTTGCCATTTTCTATTACAGATAAAGTGTCCTTGTACCAACCTGTTTTCTTAGTATATGGCGCACTTTGAACAGTCTCTGTATCTAAGCCTTCTTTCATTATCACTGATCCACGTTTTAGCTTAAATACAAGCAACGCCATAACCAATATTATCATTATGACAGCTGATAGATTACCAGAAAAAGGAATCGCACTATCTATCCCTTTATTTATAATAAGCGGAATCATTACAACAAGAGAGAAAAGAAGTGAAAAAACACCTTCAGATATTTTTCCTAGAAGTTCAAACATCTTTCCAAATATTCCTGATCCACTTTTGTTCATTGCTTCAAATTGCTGTCTAACGTTATTCCACTTTGGATCCTCAAGATGCTCATAATCTTCTGTAAGACTTTTTTCGGCAAAGACTCTATTTGTAATCTCTACCATGTATTCTTCCTTAGCACTTTCGAGTTCTTTTATCTTAATTGAAATAATTGTAAGTAATCTTGATAGGATTATCGTAACCAATGCCCACCTTATTAGTGTCTTTACGTCAACTCCAAGTGTTACAGCATCAATTAGTCGTCCTATTAGCACAATAGTTATATAGGGCGCCATTGATTTCAAAAAAGCTCCGATAAGACAAATTACCGGCATCTTTATGTCCATTTTACAATAATCTAAAAAAAGCCTTTTTATACTATATAATTCTTCTTTCTGCATCAGAAAACTCCATCCAGCTTTTGGGGCATAGTATCGTCAAAGCTATCACCAAAAACTATTGCTCTTTTTTTATTTTCATCCATTTCTTTGTAGTACATACTTTGTACATCAAAAAGATGTTTGTATAAACTATCTCTATCTATTAGAGATTCATGTGTTCCCTCTTCAACAATCTTTCCACTTTGAAGAAGTACTATTCTGTCGCAAAATCTTGTGCTAGAAAGCCTATGAGAAATGTAAATCATCGTTTTCCCGCTTACTGCTCTCGCAAGATTAATATATAGATTATTCTCTGCAACAGGGTCTAAAGCCGATGTTGGCTCATCTAAGATAATTAATGGTGATTCTTTATAAAGAGCTCTAGCAAAAAGTAATTTTTGCATTTCCCCACCAGAAAAACTTACAGCATCATCATTTACTTCTCTCACCAACTTGGAATTTCCTTTTTCCTGCAAAGAATCATATTTATCTTTAAACCCAGATAATTCAAGAGCTTTAACAAGTTTATTATTGCCAGAAACCTCTTGTGTTGATTGCCTTCCAATAATGTTTTCATCTATAGTCCATGGCAATAAGACCGATTCCTGGAACATCACAGATACAAGTGATTGCCATTTAGCATATGAAAAACTTTCCTGCGGAAAATCATTAATATATACCTCTCCAGATGTCGGTCTATATAAGCCACATATTATTTTTACGAGAGTAGTTTTTCCTGCTCCATTTAATCCTAATAATGCTAATTTCTCACCCTTCTTTATCGTCAAATTGACGTTTTCAAGTGTAGGTATAGATGAACCAGGATAGGTATAAGATACATTTTTAAGTCTAAGAATTATCCCCTCTCTTTTAATCAAATCTATTTTTTCATTTGATATTGTATCTTCCCATCCACTATTTTCATTTTCTTCAAGTGCTTCTCTTATATAATTTATTGCTACAGAAAAAGGCGGAAGCGTAGAGTATTTACTAATTAGCTCAGCAAGTGCTAAAGAAAAACCTCTTATACTTCCTAGCAAGAGAACAAAAGATGATATATCAATTCTATTTGTTACTAGCAAATAAATAAGATGTGCATATGCATAAAAATCAAATAAACTACCTAGCACCTCTGAACCTGCTTTTGCTACGAAATAACCATTATGTATGTGCGAATATACATTTTCCATGTTGTCCAAGCAACTATCATATTTTTCCAAAAGCCAACCAGATAAGTTAAATATCCTTATGTCTTTTCCTGCCCTTTGATCCATTGATACTCGATTGATATACATAGCCTGCTTGGCATCAAGCTGAAGTTTATCTGCGTATGAAGCATGCCTTTTTCTTGCTATATTAAGAAATAGCATTCCCAGAGATACATTTATCACGGCTATAGCAAGAATAATCGCATTGATTTTTCCAACTATTATTGCGTATACAATTACTGCAACAATATGTTGTGCACAGTTATAAATCCCCAAGTAAAATCCATAAAGATGCCATGGTCTTCTCGAAGCTGCAAATCCATTATTTATTTTTTTTTGGACAGAAGGATTCTCCAGCAAATCAAAATTAATGTTTAATTCTTTACCAATAATATCACCAGTGATACGTTGCATTAGATTAACAGATGCTGCTATTTTTTGCTGTCCCAGCCAAGTAATTGTTTTAAATAAAACAATTATTGCTACCATGCAGACTACATGTTGCAAAACCGTTGTTAAAGAATATCCCTCAATTAGCTCATCAATCACCACCGCTGGAAGATATGTGCTGATAATAGTTGCACATGGAGACAATACAATCATTGCAATTAAGAATTTAGGCAATGTAAAATCAAATTCTTTAAGCTTAGATAAAATCCATAAGCTATTACTTATAATTCCATATTTCTGTTTCTTACGTTCTCCGAATATCTCAGTATAGTTTTTCATTATGTTTTAAAGAGCCTTTCTCTTTTTTTTTACAATAATTATGCGATATCTGCTTTTCTGCAAAAAAAAGCATATATTATAGAAGTATTTGGAAGAGCTTGATTTATTATTTCTTTTTCTATCGCTTTCCAATTTCTTGATGCTATACCAATATAATCCGCTTCGTGTTCTTTTATCATCTCTATTGCAGCTATTTCATTACCCAATGTATATTTTGAGACACACGTACACTTCTCTATAGGAAATAAAATACGATCAATCCAATCGTAATAATATGAGTCAGCAATAAAAATTATTTTTTTACCTTTTAATTTTTCTTCATAATTTGCATAGAAACATTTGTTGTGCCAATCATTACTATATTGCATCGATTTAGTGTTAATATTTATATTTCTCCGAATGGCCACCTCATTTGCAATTTTAGTTGCAACTAATTTCTGAAGATTTCTATTTTGATTTGAAACGGACTTATCATGCCGCCTATATAAAAGTAACTTTTCTGGTATATTCGCAGTTTCATATTTTTCTGCGATTCTACAGAACAAATCATAATCTTCAGCATAGTGATAATTCTCACTATATCTAAAATTATCAAACACTTCTCTTCTCGCCATAATAGTTGGATGTTGTAGATCAATACGCATTCTCAATGAAAAACTTAATATATCGGATCCTTTTGTAAAAAAGCATTCTTCACCAATAATATTATCCTCTGAATCAATGATATCTATAAAACTCCCAACAAGTTTAACTTCAGGATTGTTTTTCAAAAAAATTATCTGCTTTTCAAAACGATTAAAAACACAAATATCATCGCCGTCCATCCTTGCTATATATTCCCCCTTAGCTATACTTATTCCATCATTAAGCGAATTTACCAATCCTTTATTCTGGGCATGATTAATGATTTTTATTCGTTTATCTTTTTTCTGAAATTCTTGAGCAATCTTAAGTGTGTCATCTTGTGAACCATCGTTTATTATAATGAATTCAAAGTCGGAGAATGTCTGATACAATACACTTAATATTGCTCTTTCCAAATACTTTTCTTCGTTAAATACTGGCATTATTACACTTATCATATAGACCTCTTTTTAACTTTAAACTTTCTCATTCTGTCATACATAAGGAAATATATAAAATAATTAATAAATCCACCATTGTGCAATTGAATCCATATTATTACTCGTTCATAAAGAAACAAATCATTCTTTTCATATTTTCGTATATCGTTCCTTAATTCTTTTGGAATAATATATGTCGTATAAGCAATTGCTTGCATGATATTTTTAGGGTTGTCATAACTCGTCTCATTATAAATTGAGCGAAGACAATTTTTAGCCAAAAAAGTTGCCAAACGTAACTGGATTTCTTCGTCATATATATTATTTATTATTGCTATCTTCTTTTTTACCTTATATACGGTAACTATATTTTCCCAATATCCTTTCCAATACCCCTTTTTTTTACTGGCGGTGTTGTAATTTGAATGTTCATATATGTATAGTTCTTTAGCTGAAACAACACATTTTTTTGCATTTAAAGAAGCAATAGTCATTATAACTTCATCTTCAAATAGTTGTATCCGTTCATCTTCATACAGCAATAAGTCTCTCAGAATTTCTTTTCGTATTAAGGTGTTCCAAACATATCCAGCGCAAAATTTTTTATCATCTTGCAATCTCCCAAACAACAGCTTTGCATATTGCTCAAATATTTCTTTATTTGAATATGTCCCTTGTGGCATATCTATGTTGAATACTTCTGATATGCTTTTCTTTTTCTTTACAGTCGCTCCGAAGAAAAAAATATCTGCATCATATTCCGAAATCATTGAATTCATTACATAATATCTGTCATCCGTACATATATCATCTGCATCAATAAAACTTATATACTCTCCTTTTGAATATTTCAAACCAGTTAATCTTGCAGAAAAGGTTCCTTTATTTGATTGATATATGTAAATAATGTTATTATTGCTATAAGCATAATCCTTACATATATTAGCGGTATTATCAGCCGAACCATCATCAACAATTATAAGTTCATCGCTATCTTGTAAACTTCGTAGTACACTTTTTATACATTCAGCAATGGTATTTTCTGCATTATAAACAGGCATCACTACACTAATATTCTTTTTCATACCCCTTCCTTTTTAGCAAGCATATACTTCTTCCAATGCATTTAATGAGTCACATAAATATCTAAAATTGTACTCTTTACAAATTGGATCTATAATAATTATGTTATGTATACCACTTTTTATCATATATGCTGCGTCACAAATATCAGATCTGGTCGGCCATACTTTTGAAGAAAATGATTTTAATATATTAGAAGCAATATATAACTTTTCTTTCGTTTGTATACACTTATCAACTATATCATCCTGGGCCTTTAACAAATTTTCTGCCCCAACATTAACCGCTAAACATCCTCTAGCAATCATAATGGATGTACTCACATCCCTTATTTCTGTTGTGTTTTCTATTATTCCCACTTTCAATGCTACTTCTTTCATAGTTTCTGTAACCTTCATTATAAATACCTCCTTTTTATGTTACAAAATATAAAATCTTTTTTCTTCAAAAAATCCTAATTGTAATAATTAACGCTCTACTCGTAGCTTTTGACATAAAAACCGGTATCTGATGTTTTTTTACATCCGATACCGGCTCATTAATGCTTTTTTCTATTTTAAAGGAATCATTCCTTCTACTACAAAAAACTCTTCTGTAGCTTTTATATCTATTTTTCCATTCTGTTCTTTTATAAGATCCTGTACGCTCCTTAGGCCTATTCCATGACTATTAATGCTCCTTTTTGCATGGACACGCCCATTTTCAATCTTTATAGTTCCATCATATGTATTCTTTATCCGAAGAAAAAGGACTCCTCCTGAAAACTGCATAGTTAGAACCACTTTCTTCTTTTCAGACTTTGCTGCAGCATCTATGGCATTTTCCAGAAGATTTCCTACTATAATATTAATTTTACACCGCAATACCTCTATGTCTTCAGGAATCTTTATATCACAATCTACAGTAATTTGGTGTTCTTTTGCACTATCAATTAAATAATTGATAAGGCTGTCCGTTTCATACTCTCCAGTGTGTACCATCTGTTTTGAATCCGTAAAGGTGCTACGCATCTCTTCAATATAGTTACAGACCTTTTCGTTTTTGCCTTGTTTTGCCAGGCCTTCTATTTCAAACAGATGATGTCTAAGATCATGCCTAAGATTTTCCTCTTTTCTGTTTGATATACGCATTAGCTCCATCTCATGCCTGTATGCTTCTACTTCTCTTTCAAGATACTCTTTTTTCATTCTATCGCCAAGATTTATGGCCAGACTGTTATATAGATTTACTGATAACAGCGATATTCCTACAACACATATACAAGCTATAAATCTGTATACACCTGAATCCATGGCTGTAACACAATACAGGATAATTGCCGCCATAACTGGGAAACCAGAAAGTGCCAACATTTCTTTTCCTACTATATCCCAATTCTTCGCTCTTCGAATTAAAACTCCCAGGATTCTTTCTATTATGAGAAGAAAAACCACCGTAAAAGTTACACTATAGAAATAATCATCTTCTTTCAAAAATGGGGTCGCTACTACATAAGCCAGCATATCACAGGCAGCACCTAAAACTGCTATAACTATACATACTAAAAGTTTCTTTAATAAACTGCCCTCATAGACACTTGCTATAAGTAACATCAAAAGAATATTTACAATAAGGTTTATCACCGGTATATGAAGCCATTCATTTATAGCAAATGTGGATACAACCCAAATACTTGAAAGTACCATTACCTTGTTTTTATTTTCAAAATCAAACTGTAGGAAATCTCCCAAAAGCTGACATATGGCAAATACTAGGCAAATATTACATATAATGTTTATTAGATAATATTCCATTTAATCCTCACAATTTATCTTCTTCCACCTTGAAAACATTCTGTTTTTAAAGGTTTCTGCATATTTTCTGCTGATGCTAATCTGATTATCATTATTCATGATAACATAATCATTACTGCTCATCTTTAATGCATTTAAATTTATGATATAGGAATTATGTATCTGAACAAAATAATCAGGGAGCTTTTTAATCTCATTTGACAGTTTCCCATAATATTCAATCATCTCATCACAGCATACTATCTTTATAACCCGCTTATTACTTGAAAAATACAGGATTTCTTTACAACTTATTGTTATGTTTTCTTTTCCAACCTTGCATATAAAAAAGTCTTCTGATCTTCCTATTATCTCAAATCCTCGGTTAATCGCCTTGATAAGAGCCTCTGGTTTTACTGGCTTTACTATAAAATCGAGAGGTTGTACCGAAAAAAGTTTCATTGCATAAGTTTCTTTTGATGACACATATATAATCTGTGTATGGAAATTTCTGTTTTCATCACGTAGATATTTTCCAACATCAATGCCTGTAGCTCTTGTAAGTTCTATATCCAAGATAAGAAAATCATAATTTGCTCCGCACCTGATATGTTCAATAAGTGCTTCTCCTCTATAAAACACGTCAACATCAAATGTTGCTTTCAGGACATCAGTATTCTCTATTATTATATTTTCAATCTCCTGACAGGTTAGAAATTCATCATCACATATGGCTACTCTGTACACAACTGTCCCCCCGATTTTGGGATTTTCTACCTCTGATGCGGTTCTTCCCGTATCTGTATAAGTTTCTTTTTCAAAATATCTGTTTTTCACACTTGCTCCTCTTTAAACCTAAAATATTTATCACCTTCTGTACTGTCAGGTAAAACGCTTCTATCGTAATCACCAAAAATATAAGCATTTTTATAAAGTCAATATCCTGGCATATAAAGAATATCGCTTCCTCTACTACAGTAATAACGATAGATATAAGCTTAAATCTTACCTTTTCTTCCTTAAAAAGTAATTTGTTTACAGTATCTACCGGTGCCAGTATCATAATCACCAAAGTTCCTATAATGAGTATAGCTGAATATAGACTTTCATTTATCCATCCACCATCAGTACTGTTAAGAATAAATGCAACTGCCACAATCAGCAGTGATGATGCTATTGCACACATCCACAAGGCTGGAAGGTGCAGTCCTCCGGCAAAAATCCTAAGTGGTATAAAAAATAACAGGAATAAAAATACTCCCTGGATATTTCCCATAAGAAGACCTATTATAGCTGTAACCACCATGGATGCTACAAACATACCAAGACGTTTTAAGCCGTATATAGCTATTTCTTTCTCTTCATCACTATAGTTGCTCACTTTTTAGCTCCTTATTTCTGTACAGAATATCATCTAGATAATACTATTTTCGCTACTGTTTTGATTCTTAATGTAATAATTAACATTCTTTCGCAAAATACAGCTATTCATTTTAGATATCACGTACAGGATATTTGTGTGACTTGTCTTTTTTCACGAATAGTCCAAGGTTTCTGTTTCGCGCATCCTCTTTCTAAATCTCTCTCTTATGCTTGTTCTGCATCCTGTGTGTACTGTGATTACTATTATCATAACAATTGAGCTGCTTCTCTGCCTTTTCGATATCCTTATCAATGAAGTCTTTATCAAATTCTTTCTTAAGACTGTCTTTAAGTTCTTCTATATCCCTGTGGTCAAGAAACACCTCTGCCACATCTTTTGTAGCATCAATCCTGCCATAGATAAGGTCAAAGTCCGTCTGTTCCCTAAGTATCACATCACTTAGCTGCTCTGAAAGACTTTCCATTTTCAAATTTATATCTTTGTATTCTTCATAAACCTTTTCTGAACCAAAGTCATTACTATTAAGAAGATTCTGTCTGGTCTTTTTCGAGCTTTCAATAAATGCTTCCTTATGAACTATTTTTTCTTCTAGGTCATGCCTCTTTATAAGCTGTAGCTTTGAACATCCCTTTTCTTCTTCCTTAAGCTTTTTAAAAGTTCTTGTCGCTCCTTCTTTTCTGGTGTACTTTCAACTAATTCTGGTTCTATATGAATACGATGTACTTCCGCAGAATAATCTCCCAAATCAGCCTTAAATACAGCTGAGATTTCTTTTTTGTAACAGCTACTAGTCCAAGCTTTCCCATCATCACCTACAAAGAAGGGCAGAGTATCCTCATCTGTAATAGTTGATAATGAAGTATGTCCTAGGTTCTGGATTTTTAGAAGAAAACAGGAACCGCCAGATGCATTTCCATATATCGCATGTTCTTTTAATCCACGTGCTTTATCAGTAACACAATAAATATCAATGACCTCTTTAAACTCAAAGAAGATGGTAGAATCCTCGTTTAATAAGCGGTTCCTGTCTCCTTCGTTCAGGAAATACGTTATCTTCCTCAAAGCGTTTTAAAATTCCGTAAAAAAGACGATATCTTCTCTTCAGGTCATATGAGGAAGTCTGCTCACTTCTAATAGAACATGCATGTTCATAAGAAGAAATTTTTATGCAATCATGGGTGTTAAGAATCCAATTGATCTCAGTTTTTCACAATCGAATATAGCACTTTGAATAATCACTGGAATTCATGTATTCCAAAAGTATAGGATAAATTTCTTGTACTCAAATATTTTTTTAAGTGTAACTTTGTCCTGGCTTCAAAATAGACAATTCTTTCTTTATCCCCTTTACTAAGAACAACGCATTCTCTTTCTTCAAAATCAATATCCGCTCTATCAAGATTCACTAATTCTCCTACACGCATCACAGTAGAGTTTAATGTATCTATTATAGCAAGATTTCTTAATTCTTTACAGTCATCTCTTAGTTTTTTCAAGTCTTCATCAGCATATGTATCTTTTACAGATATCGTTGCTTTGATTCTGTGAATTCTATGAAATGGACTCTTATAAATATAATTTTCATCTTCAAGCCAAGTGAAGAAACTTGATATATTTCTTCTAAATAATATCAATTGTCACTTTGCTCACGTTTTTCTCAATTTGATAGGTCGACAAATAGTTTCTCAGGTCATCTGTTGTAATTGCCCTTGCATTTTTATCAACATTTTCTCAATAGTAAATTTATAGTAATCTAGAGTTCCATCTGATCTACCTTCTAGTTTTTAAGAAGATAAAAATCTTTCTAACAACACATCATTATCTTCTTCATAAGGTGCATTGTTTTCTTGTTGTAAATGAACCTCCTCCAATACCTTTTCCAGCCAAAATGTTTGTCCATTATCTAAGAATGGTGACATTTTCTGCATAACATAATTCATCGTTTCCTGATTCATAATAATACTTCCTTGTTTTTAGAAATATTATATACAATGCACACATTACAAAAATATTAAGGTTGAGAAAAAAAGGAATCTAATCGTTCCACATTACTGTCACAATTTATAATTATACAAAAACAATGGAAGAATACAATATGTATTTTTTCCACCAAAGTTTTAATTTCACTTATAATTTCTGTTTTTCAACAGCTTCTTTTTCATTGCATTATGTTCTTACATTACCCATGCTATTTCAACAAATATTGCAACCTGAAAAAAAAACTACCTGTAATACAACCTTATCCAATTTCTCAAGAAAGTAAATAAAAACAGATAGTGTTATAAAAAGAGCAAATCCCAAAATAATGAAATTTCTTCCATGTCTATGGTTCCATTCAGTTACACTTATTAAGTCGTAAGTGCAAAGTTGCGCTTACCTTTCATATTTTCAAATAGTTGTATATTATCTTTCATTAGTAATCTTTACATCCTTACACAGATTTACTGTTCATGGAATGGATACTTATATATTCCCGCTACACAGGTCAGATATTTTTTCCATTTCTCTTCGTTTCAAGTTATCCACTTTGACATATCATCAGACAGTTCAGAAACTCTCATATACTTCTCCGCTCTCTGCGTTTCTTTGTCCTCATATTTCGACCTTCTTTCGACTCCTTCCATATCCTCTCACCTTTTGGCTCGATGATGTACATTCGCCAAATGCTAATATTCATGCAAGAATGTATTTGCACTTGGCTCATTGTTTTCACAAAAAAGTAGCAAGGCCTTCAATATATTGTTCCTTGCTACTTCTTTTTTAACAATTCGTTGAAACTTTTCTGTAAATGTGCTATATTATAGACAAAGGAAAAGCACCCACTCCAAAGTGGATGCTCCCGAGAAACAGGTTTATTTGTCCTTTCGGACATTGCCTATTCTGTTGGCCGACGGAATAGGCTTATTTTTTTCTCTTGTGATCCTTATCTCTTGTGAGAAAGGCAAGAAACGCAACAATCAGTTGCCCAAAGGCTATCAGCAAACTGATAATACCAATGAATATCAAAATGATATCTGCATCTGACATAATTACGCACCTATATGACTTACAGTCACGTCTATTATCTTAACAAATCAGAGTAAATGTTTCAACAACTCTTTATGTTATCTTATTCCATTCCCAAAAGCTTACTTTTTCTCTCAATCATCTCATCTATTTTCTCGATGTAAAGCCCTACATCCTTCACATTATCGCATCTCTCAATACGACCATCTCCAAACACTCTTTTAGTGATTGAGCCGGCTCCAAGTGCGACGATGGTCTGCACTTCCTCCATGATCAAAATATTGTATATACCAAACTTTCCTTCCCTGGCGTACCCTACGTTCTCAAAGTTGCCGCTCATGTTCTTCTGTCTGTACAGATAATATGGCTTCATGCCAAGAGCTGCTGCCCCTGCTGCCGCAATCTCCATAGTAGCATCGGTATTATGCAGTGTCTCCATACCGTTTTCTTCAATCCACTGGCTCAGTCTGGATGCACGCTTGATGGCTAACGAATGTACTGTGAGACTATCCGGGGCAAGCTTCTTAATCTCTTCTATCGTATGTGCCACATCCTCTTCCATTTCACCGGGCAGGCCCAGAATGATATCCATATTGATGTTGTCGAAACCTGCTTCTCTCGCCCATGCGAAGGCTTCCTTGACCTGCGCAACGGTATGCCGTCTGCCAATGAACTTAAGTGTCTCATCCTTCATGGTCTGTGGATTCACTGAGATTCTGGTCACTCCATGCTGATGCAGTACTGCCAGCTTCTCTGGTGTAATGCTGTCTGCACGTCCGGCTTCCACGGTGAATTCTTTCACCTGGCTCCAGTCGAAGGTATTCTTTAACTTAGTCAAAAGCCAGTCTAACTGCCCTGCTTCCAGAGTTGTGGGTGTACCACCACCGATATAGACCGTGTCCAGTATTTTATCCTTATATGCGTCCGCTACGAACTGCATTTCCTTGTATACAGCTTCCAGATAGTCCTGCACTCTCTTCTTCCACATTGCAATGGGATAAGAGGTAAAAGAACAGTACAGGCAGGTAGTGGGGCAGAATGGAATCCCAATATATAAGCTGTATCCGTCTTCATAATGAATGGTATCCAGCAATGCCTTTTCCCGCTTGGCGATATCAAGGCTCAAGCTTGATTTTTCTTCACTGACTGCATGTGTCTCTTCCAGCCGGTGAATGATTTCTTCGTCAGATAATCCTTCTGCCAACATACCCATAGGCAGCTTGGTAGGGCGGATTCCTGTCAGATTGCCCCAGGGCAATGTTCTGCCTGTATAGTCACACAGGTCACGATATAATGCCAGCTTGCATGCATTTTTATATAAATGCACGCCGGTTCCTTCTTCCTCATCGGTTTCAATGGGATTGTCATATACTCTGACCTTGCCGCCCTGTACAGCCAGCACCACATGCAATGCCTTTTCCTCAAAAGACACGGTAATCCTGCCGCGCTCTTCTGCCCTGCTTATCTGCTCAAGCCCATATACCTTTACATCCCTCTCCGGGTAAAAAGCCTTAATCAGCGAATGCAGATCGTATTGATAGTTTTCTTTATTTGTATATACCTGAATCATAGTATCCTCTTTCATTTTATAGCAGCAATTCAGAAACACACAAATCCGTGTTACCTATCGGCAGCACGGATTGTATTTCATTTCGTATGCAACTGTTGTCTCTTCATTATGCCCCGGATAGAGCTTCGTATCAGGCGGCAAGGTAAAGATTCTCTTCTGTATGGAATCTATCAATGCCCTGGCTGAACCAGAATAGAAATCCGTCCTTCCTACAGAACCATTGAAAATCGTATCTCCACAGAAGCAGCAGCTATCCGCTTCATCATAATAGCAGCAGCCACCCAGTGTATGTCCCGGTGTATGCAGCACCTTGAAGTGTATTCCAGCCATATCAAATTCCTGGTTATCCCTGAAATACTCATCTGCTTCCCACCCATAGGCAGGGCCAAACCAGCCTGACAGGTTCTTCTCAGGATCTTTCAGAAGCTCTGCTTCTTCTTCATAGGCATAGATTTTTGCCCCCGTCAATTCTTTCAGTTGCAATGCGCCACCTGTATGGTCCCCATGTCCATGAGTCAGCAATATGCCTGCTATCTTTTTGCATCCCAGGCTTTTTACATCCTGATATACAATATCTCCTCTGTCACCGGGATCAATGATGACCATTTCATCTGACCCATCACGGAATACATAATAACAATTGGTCTGGCAGGCACTGAGTATGCGCCTTTTGATCTTAATATCAGCCATCAGCCAGTCGTCCTTTCAATATCAATCACATTTTCTATCATTCTTAATTTATCAATCATTGCCGTCAGTTCATTACGCCCGCCAATTTCAAAAGTCACTACCATAGTAGCGATTCCCTGCTTACTGGTTCTGGTGTTCATAGACTGGATGTCAATATTTTTCTCTGTAAAGGTCTTGGAGATATCTGCAAGCAGTCCACTTCGGTTATGGGCATAAATAATAATCTCTGCCAGATATTTCTCTGCAGACTTCGTATCCTCCGGCTGCCATTCTGCTTCAATCAGTCTGACTCTGTCCATCTCAGGCAGATTGATAATGTTGACACAATCTGTCCTGTGAATAGATACGCCTCTTCCTCTGGTGACAAATCCTACAATCTCATCTCCCGGTACAGGTGCACAGCATCTGGAGAAACGGACTGCCACATCATGAATTCCTTTTACGACAATACCACTCTTGGACTTGATATGGACAGGCTTACTCTGGCTGTTCTCCTGGATATTGGCTAACAGCTCTTCATCTGTAATCTGCTTCTTATGGTCACGCGCATACAGCTCCTGCATGCGGTTGATGACCTGCCCTTCTTTAAGCGCACCATGTCCAATTGCAGCCAACACAGAATCCCAGTCCTGGAAACCATATTTATGCATAACACTGGCTTCGTATTCTGGTGTCAGAAGATCTGTTGTGTTGATATTCTTAGTCTTACAGTAGGTCAGGAACATGTCCCTGCCTTTCATGACATTATCTTCCTTGAGTTCGTTCTTGAACCACTGATTGATCTTGTTTCTTGCCTGTGAAGACTTTACAATATTGAGCCAGTCACGGCTTGGTCCCTTGGAATTCTGTGAGGTCAGTACCTCGATTACATCACCATTGTTGATCTTATAATCTATGGTAACAAGCTTGCCATTGACTCTGGCACCAATCATCTTATTACCTACTGCACTGTGAATACTGTAAGCAAAGTCAATTGGAGTAGAACCCGCGGGCAGATTCTTCACGTCACCTGATGGTGTGAAACAATATACATGGTCTGAGAACAGATCCAGATCGCTCTTGAGCAGCTTTAAGAATTCCTTACTGTCTGAGGTATCCTTCTGCCATTCCAGAATCTGACTGAGCCATGCAAGCTTCTCTTCCTCTCCGCCTGTAGAGGCAATACCATTGCTGGCTTCCTTATATTTCCAGTGAGCAGCAATACCATACTCTGCTACTCTGTGCATTTCAAAGGTTCTGATCTGTATTTCAAAAGGTTGTCCATTGGAACCGATCAGCGTAGTATGCAGGGACTGATACATATTTGCCTTTGGCATGGCAATATAGTCCTTAAATCGTCCCGGCATGGGCTTGTACATCTCATGTATGACGCCAAGTGCCGCATAGCAGTCCTTTACCGAATCCACGATAATACGGACAGCGAACAGATCATATATCTGATCCAGAGTCTTATTCTGGTTCTTCATTTTCTTATAAATGCTGAAAAAATGTTTGACACGACCGTCAATCTGGGCTTCTATGCCCGCGGAAGTAATATGCTCACTTACTTCATCTACGATATCCTGTACATATTTTTCACGTACATTTTTACGAAGTGCGATTTTCTGTACCAGATCATAATAAGCTTCCGGTTCCAGATATTTTAAAGACAGGTCATCCAGTTCCACCTTGATTTTGGAAATACCAAGACGTTCTGCAAGAGGAGAATAGATATCCAGTGTTTCTCTTGCGATTCTCTTCTGGCTTTCTGGGGACTTATATTTCAGCGTACGCATATTATGAAGTCTGTCTGCCAGTTTGATCAGAATAACACGAATATCCTTTGCCATGGCAAGGAACATCTTACGCAGGTTCTCTGCCTGAAGATCTTCCTTGCTGGCTGTTCTGTCAGGAGTTGCATCTCCTGTATATTTCAATTGTTCAAGCTTGGTCACACCATCAACCAGAAGCTCTACATCCGGTCCGAACTGTTCACGCAGTTCCTCATTGGTAAGCACGGTATCTTCTACGACATCATGCAACAGTCCTGCTACAATCGTCTCTTTATCCAGTTCCAGATCAGCCAGAATGATTGCTACACACAATGGATGAATAATATATGGTTCTCCTGACTTTCTGGTCTGGTTCTTATGTGCTTCACAGGCGACCTTATAGGCTTTGTCTATCATACTGATATCATCAGAAGGGTGATATTTCCGCACATGCGAAATAAGCCCCTGATACAGTTCATCAGGACTTTGGAATTCTTTGATATATTCAATCCTGCGCTCATCGGTCTTACGTGGTGTTCCTTTACTGCCCTGAATAATCAGGGAATCCTCGTAAGTTCCTTCCTTGGGTTGTTTATCATTTACCTCTGCCACTTCGATCACCAGCCATTATCTATTTTTGTTATTGCTTATTTGCCGCTGTATGTAATTGCTGCATCCAGTCTGTAGCTGCCAAGACGTTCTCTGCCCTTTAATCCGGCAAGCTCCATTAATACAACAACACCTACAACTTCACCGCCAAGTGATTCGATTAACTTGATCATAGCTTCTGTTGTTCCACCCGTTGCGATCAGATCATCTACTACAAGTACTTTCTGACCAGGCTTAATGGAATCCTTATGCATCTCGATGGTAGCTTTACCATATTCCAGATCATAATCAACAGATACAGTCTCTCTGGGCAGCTTGCCTTTCTTACGGATCAGTACAAAAGGCTTATGCATATTGTAAGCGATAGGAGTACCAAAGATAAATCCTCTGGATTCCGCACCTGCTACTACATCAAAATCCAGATCTTTAACCAGATCCTGCATGGTATCAATTGCAAGATGAAGTCCGTCTGCATCCTGTAAAACGCTGGTTACGTCACGGAACATAATACCCTTCTCCGGGAAATCCGGTATTGTTAATACATAATCTTCTAACTTTTTCATGGAAAATATCTCTCCTATCATAATAAATTGTGTCATTTGTGCTTATAAATAAGCATATTCTGCCTCAATTTGCATGGCTCTGAATAGTTACGTTTAATTATAGTATCAAATACTATATAAGTCAATTCTACAAATATGTAAAAACTTAGGTTATTCTATAGGAAGAAACGGAAAGGAATAACTGACCTTATGAAAAAAATTGCTTTAATACATGATTTATCCGGTTTTGGCAGGTGTTCACTGACTGCTGCCATTCCCGTCGTCTCCGCACTTGGCATTCAGGCATGTCCCCTGCCTACCGCTGTTTTGTCAGCCCAGACAGGTTTTAACAGCTATTTTTATGATGATTATACAGACAAAATGAATCAGATCACCTGGGAATGGGTTCAAATGAACGAGTCCTTTGATGGCATATACTCCGGCTTCCTGGGCAGTGATGCACAGATGGAGAATGTGCTGTATTTTCTGGATCAGTTCCAGACAAAAGACAACCTCTATGTGGCAGATCCTGTGATGGGTGACCACGGCAGGCGCTTTCCCATCTTCACGGACAAACTGCTGGCAGCCATGCAGGAGCTTACCAGACGCGCAGATATAATCACGCCTAACCTTACCGAGCTGTGTCTGCTTACTGATACGGACTATGATACCCTCACAAGCCATTCCTCCAGTCCAGAATATTTCCGCTATATAGAAGAAGCTGCCCTTCCCCTTTTGGAAAAAGCAGTCAGAAAACAGTCCATTATCATAACAGGTGTTATTTCTACTGATACCGAAGAACCTAGGATTGCAAATCTTGCTGTTACAAGTGATGGGTGCTGCTTCGTACAGTCTCCCTACACAGGAAAAGGCTTCTCCGGTACTGGCGATCTGTTCACTTCCTGCGTGACCGGATGTCTGGTCAATGGAATGTCCCTGCAGCAGTCTCTTGACAAGGCAGTTGCATTCCTACAGCCTGCTATCGAACAATCCACTGCCGAGAATACACCGGGCAATCATGGTGTGTGCTTTGAAAAATATCTCTATCTGCTCCACAGATAGCAATAAGCCTGTGTCCTTGCTGCAAAGCGCTCTGTTTTCAACAGTTCTCGCAATTCCTGTCTGGTCAGCCAGCAGGGCGTGATTTCCTCTACTGTAGAAGTACTTGGGTGGAACTCACCCCTTGCTTTACCGACCACGCAGACATTGATTTCATTGCTGAATCCTACAGCGCTGTAGCTTGGACCGATAAAATCATCTATTTCATACAATTCCAGTCCTGTCTCTTCCCACAGCTCACGCCTGGCGCTCTCCTGTGGCTTTTCACCGGGATCAATCAGTCCAGCCGGGAAATTATATACCCAGTCACCTACAGCCAGCCGAAATTCCTTGTTGACAAGCAGCTTATCTCCTGTCTCATTGGTTGCAATAATGACTACTGCGTCAGGCTTATCTCCATGCAATGCCTCATACGTCTCCATATCTTTCTTACGGCTGATGATCTCGTATACCTTCTTCTGATTATCCACGGTTTCATAAGTAATGTCATAACGGGTAATGAATTTGCCCGCTTCTTTTTTCTCGATTCCTTTAAAATTCATTCTATGCGCATATACCTTTCTTTTTTTCTTCCCCCATTATAACGATATCCATATGTCGAATTCAACCTCTGATATACAAAAAATTCCCGCATGACTCTATTCAAGTCATGCAGGAATTTATATTTTTAGTCCACTACTTCGGCATTTGCCCTTGGTACTGCTGTCAACTGTCCATTCTCTACATCAATGACAATCGTGTCACCAGAATCCAGATCACCTGCAAGAATCAGCTTAGCAGCCAATGTCTCAACATATTTCTGGATATAGCGCTTCAACGGTCTTGCGCCATATACCGGATCATAACCATTCTCAATGATGAAATGCTTTGCCTCATCGGTAAGCTCAATCGTAAGCTCCTTATCAGCCAGTCTCCTGTTCAGATCGTCAATGATCAGATTGATGATACCACCGATATTGCCCTTGGTCAGTGGCTTGAACATAATGATTTCATCCAGACGGTTCAGGAATTCAGGCCTGAAATGTCCACGCAGTTCATTCATGACCATATCCTGCGACTCCTGTTTAATCTCACCATTCTCTTCAATACCATCCAGCAGATACTGAGCGCCGATATTGGATGTCATAATCAGAATCGTATTCTTGAAGTCTACCGTTCTGCCCTGTGAATCTGTGATACGTCCATCATCCAATACCTGTAAAAGGACATTGAATACATCAGGATGTGCTTTCTCGATCTCATCAAACAGAACAACGCTGTAAGGTTTTCTTCTGACTGCTTCTGTCAGCTGTCCACCTTCATCATATCCTACATATCCGGGAGGCGCTCCGATCAGACGGGACACAGAATATTTCTCCATGTACTCACTCATGTCGATACGCACCATATTGTTCTCATCATCAAACAATGCTGCTGCCAGTGCTTTGGCAAGCTCTGTCTTACCTACACCGGTAGGTCCAAGGAACAGGAAAGAACCAATCGGCTTTGTCGGGTCCTTGATACCTGCTTTGGAACGGATGATAGCTTCTGTCACTTTCGTAACACCTTCATCCTGTCCAATGACACGTTTATGAAGTTCTTCATCCAGATGCAGTGTCTTGTTACGCTCACTCTCGTTCAATTTAGCAACAGGAATACCGGTCCATCTGGAGATGATCTTGGCAATCTCTTCCTCTGTTACACTCTCATGTACCAGACTCATATCTTTTGCCTTGACATTCTCCTCCTCGATCTCCAACTGACGCTTAATTGCTGGTAATTTGCCGTAGCTTAACTCTGCTGCCTTTTCCAGATTACCTTCTCTCTGGGCAATCTGAATCTGTGCATTGATGGAATCTATCTCTTCACGCAGCTTGGATAACTTCTCAACAGATGCCTTCTCATTATCCCACTGTGCCTTACGGTTATTGAACTCTGCCTTTTCCTCAGCAAGCTCTTTCTGTAAAGCTTCCAGACGTTCCTTGCTCAGACGGTCTTCCTCTTTCTTGAGAGCAGTCTCCTCGATCTCCATCTGCATGATATGACGCTGCATCTCATCCAGCTCTGCCGGAAGGGAATCCAGCTCTGTCTTAATCATGGCACATGCCTCATCTACAAGGTCGATAGCCTTATCAGGCAGGAATCTGTCTGTAATATAACGGTTGGAAAGTGTTGCCGCACTGACTAAAGCATTATCCATGATCTTAACACCATGGTATACTTCGTAACGTTCCTTCAGACCACGCAGAATACTGATCGTATCTTCTACGGTAGGTTCTGCTACCATGACAGGCTGGAAACGTCTCTCCAGTGCAGGGTCCTTCTCGATATACTGTCTGTACTCATCCAGTGTGGTAGCACCGATACAATGCAGTTCACCTCTTGCCAGCATAGGCTTGAGCATATTGCCTGCATCCAGTGCACCGTCTGTTTTACCTGCGCCAACAATGGTATGCAGCTCATCAATGAACAGAATGATCTGACCATCACTGTTCTTGACATCCTCCAGTACAGCCTTCAGTCTCTCTTCAAATTCACCACGATATTTCGCACCTGCTACCAGTGCGCCCATATCCAGTGCAAAGACTTTCTTATCCTTTAATCCCTGTGGTACATCTCCTCTGACGATTCGCTGTGCCAGACCTTCAACTACGGCGGTCTTACCTACACCGGGTTCACCGATCAGTACAGGATTATTCTTGGTCTTACGTGATAAGATACGGATAATATTACGGATCTCATTATCTCTGCCGATAACGGGATCAAGCTTCTGATTTCTGGCTTTTTCCACCAGATCCTGTCCGTACTTCTCCAGAGTATCATACGTAGCTTCCGGGTTATCGCTGGTAACACGCTGATTACCACGTACCTCACTCAAAGCCTTCAGGAAACGCTCTCTGGTAATGCCGTATTCCTGAAAGATTGCCTTGATCTCTTTATTAGGGTTCTGAATCATGGAAAGGAAGAGATGCTCTACCGATACATATTCATCACCCATTCTCTTAGCCTCATCCTCTGCGGATATCAGCACTTTGTTCAAATATTGTCCTACATAAGGCTGGCCACCCTGAACCTTAACTCTCTTCTCCAGTGCGGCTCTTGCCCTGCCTACAAAATGCTCGCTATTGATTTCCATCTTCTCAATCAGCTTCAGAATCAGACTATCATCAATGGTAAGTAAAGCATACAACAAATGTTCCTGCTCTATTTCCTGATTACCATACTCCATGCTAAGCTTCTCGCATTGATTTACAGCTTCTATGGATTTCTGAGTAAACTTTTGAATGTTCATAACCAAACCTCCTTTGTTTCCTTTGTTCTATACCTACTATAACACTGATTCACTATTTGTCAACTCATTTTATTTTATTTTTAGAATTTTTCTATTGTTTTAATAACACATTTTTTACCTTCTATGTTAATAAATTTTCATTTTTTTCTATATTTTTCATTTTTTTTGTATCTTTTCTATTGTTTTTTCAATTTATATGGTAAAATGTAACTATTCAGAGCCATGCATATTTGACACAATTTATATGGCGAATTAACCACAATAAGCAGATAACAAGTAAACTTGTTATCCAGATAAGCATCGAAGATGCGGTTTTGCGCATGGGGTTCTGAATAGTTACGCATATTATTAAATATAGAAAGGCGATGTCCCATGACTGATCCTGCTACCGCATATTTCTTTAAGAAATATTATCGAAACATCATTAAATGGTGGTTCGTTGTATATAATCCCGATTTCCGAAAAATATGGCCTTCCAAGGAAGAGGAAGAAACAGCCCGCCAGAAAGAACTGGAGGAAAAACGTATCGCCCATGAGAAAGAGTTGGAAGAAGCTGCTGCCAAAGAACAGGAAAAATCCGATGACGCATATAATGCCTCTACCGGTTCTTACTCCGGTCTATATGGGCAGAAGCCGGTGGATGACCAGACCCAGTCAACCCTGGACGAAATTCTAAATGCCTCCAGCTCCCAGTGCAATATTGATTCTTTGGTAAAAGCTGCGAAATCAGAAGATGTCACACTCCCTCCTGAACAGGATAAGATTATCCGGGAAGCCAATGCAATTTATGAACGTCTGTTGCGTGAAGCTGCTGAAGACGAAGCCAAGAAGCAGGCTGAGATAGATGCTGTAAAACAGTCCATGGCAAGTAATAGTAAAACAACTTCTTAAACATAGAAAAGCAGCCCAATCCGGACTGCTTTTCTTCATTATTCACAACGATTGCGAAGTTCTTCCCATCTTTTATCAATTTCTGCCTGGAATAAACCAATCAGTTCTTCATTGCCTTTTTTAAATAAATGTTTGAAACGTCTCTGAGGACGCAGAAACTCTTCAATCGGCATCTTATTCTTAGGTACATAATTTAAAATCCACTTACCATCTATTACTTCAAATAAAGGCCAATAGCAAGTCTCTACTGCCATTTTGCAGATATTCATCAGCTCTGACGGCTCATAGCCCCAGCCACGGGGACAGGGTGACATGACATTCAGGAACGCAGCGCCTTCTGTATAGATTGCCTTTTGTGCCTTGGTATACAAATCCTTGAAATTGCCGATATAAGTACTCTGTCCTACATATGGTACATGATGCTCTGCAATGATGGCTGCCAGATCCTTTCTCACCTGCACCTTACCATTGGACACCTTACCAGCCGGCGTTGTCGTTGTATCTGCATACTGTGGAGTTGCAGAAGAACGCTGTGTACCAGTGTTCATATAGGCGCCATTATCATAACAGACATAGACCATATCATGTCCCCGTTCCATAGCTCCCGATAATGACTGAAATCCAATATCATATGTACCGCCATCACCGCCAAAGGTAATGAACTTGTAATTATCTGTCAGTCTGCCTTTCTTCTTCAATACTCTGTATGCTGTCTCTACACCTGATAATGTTGCTCCCGCATTTTCAAAAGCATTATGAATATAGCTGTCTTCATATGCTGTATACGGATACATGAAAGAAGATACTTCCAGACATCCTGTCGCATTACCGATCACTGCCTTATCTCCTTCATGAAGTGCTCTAAGGACTGTACGTACTGCTATCGTACCGCCACAGCCTGCACACATTCTATGTCCCGGCGCCAGACGCTCCGGCTTGCTCATTACTTCTTTAAAATTATATGCTGTTTCCATATGCTTACCTTTCCCTTAATCCGATGTAACTGTACATACCTTCTACTACATGAGTCTGCGCCATTTTCTCCAGATTGTCATATACCTGTTCAAAATCTTCCACCGTGATATCTCTTCCACCCAGTCCATAGAAATAATTCACTACTTCTGCGGAAAGCTTCGCCTGATACATGGCAGCCCTGACTTCTGCACCAAGAGGGCCGCTGGTCGCAGCAAACATCTCGGAACGATCCATAATGGCTGCTGCTTTGACTTTGGACAGAGCCTGTGCCAGTTCTTCCTCCGGGAAAGGACGAAAGACTCTGATCTTGATCAGTCCGACTTTCTTACCTGTTGTATGTCTGATATGCTCAATAGCGGCTTTGCAAGTGCCTGCTGCCGAGCCGATGATCACAACCGCATACTCTGCATCTTCCATTCTGTATTCTTCGAAAAAGCCATACTTTCTTCCTGTCATCTTCTCGAAACGGTCTGCCATTTCCAGAATAACCTTCTTTGCATTGAGCATTGCCTGTCTCTGTGCACGTTTGGTCTCCATATAATAATTGGACACTGCATAGGGTCCTACTGCCATTGTCTCAGAAGGATTGAGCAGATAATGTTCAGGATTGTATTCTCCTACAAATCCTTTAACCAGTTCATCCTCCACTAACTGAATATTCTCTACACCATGGCTGGTAATAAATCCATCCTGACAGATCATGACAGGAAGCTTCACATCCTTATGCTCTGCAATGGGAAAAGCCTGGAGGAAATTATCATATACCTCCTGATTGGATTCTGCATAAATCTGAATCCATCCGGTATCTCTCGCGCCCATACTGTCTGAGTGGTCTGCGTTGATGTTGATAGGTCCTGTCAATGCACGATTGACCAGGGCAAGCACGATAGGCAGTCTATCTGACGCTGCCACATATAATTCCTCCCACATCAGTGCCATACCGCAGGAAGAAGTGGCTGTCAGAGCTCTTGCTCCTGCTGCTGATGCTCCTATGGTCGCACTCATTGCGCTGTGTTCACTTTCCACATGAATAAATTCTGTATCAATCTCTCCATTTGCTATGTAAGCTGCCACGTACTGCGGTATCTCTGTTGATGGAGTAATCGGAAAAGCCGGCATAACATCAGGATTGATCTGTTTGATCGCGTATGCCACTGCTTCATTACCTGATAAACGTTCTCTGATTGCCATTTTAATAACCATACCTTTCTATAAGCTGTGAAAAAACTACCCTATATGTTCTTTCACTTTCCTTCTCTCATTGTAATAGCTCCGAAGGGGCAGACCTTAGCACAGATACCGCAGCCCTTGCAGTGATCATAATCAAACTCTTCTCTGACTCCATTCGTTACCGGGATAGAGCAGTCAGGACAGACAGGTGCACACAGCAGACACTGTCTGCACTTTTCTTTATCAAATATGGGCGTTGCTGTTCTCCACTCGCCGGTATTAAATTCTCTGGACGTTGCAGGCTCATATATTTTATTGCCCTCTGTGATATCCTGCCACGGGCTTCTTTCATTAATTCTATCCTGTATCATATTCTGTTACTATACCTTTCTATAATATGTACTTCTCAAAGTCTCTTTAACATGCTTCTTCAAATGCCAGCTCCAGTGCCTGCATATTGCCGTCGATTACTTCCGGCTTCTTGGCAAATTTGTGCTGGAAGGAAGCTCTCATTTCCTGCAGGAATTCCTTTCTCTCCATAACATTGGATACTGCTACTGCTGCTGCAAGCATAGGAGAGTTCGGATAGTTCCTACCCAGTGTACGCAGGGATATCTGCTTGGCGTTGACCGTATACACAGCACCTTCATAACCGTGAAGATGTTCTCTGAGCTCTTCTTTGGAACGTTCTGAGTTGATGATCACAGCACCGTCTTTCTTTAATCCTTTGGTCACATCTATCGTCTCTAACAGACTTTCATCTACAACTACCACATAGTCCGGCTCATAAATATTAGAATGAACGGTAATCGGTTCGTCACTGATTCGATTGTAAGCAGTAATCGGTGCTCCCATTCTCTCCGGACCATACTCCGGGAAGCCCTGTACATACTTTCCTGTTTTGAAGGCTACATCAGCCAAAAGAAGTGCCGCAGTCTTAGCTCCCTGACCACCACGTCCATGCCATCTGATTTCTACTGTTTTGTTCATTCTAAACACCTTTCCTTTCTATTATGTGAACACAACTCGTGAGCAACACTCACTCGTTCGTGCTGCCCGCCATAGTTCAATATGTGAATTGCTCTGCAAGCAGGCATTCACATGTTGAACCATGGCTCTGCTTATTCACGCAAAAAGAGCTTCTGCCGCAAACGGCAGAAGCTCTAAAATTCTTCTATATCTCCATCTACGACATACCAACATATGCGTCCTCTTTTACGGGAGGAATCCGTCAACGTCTACTCATGTTCTTAACATTTTTGCGTTGCAACTCAGGAGGGATATTCCTTATGTCTCTACTCGCACCGCTTCTCAGCTGCCGCGGCTCTCTGTAACTTTCCAGATATAAGTACTGTCTCCATCAAAGTCTTTTGCAGGTCAATGACCTGTACTGGTTTTATTCAATTGTATCCATATTCTTCTGTCACATAAATGACTCCGAACATATTTTATTATAGTAACGTGTCAACGTGTCGTCAATGACTAAATTTAATCTATTACTTGATAATTTTTATCAAATAGTATCTTTTCCACCATATAAATATTCTGTGGCTCATCGCAGGTCACTACCAGATAATCTCCGGCTCTTCCTACCATGTAGGAATCAATATTGTTGGAAAAGACTTTGATACCACGTTCGAGCTGTCTGGCATAGACCTGTATTCTGTCCTTATAGGTACAGGAGTTCATATGACGCATGATACTCACCGTGGTCTGACTGGTAAGCTTACGAAGTCTTGGTTTATACTCAAGATTCAGATTGCAATGCTCCCCAAGTACTTTGTATTTCTCTTCAAATTCATGGTTGGATATGACTTTTACCCTGCCGTCCTCATTGACAAGAATCATCATGTCTTCAGCCGCTTCCAGTTCAATATCGCCTTCCAGCGTACGGATCACGCCCTTCGTTCCTATCGGCATCAGTGTCCGTGCCTCCACATAACCAGAGACAGCTGGACGAATATAATAGGATTTCATATCTGATGTGTCAATATTCATCTTCTCCGCATACAGAATGTCAAAACTGTCAAAGTATTCATTCATACGGTTGCTGAAATAACCTTCCGAGTGAAGGGTTGGATATTTCTCCTCATATTGACGTCTGGCAATAAAACCGCCTGCCTTTTCCACATGGCCTCCGCCAGAACCCATATCTGCTGCCAGAAACTGTGCAAGCTCACTTGCCCGCACTTCTTTGACACAACTGCGGACTGAGAATTTGTATCCGTCTTCCAGTTGATTAAATACCACACAGGTAGTCAATTCATCCACCTGAATCAGGAAATCACTGATCAGCCCTAACAGGTTCGGATCACAGGGCTGCGCCTGGATAATGGCGTAGTGATAATCACTGTTGTATATGTATCGAATCATGGCGATTCCTGCAATTTCCAGTTCTTTCAGTGACATGTTGGAATTGCGCAGGTGCTGAATAATATATCTGTCATAATGAACAGAGTCACGCATATCCATGTCCAGCGGATAACAGATCTCCGAGAACTGATTGGTATCACGATACAACCCATAATACAATGCTGTTCCCAGCCTGATGTCTTCATTTACAGGATAGTTCGCATCCAGAAGCATACGCCATACCAGTGTGGAACAGCTGCCCAGATTAGAAGCAATCTCCCAGCTTACCAGCTTACTTGTATGTATCTCCTTTTGATGATGATCGATCACAGCAATGGCATCCGCTGCAAAAGGATATACATTGCCTGCGCCATATTGACAGTCCACTGTAATCAGAAGTCCGCTGACCGGCCCTGCCTGCATCTGCCTGTACTCGATAGGAATCCCAAGCTTATCTATCATTAATTTCAGATTGGTCTTCTGTATCCGGTATCTGCCACTATAGATCAACGAAACATTTTTGCCTTTTGCCTGAAAATACACATACAGGGCATAACCGGAAGCAATGGCATCTGCATCCGGGTTATCGTGTGCCTGAATCGTGATTGAGTCGTATTGGTCCAGCTCATTTAAGTACATGCTCTCTCCTTGATAACGCAAAAGGGAACACTGCCGCCTTGTTGACAGCAGTGTTCCCCCTACACTTTTTATATATTTTTATTCATCAACACTATAGTTAGGTGCTTCTTTTGTGATATGAATGTCATGAGGATGGCTCTCTCTGAGGGCTGCAGCAGATATCTTGACAAATCTGCCATTCTCCTTCAGCTCTTCGATTGTAGCAGTTCCACAGTAACCCATACCGGAGCGAAGACCACCCATTAACTGGAATACAGTATCTTCTACATTACCCTTGTATGCAACTCGTCCTTCTACACCTTCTGGAACAAGCTTCTTTGCATCGGACTGGAAGTAACGATCCTTACTGCCGTTCTCCATTGCAGCAATAGATCCCATACCACGATATACTTTATATTTTCTACCCTGGAATAATTCAAAGGTTCCCGGGCTCTCCTCACATCCTGCAAAGATGCTGCCCATCATGCAGACATTACCGCCTGCTGCGATAGCCTTGGTCATATCACCTGAATACTTGATACCACCATCTGCAATAATAGGAATACCATATTCTTTTGCTACTGCGTAAGAATTCATAATTGCTGTGATCTGAGGTACACCGATACCTGCAACGATACGTGTTGTACAGATAGAACCAGGTCCGATACCAACCTTAACAGCATCTGCACCGGCTTCGATCAGCGCCCTTGTGCCTTCACCTGTTGCCACATTACCGGCAATGACCTGAAGATCAGGATACTTCTCCTTGATCATTCTTAGACATCTTAATACGTTCTCAGAATGGCCATGTGCACTATCAAGTACAATTACGTCTACCTTGGCATCAACCAGGGCAGCTACACGCTCCAGTACATTAGCTGTAATACCAACACCGGCACCGCACAGAAGTCTTCCCTGTGCATCCTTTGCAGCCAGCGGGTACTTGATTGTCTTCTCAATATCCTTGATTGTGATAAGACCTTTCAGATTATAATTGTCATCTACGATAGGAAGTTTCTCTTTTCTTGCGGAAGCCAGGATCTTCTTGGCTTCTTCCAGTGTAATACCTTCCTTGGCAGTAATCAGTCCTTCAGAAGTCATGGACTCCTTGATCTTCTTGCTGTAGTCTGTCTCGAACTTCAGGTCACGGTTCGTAATGATACCAACTAACTTCCTACCCTCTGTAATAGGTACACCTGAAATTCTGAACTTGCCCATTAATGCGTCTGCATCTGCAAGTGTATGTTCCGGAGTTAAGGAAAAAGGATCTGTAATGACGCCATTCTCTGAACGCTTAACCTTATCAACCTCTTCTGCCTGTGCTTCGATAGACATGTTCTTATGGATGATACCGATACCGCCCTGTCTTGCCATGGCTATTGCCATTCTGTGTTCCGTAACAGTGTCCATTCCCGCACTCATCATAGGAATGTTAAGCTTGATTTTCTTAGTCAACCATGTTGTTAAGTCAACCTGATTAGGGATTACCTGTGAATAGCTGGGTACTAAAAGTACGTCATCAAAAGTAATTCCATCGCCAATAATCTGACCCATGTCTTTTCCTCCTAAATTATAAAAAAAATATAAACTCTAATTGTCCAAAATTATACAAAAACCTGCTAAAAATGTCAATCCGTAAATACCTTTCTTGGGATAATTCCTTTGATTGTTTTGGCAAAATCTTCTGTCAGGTTCAACAGATACTTCTGGCTTCCCTCGTAGAACATTACATAAAGCTTCTGATCCGGCAGATCATGGCCTGCGCTGTAATCAATGGCTTTTACCTGTCTGTTACGGTAGGAATCCAGCTGATAGGATTTCTCCGGTGCCAGAATCTCAATCTTATTTACATCAATGGTAAGGACTCTTTTTCTTCTGGTCTTTGCCATAATCTTATCAATGGTAATCTCTTTATCCAGATACAGATACTCATATTCGATGGATGTCCACTGAAAAACAAAATAATCCAATACCCCAAAAGCAACCGCAATAATAAAAATCAGGATATTACCTGTCAAAAGTGCCAGCAGACCTGCCAGTACGGTAGGAATGATACTCACTACTCTGATCAGCTTGTCCTTTACCCCCTGTTCTTTTGATACTAATAATTCCTTATAACTGTCGTTCATAATCTTATCCTTCCTGTTCCTAATATAATATTCAAAACCACAATTGGCAGTGCTTTGAATATTTACATGATACTTTAAATTCTAGTACAAATCAACGCAATCTTCAAGATTTAGAAAAAATTAATAGTCCCTTTCATTGACTTCCTACCACACTGCATATATCATTAAGATGCTGTACTACATAAGACCAGAAAGGTGAGATATCAATGGAAGTATATAATAAGAACCGTGACAAGAACCAGGGCATGCATGATGAGATCAGGGAGCAGAATGCCAAGCTCAAAGATGCACCCCTGAAAGACAAAATCGCATATTATAAAGAATATTACCTGAAAGCCACCTTAGCCATCCTGGCAGCTGCCATTTTTATCGGCTATATCGCCTATACCATGATCACAGCCCCTGACGATACTGCCTTTGCAGCTTATTTCTTCAACAACACAGGGGATTCCTCCAGTACCGAATTACTGGACAGTTTCGTTGATTACGCAGGAATTGATACAAAGAAACATGACGCATACATTGATGCTTCCATGCACTATGGTGATGCAGCTGATAATATGACGGGATACGGCTATGTAGACCTTGAGAAAAGTATGGCAGTTATTGCAGCCAAGGAACTGGATGTCCTGGTCGGTGATCAGTCTGCATTTGATTATTACTGCAAAAGTGAGGTCTTCTCTGATATTACTACCGTACTGCCGGACGATCTGATGGAGCAGTTCAAAGATAAGTTATATTATTATACTAACGAAGAGACCAACGAGACTCTTCCGCTTGGAATTGATGTCAGTGATGCCCCCAAATTACAGGAATATCACTATTATGATGGTATCACAGCTTATTTCGGATTCATTGTAAATTCTGACAGCGTAGATAATGCCATCGCATTCCTGCGATATATTTACGAAGAATAGAATGCATTTATAAAAAGACATGGATTACAGCAATTTCTACTGTTATCCATGTCTTTTTCCTATCTGATCCATAATTATTTCCAGATCAATGACTTCCACTGTTCAATCTCTTCCTCGGTCATGAAGCCTCTGGAAGTTCCTACATATCCTATCTTGCATGCTGCAAACATCAATGCATTCTTGATGGCTTCCTTCGCATCACCTGTCTTGACGTAATAATGCAGGAACGCTGAGAACATCGCATTACCGGCGCCCACTGTATTCACGATTTCTTCTGTCTTGACCGGCTTGTATTCAAGAATACTGTTATCCTTCTTCGTATAAAGAATGACTCCCCTGCTGCCAACACCTACAATCATAATCTCCGGATCGTATTTCTCCCTGCATTCATTGATACACTCATAGGGATCACATTCCATATCATCATCACTGGCATAGATAATATCTGCTGCCTGCAGGAAATCAGCCTTTGGCTTACTTCTTTCCCTGCTCAGGCTTCTTACATTGACAGCTAACGGCTTATCATACCTTTTCGCCAGATCTATCAGAGGCCTGCAGAAATTACAGTCAGAAATCAGTATCATGTCTTTGTCCTGAATCTGTCGTTCAAATAGCATTCTGTCATACTCTACTGTCCGAATGTCCTTGACATCTTCAAATATCTGCTTCTCTCCATTGGCATACATAATAACTGCGGTAGGCATGGAATCCAGTCTTGGCAATACATATGCAAAATTCAGTAATGCCTTACCGTCCTGATTGGCATGTGCTTCCAATTCCCTATAATTTACCTCTTTGCCAATCATACTCATGAAATCCACCTGATTGCCAAGCCACGTCAGCGCTCTGGCTTCATTATATCCCGCCCCGCCCAAATCTGTATGAATCATATCCGGAACACTTGTAAAATAGGAATACGGCACGGGAAGCTTATCTACCTTCACAATCGTTTCTATCTGAATAAAACCTGCTACCAAAAAACGGCTCATCGCTATCCTCCATTTCTGTTGTGCTTGTTTTTGTATATTCTGTTTCCTTATTAATTATAGCGTATTTTGTCAGACTTTTCAATCTTGTGTCTGTTATTATTCTATATGACTTTTTACATTTCAAACGAGTTTTTACATTTGGCATTGCACTTCTACACCTTATTGCTATAATACCCCTACAGACGTCTGAAATACACAGAAAGGCTCTGATAGCGGTATTGCAAGCCAACTCAGTAAAAATAACATATGAATCAAACCAAAACAACATTTTCACCTGCGTTGCTGAAAGCCACAGGTAAAATTGAATACGGACTGACCAACGACTACATGTTCCGTGTCCTTTTTCAGAAGAATAAAAAGGCTCTCACAGGGCTGGTCTGCTCCCTGCTCCACCTTAACCCGGAAGAAATCACTTCTATTGAAATCACTAATCCCGTTGAGATTGGTTCCTCTTTCAGCGATAAGGAATTCAGGCTTGATATCAGGCTAATCCTAAATAGCCATCAGCAGATAGACCTGGAAATGCAGGAAAACGATTACCACGACTGGCCAGAACGTTCCATTGGATATCTCTGCCGTATGTATGACAGCCTTGAACATGGCGAAGAATACATTAATGCAAAGCCGGCAATCCACATCGGCATCCTCGATTATACGCCTTTTCCAGAACATCCTCTGTTCTATTCCAAAAATCAGATCATGGATATAAATACCCATAGAATTTATAGTGACAAGTTCTCCCTCTATGTGCTAGACTTGAGTCAGATAGACCTGGCAACAAAAGAAGACTGCTTCTGGCAGATTGAGGAATGGGCAAAGCTTTTTAAAGCCACCACTTGGGAGGAAATTAAAATGATTGCTGACAAGAACGAATATTTAACCGAAACGTCAAACACACTGTGTGATCTCTATGCTGACAAGGCCGTCAGGGAACGCTGCCTGGACAGGATTGAATACAATCTTAGGATGAAGCGGTATGAAGACGATCTTGCCCAGAAAGATAAAGCTTTGGAAGAAAAAGACAAAACTATAGAAGAACAAGACAAAACTATAGAAGAAAAGGAAAGAACTATAAAAGAGCAAAGTATTGCTCTTGATGAGAAAGATGCCCTTGTTAAGAAATTGATGGAAGAAATTGCAGAGCTGAAGCAGCAAAAATAAATATGCTCATTAATACAAAAAGTCGCCCGAAATGGACGACTTTTTACATTTCAAACGAGTTTTTACATTTGGCATTGCGCTCCTACATCTTATTGCTATAATACCCCTACAGACGTCTGAAATACATAGAAAGGCTCTGATAGCGGTATTGCAAAGTCGGCAATCCACATCGGCATCCTCGATTATACGCCTTTTCCAGAACATCCTCTGTTCTATTCCAAAAATCAGATCATGGATATAAATACCCATAGAATTTATAGTGACAAGTTCTCCCTCTATGTGCTAGACTTGAGTCAGATAGACCTGGCAACAAAAGAAGACTGCTTCTGGCAGATTGAGGAATGGGCAAAGCTTTTTAAGGCCACCACCTGGGAGGAAATTAAAATGATTGCTGACAAGAACGAATATTTAACTGAAACATCCAATACATTGTGTGATTTGTATGCAGACAGGAATGTCAGGGAACGATGCCTCGATAGAATTGAATATAATCTTAGGATGAAGCGGTATGAAGATGCTATTAAGGAAAAAGATGCCACTATTAAGGAGCTGGTGGCTGAAAATGCTAAGGCATTAGAGGAAAAAGATGCTCTTATCCGGAAATTAATGGAAGAAAATGCAAAATTGAAACAACAAAAATAAAGTGACCACGCAGACAGATTGTTGAAAAGGATAAGGTAATAAGGCATAAAGCAAGAGCCGCCATTTGGCGGCTCTTGCTCATTATGGTAGGAGCGATTATTAATCGCCTCCATTATTGTTCATGCAATTAACCTAACAGAGAAAGTACACCCTGGTTGGACTGGTTAGCCTGTGCTAACATAGACTGACCTGCCTGTGCAAGGATATTAGAGTTAGAATACTTAACCATCTCTGTAGCCATATCAGTATCACGGATCTGGCTCTCAGCAGATGTTGTATTCTCAACAACGTTATCCAGGTTCTTGATAGTATGCTCTAATCTGTTCTGAACAGCACCAAGAACGGATCTCTGCTCAGATACAGTCTTAATAGCATTTTCAATAGCATCAATAGCATATGTTGCAGAGTTACCTGAATCATCCGCTACATTGATATCAGCAACGCCAAGTCCCTTGGAATCCATGCTTGAAATACCAACTGTAATCTTGTTAGTCATATCAGCATCAGCACCTACATGCAGAGCTAAGGAAAGATCCTGTTTTACTTCTGTCGTACCCTTTATGATGGTAAATATCTGTTTGTTACCGACTCCAGTATCCTGTTCAGCATACTCTGCATCTACTGCTGCACCATTCAGGGCTAAAGCACCCGTTCCTGCAGCAGTACCGGCTTTATCAACATTAATTTTTGCAATCTTGGTGCCATTATAGCTTACTACACCGGCTTTATCGATATCCAGCTTAGAGTCTGTACCAAAGTTATGGCTGAATTCACCCTTCTGATTAGCAGCACTCTGCGTATAATGAATATTAGCAAGTTCCTTTGTCAATGCATTCTGTCCCTCTGCCATTTTCTGACTTGTAACTTCATCAAATGTAATGCTCATTGCTGCGCCAGTTGTTGCTGTAGGAGCTGGACTTTAGCTGACGCAGAATGTGTAGCATTTGTAAAAGCACCTACCTCATTTAAATCAACTTCTACGTATGCAGTATATTCGGTATTAGCAGTGAGGTCTGTATCTTTATATGCTGCATTACCAGCCGCTGCTGTTGTACCTGCTTTTATTTCTACCGCACCTTTTACAGTAGCATCATTATGAACATATAACGCATTTTCCTTGAATTTACCATTGTCTAAAGTAGGCGTACCAGCCTTGTATAACTTATATCCAGAACCTGTTTTAGCATATTCTGTAATGTCATCAGTCGCCTTAATCTGAATCATCTGATTGCCCTTAACAGCGATTAATGCATCTTTTGCTGTAACAGTACCACCATTATCAATTGTTTGTACAGTTCCACTTGCTTTAATTTCAGTTGTAACAGTTGCACCTGATACTGTTGCACCCACACTATTTGCCTGCACAAGGGCTGATTTCATTTTACTTACTGCCTCTTCAATTGTGATATTCTTATCTGTATCAGCAAAATCACGAGCAATTACTTTACCACCCTTATTTACTTCAACATTAGCTCCGTCTGTAATTTTACCAACCAGTTCTTCAGTAGAATAGGTTGTTCCAGTACCTGCTTTGAAAGAAATAGTATCTCCGGAAGCCACTGCAGTATATGCTGTTCCTTCGATTGTTACTTCCTGACCATCGGTCATTTTTTTGATTTGATCTTGGATATTTGATATTCTTTCTTTTGCATCAGTCTTATTTCTGTCACTGATAATATTATACTCTTTACCGGCAATTGATACACTGTCTCCAACTTTTAAATTAGTTGTGAAAGTTGCTGTAGCTCCGCCATCATCAGCCATCTTACCTTTAAGTCCGGCATCATATGAATTAAGTATCTTGCACTGAGTATCTTTACCGCCTTTCAGAAGATAGGTCTCATTGAACTTCGTAGTCTCAGCTACACGGTCAATTTCTGTTGTCAGCTGTTCAATTTCATCCTGGATGGACTGTCTGTCTGTTTCAGAGTTTGTACCGTTGGATGCCTGTACTGCCAGCTCGTTCATTCTCTGTAACATATCAGTAACTTCCTGAAGAGCACCTTCTGCTGTCTGTACAGCGCTGATACCGTCTTCTGCGTTGGAAGAAGCCTGATCCAGACCACGGATCTGCTTTCTCATCTTTTCAGAAATAGACAGACCTGCTGCATCATCTGCTGCACGGTTGATCTTATAACCGGAAGAAAGCTTCTCTGTAGAGCCTGATAATGTACCCTGTGTGATACCTAACATTCTGTTAGCATTGATTGCTTGTAAATTGTGTTGTACTACCATAATTTTACCTCCATGTGTTAACTGAGGTCTGGCGTGACCGCCTGACTTCAATTTACTGTCGCGGTAAAAATCCGTTTTACCGCCTGTTTTTTTGTTCCCTTATTCAGTTGTCAGGAACTTTGGTGAGTATCCAAACTTCCTATTTATAATATCCGAAAGCAGGCTGTCAATAGTCTGCGCGCGCTCACTCCCATTGCGCCAGCCTCCGGTTATTACCCTTGTAACTATTCAGAGCCATGCAAATTGAGACGAATATGGTTGCTTGCAAACATATTTGGCACAATTTATATGGCGAAGTAACCACATGAGCAAAAATGTAGCTGCAAAGCAGCGGTTTTGCGAATGGGGTCTGAATAGTTACTGTATCATTACAGATTTTTCTGTTGCTGCCCTTTTCTCTATCGCACGTCCTCTTGCGATATTTACTTCTTTGGGGGCATCGATCATGATGTGTGCCTGATTCTTCACACCACCAAGGAATGTGATCTTCACATCTTTTCCCACCATGATATATTCATTTTTCTGTACGGATAATCTAAGCAAATCTGCTCCTCCTTCCTAACTCTGCGATAATCTTGTTATCTTTTTCCTTGTTTCTACAAAATACAGAAATTATAAATCCATGCATCCTGCACATTTTCAGATTCCGTATTTTCCATGCTTCCTTGCTGCACCGGAAGAATATGCACCATATTATGTGAATGCACATATGCAACAATTTGTATATTCTGTTGTATTTAGTACATATTTGTACCATTGTATGTATAAGAAGGAATATTCATACATATAGGATGCTGAAGGAACAGCAATGAGTATTTGAAGTGAATACCCATGATCAAGGAGGAACATATGAGTACAACAGAGACAGGAAATCTTTAAAAAAATTCAAGGATTATTACAGAACGCAGAAACCAGATCCCCGCAATTATGCTTTAGTAGTGCTGGGATTGAACACTGCACTGAGAATCAGTGATATTCTGAATCTGACTTATGATATGGTCTATCATAAGGGAGAAGTAAGAACACACATTGTTGTGAAAGAACGCAAGACAGGCAAATCAAATCATATTCTTTTGAATCAGGAGATACGAAAGGCTCTGAAATCCTATCATTCTTATCTGATCAGCTCTTCATCCCATCATGTGGGTAATATATATCTTTTTCCCAGTCCACGTAATAAAGACCGGCATTTGTTCCGCTATCAGGCGCTTACCGTATTATTCAGGCGATTACACAGGCTGTTCCCATAGAAGGACATATCAGCTGCCATTCACTACGTAAGACTTTTGGATATCACGCATGGAAGCAGGGGGCAGACCCTGTAGTCATCATGCTGATCTATAATCATTCTTCATTTTCGATTACGAAACGTTACCTGTGTATTGAGCAGGATGACAAAGATGACATATACAGAAAGATACTTTTGTAAAAAATAACATAACTGCACAGCACTATTGCTATGGCTTATTATGGTCATAGCTTTTTTGGCGTGCATGTATTAATCATAATTCTTAAAAAAAATTGTAATTTGGGGAAAATAAGTATAAAGTTTAGAATAGATATGCCGATATATAAAGTGTAAGCAAAGGATGCAACAGAATATACAAACTGTTGCATCCTTATTTTTATATTGTAAGTTAATTTGAAGTGCTTTTTACTCTAACATATTTCTTGCAAATATGCTATGCTTAAAACATCACTTAACTACGAGGAGATTTTCACATGAAAGAGCAATTATATACCATTCCCTTAAACGATGCCTTCGCAGCAGATGATGAGTGTCCTTTCTGCTACATTGAGCAAAAGGTTGAACAGGACTTGCTGGACTTTACGCTGGGTTCGGGTTCTTCTTATATGGAGAGCGATATCCGCGATATGACGGACAAGGCTGGTTTCTGCCGGTATCATTTCCAGAAAATGTTCCAGTATGGCAATACGCTTGGTAATGCCTGGATCTTAAAGACGCATTTCCGCAAAATAAATCAGGAGCTGGATCAGGAGATCAAACGATTCAAGCCGGCTAAGATTTCTTTCCTGGATCGTATGAAGAAGTCAAAGGAAGTCAACAATACCATGACTGCGTGGACTTATGCCAAGCAGGAATCCTGCTACATCTGCAATCAGTACAAGGATACCTATGCCAGATATATGGATACTTTCTTCTTTATGTATAAGAAGGATGAGGCTTTTCGGAAGCGTTTTGAAGAGAGTAAGGGATTTTGTCTGGTTCACTTCGGTGACTTATGTCAGGCAGCATGTGAGACACTTTCTGATAAACAAAAGGAAGAATTCTTCCCTGTGCTTTTTGGTTTGATGAAAGAAAATATGGAACGCGTCGGTGAAGATGTGAGCTGGCTTGTGGAGAAATTTGACTATAAGAATCAGGATGCTGACTGGAAGAATTCTAAAGATGCTGTGCAGAGAGGTATGCAGAAGTTAAAAGGCGGCTACCCCGCAGCCCCCGTTTATCAACAGAAGAAATAGTAAAAAACATGCGAATCCGCATGTTTTTTTACTAGAATAATGTATTCGTTATTGGTGAATCAAGCATATCTTCCTTCGCAGGCAGGTCTGTTCCACGCACCAGTGTCTTGACCAGTTCGATATAGTTCTTGATTTCCTTATATACAGTCTCAGGCTCAACCTGGGTCTTCACCATCTTATCATGCTGCACGCCTTCTATCGTATAGCGGATCATTCGCTTGATACGGTCTCTGTGTGCTTTCTCCGATATCCCTTCAATCTCTGCATTCCGCAATATACCATCCATCTTCTCCTTCAGGATCTTGCGGTCTGCCTGGGTCTGCTCCAGTATGTCCTCGTCTGTCTCTCTGGCTGACTCCTGCAGGAACAGATTCATATATGGGTAACTCTTGCTGACACGCATCTTGGTGTACTCCATCTGGCGCACCACTTCGAAATAGTCCTTCTCCTGCGCATCCATGGCAGAAGACAATTCCAATATCATATATTTCACACTGTAGCCATATACGAATGTATACAATCCTGCCTTTGAACCAAAATAATGGAACCATAATCCCTTGCTTACGTCCACTGCCTTCACCATATCATCGGTACTTGCATGCTTATAGCCATTCTTGGCAAATACCTCTAATGCGCCATTTATCATACGGTCCTGCTTTTCTCTGGACAAATCAAAGAATTTCTCATTCATGTATACATTCTCCTCCTGCTGCATCCTTGCGGTTGACTTATGTAGTCGATTCTATATTAACATAATATGTGGGATAATTCAAGGTTATTAAAGCATTCTAAAATTTTACATATTCACTTTTCATTTTCATAAAATAGTATTAAAATGTATATAATATATAATCCCCTTACAGAAAGGAGCATACATTATGGCTAAGAAATTCGGCAAGTTAGTTTTACTTAGTGCGCTCGCCGGTGTCGCAGCAGCAGGAACTTATTATTGTCTTCAGAAGAAACAGGATGACCCATTAAAGGACATCGATGCTGCAGATGATTTTGATGATTTTGACGATGACTTTGATGATGAGGAGGACGCTCCCACTGAAGCTCATTCCAACAAGAACCGTTCCTATGTATCATTAGATCTGGACAATGCCAAAGAAATCATCGGTGAGAAGGTCATTGAGACAATTGATAAGACCAAAGAGAAGATTGAGAACTTCAATGTATCCGAGAAGCTTGATAAGGCAAAGGAAATCATTGAAGAAATGACACAGCCTGCCGCTGAACCAGAATCTTCCAAGGAAGAACCTGCACCTGAAAAAAACGAGGAAGAAAAAAACGCAGACAACTCTTCCTCCATTTCCATCGCCTATGCGGATGATGATGACGAAGCTTCCAGCGAAGAATTCTTTGATGATGAGGATGAAGAATCCGAAGATAAGCCTGAAGCTTAACAATTACTTCTTATTAAAAGATTAAAAGAACTGGGGAGTTCCTATGAAAAAAGGAATTTCTCCAGTTCTTTTACATTGGTAAAATAATAATCACTGTTCTGTTTCATAAAGGTACGTATCTTGGCAATATCATTTGCCCAGCCTGCGCCAATAAACGGCACACCCACACTTCTTGCCATATCATAACCCGGTTTAAGGTCATCAATCATGACCATCTCCTGTGGCCGCAATCCGTATTTTGCCATAATCTGCTCCAGCGCATATGGCGCCGGCTTACGCTGCTGTGGTTCACACTCCCAGCCAAATATCATATCAGGTTCTGGCAGATCGTTTGCCTTATAATCTCTCCTGATATTGAAATCATAGGAATGGGAGACTACGCAGACGCAGCCTCCTTCCTCCTTATGTCTTGTAATGATTTCCCGCATTCCCGGATATGCCTTTGGAATATGATTCTCCACATATTTTCTCCAGCATTCTACTTCCACATCCAGCTCAGCATCTGTAAGCTGATATCTTCTCTGACACATCTCTATAAAGCCGGGATCAAAATTCTCCTTGAAATATTCTTCCAGAGTAATCTGCTGCACACCTGGTCTTAATATCTTCAATGCCTCCAGAAAAGCCGGATAATGAATACTGGCAGTACTGTCTACTACTGTATCATCATGGTCTAACACAAGACATTTATATCTCATAAGCTTTTATCCTTTATTTCTTCGGTAATACGAAAGAGCTCTTTAAGGATACAATTCGGTTAAATACCAGTGCATCCGGATTGCTGTCCTTATAATCTACATTGAAGAATCCCTGTCTTACAAACTGGAAGCTGTCATAAGGCTTTGCATCTTTTAATGCAGGCTCCAGATAGCATTCCTTCAATACAGTAAGAGAATTCGGATTCAGGTTCAGGGAACCATCTTCGTTGTATACGCCCTTTTCCTCATCAATAATGTTCTCATAGAGACGTACTTCTGCCTTAACTGCATAAGGAGCCGGTACCCAATGAATGGTTCCCTTTACCTTTCTGCCTGTAAAGCCACTGCCCTGCTTCGTTTCAGGATCATACGTACAATGTACAACTGTGACCTTGCCGTTCTCATCCTTCTCAAAGCCTGTACATTTTACAAAATATGCACTCATCAGACGTACTTCATTGCCTGGGAAGAGTCTGAAATACTTCTTGGGAGGTTCTTCCATAAAGTCATCTCTGTCGATATAGAGTTCACGGCAGAATGGAACCTGTCTGGTGCCAAGTTCTTCATTCTCCAGATTGTTAGCAACTTCCAGATATTCAACTTCTCCTTCCGGATAGTTATCAATTACTAACTTCACAGGATCAAGTGCTGCCATCATTCTTGGCTTCTTTAACTTCAGATCCTCACGGATGCAGTACTCTAACATTGCATAGTCGGAAGAAGAATTTGCCTTGCTGATACCACCAAGTTCTACGAATTTCTTGATGGATTCAGGTGTGAAGCCTCTTCTTCTGAGGGCTGCGATAGATACAAGTCTTGGGTCATCCCATCCGTCAACAATGCCCTGTTCAACCAGCTTCTTAATATATCTCTTACCTGTTACCACGTTAGTCAGATATAGCTTGGCAAATTCGATCTGCTTAGGTGGATGTGGGTATTCCAGTTCTGTTACAACCCAGTTATAGAGAGGTCTGTGGTCCTCGAATTCCAGTGTACAGATAGAGTGTGTGATACCCTCAATCGCATCTTCAATAGGATGTGCGAAATCGTACATCGGATAAATGCACCACTTATCACCTGTTCTGTGATGTGTCATATGAGCCACACGGTAAATGACAGGATCTCTCATGTTGATGTTAGGAGATGCCATGTCGATTCTTGCACGCAGTACCTTCTCGCCATCTGCGAATTTACCATTCTTCATATCTTCAAAAAGTGCAAGGTTCTCTTCTACGCTTCTGTTGCTGGAGGGATCTTCCTTACCTGGCTCAGTCAGTGTACCACGGTATTCACGGATCTCATCTGCTGTCAGGTCAGATACATATGCCTTACCCTTCTTGATCAGCTTCACTGCGCCTTCATACATCTGGTCAAAATAATCGGATGCAAAGAACAGTCTGTCTTCCCAGTCTGCGCCAAGCCATGCGATATCTGCTTTGATGGATTCAACGAACTCTACCTTCTCTTTTGTAGGATTGGTATCATCAAAACGCATATTGAACTTACCGCCATATTCCTTGGCAAGTCCATAATTCAAAATAATGCTCTTTGCATGTCCGATGTGCAGATATCCGTTTGGTTCCGGTGGGAATCTGGTGTGAACTGTGTCATATACACCCTCTGCAAGGTCCTTATCTATAATCTGTTCAATAAAATTCTTGGAAACGACTTCTTTTTCCTGACTTTCTGCTTCCACATTCTTATCTAATTCACTCATAAGCTCCTCCTGATCGTTTCGTAAGTCTCTGCCATGTCACAGGCTGCATGGCTCTGAATAACTATTCAGAACTGCATTCGCAAAATCGCATCTTCGATGCTTTTCTTTTGCTCATGTAGTTACCTCGCCATATATCCTGCGCCATATATGCCTGCAAGCAGTCATATTCTGTCACAGGCTGCATGGCTCTGAATAACTATTCAGAACTACATTCACAAAATCGCATCTTCGATGCTTTTCTTTTGTTCATGTAGTTACCTCGCCATATATCCTGTGCCATATATGCCTGCAAGCAGTCATATTCTGTCACAGGCTGCATGGCTCTGAATAGTTACAGTTTATCACAGGATTGTGCAAGAATAAAGTCTTTTCTTGTGTACAAATAAACTTACTCGACACCTTTGAGTGCGTCTACCATACAGATGGTCTTGACTTTACCGGAAAGCATATAATTGACGCCTGTAGAGGTAATCCAAGTGCCTATGATGGAATACAGATAAGACGCCAGATATACAACAGTCGGCATATCATTGTCCTCGGACATGGTCTGCATCATAATATCAAGGAATTGATAACCAAGAATTAATCCTGCAACGATTCCAATCATGGTAATCCAATTGTTCTGCTGCCGCAGGATTCTTCGTATTCTTCCTGAGGAAAAGCCGAGCACCTTCAGCGTGGCAACTTCTCTTGTCTTTTCCAGGAAAGAAAGCACACCCATATTGTAGAGAACAATGATTCCAAGCAGTACTGCTGCAACGATCAGAATACCTACCATCAGATTCATCATTTCCATGTTTTTATCCAGATCGATCTTTAGCTGTTCGATGCTGATCACACCGGAAATGTCATCGCTGTCTTTTACATACTGTGGAATGGTCATATTAGTATAGAAAGAAGTAGGGTTAAAATCATACTGCAATGATTCATACTCTTCCCTTGACAGTGTAATGCCCTGCCCCGTAGGTGTACGATACAGTGCTGTGATTCTGCTTCTCTGCCATTCCTTCTCACCTACAATATGCCATTCAATAAAATCTCCCTGTTTAATCCCTAACACCTGTGCCATTTTCACAGACATGGAGATTCCCTGCTGTGGCAGGATTATCTCTTCTCCATCTGCATTCTGAAAGTGCAGATAGTTACCTTCGTCCAAGATTGTGATGCCGCCTTTTTTTACCAGCGAATCCGTTCTGAATTCACAGCTTCCCTCCTGCACCAGTTGTCCCTTATACTGCTGCTTATACTGTCTTTTCTCCAGATTTGTGACCTGCTGCCCGAATATTACTTTGTACTGTCCTGTCACCAGTTCTCCGTATTGCCACACCGCAATCTCTTTTACACAGTCGCTGCAGCCAAAGGCACACAGAAGCAGCATCGTACAGCCCGCTACACCGGCGATACCCATCAGGCTTCTGGCTTTATTGCGGAGTACATCCCTGACATTCCACTGTGTAGAGAAGTTCAAAGACAGCCACATACGGCTCTTCTCCAGCATGGAGTGTCTGATATTCTTAGGTGCAGCCGGTTTTAATGTAATGGCAGGCATATCCTTCAATTCCTTACGGCATGCCAGGAAGCTGACCAGTGTAGAGACCAGAATAGCCAGTACAATTGCATAATAAGTCTTTACTGACATCTGTGTCACCCAATTGGGCAGGATGTAGTATGCACTCATGCTCGGCAGGAAAAGCAGTGGCAGATACAAATACCCCAATACCGCCCCCACGATACTTCCCAGGAAACTGATCACAATGCCATAAGACATATAGTGCCAGGTAATCTTCCTCTTGCCAAATCCCAATGCTTTGAGTGTACCAATCTGGATTCTTTGGTTTGAAGTCATTCGTGTCATAGTTGTAACAATTCCCATGACAGCAATCAACAGAAATACTGCTGAGAACATGATTCCCATTTCTTCGTGCTGTGACTGTTCTGACGCAATGGCTTCAATGCCACCGTTCTGTTTTCTGTCCAGTACCACAATATTCTGTCGGTTCAGCGTGTCTTTTACCAGCTCCTTGAACTCCATGGATTCCTCTGAGGATTCTCCTGCATTGGTCTGCTTTATTACCATATAGTTGTAATATAATTCATCCTGTATCGGATATTCCTTTGAGGAAAGATAAGCATATCCATATGTACCATAATTGGGCATCATGCTGTCGCTGTCCAGTGAATAGAATACATATTCCGGATGAATGATAATACCGCGGATCTGCTCCGTGAACAGAATGCCCTCATATTCAAGCCGTACATAATCTCCGACCTGAAGATTCCACTTCTTAGCAAACAGTTCTTCCAGCCATACCCCTTCCTTGTCAACATCGAAGGCTTCTCCTTCTTTTATATAAGGGAACGAGCTGTTCATGCTCTCTACAAAGTTAAACTCCATAGAAGGTTCTTCTCCGTCCCCTACTTTGGCTTTGCCCTCCAGCACCAGCTTACGGTCAACCGAAGCAATCTGTGGCAGTGCTTCCAGCCATTTCACCTCTTCCGTACTGAATGAAGTACCCATGACCCAGTTATCAGCCAGATTGGTCTCTTCATAATACTGTGCTGTAGATATCCCGATTCCTGTACTCTCCGCATCTATTCCTGCGAAAACGAACAGACCAAGAAAAGCCATCAAAAAAATGGAAATGAACTGTGTACGATTCTGCCACAGATCTCTTAAAAGCTTTCTTTTCAGCATTACCAGCTCACCTCACTTGCATCCTTTGGATGTTCATTGATTGTAACAGACTCAATAGCGCCGTTCTTTACACGGATGACCTTGTCTGCAATATCTGCAAAAAAGCTGTTATGCGTGACCATGACAACTGTTCTCTTCTTTTCACGGCTCATTCTCACCAGCAATTCTAATACATCCCGTCCTGTATTGGTATCCAGTGCCCCTGTCGGCTCATCACACAGCAGAAGCTTAGGATTCTTGGCAATTGCCCTGGCTATGGACGTTCTCTGCTGCTCACCACCTGACATCTGCGCCGGGAACTGATGCATATGGTCGCCAAGTCCTACAGACTCCAATGCTTCCTTCGGGTCCATCGTATCGTTCACAATATCCCTCATAAGCGCTACATTCTCATATGCAGTTAATGTAGGAATCAGATTGTAGAACTGGAAAACTACTGCAACATTTCTCGCCCGATATCCGGTCAGCTGATTATCATTGTACTGACTGATGTCCTCTCCACAGGAAATAATGCTTCCAGAGGACGCCACATCCATACCGCCCAACAGATTCAGCAAAGTACTCTTACCCGCACCACTTGGTCCCAGGATGACTACCATTTCTCCCTGTTCAATCGTGAAGCTGGCATCCTTCAATGCATAAAACACTCTGTCTGCAGTGCCATACTGCTTCGTTACCTTATCAAATTCAATAAAAGCTCCCATCTAATAATCACCATACCTTTCAGTTACCTGCAAACTATTTCGCCTGTGCGCCCTTACCCACATTGGCATCTGTCATGGCATCGGTAATTACCCATTCTCCCTGGCTTAGTCCTTCGAGAACTTCTGTCGTATCAGCACTTGCAATACCACAGGTCAGATATCTCTTCTCAATCACATCATTAGACAACAGGTAGCAGTAATCTCCCTCATCATCTGTATAAAGAGCATCATTGGGAATCACGATTGCGCTGTCGCTTTCTCCGGTCTCAATAACAGCATCCACATCTGTACCCAGATAAATCTTATCATCCGGGTTCTCAATATGTATCTCTACCTGTAATTTGGCTTTGTTCTGGGAATCCAGCACAGTTTCCTTCCGTATCTTGGATACGGTTCCTTCATAGGTATTACCTGCGGCTTCAATAGATGCCTTCTGACCTACTTCCACCTGTCCCATTTCATAGCTGGTTACTTCAACGACAGCCATTACATGCTCCATGTCTTTTATGGTAAAAAGCCGTGTTCCTTCTGCCACGTAAGCGCCCTCTTCTACATTGATCTCACTCACTACGCCTGTAACGTCTGCCGTTACGCCCTCTGCTGCCTTCTCTGCATCTTCCTCATTCCAGGTGACAGCAGTATTGGCAAGTTCCGCATTGGCGGCAAGCTGTGCCAGCTGGGAACCATTCATGGCAGCATGCTTCGTTGTCTGCATCTCCTGCTGTAGCTGCGCTCTCTGCGTAGCCAGCTCATTCAGATAATATTGTGCTTCGCTGAAATATCTGTCCTCTATAGGCTTGGCTCCACTATCCGGCAGCTCCAGTAATTTCTTCTTCAGACTTGCCAGCTTCACCTGCAATTGTGCTGCTTCTTCCAAATAATCAAGACGGTCCTCATCATCATAATCTGCTGCCTGTGCATTCTTCTGTGCAATCTCAATCTCTACCTGCGCAATATCCCGATTGATCTTATCTCTCTTATCATCTACCGCATCTGCTACTGTCTCTATGTTATATTGCAGATCATTGACATTTGCCAGTGCTGCTTCGTATGCCTGCTGATACATGGATTCCTGTGCCTGTGCTTCTTCATAAGCCTGAGTCATTTCCTTGCTTTGTGCTGCACTTCCTGCATAGCCAGCCTTGGCTGCCTTAGCCTGTAGCTGTGCCTGCTCCAAGCTTCTGTCATATTCCTGTGTGTCGTATGTAACCAGTGTATCACCCTTCTGTACCACATCTCCTGCTTTCAGGTCAAAAGCCGATACCGGTGCAGTCACTTTCGCATAATATGCTTTCTCCTCTTCTGTCTCAATGTGTCCTTCTACTGCTATTGTCCTGACCACATCCCCCTGTCCTACTGCTGCCACTGCCACTTTCATCTTGGATGTTCCTGCAAAAGCCGTTGTTCCTGCCACACAGCCAATAATTACAACGATTCCTACTATTTTAGCAACCTGTTTCTTCTTCATCCCGATTCCTCATTTCTTTTTGATTTTTCTCTATTCAGTTCATTCCATATGTAAATACATATGAATCATTGTTCATATCTTCATGATAATCTTGTATTTTTCATCTGTCAATATGAATGTGAAATTTTATTCACATTATTTGACAAAAGCCATAAAAGATATTATCATGTAACTAATCAGAGCCATGCAAATCGAGACAGAATATGCTTGTTTACAAGCATATTGGGCTCAATTTATATGGCGAAGTAACCACATAAGCAAAAGTAAAGCATCGAAGATGCGATTTTGCGCATGTGGTCTGATTAGTTACATGACAATACAGAACGGAAAGGATACACCATGTCAGACACGAAAACCAGAGAGCCACAGCAGAAACGCTCTATTGAGAAGAAAAACAGAATTATCGAAGTGGGATTTCTTTTGATGTGTGAGAAAGGATATCAGAAGACTACAACTGCGGATATTGCCAAAGCAGCCGGCGTTTCCACCGGTATTATATACAGTTATTTTACAGATAAGCATGATATTTTTATGGATGGATTAAAGGCATACAGCCAGAAAATGATGGTTCCTGTATTTGAGGAATTTACACTGCCTTTTGATCCTAAGACAAGTCTTGAGAGAATTGTGGATTCCTTAATTGAATCACATAAAATATTCAATCACGCCCATAAAGAGATCGAAGCGCTGACCATGACCAATGACGAGGTTGCCGTTCTCATGGCAGATATGGAGTTAAAGACTACTCTACAGCTGGAAGAATTTCTAAGAAATGCCGGATATGACTGTGAAAATCTGGCTGAGAAGACCCACATTATCTATAACATGGTAGACTCTCTCAGCCATGAATTAACTTTTCATAAGCACCCCGGATTGAATCCGAATCAAATGAAAGCTATCGTTATTGATACAATTCTCTATCTGTTAGGGACACCTCATCAGAGTTAGTAACGAACTTCCATTAAGGCAAGTCCTTTAGCAGGCGCCAACGCTCCTGCCGTATCTCTCGATCCTCTGGATAGCAGCATCTCCATTTCTGAAGGGTTGCGCTGTCCAAGTCCTACTTCTATAAGCGTTCCCGTCAATATCCGCACCATATGATACAGGAAGCCATCACCTCGATATGTCAGAACAACTTCTTCGCCTATTCTTTCAATCTGAATGGCTTCTATCGTTCTGACAGTAGACTTCTTGCTTTTTTTATTAGAGGTAAATGCTCTGAAATCGTGCTTGCCTATACAATAGGAGGCAGCCTCTCTCATAGCTTCCAGATCCAGCTTCTGTGGCAGTTCATATACATAACGGCGTTCAAAGATACAGGGAAATGTGCTGTTCCATATCCGATAGCGATATGTCTTACCCACAGCATTCAAGCGGCTGTGAAATCTCTCAGGCATCTCCTGAATCTGAATGACTCCGATATCCTCAGGCAGATAGCGGTTGATATAGTCCATAATCTCATCTGCGCTCATCTTCGTGTCAATTTTAAAATTAGCCACCTGACCATACGCATGTACTCCGGCATCTGTTCTGCCTGAGCCGTCAATCTGCACCTTACTGTCTGTCATTTTGGACAGAATCGCTTCAAACTTACCCTGTATGGTATTCCCTGTGGATTCCTGTCTCTGCCAGCCCTGATATTTCGTTCCTTCGTATTGTATCAAGATTTTAAAGTTTCGCACTCTTTTCCTCCGTCTTATCCTGCTCTTCTTTCTGAAGTACAGCCATATCTTCCTTCGTAAGCTTTCTGTAGTCATTCAGATTCGCAATCAGAAGCTTCACGCACATCTTAGGTGTATCAAAAATGCCTGCTTCATTCATATTCTGAAGTAAAATTCCAACTGGAATCGCTATGATCATACCGCCTACCCCGGCAAGCTTATATCCGATAAACAGCAGAAACAAAGTTGGAATCGGCTCCATTCCAATAGAATCTCCCATAATCTTAGGCTGGATCAGCTGACGCACGATCTGTCCTACGCCCCAGATAATCAGGAATCCAATTGCTCTTACATAATCTCCACCAAGCAGCTTGATAATTGCCCACGGCCAGAATACTGCGCCACTTCCAAAGAACGGCAGGAAATCCAGAAAGGCAATTGCCAATGCAATAAGAAAGGAATAGTCAATCCTCAATATGAAAAGTCCTATCAGTATCAGCACATAAATTCTGATTTCAATAAAGAACTGTGCCTTGAAGTACCCACCAAATGCCTGTTTCATACTGTTATAAAAAATATCGTATTTATGTCTTATACTTTTGGGAATTATCTTATCCACAAGCTCCAGCGTATATTCTCTGTCTGCAATAAAGAAATACGCAGATAAAAGACACATCACGACTCCGATTGCCACATTGGCAATACTTCCTACCATACCGCTGACTCCCTGTACGGAGAAAGCCTGGGTATTTCCTACGAAATCACTGATCGTTTTCCCTATGGAATTGCCGAATTCATTGAGCTTCTCTACCAGATCCGGTGAGAGGTTCACAGTCAGGGCATTCACCAGCGAACCAAAATGTGAGAAATCCTGCTGCAGACTCTCCCACATCTCGGGAATCTCCCCCACGAAACCGACTATCTGCTTCGCCAGAATAGATATGACCAGATAGCAGGCTCCTACTACTGCAGCAATAACCAGTACGATGACCATGACCGTTCCGGCTTTTCGTCGTATTTTAATCCGATGCTCCAGGAAATGTACCAGTGGATTCGCCATACAGGATATGATCCATCCGATTACAAATGGCATAAAGAACACCAATAATTTCGGAAGCAGTAAAATACACAATAAAATAAGTGTTATAAAGACTAACAAATTGACTATTAATTTCAGGTTCTTCTGATATTGCCTTTTCATAGGAATGCCTCCTTGCTACTGCGTAACTTCCTCTTTACCGGTCAGCTGATCTATCAGATCATAGATTTCTTCTCTTCCCTGTTTCGTCTCAGCTGAAAAAGGAATCACAATCGTATCTTTATCCACCCCAAGCCCCTGTTTAACAAGTTTTACCTGCTTTGCAATCTGGCTGCGGTTGATCTTATCCAGTTTGGTTGCGATTACGATAGGATGATAGCCATTTGCCAGAATCCACTCATACATCTGTCTGTCATTGGCTGAAGGCTCATGCCTGATGTCAACTAAAAGAAATACAGCCTGCAATACCTTGGAGCGATGCAGGTATTTCTCTATCATCTTACCCCATTTTTCTTTTTCCTGCTGACTTACCTTGGCATATCCATATCCCGGAAGATCCACAAAATACAATTCATCATTAATATTATAGAAATTAATAGTCTGTGTCTTACCCGGCTGTGCACTGGTTCTTGCCAGAGATTTACGGTTCATCAGGGCGTTGATCAGAGAAGATTTACCTACATTGCTCTTGCCTGCAAAAGCAATCTCCGGTAACTGATTATCTGGGATTTTGCTCGTAACACCAATTACTGTCTCAAGGCTGACATTCTTAATTACCATCTGTTACTCCTTTCTTACGTTTCGAAGCTCCTGTCTTCTTCTGCGCTTTAGCAAAAGCATGCTCTATTACTTCTTCCATTCGCTCCACATATATAATCTCCATGCCGGATTTAATCTCTTTGCTGATTTCATCCACATCACGTTCATTTTCTTTTGGAACCAGTACTGTAGTGATGCCCGCAGTCTTAGCCGCCAGAAGCTTCTCTTTGAGTCCTCCGATAGGAAGCACTCTGCCTCTTAAAGTGATTTCACCGGTCATTGCCACCTTGCATTTTACCGGTGTCTCTGTAATCGCAGACAATACCGCTGTTGCCATGGTAATTCCTGCCGATGGTCCATCCTTTGGCACTGCGCCCTCCGGGATATGGATATGAAAATCATGTTCCTTAAAATAATCCGGTGTGATCTTATACTGATCTGCAATGGAACGGATATAGCTGATTCCCGTCATGGCAGATTCTTTCATTACATCTCCCAGCTGTCCGGTCAATTCTACTTCGCCTTTTCCAGCCATTACATTCACTTCTATCTGCAGGGTATCTCCCCCCACGCTGGTCCATGCAAGTCCTCTTACAATACCTATATCATCTGCCTCATTTGCCATATCAGCGCGATACTTGGGCTTTCCAAGATATTTTTCCAGATTTCTGCCACTGACATGAACACTCTTTACTTTCTTCTGGAGGATATCTCTGGCAGCTTTACGGCAGATGCTTCCAATCATTCTCTCCAGTCCACGCACACCGGCTTCTCTTGTATAATGTTCAATGATGTCTTTTAATGCTGAATCACTGATACTAAGCTGTTCTTTCGTCAGACCGTTTTTTGCAAGTTCCTTATCTATCAGATGTTCCTTACCAATATGGAATTTCTCGTTAGCAGTATAGCTGCCGATTTCAATAAGCTCCATACGGTCAAGCAATGGACGTGGAATATTGCCTGCGTCATTTGCTGTGGCTATGAACAGAACCTTGGACAGATCCAGCGGCAATTCCACATAGTGATCTCTGAAATGGCTGTTCTGCTCTGGGTCCAGTACTTCCAAAAGTGCAGAGGAAGTGTCTCCTTTGTAATCACTGCTTACTTTGTCAATCTCATCCAACAGCATAAGCGGATTGCCTACGCCCGCCTGTCTGAGACCATTGGCGATTCTGCCGGGCATTGCCCCGATATAGGTTCTTCTATGACCTCTGATCTCTGCCTCATCTCTCACACCACCAAGACATATCCGTACATATTTCTTATTCAATGCATCTGCTATAGATTTTGCAATGGAAGTCTTACCGGTTCCGGGAGGTCCCACCAGACAAAGAATAGGTGCTTCTCCTTTACTGGTCAGCGCTCTCACTGCCAGATATTCCAGGATTCTTTCTTTCACCTTCTCCAGTCCATAATGATCGCGGTTGAGAACTTCCTCTGCCTTATCCATATCAATGGTATCCTTAGATACCTTATTCCATGGCAGTTCGAGCAAAGTCTCGATATAGCCACGCTGCACAGCGCTCTCTGAGCTTGCTCCCATAATGGTCTTATAACGTGAGATTTCCTTTTTGATTTTGTCCTTGATCTCTTTATCGGCTTTTAACTTCTCCAAAGCCTGTGAAAACTGGGCAAGTTCAGAGTCCTCATCCTTATCTCCCAGTTCATTGCGGATATAATCCATCTGTTCACGCAGGATATAGTCTCTTTGGTTCTTATCTATTTTTTCTTTTAATTTTGCTGCCAGCTGGGTTCGTATAGAAGCAATCTGTGCTTCATTGATCAGCATTGTAATCAGTAAAGTGCACTGTTCCCTGAGATCTGTTGTCTCCAGAAGCTGCTGCTTCTGTTCATATGTAAACGGTGTATTGATTGCCACCTGATTCACAAGAAAAGACAATTTATTCTTCTCACTAAAGTACTTTCCAAGACTCTTACCGATCTTTGGATAGAATTTCACATAAGTCTCAAATACATCCTTGAGAGATCGTACTAATGCCTCTTCTTCTACTTCATCTAATGTTCCTTCTGTATCTTCTATCTGTTCAAGAATAGCGCTGAAATATCCATCGTTATCCCTGGTTTCGGTCATTTTTGCTTTATACTGTCCTTCTACCAGCACCCTGTCTATATCATTGGGAAGTCTGGTAATCTGTTTGATCAATGCCACTGTACCATACTGATACAGATCTTCTCCTGTTGGAGTATCCTGTTCAGGATTCTTCTGTGCTACCAGAAAAATCTGTTGTGTCTCTGTCATAGCATGCTCTACTGCAGCTTTGGAAAAATCCCTGGACAGATCAAAATGAATAATCATGTCCGGCATAACTGTCAAACCACGTAAAGCTACCAATGGCAGTTCTATTTGTATGCTGCTAATTTCACTCATATCACATATCTTACCTTTCAGTAATCAGTGTCAAAACGCCGCCTTTTGGCAGGCGGCGTTTCATTTATTCTGTCTATTCTTATTTCGCCTTCTTTTCGCGTTCCGTTCTTGTAGACTCGCGATGTACAATGAAAGGCTGACTATCTCCTTCTACTGCCTCTTTTGTAATAACGCAGCTTTCGATGGTATCATCAGAAGGGATTTCATACATAACATCCATCATGATATTTTCCATAATGGAGCGAAGACCTCTTGCTCCGGTCTTTCTTTCCAATGCTTTCTCTGCAATTGCATCAATTGCATCCGGTTCAAAGCTCAACTTCACATCATCAAGCTCGAATAACTTCTGATACTGCTTGATCAGAGCATTCTTAGGCTCTCTCAAAATACGCACCAGCGCACTCTTATCCAGTCCCTCCAGAGATACCACGATAGGTACTCGGCCAACAAACTCAGGAATCAGTCCATACTTGGTCAGATCCTGTGGTGTTACCTCTTTAAATACTTCTCCGATATCCTGCTCTGTCTTATCAGCAATCTCTTTATTAAATCCGATTGATGTACGATCCATTCTGGCTTCTACGATTTTATCCAGACCGTCAAAAGCACCGCCGCAGATGAATAGAATATTGGTCGTATCAATCTGAATCAGCTCCTGATGCGGATGCTTTCTGCCGCCCTGTGGTGGTACACTTGCAACCGTACCTTCGATAATTTTAAGTAACGCCTGCTGTACACCTTCACCGGATACGTCTCTGGTTATGGATACATTCTCACTCTTCTTCGTAATCTTATCAATCTCGTCGATATAAATGATACCATACTGAGCACGTTCCACATCATAATCTGCCGCCTGAATCAGTTTCAGTAAAATATTCTCTACATCTTCACCTACATATCCGGCTTCTGTCAATGTTGTAGCATCTGCAATCGCAAATGGCACATTGATGATCTTTGCCAGAGTCTGTGCAAGATAAGTCTTACCGGAACCTGTTGGTCCCAACATAATAATGTTACTCTTCTGTAATTCAACGTCCAGATCCTTCTGAGCCATAACACGCTTATAGTGATTATAAACTGCTACAGACAGAACCTTCTTTGCTTCATCCTGACCAATTACATAATCATCAAGAAAGTCTTTAATTTCTACCGGCTTCAAGAGATTAATGTCAACGCTGTTGCCAACCGGCTCATCTTCATATTCCTCTTCAATAATATCAGCACAGATATCTACGCACTCGTCACAGATATATACACCTGCGGGTCCGGCGATCAGTTTTCTGACCTGATCCTGTGTCTTATTGCAAAAGGAACATCTTACCTTTCCATCAGTGCTTTTTCCAGCCATTCCGCTTCTCCCTTTTTACTATCTAATAAAATTTAGTCTTCCTTTTCCTTACTGTCAGACTTATAAGTAATTACCTGATCGATCAAGCCATATTCCTTGGCTTCCTGTGCAGTCTTCCAGTTATCTCTATCTGTATCTGCTGCAATCACATCATAAGGCTGATTACAGTTCTCTGCAAGGATCTTATTCAACTTCTCTTTGGTCTGTAAGATATGCTTTGCAGCAATCTCAATCTCTGTTGCCTGGCCCTGTGCTCCACCTAAGGGCTGATGAATCATGATCTCTGCATTAGGAAGAGCATATCTCTTACCCTGTGTACCACCTGCTAACAGGAAAGCGCCCATGCTGGCTGCCATACCGATACAGATTGTGGATACATCACACTTGATATAACGCATGGTATCATAGATAGCCATTCCGGCAGTAACAGAACCACCTGGGCTATTGATGTAAAGCTGAATATCCTTGCTTGGATCTTCTGCTTCCAAGAATAAAAGCTGTGCGACTGTCAGACTGGCAGTTGTCTCATTCACTTCTTCCCCAAGAAATATAATACGCTCTTTCAATAATCTGGAATAGATATCGTAGGAACGTTCTCCTCTACTCGTTTGTTCAATGACATACGGTACTAAACTCATGTGACTTACCTCCAGTTCTACTTTTTCTACAACCTATCAGTTTTATTTCTTCTCTTTTGCCTGTGCAACTACGAAGTCAACTGCCTTTCTGATCTTGAGGTCAGACTTGATTGCCTTCTGTTCAAATGCACCGATCATATCTTCCATTTCTTCTAACTTCATAGAATATGCATCTGCCATCTTCTGAAGTTCTGCCTTGTATTCTTCTTCTGTTACATCGATCTTCTCAGCTTCTGCAACTGCTTCCAATACAAGTCTTGTCTTGATTCTCTTCTCAGCCTGAGGCTTCATCTGCTCTAAGAACTTCTCACGTGTAAGACCTGTGAACTGGAAGTACTGGTCAATAGAAAGACCCTGCATCTGTAATCTCTGAGCAAAATCATCAGCCATCTGTCTCTGCTGTGTCTGAATCATAGCTTCTGGAATTACCATCTCAGCGCCCTCGATGATAGCGTCGATTACCTTATCTTCCTTCTCGTTCTTAGCGTCGATTTCTTTCTTCTCAGCTAACTGCTTCTTAACATCTTCCTTGTACTCAGCTAATGTATCAAATTCAGATACTTCACTTGCGAATTCATCATCTAATGCAGGAAGCTCCTTCTCCTTGATTTCCTTAACTGTACACTTGAATACAGCTGCCTTGCCAGCAAGATCTGCTGCATGATAATCTTCCGGGAAAGTAACGTTTACTTCTACTTCTTTATTCAGCTCAGCGCCAACTAACTGCTCTTCAAATCCAGGAATGAAAGAACCGGAACCGATTGTAAGAGGATAGTTCTCGCCCTTGCCGCCTTCAAATGCTACACCGTCAACAAAGCCTTCGAAGTCGATTACTGTCATATCGCCATCCTTAACTGCTCTGTCTTCTACTGTGATAGTTCTTGCATTGCTTTCTCTTTCTTCGTTGATCTTAGCATCTACTTCTTCATCTGTTACAGTAAGATCTGCCTTCTCAACCTTGATGCCCTTGTATGTTCCAAGCTTAACTTCCGGCTTCAGTGCTACTTCAGCTGTGAAGATGAAAGGCTTGCCTGCTTCTGCCTGAACAACATCAATAACAGGCTGGGATACGATCTCTTCTTCACACTCATCTACTGCCTTAGCGTAAGCAGAAGGAATCAGGTTATTAGCTGCTCCTTCATAGAATACTTCCTTGCCATACATCTTCTCGATCATCTGGCGGGGAACCTTACCTTTACGGAAACCAGGAACACTGATCTTGCTCTTTTCTTTCTGATAAGCCTTCTCAATTGCCTGCTCAAACTCTTCAGCAGATGCCTCTATTGTAAGCTTAGCCATATTTCCTTCTAACTTTTCAACCTGTAAACTCATTTCTTCTCTTTTCCTCCTAGAAATTATTTTCACCTTGGTGATTCACATAACGCATCTGTAACTATTCAGCCTTACCATAGTTACATGCGAACCTGTCCTGAACTGTTACCTGCATTCTGATCAATCTATCGTGAAATATACGGCGTACTGACATGCGCCCATACTCACAGTCATTCTACAATTATAGCATAGCAATTTTAAAAAGGAAAGTATTTCATAATTTTTTTATATAATATATACTTTTTATTTTCTTAATCACTTTCTTTTCTGCTGTAGATGACCTTACTGGTAACACCGGAAAGCATGCCTACCTTGCCTGAAAGTGCGCTGATTTTCTCCTGTGGCGCATCTATTACGACACTGATAATGTTCATATGCTTCTCCCGGTAGGGCACACCCATTCTTCCTATTATATAGTCACCATATTCATGCAGCAGGGCATTCAGTCCTGCCACAGACTCCTTATTCTCTACGATAATTCCCATAAGCGCAACTCTTGTCTCCATCTTAATCCCCACACCTTTCAACTGTCTGCACATTCTGTCCGATATGTGTCGCAATCAGAAGCGTACGTTCCTTCCGATATTGTTCCATATAACACTGCACACGCTGCATTGTATCCTGATCCAGACCTGTAAAGGGTTCATCCAGTAGTAAGATATCACTTTGTGATGCAAAGGCTCTGGCAATCGCAACTCTGCGTTTCATGCCTCCGCTCAGTTCCTTACATGGTCTTGTAATATCTCCTTCTTCCAGCAGACACAGCAGATGCTCTCTGGCTCTGTTCCTGTCTCCGGTAATCATCTCTACATTCTTCAAAGCACTGTATTCTTCACACAGCCTGTCTTCCTGAAATACCATCGCCACACTGCCCCCGCAGGATATCTCTCCTGCATCCGGCTTCTCCAGTCCGGCAATCATACGAAACAACGTGGTTTTGCCGCTGCCTGATGGTGTCGTAAAATATATTGTACTTCCTCTATCATATGCTGCGCAAAAGTCATTCAGTATCTGCTGCACCCCATAACTTTTGCAGACATGCTCCAGCCGCAATGCCTTTTGCTGCGGCTTACAGGATAAATCAGACATCCCTGCCCCACGACAGTCAGGCTCCCATTTGCAAAATCTCTCCCATGCCCACAATAACGCCTTCTCTGATAGTACACTCAGGGCAATGGTCACAGCAGTCCATGCCAGCACATCTGCCGTCTCCAGATAGATTTTGGACATATATAACCGCTCTCCTATGGAAAAAGCCGGAGTTCCGATTACTTCAGCCGCTACTCCCGACTTCCAGCCAAGCCCTACAGAGACTTTGATACTGCTGTCAAGAAAAGGCTTCAGAGCCGGACGATATATATAGAAAAATCTGTCCCGTGGACTCCATCTGAATACCTGTGCCATTTCCAGAAGTCTGTGATCGGTGCTGCGAATGCCCTCCAGAGTACTGATATAGATATTGGGCAGCACCACGCAGAAGCTGATTGCAGTGGAAAGCATGTCTGAATGCCACCAGATGAGAAAAAGCACAACAAAAGATGCCACTGGCACTGCCTTGATTAATGATAATACCGGTGAAAATATCTCTTCTATGATAGGAAAACGGGCACTGGCGCAAGCCAATACAAGCCCAACACCAACGCCCGCAAAGAATCCTGCTGCAATACGCAGCAGAGAATAACTTACTGTTTTCCAGAAGCTTGGCATGACAATATTATCCAGCAGTGCTTTCCCGGTCTCCAAAGGTCCTGCCAGAAGAATGGGGTTATTCACCAGCCAGCTTAACACCTGCCATGCAAAGATCCAGCCCAAAATAATATATATTTTTCTACGCATACATTCTCTTATTTCTGTGGAACGTAATAAAAGTCATCCCCAGGAAGGGCTCCACCAATTGATTCCGGATTCTGCTCATACAAAACTTCAAGATAACCCGACAAAGCCTGTTTCATATCAGCGCCATCTATATAGGTAATGTTGCACTTTGGGATTGCCTTGAGTGCAATAGGCTCCTTGGCAATGATTTCTGATGCTGCTGCAAGCTTTGCACCGTTCTCCACATCTGAATTCATGCTCTGTGCGCTTGCCTGATGTTCTTCCATAAAGGTAGCTACCGCATTCTCATGCTCCTGCAGGAATTCATTTCTGACAACGGTAACACCTGTAACAAGGCGGCTTCCGTCTTCTCCCTGCAGTTTCTCCCATTCTGCATTCATATCCAGAATAACCGATAAGGCATCATTCTGTGCGCATGCTGCTGTTACAAAAGGCTGTGGAAGCAGTCCTATTGCATCCGGGTTCTCTGCCAGAAGCGCTGCTACTTCTGTTGCTTCTGATTTGTATTCCAGTGTGCAGTCACTGTCTGCATCCATGCCATTTCCACTTAATATATAATGAAGCACATAATCGGGTGTTGTTCCCTTACCGGTCAGATAGATTGTCTTGCCTGCCAGATTTTCCACTCCTGTAACGGAAGAATCTCCTGATACCATATATAATACGCCAAGTGTATTGATATCTATAACAGTCACACCGCCATTGGTCTTCTGATACAGGATACTTGCCACATTGGATGGCAGGAGCGCGATATCCAGCTCACCCTTGATCATCATGGGAAGCAGTTCATCCGCTGCTGTCATCATGCTGAATTCATAGTTCTCACCGGCTTCCCCATTGGCTGCTTTATCCTCAAGCGGCAGAAGTCCCAATGTTGTAGCGCCTTTTAGCGCACCCACTTTCACTGTAACCTTCTCTTCTGCCTTGCCAGAACCGCAGCCTGTAAGCAGTGCCCCCAGCATTGCAAAAGACAAAGCAGCAGCAGTTACTTTACGCATTACATTTTTTATCATTTTCTTGTCCTTTCCACGCAGAATGAGCGCCTTGACACCCAGTCTTTGTCCGTCAGATTTTTATATGATTCCAGTCAGTTCCTGTGTCGAACCACAAGCCTTCCCAGTCTCATTTCTATTATATAAATTAGTTAAAATTTTGTCAATGATAACAGTTATGCTTCAAAGTGAACCAGATCCTTAATAACCTCTCCTGCAATGATAAGTCCAGCAACTGAAGGAACAAAGGCATTACTGCCCGGCACCTGTCTTCTCTGTGTACATTTACGCACTGTTCCTGGAGGACATACACAGTGGGATTTACAGCTGATTGCCTCATCCTCTATAGGTGTTAATGGCTTTTCCTCAGAATATACCACCTTTAATTTCTTAACACCTCTCTTCTTGAGCTCCCTGCGCATGACTTTTGCCAGCGGACAGACACTGGTCTTATAGATATCTGCCACTCTAAATGCCGTCGGATCCATCTTGTTACCAGCTCCCATGGAGCTGATAATCGGCGTATTGGTCTGCTGCGCCTGCATGACCAGATTGATCTTGCCTGTCACGGTATCTATGGCATCTACTACATAATCATATTGGGAAAAGTCAAACTGTTCTGCAGTCTCCGGCACATAGAATGTCTGATAAGTGTTGACTGTCGCCTTGGGATTAATGTCCAGTACTCTTGCTTTCGCCACATCTACTTTATACTTGCCTATGGTGCTTCTGGTTGCAATGATCTGACGATTGAGATTGGTCAGACATATTTTATCATCATCTATCAGGTCAAGGGTTCCTACACCGCTTCTTGCCAACGCTTCTACCACATAGCCGCCTACACCTCCAATACCAAATATGGCTACTCTGGAGTTCGCCAGGCGGTCCATGGCTTCCTTCCCCACTAATAACTGTGTTCTTGAAAACTGATCTAACATAATTTCTCCTTACTTGCTATGGATATCTTTTGATTCAGTCTGTAGTATAACACGAATAGGTTTAGTAGGAAATAGGTATTTTATCTCAGCCAGATATTCCCTTAACATATTGTTGGGTAAATACAAGGGCTTTGATTTCGCTGCAATTCCACATACCTGTGTGAGTCCCTGTTTCTTTGCTATCTGAAGGGCACGAAACATATGGAAATTGTTCGTCACAATTCCAACTGTGGCACCTTCCCTGATATACTGCATACTGTTAGAAATATTCTGCGCAGTCGTTGTTGATTCTGTCTCCATGAGAATCCGCACTTTAGGAACTCCCTTTTTCTCCAGATACTCTGCCATTCCCTGTGCTTCCGTGCATGGCTCATTATAGCCCTGTCCACCGGAAACAATGCATATCGTGTCAGGATTATCATTCAGATACTTTATCGCTTCATCCAGTCTGTACTGTAATACAATGCTTGGTCCATTCTGTCGCATCTGTGCACCAAGGACAACGATATAATCAAGTCCGTCTTCACCCTTATCATGCATATGGCTGACTACACAGCCTTCTATGATCACAAATGAAAGCAGGAAAATACCGCACAATACGGCAGCTGCAATACGGATTCCAAACGGTATCCTGCTCCATAACTGCCAATGTATGATTACACCAAGTCCAGCCAATACCGCTGCTATCACAAACCATATTATATAGAATCCTGTTCCCGAACCTGCTGCCTTTATAATAATTCCATAAGCAATACACAATGTTGCTATAATCAGACACAGTCCGAACAATATACCTTTTCTCATATTATCCCTTGCCCTTCCACTCATTATTTAAGACATGCCAGCATCACGCTGTCTATACCTAGCAGTACCAGATACAGGCTGATGATCCAGTCTACTGACATGAGTGTGAACCATGGATTGCAGATCATCAGGCATCCAAGAATGATACCGATAATATTTACAATCAGTGTAAAATAATAGCTGAAGCTTCCTGCCAGCAGTCGAAGCAGCCTCAGATGTGAGAGTCTGGAGATGCAATGTGCTATGAACCATATCGGGATCAGTAAGGTAAGAATCCATGTACCTGCATCAGGATAGCACAGAAGCATAACACCTGCCATAACGCTGAGTATACCAGATACCAGCGATATCGTTGGACCAAAGCCTGTATGTCTCTCAATTCTTACATACAGCACAATATCCACAATTCCTGTTATCATGGCTATAAATCCATAGAGAATCACCACTCCAGTCAGTGCACTGCCCGGTCTGATAAAGCTGAATATGCCAAGCAGAATAAGCAAGACTCCTTCCAGCAGCTCCATCCAGTTAAATTCAGAACGTCTCCTCATTACTGTGCACCTCCTTCTTTCTCCAGGATTGCCATGAATTCTTCGCCTGTAATTGTTTCCTTTTCAATTAAATACTGCGCCAGTTCATCCAGTTTAGTACGGTTCTCCTGCAGAATCTTCTTTGCCTTTTCATGCTGTGTCCTGATGACCTCAACCACCTGACGGTCAATCTCTTTTTGTGTATCTGCTGAGCATGCAAGGGATGTATCTCCACCCAGATACTGATTCGTTACCGTCTCCATTGCAGTCATATCAAAGGAATCACTCATGCCATATCTGGTGATCATGGCTCTTGCCAGCTTCGTTGCCTGTTCAATATCGTTGGAAGCACCTGTTGTAATCTCGCCAAAGACAACTTCCTCTGCTGCTCTGCCACCGGTAAAGGTAGCAATCTTATTCTCAATCTCCTGCTTCGTCATCAGGTATTTATCTCCCTGCTCTACCTGCATGGTGTAGCCTAAAGCTCCTGATGTTCTTGGAATAATCGTAATCTTCTGTACAGGAGCAGAATGGCTCTGCATGGCAGCCACCAGTGCATGTCCGATTTCATGATAGGATACCACCTTTCTCTCCTGTTCGGAAAGAACGGCATTCTTCTTCTGATAACCGGCTATGACTGTTTCAATACTTTCTTCCAGATCAGCCTCTGTAACGATTGTACGGTTGTCACGAACTGCCCTCAGTGCTGCTTCATTTACAATATTGGCAAGCTCTGCACCGGATGCACCGGATGCCATACGTGCAATCGTATGGAAATCCACATCATCAGATACCTTAATCTTTCTTGCATGCACTTTAAGGATAGCTTCACGCCCCTGTAAGTCAGGAAGTTCAACCGGTACACGACGGTCAAATCGTCCGGGTCTGGTCAGGGCAGGGTCCAGTGACTCCGGTCTGTTCGTTGCAGCCAGAATCATAACACCATTATTGCCTTCAAATCCGTCCATCTCTGTCAGCAGCTGGTTCAGGGTCTGCTCTCTTTCATCATTGCCGCCAATCTGTCCATCTCTCTTCTTACCGATTGCATCAATCTCATCAATAAAGACAATACAGGGTGCCTTTTCCTTTGCCTGTTTGAACAGGTCACGTACCTTGGAAGCGCCCATTCCAACGAACATCTCTACGAATTCAGAACCGGATATGGAGAAGAAAGGTACATTGGCTTCACCGGCTACTGCCTTAGCCAGCATTGTTTTACCGGTTCCGGGAGGGCCTACAAGTAAAATGCCTTTTGGCATAGATGCACCTACCTCTGTATATTTGTCCGGATTATGCAGATAATCTACGATTTCTTTTAAGTTTTCCTTTGCTTCGTCCTCACCGGCTACATCATTGAAATGAATACCCTGTGTAGACTGCACATACACCTTGGCATTGCTCTTGCCCATGCCAAAGCTCAGAGCATCTTTGCCGCCTGCCTGCTCAATCAGCTTGCGGCTCATATACTGCCCAAGCCCAATAAAGATCAACAGTGGCAGAATCACGGTCAGGAAAATATTCAACAGTGGTGAACCCGCCTGTTCTACTTCCTTGGTAAACTTGGCGCCGCAGTCATAGAGTCTCTGTGTCAGTGTCGGGTCGTTCATGGCTCCTGTCTCATAGATCTGCTGATTATCCTTGTCTGTAAACACAATCTGGGAATCGTCAATCTGGACTTCTCCAATATTCTTGTCCTCAATCATGCTCATAAACGTACCATAATCAACTTCCTTGATCTGTCCTTTCATCAGCAATGGTGAAACTATCATATTAAAAAGGAAAATGACAAGAATTGCGACTCCATAGTAATAAATCAATGGTTTCTTAGGTGATTTGACCTCTTTCATAACGTGCTCCCTTCTTCCTTCCTTTATTTGGGTTTGTTATATTCTGATTATACACCTAAATTCCTGTCATTTTCCCTCGATTGGAAAATATTATAAAGTTTTAATGGTCGTGTTATCTTTTCTTTATTTCTGTTGAAAAGATGTCGGAGTCAGAATCCTCTCAGTTATCACCATCCTCATGCATACCGATTTTGTAGACTTTCTTATCTTCTGCATCCAGCTTCGGTGTGGAACGCTCTTTCAAGGTCTGATAAGGCTTCAATGTCACGATGCTCTTGTATGCAGGTCTGATAATCTTATCCACATTAATCAGCTCTTCCATTCTATGTGCGCTCCAGCCTACGATTCTGGCGATTGCAAAGATAGGTGTATACAATTCAAGCGGAATACCCAGCAGACTGTATACAAAGCCGCTGTAAAAGTCAACGTTTGCACTAACGCCCTTATAGATTCTGCACTTCTCAGCAATTACTTCCGGTGCCAGACGTTCAATCATGGAATACAGTTCAAAGTCTTTATGATGCTTCTTCTCATCAGCCAGCTTCTCTACAAAGCTCTTGAATACTTTGGCTCTTGGGTCTGAAATAGAATATACTGCATGCCCCATACCATAGATCAATCCGCTTTTATCAAAAGCTTCCTTATTCAGCAGACGGTACAGATATGCACGTACTGCATCTTCATCTGTGGTGTCCTCCACATTTCTGCGCAAGTCTTCCATCATCTGTACTACCTTGATATTAGCGCCACCGTGTTTTGGTCCTTTCAGGGAAGACAATGCAGCTGCAATAACAGAATAAGTATCAGAGCCTGAACTTGTAACAACTCTGGTCGTAAAAGTAGAGTTATTACCGCCGCCATGTTCCATATGTAATACAAGTGCTGCATCCAGTACCTTCGCCTCTGTCGGCGTATAGGATTTATCCGGTCTTAACATTCTGAGCAAGTTCTCTGCTGTGGAAAGTGTCGGGTCTGGTCTGTGAATATATAAGCTGTCATCACACTCATAATGGTTATAAGCATGATAGCCGTATACAGATAACATGGGAAATACACTGATAAGCATCAGGCTCTGTCTCAGTACATTGTCTAATGACAGATCGGATACATTATCATCATAAGATGCAAGAGTCAGCACACTCTTGGTCAAAGAATTCATAATATCGTGGCTGGGTGCCTTCATGATAACATCTCTTACGAAGTTCGTAGGTAATGTCATGCTGTAGGCAAGTGTCTTCTTAAAATCCATCAACTGATCAGCTGTCGGCAGATCACCAAAGAGCAAAAGATATGCACATTCATCAAAGCCAAATCTGCCATCTGCCTGAAAGCCTCTTACAAGGTCAAAGATATTATAGCCTCTGTAATATAACTCACCATCACAGGGAACGCTCTTACCATCTATCTCTTCTGACGATTTGATCATGGAAATATTAGTCAATCCGGACAATACGCCCTTACCATTCTTATCACGCAATCCTCTCTTTACACCATATTCGCTGAACAGCTCCGGATTAATTGCATTATTATCTACACAGATCTGTGAATATTTATGCGTAAAGTTTCTGATAGCTTCTTCACTCTTTCTTCCCAATCTATATCATCCTTTCTTTGTAAAAACATGTGATTATACCGTACAGAACGTACAGCAGCTGCGATAGCGCACAATGTGCACCAATAGATTATATCTATTATACAGTAACTAAAGTTACATAACAAGATTATAAATATGAAAAAATCGTTAACATTTTTATAGATTCAAAATTCACGTTACAAATTTTTTCAAAAAAAATAAAAAAGTGCTTGCATTTTCGTTTGACCTGTAGTAATATAAACAAGTCGGCACGATACGGACGACAAAAACAACAAATGGCTTGTTGGTCAAGCGGTTAAGACGCCGCCCTCTCACGGCGGAATCAGGGGTTCGATTCCCCTACAAGCTGTTGACTATTTGAATTGAATAGCCCAACCCCATGAAATTCCTTGAAGCTGATTCGGTTTCAAGGTTTTTTAGATTTCCACCCTAAAACAAATCTCCTGACTCTCTTCTCCATCGGTCAATTCTACTGTAATCTCTCCGCCAAACTGCTGTGCAATCATATTTGCCTGATACAGTCCAAGCCCTCTACATTCTCTGCTATCCTTGGTCGTATACCCTTTCTGAAAGAATCTTGAGATATCCCCCATCGTCAATCCCTGCACCTGATTACGAATCATGAAGATCAGCTTATCTTCCCTGGAATCCAGCACCATCTCCACCAAAGGAAGCTGTGGTGTTGCCGCTTCAAAGGCATTGTCCACCAGTGTTCCCAGTATTTCCACCAGGTTGTGTTCCGATACAGATGTAATAATCTGTTGGCTGAGTACCTGTATCTCCACTTTTGCATACGTTGGCGCACCAAGTATCTTACTATACAGGAAACCGGCAAGAATCTTATCAGAGATACGAAGAAGCGCCGGTGTACTGACACCTTTTGCCTCATATATTTCTTTACAATATGCAGACTGCGCCGCTACCAGTTCATCATAATTATCTATTGTCACATGCATATTAAGGACAGCATTCATATGATTATCAAATTCATGCTGTCTGGCTCTGATATCCTTAGTCAGCTCTTCCAATGGATGAATATAGAGTTTGTATATTTTCAGTTCTTCTTCCTGCCTCTTTAATATGGAATAATTAGCCAGCCAGTCCCACCAGCCAAAGAATATAACAGCAAGCAGAATCCCAAAAAGTATAATCACCTTAATATCCAGCGTATGACTCAGATACAGGTCTACAATCAGGTAAACTGCTATGATCAGTGCCATAACGCAAAAGACCCTATAGAATAATTTCCTGCCAAGTTCAGCAAATTCAGACATGAAGCAGCCCCCTTATCTCTGTTTTATATGTCACGCCTATTTCCACTTCCTGCAAATTCTTCATACGGATGATACGGTTCACAATATCGACATAATCAATAAAGCTCCGGTTCACTACATACATACGGTGGCACTGCACGAACTGCCCCTCCGGCAGCTTCTCCATAATCTGCTTAATAGACAGATATGGCACTTTCATTGTCTCTTTCTTCAATACCAGGCAGACCCCTCTTGGGATCGCATACAGATACATAATATCTTTGCAGTAAATTTTGTAATTGATACCATCTTTTTTCACCAGAACGAAAGGTTCTTTGCTCTCTCCCGTCTGGAAAAGCACCTTCCGTATCAGCTTCTCAATCTCTTCTCTCTGATATGGCTTCAGAATATACTGATAACAATGCAGCTCCCTGTAAGCAGCCAGTTCCAGACTGGCAAGGGAAGTTATCATAATAACCGGCGTGAAGACATATCTGCTGTCATTTCTCACTTCTCTGGCAAACTCTATCCCGGATGCATCCTGTGGCCTTTGTTCATCCAGATTAATATCCAAAAGAAAAGCCTGGAAAAGATTGGCTTCATCCTGTAATGCCGCCCTTGCCTCTTCCAGACTCTTTACAGGGATTACAGCAATGTCTTTTGATACTGATTCCACTATGGCTTTCAAAGCCTTAAGACTGTCTATACTGTCTTCCAATATCATTATTTTCGTCATTGCTGTCATCCCCCCCTGTATTCAATTATTGTAACTATCCGGAATAGTTTCTACTTTAACACCTCTCCAAGAGATTTGGCAAGTCCTGCTACGCCCTGGATCTCAGATGGAATGATAATCTTGGTTGCCTGGCCGTTAGCCGCCTTTTCAAATGCTTCCAGACTCTTGATTGTAAGAACAGCCTGGTCTGCACCGGCTTCTTTTAGGTATCTGATACCTTCTGCATTTGCCTGCTGAACGATACGTACTGCTTCTGCCTGACCTTCTGCTTCCTTGATACGCTTCTCCTTCTCAGCTTCTGCACGAAGGATAGCTGCCTGCTTCTCAGCCTCAGCTTCCAGAATTGCAGATTCTTTCTTACCTTCTGCAACCAGAATACTGGACTTCTTCTCGCCTTCTGCGATTGTAACAGCTTCACGTCTCTCACGTTCTGCCTTCATCTGCTTCTCCATTGCGTTTCTGATTGCTTCAGGAGGAATGATATTCTTTAACTCAACACGATTAACCTTGATACCCCATGGGTCAGTAGCTACATCCAATGCGGAACGCATGCTTGTATTAATGACCTCTCTGGATGTCAGAGTCTGGTCAAGTTCCATATCACCGATAATGTTACGAAGTGTAGTAGCTGTCAGCTTCTCGATTGCTACAATAGGATTATCTACGCCGTATGCATACATCTTGGGATCTGTAATCTGGAAAAAGACAACAGTATCAATCTGCATGGTAACGTTATCCTTTGTGATAACTGGCTGTGGTGGGAAGTCAACTACCTGTTCCTTTAAGTTCACTCTCTTGGCTACTCTGTCAAGAAAAGGTATCTTGAAATGAAGACCTACACCCCAGGTTGTGGAATATCCGCCCAATCTTTCAATAACATATGCACTCGCCTGTGGCACAATACGTACATTGCTTGCTAAAATAATAATAACTACAAATAATAAAATCAAGAAAATCATTGTACTTTCTCCTCCTCATATTTTTCTACAATTAATTTTACTCCCGATATACTGACGACCTTAGCCAGACTTCCTGCCGGAATCAGAATATCGTCCTGTGTGGATCTGACTGTCCATTCCTGACCATTTACCACAGCAGCCCCTGTTGCACTGATGTTGTCAACGTCCTGGGTAATGCGGACAATCTTACCGATGATTCCTTCATAGTTTGTTTTGAAATGCGTTGTATTTATGTACTTCATTGCAAAAGGTCTTGTAAATATCAGCATTCCCAGCGAAACTACGAGGAATACCGCCACCTGAAGGATAAATCCACCACCAAGTACCGCTACCAGTATCGCCACCAGTGCCCCTATGGCAAACCATATGGTTGTCAGTCCTACAGTCACAATCTCTATCCCAATCAGGACAATCATGATTGCAAGCCACAGCATCGTATAATCCGTCATTGTGCTCCCTCCTTTCTTGTGTTGGCTATATCTTAACGCACTTTAGGGTTTACTACAACGGATTTTGCGTGAATGCAGTGATTTTTGTCATGAACTGAATCCATATTGATCATTTTATCTTTTTATTCCCCTGTGTTATATACAGAATCAGCTTATGCATCTTGGAATCCATATTGTCAATGACCGTTGCATTCTTCTCTTCTGCATCTGCTGTCTGATTTGCGTGGGCAGATACTTCCTCAGAAATTGCAGAAATAGTCTGTATGGAATCCACAATCTGATCATTTGCATTCTTCAATTCCTTAATGCCCTGTACCAGACTATCCACATTTGTCTGGATAATGTGCGTATTATCTTCAATACTTCCAAAGCTTGCCGATGCGTTGGATGCAGACGCCTTTTCCTGATTGATTCCATTAAGCATCTGGTGGATTACATCTACTACGCTCTGGATTGATGCTGACACATTGCTGATCAGTTCCGTAATGCTTACTGTTGCATTCTTGGTCTGTCCTGCCATAGCAGTTACCTGAGACGCCACTACTGCGAAGCCCCTTCCTGCTTCGCCGGCTCTTGCAGCTTCTATACTCGCATTCAGCGCCAGCATACTTGTCTGGTTGGCAATACTGCTGATCATATCAACAATTTCATGCATCTTCTCCACATAACCACTTAATTCTTTCAATTTGTCAGCTACATCTGCACCATTTGTAACAGACTGTTCAACCTGTGAAACTAGTATCTCTATGTCTTCTCTTCCCTGACCAAGCACTTCTACCGTATGCTTCATACTGTCAGCAATGCTTCCTGTCGCCTGGGTAACAACAGCCACTTTGTTCTGGATTTCTTCTGTCTGCTGTGTCTGTTTCTGTACGGCATCCGCAGTCTCTGTCGCACCTGCCGAAAGCTGTGCCATGGAATCCTTCGTGGATTTGGTCGCTTCATTGAGATGCTCCAGATCACCATAAATGTCTTTGATTCCATCATGCATAGCAGCAGAGAGAGTCTCTACCTTCTTTAGAAGTTCCTCTGCATCATTTTTTGCCTTGACCGCATCATCAATGACCTGTTTACTGTTCGCATGTGATATTTTTGCTGAATATATGGAAAAGGCAGCAACAAGGATCATGATGATCACCTGCAGAATAGCATCATCTGCACCCTCATATCCGAACAAGCCGTTCCTGCTTCCTGCAACGGCAGTAATAATACTCAGAATTACTGTTCCGGTATTGATCTCGATACTGTACTTACTGTCATTAAATATAGTTACCATAACAATCATCGGAATGACAAAGGCAAACACCAGATTATTGCTGCATGTAAACAGTGTATAAGAATAATACAGTGCAAAGCCAACCGCTACCAGATGCTTGATCATTGCAGTCTCATGGTTTCTTTTCCAGAATATAAATTCCGCAATAACCGGTCCTGCCCCCAATAATATATCAAATATAAATAATACAATATTCCTTTGCTTTGACATTACCTGCAAGAGACAAAATATCAACATTACAGCAACTTCTATGACATGCGCCGTCATAGCTGCCTTATTATTTCTTTCCAATTCTGAGATTCTCACTTGTTTATCCTTCCTTTCTTTTTAATATACTCTCGGAATCTTCTTAAAACGAAGCATTCCGGCTACATTTAGAAGACTTGGAGAGTACATTTAATGGTGCCTGCCTGGTTTCATACGAATAACCGTATTGTGGAATATACTGTAAATCAAATCATGTTTGCAATGTATTCTTTTATATTATCATATAATTTATGATTTTTTAATATATTTTCAGATATTTATTAAAAACACCCAAATCATTTTTTTGAATGATCAGAGTGTTTTGATTACATTCTATTCTTATATTTTAACGCATACCATGCAATTCCTGCTGCATCCGCAAGAAACCAGCCAATTGGAACTGCCCACCAGATACCAGTGACCCCAATGGCAGGGATTGCAGATAACAGATACGCCAATACAACCCGCGTTCCCAAAGAAATAATAGTAAGCACCAGCGAAACAGCCGGTCTGTTAATCGCCCGATACAATCCATACAGTAAAAACAGTATCCCTATTCCACAGTAAAAGGCTCCAACCACGCGCAGATAAGACATACCTACTTCCAATATCTGTGTTTCCTGTGCATGGACAAAAATCAGAAGAAGTGGTTTTGCACATATGACAACAATTGCCGATACAGCCAGGGCAAACAGGACAGAAGTCAGGGCTGCACTGCGAATTCCTTTTCTGATACGGTCTTTCCTGCCTGCTCCGTAATTCTGTGCAATAAATGTGGAAAAGGCATTGCCAAAATCCTGTAATGGCATATAGGCAAAGGCATCAATCTTAACTGCTGCCGCAAAAGCCGCCATCACCACAGTGCCAAAGCTGTTTACCAGTCCCTGCACCATCAAAATTCCAAGATTCATAACAGACTGTTGCAGGCAGGTTAGCACAGATGCCTGTGTAATTTCACTGATATTCTCTCTGCACATATGCATATGTCTACGTTCCAGATTCAACCATGGGCATCGTACTTTGGTATAAATCAAAATTCCAACTCCCGATATCCACTGTGCAATTACAGTAGCCCATGCAGCCCCCGCTACGCCCATATGACATATGAGTATAAAGACAAGGTCCAATATGATATTCGTGACAGCCCCTACACCCAGGAACAATAATGGTGCCGTAGAATTTCCTACTGCCCGAAGCACAGCAGCATAATAATTATACAGAAAAGTTGCCACGATTCCCCAGAACACTGCCCACAGATAGGTACGCATCAGAGGATAGACATCCTGCGGCACTGACAGAAAATGCAGAATCATATCAAGCTTCCAGAAAATAAACAGATTAATGAGCAAGGTCAATCCTGCTGTTAATATAAAGGCTACATACATATCCTCTTTTAACTTATCCATATTTTTCTCACCATAGCGGATTGCAAAAACAGCTCCGCTTCCCATACAAAGGCCAAGGAAAATAGAGGTGAGGAATGTCATCAGTGTATACGCAGAGCCTACTGCCGCCAATGCATTGGCTCCCAGATATTGTCCGACAATCAGTGTATCCACAACATTGTATAACTGTTGCAGAAGATTTCCACAGATCATAGGTACCGCAAACCGCAACATCGTCCTGGTAATTGGACCTTGGGTTAAATCAATTTGCATGATATTTCTCCTTAGGTAAAAGTAACTATTCAGACCACATTCACAAAATCGCATCTTCGATGCTTTACTTTTGCCCATTGTGGTTACTTTGCCATATAAATAGAGCCAAATATGTTTGCAAGCAATCATATTCGTCTCTATTTGCATGGCTCTGAATAGTTACAAAAATCCCCCCAATGTATGATATTTATACATTGAGGGGTGTAATGCCTCCTATGCAGTCGCTTGTTTTGCTACTGCATTCCTTACATCATGCCGCCCATTCCTGCGCCGCCGGCTGGCATAGCAGGGGTATCTTCCTTAATAGAAGCTACAACAGACTCTGTTGTTAATAATGTGCTTGCAACGGAGCATGCATTCTGTAATGCACTTCTTGTAACCTTGGCAGGATCAAGGATTCCGGCTTCTACCATATCAACATATTCTTCTTTGTATGCATCGAAACCGAAGCCTACCTTGGACTCCTTTACCTTATTAATAATAACGCTGCCTTCCAGACCTGCGTTTGTAGCAATCTTGTTCAGAGGAGCTTCCAGAGCCTTTAATACAATCTTAGCACCTGTCTTCTCGTCACCTTCCAGTGTATCAACAAGCTTAGCAACTTCCTTAGATGCATGGATGTATGCTGATCCACCACCGGAGATAATACCTTCTTCTACAGCTGCTCTTGTAGCATTAAGAGCATCTTCCATACGAAGCTTAGCTTCCTTCATTTCTGTTTCTGTAGCAGCACCTACACGGATAACTGCAACACCGCCTGCCAGTTTAGCAAGTCTTTCCTGAAGCTTCTCTCTGTCGAAATCAGATGTTGTTTCTTCAACCTGCTTCTTGATCTGAGCGATTCTAGCCTGGATCTTATCCTTATCACCTTCACCATCAACGATGATTGTGTTCTCTTTCTGTACCTTAACAGATTTAGCACGACCACACTGCTCCAGTGTTGTCTCTTTCAGGTCAAGACCTAACTCATCACTGATCACCTGACCACCTGTAAGAATTGCGATATCTTCCAGCATAGCCTTTCTTCTGTCGCCATATCCAGGAGCCTTAACAGCTACAACATTAAATGTACCACGTAACTTGTTGACGATCAATGTTGTAAGAGCTTCACCCTCGATATCCTCAGCAATGATAAGTAACTTGGCACCGGACTGTACAACCTGCTCTAAGAGAGGAAGAATATCCTGAATGTTGGAGATCTTCTTATCTGTAATCAGGATGTAAGGCTCATCAAGAGATGCTTCCATCTTATCCATATCTGTTGCCATGTAAGCTGAGATATATCCTCTGTCGAACTGCATACCTTCTACCAGGTCAAGTTCTGTCTGCATTGTCTTGGATTCTTCGATTGTGATAACACCATCTCCAGATACCTTCTCCATAGCATCTGCTACCATGTTACCTACTGTATCATCACCAGCAGAGATAGATGCTACTCTTGCGATATGCTGCTTGCCATTTACCTTGGAGCTCATAGCCTTGATTGCATCTACTGCTGTATCTGTAGCTTTCTTCATGCCCTTTCTTAAAATGATTGGGTTAGCGCCTGCTGCCAGGTTCTTCATACCTTCGTTGATCATTGCCTGTGCAAGTACAGTAGCTGTTGTTGTACCATCACCTGCTACATCATTTGTCTTGGTAGCTACTTCCTTAACAAGCTGGGCACCCATGTTCTCAAAAGGATCTTCCAGTTCGATTTCCTTTGCAATTGTTACACCATCATTTGTAATAAGAGGTGCACCATAGGACTTATCAAGAACTACGTTTCTTCCTTTTGGTCCAAGTGTTACGCTTACTGTATCTGCTAATTTATTTACGCCTGTTTCCAAAGCCTTACGAGCTTCTGCGCCATACTTAATTTCCTTTGCCATGACTTTATATCCTCCAGATTTTATTATTTATTATTTGGGTAACTATTCAGAATGATTACTGAATGATTGCAAGAATATCGCTCTGTTTTACAATGATATACTCTGTATCTTCAATCTTAACTTCTGTTCCTGAATATTTGGAGAAGATAACCTGATCTCCTACCTTAACTTCCATCTTAACTTCCTTGCCGTCTACAACTCCGCCAGGACCAACTGCAAGTACTTCTGCCTGCTGTGGCTTTTCCTTATTCTGACCAGGTAAAACAATACCGGATTTGGTTGTTTCCTCTGCAACTAACTGCTTCAATACGACTCTGTCACCTAATGGAACTAATTTCATGATAATTGCCTCCTTAAATTTATAATAAATTCTTCTGTCTGCTTTTTCAGTTAGCACTCTTTACTATTGAGTGCTAACAAAGCATATAATAGTGAGTTCTTGGAAGTTGTGCAAACAGATTGACATCATGTTTTCTTTTGTTTTCTCGTATTTTCTTTTGTTTTCTCGCGTTTTCTCTTCTTTTTTGTATTTATAGCACTTAATAATTATTTTAGATTTGAGCCTTTTTCCAGTCTTTCACGGTATCCGGGCGCATTCTTGATCTGTAGTTTATGCTCGAACATAACATATTCTGCATCTGAGAATAACTGATCAAAATCTTCCTCTACATTTGTCTTGATCACATACCCTGTAGCCACGCTCGGAGCCAGCTTATCATCCTGGAACTGCAGGCAGTCTTCTTCTATTTTTCTACAGTACTCCTGTACTTCCTCTTCTTCACTCAAAGGCATCAGCACATGGAAAATATCACCCTCAACTCTTCCTATAATTGTCTGTGCATCTGCATTCCTCTTTAAAATGTCAGCCACTATGGTAATCAGTCTGTCGCTCTCTTCTTCTCCATAATGTACATGAGCGTACATCCAGTCATTGATGTTCACACAGATGACACCTGTTGGTACTACTTCTCTGCTTGCCAGCTCTTTCATACGTCTGATGAAATAGGTCTTATTGAGTACTCCTGTCAGAGGATCTGTCTGCTCGTCATACTTTGCACGATATGCTTCCTTTTCCAGCTCCTGCTCCAGTTCATCAATATACACTGCCTGTTCACTGGACAGATAGGATTTGGAGGCATAGCCCTCCAATGTCTTAATATATGCATTCAGAAGCTTTTCTACCACATTTTTCTGCTCTGTGGCTACTGCATCATATCTGGCGTAAATATGACATACAGTACGTCCTTTTACACGTATCTTGTTACCGGGCTTATTTACAACATCCGGTACAAAGCCTTCAAAATCACCATAGCTCATCAGGATATCCCCATGTCTGTCTGTCATTAATGTATGTAACCCAAATACTTCATACAGACCAGACAACATCTCTCCTGCTGCTTTCATGTCAAACAGTACTCTTGGAGAATAATTCCTGCTGTTTATTTCCAGTCTCTGTGCAAATGCTTCCTTTTTCTGATTCATAAGTACCCCAACCTTTCTTGCGTAAATTTTCTGCTTATTAATAGTATGTAACTATTCAACCCCATGCGCAAAAACGCATCTTCGATGCTTTACTTTTGCTTATGTGGTTACTTCGCCATATAAATTGAGTCAAATATGCTTGTAAACAAGCATATTCTGCCTCAATCTGCATGGCTCTGAATCAATGTCATTTAGTTAGTGTTATGTATCTAAAATGGTTAGATTTCTAATTAGGGG
>OATT01000063.1_pt1 | contig 115861 bp, 124 predicted proteins | sample 1476071 | NCBI WGS metagenome assembly OATT01 (sample SAMEA2579989, study PRJEB22360) | human gut metagenome | biome: human gut; feature: human-associated habitat; material: faeces | place: Denmark | collected 2008/2010 | reverse complement strand
GAAAAGATAAGGAAAAAGACATATATAATTTATATATAAATATTTAATATTTGTGCTGTATTTTCAGATGGACCATCATCAAATGTCAAATAAACAACTTTATTTCCACTTTGACCATGATTACTTACTGATTTCTGAGAAACAGTTACTTTTTTTGTATAAGAATGACTATTTCCTGCACGATCAGTAACTGTATACACAACATTATATACACCTACCTGATTGGTATCAACCTGAGATGAATTCACATCAATTCGTGGTTGAGGATCACGATTATCTTTTGCTGTAACGCCTGCTAAATAGTTTATCTTTCCATTTTTAGTCACATTTATATCATGGAGTCCACTTAATGTTGGTTTTTCTTCATCTTTTACAATCTTTACATTTGCTGATTTTTCTGTCTTGTTACCTCCAGCATCTTCAACAACAACAATGACTTCTTGTTCCCCTTCTTTACTAAAGTTATAAGTTTCTTTAAAATATGATTTTGTTTCAGTTTCATCATTGATATTTTTAACAATATCTTCTACTGATACATTCATACCTAGGTCTATATCCAATGAATTGACTTCAAACGTTGGAGCAACAGTATCTACAACTTCAACCTTCAAAATATATTCTTTATCATTTAATTTATAAATCAATTCATATGTACCTATCTTTTCTATATTGACTTGCGATTCATCAATTTCTATATCATTAATATCATGACCTCTCACCCGAGAAATAAAACTTTTAGGATCATATTCTCCTTTGATCTCAATCTTTCCAATATCTTCCTTAAATTGAACAACAGGCTTATTCATAAATACAAAAAAGATAACCACTCCTATAATTGCAATAGCAATTCCAATGATGACATAAACTCTCTTCCTTATTTTCATAATACCCCAACTTTCTTAATCTTTATTATACATAATTCGACAGTTAAAGTACACTTATACACCCTTAATAAATTCCTATATCAACAATATTTTTTCAAAAAAATTGATGCTTGTAAATGAAAAGAAGAAGTGCTAATTTGAACTCCTTCTTTTCATATAATGATTTTCAATCTCAAAACATCTTATAAACTGAATAATGACTAAATCTTATTTTCTTATGCCATTTTAAATACATATTTAAAAATTAACTTTTTATCATAAGCATATCTACTTTTTATGAACTTGATCTACTATTCCTTTTGCAATAGCCTCACCAATCTGTTGTAATTTTTGATTATCACTCAAATAATTATAATCTTTTCCTTTAATATAACCCAACTCTACTAATATCGATGGAACAGTATTGGCCTTTAGAACAACCAAACTCTTTCCATCTTGAATACCTCTATTTTTAGAATAATTTAATTTTTCTATATATGTACCAACAGAAGTTGCTAAAGCTGTACTTTCATCATTTTTAGTATATACTTCAAACCCTGAAACATCAGTTGTTTTATCAAAATCGTTTACATGTATAGATACAAAATACCTGGCTTGATTTGTTTTGCTCATTGCTGCTCGCATTTCCAAGTCTGTTTTTTTATCATCATGTAATGCAATATCTTCCGTTCTTGTATAAATAACTTTAATATTTTGATTATCTAAATATTTACCAACAGCTTTAGCAGTTGTAAGCGTAATATCTTTTTCAAATAGATTTTTTGTATTCGCACCAGCATCATATCCTCCATGTCCTGGATCAATAACAACTGTTGCAATATACTCTTTGTCTTTTTGTTCAGTCTGTACTGGCTTTTCTTTAGCAAAAAATCCAGAAACCTGATCTACTGCAAAGCTAATTCCTTTATAAAGTCCAAAGAGAATTATTATTGCAATTACAGCAACAAAAATAACTCTATCTATTCTTAATTTTAATTTCTTCTTTTTTGCCATTGTCTCACATCCTCGCAACTTTTATTCTAACATGTTTCGACACAATAACAAATCTTTTTTATATTTTGTTTAACAGATCATTGATTACTTTATGACTCTTTTCACACTGATATTGAATTTTTTCTTGTTTTTTTTCTAAATCATTTAACAGTTGATTCACTTGTTGATAAGAGTCTTCTATATTTTTAACACTCTTATTTATTTTGGATTGAACTATCCAATCTGTAAAAATATTATCAAATATATAATCAAAAACCAATAAACCACCATTAATTGAAACAATATCAAAATGTAAATCTTGTAAATCTTTTAATTCCTTCTGAAATTTTTGAAGTTTATATTTTGCTTCTTGTAAAAGTTCTTGAGCTTGATCAATTCGATTATGTTTCATAATACCTGCGAAAAAATCTCCACCCATCATATCAAAAATACCCCAATCCTGTGCTTTTTTTAGATATTTTATCGCTTCTTCAAGATGACTTTTAAGTTGATATCCTGCCTGTAAAGCTTCATCTATTTCTTTTAAATAATTTTTATAAATCTCATACTCCTGGATGTGTTTCTCTAAATATTCTCTGTGTTCAAAATTCTCATGTTTCATAACTTCTAATTGCAGCATTCTTAACTTTTCTCTTAAGCTTTCTTCTTGAGAAAATCTTGCTTCCAATCTTTCTATATCCTTCTTTTTCATTTGATACTCATTTAAAACCTTATGATATTGAATGGATGCTTCTGCTGCTTCCAGCTTCTCTTTTTCTAATTTACTCTACTTTTGCCCAATAATTGTATGAAACAAAGAACTTATAGATGTATTTTCTAACCTTTCTACATCCTTATTTTCCTTAGATAACTGCTCTTCTTTTAGTTTTTTTATAATTTCTAATTCAGTTAATATTTTCTTATCATTTCTTAATATATCTCTATGTTTATCTAAGTAATTTAATTCTGCCTTAATATTCGCAATATGTTCATGTATTTCCATATTATTCACCTCATTTTCATTATACAGTAAAGAAAAAAAGATTTGAATCAAATCAAATCTTAATTTCCATTTTTAACACTTATTCTTGTTATTGCTTTTCTAAGAGCCATTTCAGCTCTTAAAATATCGCCATCTTTATCTTGCAAACGTTTTTCTGCTCTACGTTTTGCTTCCTCGGCACGACGTAAATCAATTTCTTCTGGTGATTCTATTGCATTGGCAATAATTGTGGTTTCATCTTCATTAACATAAACAAAACCACCAGATAATGCAAATCTATTTCTTTGCCCATTCGCATCTTTATAATCCATTTCTGCAATTTCAAGTCCACTTGCAAGAGGTAAATGATTTGCCAGAATACCAATTTGACCTGCTGTTGTTCTTAAGTTGAGTAACTCTACTTCAGTTTCTTTGTAGATTCCTCTTGGCGTCACTATTTTCAGCTTAAACGTTTTCATCAGTTAAAGTCTTTGCTTTCTCAATAGCTTCTTCAATAGAACCTACATTATGAAATGCCTGTTCAGGTAAATGATCACATTTTCCTTCTAAGATTTCTTTAAATCCTCTAATAGTATCCTCAACACGAACATATTTTCCTTCCATTCCTGTAAACTGAGAAGCTACAGTAAATGGTTGTGATAAGTAATTACGGATACGTCTCGCACGAGCAACAGTTATCTTATCTTCTTCACTTAATTCATCCATACCTAAAATAGCAATAATATCTTGTAACTCCTGGAATTTTTGCAGTATCTGTTGCACTCCATGTGCTACTTCATAATGTTCCTGACCAACCACTAAAGGATCAAGAGCTCGTGATGATGAGTTTAATGGGTCAACAGCTGGATATATTCCTAATGCTGCAATAGAACGGTCCAATACAACTTTTGCATCTAAATGAGCAAATGTTGTTGCTGGAGCTGGGTCAGTCAAGTCATCAGCAGGGACATATACTGCCTGCACTGATGTAATTGAACCTTTTTTCGTTGATGTAATACGTTCTTGTAATTGTCCCATTTCTGTAGCCAGTGTTGGCTGATATCCAGCCTGCGAAGGAACACGTCCCAGTAAAGCTGATACTTCTGAACCAGCTTGTGTAAATCTAAAGATATTATCAATAAATAATAAGACATCCTGATTTTGTTCATCTCTAAAATACTCAGCCATTGTCAGTCCTGTTAATGCAACTCTTAAACGAGATCCTGGTGGTTCATTCATTTGTCCGAAGACAAGTGTTGTTTTATTTAAAACACCACTCTCTTTCATCTCATAATAAAGATCATTACCTTCTCTTGAACGTTCACCAACTCCTGCAAAGACAGATAATCCACCATGCTGAGTTGCAATATTATTAATCAATTCTTGGATTAATACTGTTTTCCCTACTCCAGCACCACCAAACAGCCCAATCTTACCACCCTTAATATAAGGACAAATTAAATCAATAACCTTGATTCCTGTTTCCAAGATTTCTGTTTCAGTTCTTTGTTGTGCATAAGTAGGTGCACTTCTATGTATTGGCATAGCCGTCACATGAGAATCCAATGGTTCTTTACCATCAATTGGATGACCTAAAACATTAAACATTCTTCCTAATGTTTCATTTCCTACAGGTACACTAATAGGTGCTCCTGTATCGATTGCATCAAGTCCTCTGATTAATCCATCAGTAGGCCCCATTGCAATACAACGTACGATATCGTCACCAATATGTTGTGCAACTTCCACTGTTAACGATTCACCCTGATTATCAATTTGAATCGCAGTATTTAAAGCTGGTAAAAAATCAGCATTAAATGCAATATCAACAACTGGTCCAACGGCACGTACGATTTTACCTATATTAGACATAAGGCACCTCCTTTTCTATTGAGCATTCGCTCCTGCAACGATTTCTGATATCTCATTTGTAATCGCTGTTTGTCTTGCCTGATTATATTTTAACAATAAGTCTTCAATTAATTCTTGAGCATTGTCAGTAGCATTTTCCATAGACACACGTCTTGATGCATTTTCACTTGTGACTGACTCTACTAAATAACCATATATTACTGACTGTAAATACATAGGTATCAAATGATTGAGTACATCACTTGGACTTGGTTCAAAGATAGTAAATTTCTTTGTGACCTCAATATCTGTAAAATCAGCAGTATCAACAGGCAATAGTGTGATAACTCTTGGTGTGAATGTAAGATTATTTACAAATTGAGTATAGATAATCTTAATTTTAGAAATCTCCTGATCTCTATACATTTGTGTTAATTCACCCACAAGTCTTACAATTTCTCTAAAATCCATAGTTGAATTTAAATGTAAATATTCATGATTAAATTCAATCTGTCTATGTGTTAAATATGCTGCTCCCTTAGAACCAATCATATAAACAAGATCATTATCATGAATCTCATTTGCAATCGTTTTTAAAACATTAGCATTATATCCACCACATAGCCCCAAACTTGATGTCATTGCAATATAAACAGTCTTTCCTTGAGGATTCTCTTTTAAATAAGGATTATCAATTAAATTCTTATTACTGGCAAGAATCTCAGCAACTGTTTCTTGAACCATACTATAGTAAGGCTTGAGTTCTTCTAATTGTTTTCTAGTCTTTTGAAGTTTAGAAGTGGCAACAAGTTGCATTGCTTTAGTGATTTTTTTTGTAGATTCAACGGACTTTATACGTCTTTTAATAGACTGCATATTACTAGCCATTGTTCTATCCTTCCTTATTCACTTTTAGAAATTTTTCTACAAACTCACTCATGACTTCTTTTAATTGTTTTGTAAGTTCTTCACTAATTGCTTTTTCAATACGAATATCTTCAATCATATCTGCATGATTTAACTTCATTTCTTCATATAATTCACTAACAAACTGTGATACTTTTGTCACTGGGATTGTTTTTGTAAATCCATATTTTAAAGCAAACAATGAAATCACCTGTTCTTCTACAGAACGAGGGGAATATTGAGCTTGTTTCAAAACTTCACGAACTTTTTCACCATGATCTAATGTTGCCTTTGTTGCTGCATCTAAATCACTACCAAATTGAGCAAATGCCTGCATTTCAGCAAATTGTGCCAACTCAAGCTTTAATGATCCTGAAACTTGCTTCATTGCCTTAATTTGAGCAGAAGAACCTACACGACTAACTGATAATCCAGTATCAATTGCTGGTCTAAATCCAGCATTAAATAAATCCTGCTGTAAGAAAATTTGACCATCTGTAATCGAAATAACATTCGTTGGAATATATGCTGAGATATCTCCTGCTTGTGTTTCAATGATTGGTAGTGCTGTAATTGAGCCACCACCATTTTCTTCATTTAAACGACATGCTCTTTCAAGTAATCTAGAATGTAAATAGAAAACATCTCCTGGATAAGCTTCACGTCCTGGTGGTCTCTTCAATAAGAGAGAGACAGTACGATAAGCAACGGCATGTTTAGATAAATCATCATAAACAATTAATACATCTTTTCCTTGTGCTAACCACTCTTCTGCCATTGCACTCCCTGCATATGGCGCAATATATTGAACTGGAGCAAGTTCACTTGCACCTGCTGAAACAATCGTTGTATATTCCATTGCTCCACCCTTACGTAATTTCTCTACGATTTGAGCAACAGTAGAATTCTTCTGTCCAATTGCAACATACACACAATAAATATTTTGACCTTTTTGATTTAAAATTGTATCAATAGCAATAGCAGTTTTTCCTGTTTGTCTATCACCTATGATTAACTCACGTTGCCCTCTACCAATTGGAATAATAGCATCAATAGATGTAATTCCAGTTTGTAAAGGCTGATCTACAGACTTTCTTGTCATAACTCCACTCGCAACTCTTTCAATTGGTCTTGTTTTAGAAGAAACGATTTCTCCTTGACCATCTATTGGTTGCCCTAATGGATTCACGACACGTCCTAATAAACCATCACCAACAGGAACTTCAATAATCTTTCCTGTTCGTTTCACTTCATCGCCTTCCTTAATAGTTCCTTCACTACCAAGTAATACAGCACCAACACTATCCTCTTCAAGATTCATAACCATTCCATAAACATCATTAGGGAACAATAACAATTCTCCAAGCATAGCATTATCTAAGCCATGAACAAGTGAAACACCATCACCAATTGTCATAACTGTTCCAATATCTTTAGATTCAATCTGATCATTAAAATGTTTAATCTGTTCTTTAATTAATGCACTAATTTCATCTGGTCTTAGATCCACTACCTTCACCTACCTTCTTAATAACTCTTGTTTCAGTGATTCTAATTTATAAGAAAGTGAATCATCATAAACATGATTATCAATTTCCACTTTAATTCCACCAATTAATCGTTCATCAATAACCACACGTAACTTAACTTTCTTTCCTTCTTTTATACCAATAGCGTGTTCAATCTTTTGAAGTTGCTTATCATCTAAAGGATAAGCACTGACTACCTTACCCACTTTAATACCAAAGTAATCATTACATAAAGATTGGAACTGCTGACAAATCTCTCTTATATATTTGATTCTTCTTTTCTTAATAAGTAACAATAAGAAATTATAGACATATAAAGATACTTGTCCTTCAAAACTCTTTTTCAAGACATCAACTTTGATTTCATCTTGTAATGCAACATGGCTAAAGAACTTCACAATTTCTTCACTATCAAAAACTTCTTGAATTTTTGTAATATCTTTTTGATAAGTTTCAATGGTCTTTTCATCTTTTGCTAAATCAAATAATGATTCAGCATATCTCATTGCAATGATGTCCATTAATTGACAACCTTTTCAACAAAGTCTTCAACCATTTGTTGATTTTCTTTGCTATTCATTTCTTTACTTAGGACTTTTGCAGCAACTTCTATTGCAATACCAACCATTTCTTCTTTCATTTCTTCTTTAGCTTGTTGTTTTTCTGCTTCAATTTCTCTTTCAGCTTGTTTTAATTTATTAGCAGCTTCTTTTTTCGCATCTGCCACAATGTCATCACGTACTTTTAAAGCATCGGCTTTTGCTCTTTCAACAATTCCACGATATTCTTTAGCAGATTCACGTGCCTGTTCTTCGCTTTCTACCATAAATGTCTTTGCTTTTTCATTCATTTCCTTTGCTTCATTGATTGTTGATTCAATGAAATTAGCTCTTTTTTCAAAATAAGCCTGCATAGGAGTCCAAAGAAATTTCTTGAAAAAGAATAGCATTATTCCTGTTGAACACAATTGAATAATAACTGTTGTTATATTGGGAAATAACTTTCCAGCAATATCAATATTCATTTCTTGTTCCTCCTTCTTTATCTACTCATTCTCCAACTTTTATCCAATAAAGCTTGGGAAAACGAACATTAATAAGAAAGAAATTAATAAACCATAAATAGCAACTGTTTCAGATAAAGCAATACCTAAAATCATCATTGTACGAATTTTTCCTTCAGCTTCTGGATTTCTACCTACAGCCTCAACTGCTTTACTCGCTGCAATCCCTTCACCAATTCCTGTTCCTAAACCTGCACATACAGCGATACCTGCTGCAATTGCAATTAAACCATAATCTGTCATTTTTTATTCCTCCAAATAATTTTTTGTTTTTTTATTCTTCACCAGTTATTCTGCTTCTATTGATATCAGAATACTAGATAAAGTCACAAATACTAATGTTTGAATACATCCTGCAAAAACATCAAAATAAGCATGTAATACAGGTGCTAAAATAGGACCCAAAATATTGACTGGTAAGATAAAACTTGATAACCAGCCAGTAAATTGATAAACCAGTCCCATTAAAATTGTTCCACTCAATATATTACCAAACAAACGCATTGATAACGATATTAGTGGTGATACTGCTCCAAGTATATTGGTAGGTGGCCATATTAATTCTTTAACATATGTTAATCCACCTTTTTTCTTTAACGCATTATACTGAATTAATGTAAATGTAATTAATGTCATTGCCAAAGTAATCGAAAAATTTGATGTTGGTGCATCAAAACCAATCAAACCACTTAAATTAGCGACAATTAAATAAACAAACAACATCGCAAAATAAGGATAATACCGTTTCTCAAATCGTGATGGCATGATTGATTTCATATAGTTATAAACCATCTCTATACCTGTTTCACATACTAACACAATACCTTTTGGCTTCTCTAACGGATCAGCTGCCATAACCTTTTTCCCAGCAAATACAAAGAATAGAATTAACGCAACCATTATAATTAAAGAGAATACCAGTTCAACCTGTAGTTGAATATGTACTGTAGAAAGTATTGTCGCACTAAGCATCAACTTCACCTCCTTTATGAATAAATCCTTCTACATATATTGTTACCTTGGTAACCATATATCCTAAAAATACACCGAGTAAATGAAACCATGGTGATTTTACAGATATATAAAACCCTAATGCATATAAAGCTAACTTTGCTAGAAACATAACTGCAATAATAGCAGTAGACATCGAAAACTTTAATATTCCTTCAGACATTTTCATAATCATTAAAAAGACAATGATATTTATAATATACCCCAAAATAAACCCTAATATATAAGATATATCCCAAATATATAAACTCAGTAATCCGAGTCCTAAACATCCAACAAGAAAGACATAAATAGAACTTTTTAATACAGTTTTCTCATTCATGTTTACCCACTCCTAACAATAATCTTATAACATAGACAAAAGCCAATAATAGACATATTAATAATATAATTGGCTGACTATGAAAATACTGATCAAGTTTAACACCTACGAATGAACATATAATGAACGTTCCTATAACTCTTAAACCTAATTCTAATGCATAGACTAAGTCTTTTAACATCATTTTTTTATTCATCTGTTCCAAAAAGACGATCACCAGCATCCCCTAAACCTGGAACAATATAACCCTTTTCATTTAATTTTTCATCTAAAGCCGCAACAACTAAATCAACATCAGGATGATCGCGTTCGATAACTGCAATACCTTCTGGTGCAGCAACCAGACATGCCAGTTTAATATACTTTGCCCCACGTTTTTTAATATTGACAATAGCAGCAGATGCACTTCCACCAGTTGCTAACATGGGATCAACGACAATAACATCAGCAGCATCTAAGCATGATGGAAATTTAGCATAATATTCTTCTGGTTCTAAAGTTGCTTCATTTCTAGCCATTCCAATATGGCCTACTTTTGCAGTCGGTATAATTGTTTTGAAACCATCAACTAAGCCAAGACCAGCTCTTAAAATAGGAACAAGAATAATTGGTCTTACGAGTTCTTTTCCTGTCATTTGGCATATTGGTGTGACAACTTCGATATTTTTTGTTGGTAATCCTTTTGTCACCTCATAAGCCATCAACATGGCTATTTCATCTAAATTTTGTCTAAATTCTTTTGTTCCTGTATCTTTATTTCTCATAATTGTTAATTTATGATCAATTAATGGATGATTTAATATTGTTGTTGCCATAATTTGTCCTTCTTTCTATTTGATATAAGTGAAATCATGATACATAGTCACTTTATCAGTTAATGCTTTCACTCTTTTTATACACTCTTCTTTAATTTCGTCAGTTTCTTCATTCTTTAAACGATAAGCTATAATTTTTCCAACTTCTTTGAAATCTTCTTCATTAAAACCTTTTGTTGTCATAGCTGGTGTTCCAACACGAATACCACTTGCCTTAAATGGTTTTTCGCTGTCAAAAGGTATAGCATTCTTATTTGCTGTAATATGAATTTCATCAAGTAATCTTTCAGCTTTTTTACCACTTATTCCACAACTTGCTTTCACATCAATTAATAACAAATGATTATCAGTTCCACCTGCAACCAATCTAAATCCTTCTTCTTTTAACGCTTCTTCAAAAGCCTTAGCATTTTTAATAACTTGAGTTGCATAGTCTTTAAATTCAGGTTGTAAAGCTTCATAGAAACATGCAGCTTTAGCAGCAATAATATGCATTAATGGGCCCCCTTGCATACCAGGAAAAACAGCACGATCTATATCAGCAGCTAATTCCTCTTTACACATAATAACACCACCACGAGGTCCTCTTAATGTTTTATGAGTGGTTGTTGTGACAATATCAGCATGTGGGAATGGTGATGGATGTAATCCAGCAGCAACCAAACCAGCAATATGTGCCATATCAACCATAAACAACGCTCCATTATCGTGAGCTACACGAGCCATAAATTCAAAATCAATTGTTCTTGAATAAGCACTCGCCCCAGCAACAACTAACTTTGGCTTGATGTCTTCAACTTTTCTCTTGAAATCATCATAATCAATTGTTTCAGTTTCTTTTGTGACTCCATAACTATGAAATTCATAATTAATTCCTGAATAATTTAATGGATGTCCATGAGTTAAATGGCCTCCATCAGCAAGTGACATTCCTAGAACTTTATCACCATGTTTTAAAACAGCTAAATAAACTGCTGTATTGGCTTGTGCTCCTGAATGAGGCTGCACATTTGCATGCTCACATCCAAATAATTCTTTTAAACGATTTCTTGCTAAATCTTCTACTTCATCTACAAATTGACAACCACCATAATATCTCTTTCCAGGATATCCTTCAGCATATTTATTTGTTAAAACAGTTCCAGCTAATTCTAAAATTTGTTCAGAAACAAAGTTTTCAGAAGCAATTAATTCAATATTATTTCTTTGTCTATTTAATTCTCTTTCAACACTTTCAAAGACTTCAGTATCTCTCATTGTTTTATTCCTCCTCTAAAGCCATAACTTTTTGAATTCTTGCATCATGTCTACCACCTTCATAATCAGTACTTAACCATGCATTTAAAATTTCCAAAGCTAATCCTTCACCAATAACTCTTTGCCCCATTGCAATCATGTTAGAATCATTATGAGCTCTTGTCGCTTTAGCACTAAATACATCATGTACCAATGCACAACGAATTCCATTGACCTTATTGCATGTAATAGAAACACCAATTCCTGTTCCACATACAACAACACCCTTTTCACATTCCCCCAATGCTACTGCTTTTGCTGCTTTTGAAGCATAATCAGGATAATCACAACTCTCCTCATTATAAGTTCCAAAATCAACAACTTCGTATCCTTGTTTCTTCATCTCTTCAATAAGAACATTTTTTAATCGTAATCCTCCATGATCACATGCAACTGCTATTTTCATTTCAATACCTCCTGTATATCCTCTTTTGTTATTTTACCCTCACGTAATATTTTCATTTCATTTCTACTTACATCTACAACAGTACTTGCAACATTATCACTTGTTTGTCCATCTACTACCAGATCAATCCGACCATCCAATTGATTCAAAACTTCCTTTGTTGATGTAGTATTGGGGTGATTTGATAAGTTTGCACTCGTGACTAGCATAGGTCCAGCTTTTTTCAGCAAAGTTAATACATATTGATCATCTGGTATACGAATTCCAATTGTTTCTTTTCCATTCGTCATAATTGAATCAACAGTGTCTTTTTTCTTAAAAACAAGTGTAATCATCCCAGGCATAAAGGCCTGAACAATTTTTTTTGCATCATCACTCACAAAAGCATATTTTTCAATATCTTTTTCATTTGCTACCATTAATGTAATAGCTTTAGAATAATCTCTATTCTTAGCCTCCATTAACTTATCTAAGGCTATTTTTGAGCCAAACTTCACACCAACTCCATAGACTGTTTCTGTTGGAAATGCAACCACACCATTACGTTCAATAATATTACAAACTTCTTCAATTTCATCAACTGATACAACCTTTGTCATCACACATCACCCTCTGTGAAATATTCTACCATAAAACGGTTAAAAATTATAGAAATATAGGTAGAAAACAAGAAAATTCAAAATATAAAAAGAAAGACACAAAATTTTGTGTCTCTCCTCTAAATTCGTATTCTACAATCATAACTCCACATTGTACCACTTGTCATTTCTCTAACATTAAATGAGACCTTTACACTGTCTCCAGTTATTTTTTTACCAACCGCAGGGTCAGATTTGACTCCACCAATTGTTAAAAAAGGATACGCTATTGAAAAATGTGGTTCACATGTTGCTGATATGACAGTGTAACTTGGACCTAATGAACTATATTCAACAACAACTTTACAAGTCACATATCCCATATTAATGCCATTCTTATTTAAACCAACATCTTCTTTAACTGTATATCTTTCTATATTGGCATATGGAGTTGCTTGATTGTCTAAAGCCCTCACTTGAGTTGTTGTAACTAGAGATATTATACAAATAAACATACAAACTAAACAAAGCAATATTTTTTTAAAAGTCATTGTTCTTATATTTTCCTTCTTTCTTTATTTTAATAAAAACTCTGGTGTATACCTCTTAAGAAATAAAATATAAATAATGAGATTAATAATTAATAGGATAGCTGCATTTATCAAAATAACCAAAATAAATATTGGTAACATCTCTAATAATTGGGATGCAAACAAAAGTGTCAGAACTGTAGATAAACTAAAGGCAATCAAACTCATAGTTAATAATGAGATGCTTTCTTCAAATATTTTCATATTTACTAATTGAGAATGATTAACACCTAAGGTTTGAAGTAATGCAATATTGCGCTTATCTCCAATGACTCTGTATATTTTATATATACTCAAAATAATAATCATAAATATCCATATAAAAACAAGATAAATTGAACCGAATACTTGAATAAATTGTGATTGACTAGATATATCTAAAGAAGTTGTAAAAATATAATAATCAGATAGGTTCTTTGAAATATCATGATAATCATCCAAAGAATTTAACTCTACTATCATTTTTATAACAGGTACATTTCCTAATTCAACACTCTTGTTTGCTAATTTGTCCTTTAACATATTATAAGGAACATATATAGATTTCTCTTGATCATAATTGGGTTTCAGTACACCTTTTACCTCAACTTTTTCAAAATCTTCAATATTGAATGTTTTAAATATTCTTTCTTTATAATAATGATAGATTTCATAACTAACATATATAGAATTATTGATCATATGATTGTTTTTGACAAGAATATCACTCTCTTGAATAGATTGTGGATAATATGCTTTAATTTCGACATTATTTAAGTCTATATTATCAATCAACATATGACATTGGATTGTTGTATAAGGATATATTTGATAAGAGTTGAATTGTTGTTTTATTCTTGTCTGTTCTGTTACGTTTATATATTGATTATCTTTTCTAAGTATTTGACCTTGATAATGTATATTTGATAAGAGTGCTAATTCATCCTCTTTTTGATAAAAGTGACCATAAATGAGTGATATTGTAAATCCTGCTAATAAAACTCCCATGAAAAAGCCCATAATTAATGATGATATTTTATTTTTTTTATAGACATATTTCCTCAATACTTTCTTATCTAATGCCTTTCTTTTAAATTCCAGATTTGTCATTTGATACTGAGTTTCTTTTAGAGGAATGACTTTTAAATCAATAATCTTATAAACTTGATCAGCTATATTTAAAAAGTCATCATCATGAGATGCAACTAAAACCATTTTACCAAAGTTATATGCTAATTGTTGTATTATTGATAATATAATTTTTTTGTTATCTTCATCTAAATAAGCTGTTGGCTCATCAAAAATAAACAACTTGGCATTTTTTACAATGCCACAAACAACAGCCAACCTTTGCTTCTCTCCACCAGACATAGATTTAATATTTGTATGAAAATCCAAATCAAGTCTTACAAAGTCTAAATATTTTCTGATCTCAGCTTCACTAATTTTGTTACCAGCCAAATCTGCATGAAATTGAATATTTTCAATAAGTGTTAAATGTTCAAAAAGGTAGTTTTCTTGAAATATAATTGATATATCATTTTGACGTATTAAACACTGTTCTTTTTTATCAGTTTTTAAAACATTTAATTCATCAAAATTGTAGTTCATCGACATTTGACTATGAAGTAGAGCAATACCCATTAATAATGTTGTTTTCCCACATCCACTTTCTCCCTGTAATAGTGTTACTTGAGAATAGGGTATATTTAATTTACCAGTTTCAATAAGTCTATGCTCACCAAAGGATAAGTTGATATCAGTTAAACTTATCATAGCGTATCATTCCTCGTATTATTCTACTTATTGCATAATAAGCTGTTAGTGCAAAACTCACTATTAAGATAACTGTAGTTCCGCTCCATATTAAAGATAATGTCATAAAATCCAATAATCCTTTTGTAACATAATGATATATACACATAACTATAATAGATAATAAAACCCACATAATGCTTAAGTTCCAATAATCTCTCATATAATACCTTCTTAATTCCAAATTAAGACCTTCTCTTCTGAGTATTAACATTTCTGATTTTCTTAGATATAGAAGATAATAAGATAATAAAATAGTTATCAAAAATAAAATTATACAAATAAAAATCATGATATATTGTGTTGAATCACTTGTTTCAATCATCACATTTGCATTAAAATTCTGATAATTAACTCTATATAATTCGTTCAAACTTTCTATTTCCATTTTGACCGTATCCTTTTTGTCTTCATCACATAAAACAAGATATGTCATAGGATGATTGTATATATGCTTTGTATGAATATCAGCATGTTCTTGAAGTAATTTTTTCACATCTTCAATAGGCATATATATTCTGACAAAATTAGCAGCATCAATGCTTTTATTAGAATCACCATAAACTGAGTTTGGTAAAACACCATTAATCTTTAATGTAATAGGAGTTTCTTCACTCTTATAATCGATTTTTCTGATTTCTTCTTCCATCCCTGTTGCACTACTTTTTGTTTCAAAATAATGAACAGGTAGATAAAAATGAAATGTAATACTTTCTCCGCCTTGAATATTCCCACCTAAAAAATCAGCAAAGCCATCATCAATATATATTCCTTCTATCTCCTTTCCATTGATTTGAATATGTTGCAGTGGATCATAAGAGAAAATAGCAATTTTAAGATACCAATCAATACCATAGACTTTGCTCATTTTCTCCCAATAATAAGATATTTTTTGACTTTGACCATTAGATTTCATTAAATTTAATGAACGATTTTCTCCATTTCCATAATCTCCTAATGCATAATAAGGAGTAACAGATTGAACTCCATTAATCTTTTGAATTGCAGCAACATCTTCTGGTTCAATATAATCATACTCTTCAAAATCCAACCACCTTGCATCAGGAAGTTTATAATAAATTAAACCATTAGACTGTAATGAAGCTTTTTGATTATTTATTTTTGCTTTTAAAGCTATATTTGAACTTAATGACACAGAAATCAAATTAATACAAATAACACCTACTAAAAATAGAACAATAAACAAAAATCTTATTTTTAAATTCTTATATTTATAGTATTTTATATAAGATGGTTTATCTTTACAGACATGAAAATTGTTTTCTTGAGATTTACCCCTCTTTTCTTCTATGAACTGTAAATTTGCAATTTCATAAACTGAATCTGCTTTTTGAATAAGTTGATTATCATGAGATGTACAAATAATAAGCATCGTTTTTGATAATTCTTTAAGAACATCTAAAAGTAATTCTTTATTTTTTGTATCAAGAGATGCAGTTGGTTCATCTAACAACATAATACTTTTATTCATCATAAGAGCTAATGAGATAAGAAATCTTTTTCTTTGACCCGTAGAAAGATAAGATGGATATTTCTTCAAATCAATATTTTCTAAATTAACTTTCTGGAGATACTCATTCATAATATTTGTTGAAATAGCTATATTGTGTAAATTTGCATAGAATTCGAAATGATCAAATATTGTCATATTATGTAAAAACAGACCTTCTTGATCAATATAGCTCACATTTTGAAATAAAAAATTATTTAAATTATCCTTATTTATATCATTACCCATATAACTTATAGAACCACTTTGAAGTGGTAATTCAAAAGATAATAATTTTAATAATGTTGTTTTTCCACATCCACTTTTTCCATGAATACAAACAAGAGATGAATCATTAAGTCTTAAATTTGCATCTTTGAAAATCTCTTTTTTATATTGAAAACATATATCTTTTAAAACTAACATGAAATCATCCCTTTCATAAACTCATTTAAACACTATTAGATATAAATAGTATTATTTATATTTGAAAATTGAAAGTCATATACTTTACTAAAGTGCCAACTGTTTTCATTTGATATGTGATTTTTACGTAATCTCCTGTAACCTGTCTATGACGTTCTGGAGTTGTAACTACATGAATAACTCTCCATGTTGGTGTTGTTGTAAAGTGTGTTTCATACGTCATATTGTTAAGAGTAAATACATGTGTCAATGGATAATATTTCATTGAAGCTGTCCAATTTATCTAGGGTTAGATTTAATTATTGGAAAGTATTCCATAGAATATAATATCTAAATATATCTACTTTTTTAATTTCATCTCTTTATAATATCAGATAATTCATTAAACCTAAAAATAAGTACAATTCTTATTTTAGTACTTTATAGTGTACTTATTACATCAACTTCTTTATCTTAGTTGTTTATTCAAATAAGCTTAAAAACATCCTTTGATATATGTTCCTCTAAGCATTATATATTATTAATTGTTCATTATACATTTTATAAGTATGTCATGAAAACAAACAAATTACAAAAAACAACTGACTTATTTCTCACAATACTCTAGTAATTTTCATAAACATCATAGCTCCTAATAAGAATATTGGTTTTTCTTTTTATAAACTTCTTGCTACCTGTTCTTAAAATAATAAACAACTGCAAAACCACTTATGACTAAAATACCTAGTATAAAAGCATTCTTAATTAAGGCTGCTAATATATCCATATTGTTTCCTCCTTCTCTATTAAAGATAACTCATCTTATTCTCTTATAACTTTTATTTGATAAAGAAGAATTTATTTCTTTCTACTTATATTATAACAAATATATTATTTAAAGTTATGAAAATTTACACTTTTAATTATTTTATGATATGATAGGTACATACAGGAAAGGAATGTGATTGAAATGAAAAAGAAAACTCTTGCAACTGCAGCATTATTATCAGGAATTGCTGTTGGTTTTACAAGTATTATGGCAATTGATATTGCATGTAAGAAAAGACCCAAAGATGCTAAGAAACCAATTGATGAAAAAGACTCTCAATGGTTAAATCAACAAAATTTTGAAGATTTACAAATAACATCTCATGATGGGTTGAAATTACGTGCTAAACTATTGAAGGCTGAAACAGAAACTGATAAAGTTCTTATTGCAGTACATGGTTATCGTAATTATAATTTAAGGGAATTTGCTTATTATGTGAAGTTCTATCATGAATTAGGCTTCCATGTTTTATTGCCAAATAATAGAGCACATGGTGATAGTGAGGGAACATATATTGGTTTTGGTTGGTTAGATAGATTAGATTGCATTCAATGGATCAAAGAAATAAAAGAATATTTTCATAAAAATTTGCAAATTGTTTTACATGGTATTTCTATGGGAAGTGCGACTGTTTTAATGGCAAGTGGAGAAAAATTACCTGATGATGTCAAATGTATTATTTCTGATTGTGGTTTTACAAGTGTTCTTGACGAATTGGCACATAACCTCAAACAATCTCATATCCCACCTGCAATTATTTTACCTACTGCAACTTTATTAAGTAAAAAACGCATAGGATATAGTTTTAAAGAAGCATCTACGATTGAACAAGTTAAGAAATCTAAGACACCAACTTTATTCATTCATGGTGATCAAGACGATTTTGTTCCAACCTATATGGTATATGATTTGTACAATGCTTGTGCTGCTGACAAAGATCTATTAATCGTTGAAGGCGCAAAACATGCACAAAGTTATCTTGTTAATCAAGAACTATGTGAAAAAACAATTATTGAATTTATGAGTCAATATGTTCATCTTTAATTGTTGTCTCAAATATGCAAAAAAGAGTTTAGAACAAAAAACCTAAACTCTTTTTATATTTACATATCTCATTATTAAATATTAAATAAACTTCCATCATTGACTAATTGTTTAAGAATAGCTGTGATTTTTTTATCATATTGTTCAGGCAGATTTTCTAATTCATTAACTGCCTCTAAGTATGTCATATCTTTGTGATAATTTCGATGACTTGTCATGGCATCAAAAGCATCTGCAACTGCTATAATTCTTACATCTAATGAAATTTCTTCTCCCTTTAGCCCATATGGATACCCACTTCCGTCTAATCGTTCATGATGTAATGAAGCCATTTTTGCAATATCTTCTTCAAAATATTCTTTTAATAATTCATATGTATCTATGGGATGTTTTTTAATAATCTGATATTCTTCTTGGGTTAATTTCCCTGGTTTTTGTAAGATTTCTTTGGGAACTTTAATTTTTCCAACATCATGAAGTCCTGCGGCTGTTGCTAGAGGAATAATATCATAAGCTGGATCTAATGCTAAGGCAATAGCACTTGAGTATTTATGTACTCTATGACTATGTCCGATTGTATAAATATCTTTTTGCTCAATTTCATTAATGATTTTTCGAAATACATTGGCAGCATCAATATGCTGTACTTTTTCTGTGTTTGTAAAAACGAGTAATTGAGATACTTCATTTGCTACTAACATATATGTATGCTGAATATTATCAAAAACGACACTAGTCTGTGATAAGACTTTAACCTTTCCATGAGGTGTAGTGATAGATACACTTCCTGAAATGACATAGAGAATCATGATAATATCTTCTTTCTCAGCAGTAAAACCCATCATCCTTTCTGGATTTATTTCATAATAAGCAAATTGCAAGGAATCATTGCTGTACAATTCCTTAACATTTGAATTTGTGTTATCAAAAGAAGGATTGGGTATAACTTGAAATTCAGACATATGCATAACCTCCAGCATTTAATATTAAAAACATTTTATCATATAATTGATAAAGTTGTACAGATAACCTTATATCAATTTAAAATGAGTCAAATTCTTAGATACAAAAATTATTAAGAGTTAAACATATTCACAACAGTTCTTATCATTGCACCTGTTGCAGCAGTTCCGTTGTTATCAGCTGTCCCTGCAATATCTAAATGTATCCATTCAGTACCCTCTTCGATAAATGCTTCTAAGAAATTTGCAGCCACACTTGCTCCAGCTCCAGGTTTCCCAACAGAATTCTTAAAGTCAGCACTTGCTGATTTTAATTTTGCAAAATATTCAGGATCAATTGGTAAACGCCAAGCCTTTTCATCACTTTCTTTTGCAATCTTTTCAAACATTTTATAGTAATCTTCACTATTAGAAAAAACGCCTGTATAAATATTTCCTAAAGCACTAACACAAGCACCTGTAAGTGTCGCTAAATCAATAAGATGAGTTGCTCCTAGTTGTTGAGCATAAGTGATTGCATCGCATAAAATCAAGCGACCTTCAGCATCTGTACTGACAATTTCAACTGTTTGACCTGAAAGAGTCGTAATGACATCCTGAGGTTTATATGCCTTATCACTGACTAAATTTTCAGTCGTTGGAATAATACCATAAACATTCGCTTTGGCTTTTGTTGCTCCAAGAATTCTCATGATTCCCAAAACATCAGCACCACCACACATATCATATTTCATTCCATAACTGTTTCCTTTAAGATTATAGCCACCTGAATCAAAAGTAAGTCCCTTTCCAATAACTGCTGAATAAGGTGTATTAGCATTTGTATATTTTAAACAAATCATATAAGCTGGAATATGACTACCTAAATTGACTGATAAAATCCCTCCTGCTTTCATTTCTTTTAACATTTTCTTATCCAAAATAGTACATTCCATACCATATTGTTGTGCAACTTTTTTAGCTTCTTCTACTAAATGTTCAGGTGTCATTAAATTTGATGGTGTATCAGCTAATTCTCTCGCATAATTAATTCCTTCACCATAAGCAATTGCTTTTTCAATATGACTTGAAACATCAATATCTTGTGCCATAATATCAACTTGTACAATATCTTTAATATCATGTCCTATTTTATGTTCTTGATATTGGGCAATAATATGACTTTCAACAAATAATTCTGTTATTTTTTCTATTGATATATTGTTTGTAACTGCCTTTTTAGCAATAAATACTGACTCTTTTGTTATTCCTTGAGAAACATGCCCAAAAGCTTTTCTCAATTTTGTTGTTGTTATATCTTGAGAAGATCCTAAACCAATAAATGTTATGGTTTCAAAAGGAAGTTTTCCTAATGTATGTATCTGTGTTATTTTATTAAACTCCTTATCAATACTATTGTTTAAATCATATTCTAGAGTTTCTATCAATCCTTCACAGATATTCTGGTCTTTATAAATTGGATAAATGATATCCTTTTGACATTCTTTAATATTTTTATATTCTGATTGTTTCATAAATAATCCTCCTATATGCTATATATCGTAACACTTTTTAATAAGAAAGAAAAGAAAGAGGCTTTCCTCTTTCTAAATAACTTTATCTATCCTTTTTTTGATTTGAAAAGTGATCCAACCAGATGTTAGAACATAAACTATACTTCCAATACCAATAATTCCACCTAATAAATATCCAATTATAAAATAAACAGAATCAAAGATAAAATGAATTTTGATATAGCTTAAGTGAGTTTTTTCTACTATACCATAGATAAAAGCATCTGCTGTTGCCATGCCTGAAGATAATTTTTGCATGAATGCAAATCCAAAACAAAAACACAATTCAGCTAATAAAACACCTAAACATCTGACAAACAAAGATTGTTTGGTTAATTCTAAGGGAGTTATAAATAAACTTGCAAACATAATCAATATACCAATTGTCACTGTATGGATAATTGTACATATTCCTATATTATGTTTATTCATAGAGTAGGCTGAAATAAACATTATAATGACTAGCATTTGATCAATTAATGAAATTGACAACCCTGTTGTTTTATTCATTCCATCTAAAAAGACTGTAATACTATCCGCACCTAACTGACAATCTGTATAGAGACAAATTCCTATAGCTACACAAAAAGTTGCACCTAGACATAACAGTATTTCTTGATGAAGTCTCATATCATTTTATTATAGTTCTTCACCATTACTAGCAATAACTTTTTGATACCAATAATAGCTATCTTTCAATGATCTTTTACCTGTTCCTTTTAATTCATTATCTAAATCAACATAGATAAAACCATAACGTTTTTCCATTTCTGATGATGAACAGCTGACAAGATCAATAGGTCCCCAAGGATAATACCCTATAACATTGACACCATCATGAATAGCTTCTTTAATTTGCATAATATGTTCTTTGATATAATTGATTCGATAATCATCATGCACTGTTCCATCTTCATTCATTTTTTCATAAAATCCCATACCATTTTCAGATATAATAATAGGAAGATGATAACGATCATAATATTGATTTAAAGCAATTCTTAATCCTAATGGATCCATTCCCCAACCCCAATCATTAGTGACTTTAATATGGCTATTGTGGAATCTACCTTGACTCTGACTATTAATATTTGAAGTGTAATAATATGAAAAACTAACATAATCAACTGTATTCTTTAAATCCTCTTTGTCTTGCTCTGTAATTTCAATGTTGAGATCATTATCTTCATAGAAACGATACATATAGTAAGGAATTTCTCCACGAACTGCCAAGTCAGTGACATAATACTCTTGTTGACTATATTGTAAAGCAGCTAAATTATCTTCTGAACTTCCTGTTTCTGGATAGGGAATTCCATAACTTGCCATAACCCCTAATTGGAAATTTGGATTAATCTCTTTACCAATTTTAACTGCTCTTGCACAGGCAACCAGCTCATTATGCAATCCCTGATATTTAGCTTCCATTAAATTGTCTACACGGTCACTAGGAATTCCTAAATGATTAAATGATTCTATATGAATGAGATTAATCTGATTGACTAAAATCCAATATTTCACTTTATCTTTATAACGTTTAAATAAAACTTCACAATATTTTGTAAACATATCCATTGTTTTGCGATTATACCAGCCATTATATTGAATGGCTATATTGAGTGGCATCTCATAATGAGAGATTGTCATTAAAGGTTCTATACCATATTTTAAGAGTTCATCAATAAGGTTATCATAGAATTTCAAACCTTCTTCATTAGGTTCAGATTCATCACCATTAGGAAAGATTCTTGCCCAGTTAAATGATGTTCTAAAAGATTTAATATTTAATCCTGCTAATAATTGAATATCTTCTTTGTAGTGATGATAAAAGTCAATGCTATAACGTTTTGGAAAATTTCCATTTTCTTTATTTAATAATTGATTAACTTCCTCAAGAGACATTTCTTTATTCTCTCTTTTTTCTGGAGGCAGGTCTCCTTTAAACTCATTAATATCTGCAATACATAAACCTTTACCACCAACATCAAAAGCTCCTTCTATTTGGTTTGCAGCGACTGCTCCTCCCCATAAAAAATCCTTTGGAAATTTATGCTGACACTTTTTCATTTTCTAATCTCCCTTCTTCCTGTAAACTTTTCTTCTCATAGATTTTAAAGAATGGATAATAAATTGCAAAATAAACTAAGAAATTGACAACTACTAACGCAACTCCTGTCCATGAATTTGTGCACAAGAATCCTGCTAAGAAAGATGGGAAATTCCATGCTGCTGCAAGAGGATTACCCATACCTGCAACAATCCCTGTTGTAAAAGCAAAATATGTGATAAAAACATTAACTAATGGTCCTAACAGTAAAGGAATAAAGAATGTTGGATTTAAGATAAATGGAACACCAAATAAGATCGGTTCATTAATATTAAATAGACTTGGTGCTATACTTAATCGACCTAAACTTTTGATAGATTGACTCTTAGAAAAACACATCATAAGACATAAGGCAAGTGTTCCTCCACCTCCGCCAATCCAAAGAAATGTAAAGATAAAGGGTTCGACACCCACGTGAGGAATAGGAGTTCCTGCAACAAATGCATCCATATTAGCAACTGCATTGATTGTCCAAATTGGTAAAACAATAGCTTTTAATACTCCTGGATGAATACCACCAAACCACATGAGGGCAGTTAAAACAACATAAATAATTGGTAATAACAATGAGTCTGCTGATGCACTCAACAAAGGTGTTAATGCAGATGCAATGACTGTGTTAATATCAAATCCTAATAAATGAACAACAATTGTGACAACACTCACAGAAATAGTAATTGGAATTAATGCATCAAAACTACTACCAATATTTTGAGGAATTGAATCTGGCATTTTAATTCTTAAATTATGTTTATCACAAAAACGCATAACTTCTACAGCAAATACTGAAGTGATAATAGCACTAAACATTCCCTCGCCACCTAAATATGCTTTATTAATATAAGATCCATCTTCAATAGAAGTCACTCCTATTGTTGTTAAAAAGCATAACGTTGCAGCAATTCCTCCAATTAATGGAGAGATATGATATGTTTTTGCTAATTGATAACCAATACTAAAACTCACATAAATGGATAATAAGCCTATTGTAAGTGTAAATGGGATCATTAAAGCATTTGTAAGTGCTGGATTGTTTGCCATAAAATCAACATAAGCCTGGGGAAATGGAAAAGTTGCAATTAATAAGAAAATAGCACCAATAATTGTTAATGGAATTGTTGCAACTAAGCCATCTCGAATAGCGGAAAGATGTCTTTGATTAGAAACTTTACTCATTATTGGTACAAGTTTTGCATCTAACATTGCAGATAATTTATTCATTGTATTCGTCCTCTCTCTTTTGATATTTGTATAATCATGATTACCACTATCATTATAGCATGTCCCTTGTTATACCTATTTTCCAGTTTTGGAAAATGAATATTATGAAATAAAATAGTGAGAAATATGTTATAATTTGTAGAGATTAAAAAAAGGAGGATAAAACAATGCTAAAAAAGGATTTTAAAAAGAGCGGATTACAAGTTATATTATCTGAATATCTCTTTAATATAAAAAAGTTTGATACGAATTTTATTATTGCCAAAGTAATGTTAGATCGTTTATCTGAATTCCCTGATATATCCATTGAAAAGATTGCCTATTTAGCAAATACAACTCCTGCTACAGTCACAAAGTTCTGTAAGAAGTTAGGATATGACGGTTTTCTCGGTATTAAACAAGAAAATTACATTAACTTTTATGGTATTACACAAGAATTTATTAATGAGATCAATGATCCTATTGATCTTTATAATGCATACACAAATCAAATGAAGAATATCTATGACGACCTTTACCCACTTTATAATCACGAACAGATTTCAAGGATTGCCTGGCAATTATCATATTGTAAAAGAATTACTGTCTTAACAGGGCATCATGGTTTTACTGCAACTAATTTATTTAGTGAGATGTTGCGTTCATTTAATATCCTTTGTTATGAAATTGATCGTCATTCAGATATCTCAATAATTGAAAACACACTAGAACAATCTGATATGATTTTTATTATTAGTCTTTCTGGTAAATGGATGAAAAAAGAATTGATGGAAATTAATGAAAAAGTTTTTGAAAGAAATCAAAATAAAATTGTTGCTTTATCATATGATTCTTCTTTAGGTTTATCAAATTTAATAGATTTTTCTTTTATACCTGATTTTTTCGATTCTACATTTATATCAAATAACTCTATACAAGTTTTCTTTATCCTTTTGGTTTCTTATCTTGCTGTAGAAATGAAAAAAAGAAATAATTTATAATATCAAAAAAAGATTTTAAACAATTATATAACAGTTTAAAATCTTTTCTTTTACTTAAAAAATATTGGTTGTTTGAGATACATTTATACCTTCTTGGCTATCAAAAATAACTTGACCATCTTTAATTGTTTTTAAGACTTTAATATCCTTAATCTTCTTTTTATCAATTGTTAATGGATTTTCACTTAAAATAACCATATCAGCCTTTTTACCAATCTTTAAAGACCCTTTTTCATTTTCTTCAAAGTATTGATATGCTCCATGAATTGTTAATGCCTTAAGTGCTTCTAATGGTTCAATACATTCTTCTTTACCTAAAATATCACCACTTTGTGTTTCTCGATTGACTGCTATATGTAAACTTTCAATCATATTAGGTTGAATAACTGGAGCATCAGTATGCATTGTAAAGCAAAGATGATGTTCTAATGCAGACTGTAAAGGGCTAATAGACTGTGCTCTTTGTACACCCATATTTTCCTTATGTATATCACCAAAATAATAAACATGTGATAAAAAAAATGATGGAATCATATGAAGGTCTTTAGCTTGATTCATTTGTTCTGGTCTCATCATCTGAGCATGTATAATCACCGGTCTTATATCTTGTTGATGAACTCTTTGATACTGATCCATATAATGTTGAACAGCTTGATCACCATTACAATGTACAAGGACTTGCATATCTTCTTGAACTGCTTTGATAAGATTGTTCTTGAGTTGTTCATCTGTTAATGTTGGATATCCATATGTTCCATCTACATAAGGTGAAATTGTCCATGCTGTTTTATTTTGTGGTGATCCATCTAAAAACATCTTATATCCACCGATTTTAAAGTTATTCATATATTTTTTAATATGATTTTGAAAATCTTTCATAAAATCATGAGCATCAAAGCCAGGATAACCAACAACATCTATATAAAATATATGATCTTGAATAAGCATATGATATATATTCTTTAAAGCATCAACAATCATTCCATCTTGAGCAGTTGTTATCCCATAACTCGCATATGTCTGTTGTGCTTTAAGATAAGCTTTTTTTAATGATTCCAGTGAAGCCATTGGTGCTTTTTGAAGATAATAAGTGAAGGCTGTCTCTTCTAAAAAACCAGTATCAAAATCAATTTTTCCACCTTCTGGACTCTTCGTTTCCTTTTGTATATTTAATTTTTTAAGTGCATTGCTATTCATAACACCACAATGTCCTGTTTGATGTTGAATAATAATCGGAATATCTTGAGAAAAAGTATCTAATTCTTGTTTTGTAATATGTCTTTTTTCTTTTAATTTATGATGATCATAACCTTTACACATAATAAACTCATCATTTTTTATTTGATTTTCCTCTATATATTTATGAATAACTTTCTGAACATCTTGAATACTTTGACAATCATCAAGAGCTACCTGTAACAAAGAAGTTGCATAACCACTTATATGACTATGGCTATCTATAAAGGCTGGAATTAATGTATGACCTTCTAAATCCACAACCTTCATACCTTTTTCATAAAGTTCCTGATAATTTCCAATATTTATAATTTTTCCATTTTCCTCAACAAGAGCATTTCCACTATAATCCTCTAAAGATATAATGACTCCATTTGTATATATTGTTTTCATATTATTGCCTCCATACAATGATTATCTTCTTTATTTATGAATGCAATATTAAAACAACCAATCAAATAAAAAAGATTTTGTTTCAATATCCTTTGTAGATTCACAATAATTAACTTTCATTTCACCACTTAGAGATTTTCCTTTTCCTTTACCAAGAACAATTTTATAAACACCTTGTTTATATGTTGCCTGATAATCACTTTGATGATCTGCTAAAACCTGATCCTTATTATCAACACCCTTAACCCAAGTTTTAAAATCTTCTAAAAGTTTTCCTTTAACTTTATACATTTCTTTTATATCAGATTCCTGATTAGAATTAGCTATTATTTTATATTGTGGTTCTTGACTCTTAGCATGAACACTTACACCTAACATGAATCCTAAAACAATAAATATATATACTTTTTTCATTTCTGTCACCTCATAATTGAGTATGAACAGCTTTTTTTATTTTATACAAATATTGGAAACAAATTAATCAGTCATTTTTCTTAGTTACTCTTTCTATAATGACAAAAAGGACTATTGATAGTCCTCATTTACATCATAATATATTAAATCATCAAATGTTTGCCTTCTAATAACTCGTTTAGATTTTCCCTTATAAGTAAAGACAACTGCGGGTTTAGGCAATTGATTATAGTTTGAAGCCATTGAATAATGATATGCTCCAGTAGAAAATTGAGCAAAAATATCTCCTGGCTCTGGTTTTGCTATTTTCACTTCTTTGACAACAATATCTCCTGACTCACAAACTTTTCCAGATATTGTTGCTTTTAATGTTTTTGGCTCTTCTGCTTTATTAACTATGATTCCATCGTAATCAGCATCATATAAACAAGTCCTAATATTATCAGCCATTCCACCATCAATACTCACATATGTACGAACATCAGGAATTTCCTTCACTGTACCTATTGTATATAAAGTGATACCAGCATTTCCAACGACATATCGTCCTGGTTCAACCAATACCATTGGCATATCCCAACCACGTTTCTCGTATCCTTCTTGAATTGTTTTCATAATTTCAGTTGTAATGACTTCAAAATCAAGAGGTTCATCCTTTTTAGTATATGCAATACCATATCCACCACCAGCATTGATTTTTGTAACCATAACCCCTAATTTATCATAGATTTCATAAGCAAATCCAACAAATCTCTTCATTGCACTTACATATGCATACAAATCAAAAACTTGTGATCCTATATGACAATGTATTCCTTCAAACTGTATAGAATGAGAATTAATAATTTTTTGAATGGCATCTAAGTAGATGCCATGCCTTGCACTAAATCCAAACTTTGTATCCTTATGTCCCGTTTGAATAAAACCATGTCCACCTGCTTTAATCTCAGGAACAACTCTTACAGTAGCATAAATTGTTTTATTTAATTTGGTTGCAATTTCTTCTACCAAATCAATCTCATGAAAATTATCAATAACAAAATGATCAACATCATGTGTTATTGCATATTCAATTTCTGAAGGTAATTTATTATTTCCATGAAAATAAATCTTATGTGGATCAAAACCAGCTTTTAAAGCAATTGAAATTTCACCAGCACTAACACAATCAATCCCAATTCCATATTCCTTAGCCAATTTATAAATTTCTAAACAACTAAATGATTTAGATGCAAATAAAGGCAATACATTTTCATATTTATCTAAAAATTTTTCCTTTAATTCATTCATTTGATAACGAATATGTCCCTCACTCATTACATAAAGTGGTGTCCCATATTGTTTTACCAAATCCATAGCATCTACATCATCTATGTATAATGTCTTATTTCTAATCTGTGCAAACTCTGTTTGTAAAACCATTCTTTTTCCCCTTTAATATAAATTTTTCAAAGTATACAATCCATAATCTTTATCTATAATTGTTTCACAAGCAGCAATAGCGCCTTGAACAAAAACATCTTTTGACAATGCTGTATGTTTAAGCTCAATAACTTCATCGTGTCCAGCAAGAAGAACTGTGTGTTCCCCAAAAATTGTACCTGCTCTCACTGATTGAATACCTATTTCATTTTTCTCTCGTTTATGATGAACTTGACTTCGATCATAGACTTCTTTTGTTTCATCTATCTCTTCATGAATAACATCATAAAGTAATTTTGCTGTTCCTGAAGGAGCATCAATTTTCTGATTATGATGCTTCTCTATAATTTCAATATCATATCCTTGATCATAAAATTCTTTAGCAGCTTCTCTCACAATTTTAATTAACATAGAAACTCCAAAAGAAGTGTTATATGATTGAAAGATGGGAACTTGAGAAGATGCTTCTTCAATTCTCAATAATTGTTGTTCATTAAAACCCGTTGTTGCTATAACAAGAGCACAATGATGCTTAATTCCAAACTTTAATAGATCATCTAAATTGTTTGGATGAGAAAAATCAATAATAGCATCAATATGATCATGAACCTCTTGAAAAGATGAATACATATTCTCCTTAATTGCCTCATCAAAGATTGGAGAAACAACACCAATAAGATTCATTTTTTTATTGTCTCTTACAGCCTGGACAACTTTTTTACCCATTAAACCAAAACCACATACCAATATATTCATACTAATATCCCTTTTCTTCAAATTTTATCATTGCATCAAATAACAATTTCTTATTTGCTTCTGTTGTTTTAATAAGTGGTCTTCTTACCATTTCACCACATACTCCTAATTTTGCTAAAGCAACTTTTGGCATAATCGGATTAACATCAACAAATAAATATTTGCTTACATCATTCAAATCATATGCCATTGCTTTTGCAAGCTCCATATCACCTTTTAAGACAGCCTGGGCAAATTTTTCCGTTTCTCTAGGATAAACGTTAGACAAAACTGAAATCACACCCTTACCACCAGCTGCAATAAATGGAAGAATATTATCATCACATCCACTATACATATCAAAATCCAAATCTCTCGTTTTTGATAGTACATCCATTGCATAAGCAATATTATCAGTAGCATCTTTCATAGCCTTAATATTCCTATGCTTTGCTAACTCAACAACAGTGTCTACTGCAATATTCATACCAGTACGTCCTGGAACATTATAAATAATCATAGGAATTTCCACTTGGTCAGCTATATACGTATAATGATCAATAAGTCCTCTTTGACTCGTTTTATTATAATATGGTGTCACAACAAGAATAGCATCTGCTCCAACTTCCTTTGCAAACTTTGCCTTTTTTAAAGCTGTTTCTGTATCATTCGAACCAGCACCAGCAATAACCTTTATACCTGTTCCTTTTGCCATTTCAATAACAATCTTTGTTAACTCAAATTCTTCTTCAATTGTAATTGTAGCAGTTTCACCCGTTGTTCCATTTACTAATAAAGCTTGTACGCCTCCATCAATCATTCTTTGAACTTGTCTTTTAAACCCCTCAAAATCTAAACTTCCATCATCATGCATTGGTAACACCAATGCTACTGCACTTCCTTCAAAAATTGGTTCCATAAATATCCTCCTTATAATTGATAAGCCTTTTTTATTTCTTGAACAGCAACTTCTTTTAATTCACCTGGAATAACAAATGATATAGATGTATCAGATGTTGTTACCTGACTAAATGGAATCTGGAATTGTCCAAATATTTCAAAAACATTTGCAGCAACACCAATTTCATCCTTCATCTTTTCACCCTCAACCATAACCTTAGCAACATTTCTATTCTGAAAAATCATTATTCTGTCATGTTTCCGCTTGATTTCCTCTAATGCTTCATTTAGTTTTCTTTGATCTGAAAGTGGGCAAGTAAAATCAATTCTCATATCATCCTCTAACATAACTTGTGAAATCATATCAACATTAACACCTTTTGATGAAATCTGTTTAAAAATATTCCCAATAAATAAAGGATTTTTTTCTACATTTATAAACTTAACTTGAATAATTTCATGATCACTTTCAACCTTTGTAATTGGACTTTTATTCATCGCTTTCGCCTTCTTTCTATAAAAAAATTGCAATGAAACCATTGCAATTAATAAGTGTTTATCAACGCAATAGCACCCCACTTTAATATTATAAAGTGACAGTAGCATAGATATTCTCTATACTCCCAGGAAATAATAACATGCAAATCATTACTCCTTCGGCAATCGCCCCGCCTTCTTCACAGTTGCATCTTTTGAATGAAGAATTTTTGACTTTTGCGCCTCTATCTTGACATAATACTATCACAACACTTATGTGAAAGCAACCTTTATTTGATTAGCTTTTTTAGCACTTTTTTTATTTTTGTGATATACTTGTTGCCAAGAAATGAGGTATGTCTATGGAATTTATTTTTATTCTTATGTTTCTCTTTATTATTATAGCACCTTTTATTTATTTTCTTTATATATTTCGTCATCTTTCTAAGATTACCAAAATAAGTGCAGCAGGCATAACAATCTTTTCACTTATAACTATAATGATTAAGCTTTTTTTTCACCCTTATTCTACTGTTTTTTTAACACTCACAACAATTGTTCAATTTTATATAATAACAGTATTTATCATTTTTATTCTTTTTGGAATTTATCAACTTATTTGTTACTGTATTCACAAACCTTTTGTTTATAGAACCATCACTGGTTTAATTATTTTCTCAATTTTATTAACAAGCATAAGTTATTTAACACACTATTCTAAAGTAGAAACCAATTATGAAATAACTATTCATAAAGAAACAACGCTTAAAGAATTACATATTGGAATGATTAGTGATATTCATTTGGGAACTGGAACTTCTCTTTCTGATTTAAGAGTTCTGGTAGATAAGTTTAATCATAAGCAGTATGATTTGGTATGTTTTGTTGGCGATATATTTGATGAATCAACTCCAAAAGATATGATAGAAGATGCACTTAGTATATTCTCACAAATAAAAACAACTTATGGACTCTTTGCAGTTAATGGCAATCATGAACATTATGCAAATATTTTACAAACTGAACTTTATCAAAAATACAATATCTACCATCTAAGTGAAAAATATGTATGTGTAGATGGCTTATTTAATATAGTAGGAAGAGAAGATGTTGTTGCACACCTTGACAACAAAATGAATAATATATGTCAGGGAATGAATACAAATTTACCAACAATTTTACTTGACCATAATCCTAAACGTTATCAGGATGTTCTTCATTATGCTGATTTACAGTTATCAGGGCATACACATGCTGGACAATTTTTTCCAGTAACCCTTCTAACTGCTCCACTCTATGATAATGTTTATGGATTACTTCAAAAAAATCATTTTTCTTTAATTGTCACAAGCGGTTATGGTTCTTGGGGATTCCCTATGCGTTTCTTAACAAATTGTGAATTTGTAGATATAAAAATAGCGTTTACAAAAAAGTAATATTTATTATGGACTTTTTCAGACAAATAATATATCATATGAAAAGCGAGGTAAGGTATATGGTTATAGAATTAGACAGTCAATATGAAAAAAGAAAACAAGAAATAGAAAAAATTGTGAAAAATGTTATTGAAAAACATAATATTGAAATTTCACAAACTGCATTTGATAATTTAATTATTCATTTATCACTATGTATTTCAAGGGAGTTAAATGGAACGTATATCCCAACAAGTGAAAGTCAAATTAATCATTTAAAGGAACATGAATACTATCCTGCTGCTGTACAAATCATTGAAATACTTGAAAAAGAGTTTGATGTGACAATTGATCAAAATCAAATTAGTTATACAACTATGTATTTAGCTAATATTAATTTATTAGATATTGATTTTAATTGTGAATTTGATTTATGTGATGATGAAATGGAAGAAGTCATTAATCAAACAATTGTAAAAATTAAAGAAATTTTAAATTTAGACTTGAGAAAAAATAAAGAGTTTTATACTGGTATGACATTACATTTCTATCCTGCATTAGATCGTTTACAAAATAATCAACAACTCTCAAATAATCCTTTAAAGGATCAAATTCAATCACAACATGAAACTGAATTTGAATGTGCAAAAATCTTTAACTCTATTGTTGAAGAACATTATAAAAAATCATTTAATGAGCATGAATTGGCATATATTGCATTACATTTTGGTACTGCATTTAGACAACAATAAAAAACTAAACGAAATAACTTACATTAAGTTGTTAATTCGTTTAGTTTTTCTTTTTAGATTAATGGATTTTTAATAATTAATATATCATTTGCTAACAATATTTCCTTGGCAATAAATATATTTATTTAAAAATTATATTGACTTATTTTTAAACACAATATAGAGTCCATATAAAATAAGACATTCAAATAAACATGAAAGCATAACAACCATAAAAATGTAACTAACGATTGTTAACGTATCATTATGAGTATTAAAAGCTGTAACTCCTAAAAAAATAACAAGACTAATTAACCCTATAGTCCTTAAATATTTAAAAAATCTATAAAACCTTTGTGATAATAAATTATATTTATTCATCTTATTTTCCTATACAAAAGCGTTTAAATAATTCATCTAATAAATCCTCTTTTGCTCTTTCTCCAAGTATTTCTTTTAAATTTTCCCAACTTTCATATAAATCAGTTACAATTAAATCAGTTGGCACATTATTTTCCATTGCTTCAATAGCATTTTCTAATGATTTTCTTGCTTTTTCTAATAATTGAATCTGCCTAGCATTTGCCAAAATATCTTCTTGACCTGCAGTTATTTTACCTAATTCAAACATTTTTTTAATTTCGTTAATTAAAGATTCTATTTCATTATCTTTTGCACTTATAAAAATACCATCTAATTCATATTTAATACCTTGGTCTTTTTTATTCATAACAATAATTCTATTGGTATCTTGTGATAATTCTATCAATTCATAATCTTCTTTTGTAAGCTCTGATGAACTATCAAGAACTAATAAAACCAAATCAGCCTTATGTATTAATTCTTTAGATTTATTAACACCAATATTCTCGACTATATCATTAGTTTCTCGAATACCAGCAGTATCAATCATATTTAATATAATATTATCAAGACGAATTGTTCCTTCAACAATATCTCTTGTTGTTCCTGCAATATCTGTAACAATAGCTTTATCTTCGTTAAGTAATGCATTTAATAAACTTGACTTTCCAACATTAGGTTTTCCTATAATAACAGTTGATATTCCATCCTTTAATAAATGGACATTTTGAGATGATTCAATAATATGATTCATTTTCTCTTTTAATAACTGACTTTTTGGAAGTAAAGAATCAGCTGTTAACTCTTCAACATCTTCATATTCTGGATAATCAATATTAACTTCTATTTGAGTTATAATTTTAATTAAATCTTCTCTTAAATCCTCAATAAAGTGACTAATATTCCCTTGAATTCCTTTTAAAGCCAATTCAGTTGCATAATCATTCTTTGCTGTTATTAAATCACTAATAGCTTCAGCTTGTGACAAATCTATCCGACCATTTAAGAATGCACGCTTTGAAAACTCGCCATGTTCAGCCATTCGTGCCCCTTTTTTTAAACATAAATTTAAGACCTTTTGAGTAATAAAAACGCCTCCATGACAATTAATTTCAACCATCTCTTCACCTGTAAAAGTTCGATGACCTCGATAAATATTAACCAGAACTTCATCTATTCTCGTTTGATCATCTTTTATATATCCATATGTTATGGTATGACTTTCCTTATTTTTAATTTGACCTGTAAAAAAACTTTGAACAAATGCTATGCAATCTTTACCACTCAAACGAATAATAGAAATCGCTGCTTCTAATCTTGAAGTTGCAATAGCAACAATAATATCATCATTCATAATTTCACCACTTCTTTCTTATATAGTATAACAATATCTCTCTAAAATATCTATAATCCAAAAGAAAAAGAATAATCTGGTTAAGATTATTCTTAAAATATACATAGAATCTAATTTATCTTTGATCTCTACCTTGTGGTACAAAATCTGCTGTTTCCATATAATAATATAGAATACGTTCCTTAAATTTTAAAACAATGTCTTGATATTTAGGATTATCTATTTGATTAACTAATTCTAATGGATCTTTATCCAAATCATATAATTCATCCTTCTCATACAATCTCATTGTATATTTTATATTTCCCATTCTACACATCAGTGCTTTTGTATGTTCTGGTCCTTCACTTGATTGAGTGCTTAGTCGTGGCCAGTATGGTGAAGTTGGATTATGACCTTTTTCCATTGCTTGAGTTTCTCCGTGAATACGACCACCTTCACAGAAGACAGCATCTTTGTGAATCTCATCTCCTGATAGAACATGCACTAATGATTTTCCAAATTGTGTATAAGAAAGGTTTATATGACACATATCTGCTATAGTTGCAGGTATATCTAAAAGTTCTGCTAGAGCTTTTGTTTTTCGGGGTTTTACTTTTATATTTTTTGCAGGTTTTATTAATAATGGAATATTGCTTATTGGATTTTCAAAACAATTTTGAACTTTTTCTGTAATATTATAATCTCCAGTATAATCTCCATGATCACTATATACAAAAATATTTGTATTATCATAGAAATTAAGTTCTTTCAATTTGTTACAAATCATACCAAATTGATGATCAAATCTTGAAACCATTGCCAAATAGGTAGCTCTTAATTCAGTAAATCGTTCTTCACTCCAATTTTGAAGATTTTGTTTTGACTCTATACTATATAACATACTTGCACGATCTTTGAGAGTTGATATATTGGGTCTCCTTACTGGTACAAGATGTCTTTTTATCATTGAATACCAAGGATCTTCACATGCATAAGGTGGATGTGGAAATGAAATTGTACAATACAGGAAGAATGGTTTACCATTGGAATTTTTACTCTTTCTTTCAATATAATCTAAAGCACTTTGAATACAATTCCAATCCTGTTTTCCATAACCTTCACTATCTTTTAATTTTCCAATATAAAATGAATAAAAATTATCATTTTTTATATCATCATCAGTTACTTTTTTCAAATTATCTTTTGGAAAAAAGAAACTATTTGAATTATCTCTTTGATTTTCAAAAGTGGTACCATCATAATATTCATCACAGTAATTTGTTTTAGGTTTATCTCCTGGTATTACATCATTACGTCCTATCCAAATAACCTCATAACCATTTTGTTTCATTTCTTTTAATATATTTGGTTCATCTTCATGTCTTTGTAAATAATGCATTGTACGATGTCCAGTTGTATGAGGATAAAGTCCGGTTAAGAAACTGCAACGAGATGGAACACAGACTGGATTTTGACAATAAGCATTTTCAAAAGATATACCTTCTTCTAAAATACTATCTAAGTGAGGAGTAACAGATGCATCATTCCCCATATGATGCATTGAATCACATCTCATTTGATCTGCTACAAATAATACAATATTTGGTTTATTATCCATACAATAACCTCCTATTCTTCTGTTTTTATTGCATTTTCCTCTAAACAAGCCTGTTTATCAATAACTTTGAAAAATGGATAATAAATAATAAATGTTAAGAATAAACTAAAAACTTGATAAAGAGCAACTTGCCAACCCCCTTGAATAAATCCACTAATAATAGGTGGCATTGACCATGGAATCTGATATCCAATTAAGACTGGTAATACACCCACTACAGTCAATCCATAAGCCAAAATTTGAGTCACTAATGGAGCTAAAATAAATGGAATAATCATTGTTGGATTTAAAACCATAGGTGTTCCAAAAATAATAGGTTCATTAATATAGAAGATATTAGCCGGTAATGCTAATTTACCTAATGCTTTATATCTTTGTGATTTTGCTACAAAGATCATAAGAACACATAAAGAAATAGTCATACCTGCACCACCAAATTGGTATGTATTTTTAAATGCAGTAGTATAAATAAACTCAGGTGTACCCCCAGCCTGATAAACTGCTAAGTTTTCTAATGCCAGTGGTAACAAAAACGTATTACTAATAGAATTAACTATATTTCCACCATGGATACCAAAGAACCATAAGATATGGAGAGCTAATGTAAAGATAATCATACCTCCAAAACTTCCTCCTACTTTTTGTAAAGGTGAAGCAATAAAAGTATAAATTAAACTATGTAAACTACCATATGATGTAAAGCTAAATAAATATGCAATGACTAAGAATAGACTTCCTACTAAAAACATTGGAATTAATGAACTAAATGATTTTGTAACCATTGGTGGAACACCTTCTGGCATCTTAATAATCCAACCCTTTTTATTAAAAAATATAAATAACAATGAAGACATGCAACCAATAATCATTGCTACAAAAAGACCTCTTGCCCCCAACCAGTCAAATCCAATTGCTGTTATTACACTTTCCTGATTTGTTGTAATTTGTAGTAATGGTGTAACAATAATAAATGAAACTAAAGCAGTTAATCCCCCAGCAAATCCATCAAAACCTTCTTCTTTTGTAAATACATAGCCTAATGAGACAACTGTATATAATGAAATTAAATCAATTGTAAATTTAGAAGGTAATGCTAGCCATGTTGCTAATCCAGTTTCATTCAACCAATTTGTCCATGCAGTGACTGGAAAACTAGAAATTAAAGTAAATATAGAACCAAAAATTGTTAAAGGTAAAATAATCATAAAACTTTTATTAATAGCTTTTAAATATCTATTATTTCCTAATTTTATACCAATAGGCATAAGTTTAGCCTCTAAGATATTCATAAATTTTTGCATTTTCTCTTTCCTCCCTTAAAATGAACTTTTTTCAGCTGTATACAGTTAATTGTGAAACTTGTTTCAATTATATTATACTAATTTTAAAACTATTTTCAATACTATTTAAAACTTTTTTTGATTTTTATACAAATATTTTAAAACTAATTTCATATTTTTGACATTATTCTTTTATTCTTGTATGATATATTTAAGAGTTATAATATTGGAGGAACTTTATGAACCCTTTTGAACGCTTAGATTTTTATAAAAGCAACTATACAAAAAGTGAAAAAATTATATATGAATGGATTAAAAAAAATCCTTCTACTGTTGTTAAAGATAGTATTGAATCTTTAGCAGAGGAAATTTCTACGTCTAAAGCAGCAATTATAAGATTTAGTAAAAAGATTGGTTATTCAGGATTTGCTGAGTTCAAATTTGAATTATCCCGTTACATCATTTCTGGTATTAGAGAAAATAAAAATGAGAATATGGATATATCAAGGTCTATTACATCTTTATATGCTGGATATATTAAGCAAATTAATGATTTTATTGATTTAAAAAATATTAAAACTATAGCAAAAACATTATCTAATGCTAGACGTGTCAAAATATTAGGTAAAAATAGAACAGGTTTATCCGCTTTACAATTTCGATATCGTTTAACTAAAATTGGTTTTGATGCTGAGGCAATAACAGATGGTATATTAATGAACCAAATGCAGGAAAGCCTAACAAAAGGTGATGTTGTATTGATCTTTACAACTCGTGCTGAAGATTTACAATATTATGAGCTTATTAAAAATATTTCAAAAAATGGTGTTACAACAATTGTTGTAACATGTACTGAAACAAAATTAATTAAACAGTCAAATTATCATATTTTATTACCTTCTATTGAAAATGCATCAACTTCATCATTCTTAGATAATCAAACAATTATGTTTGTCTTTATAGAAATTTTATTAGCTGAATTGGCTTATAAGGTTAATGGAAATTATAATCATGAATCAAGAAAAGAAATTATTTCTAATAATTCCACTGGTCTATCATCACAGTAGTCTAGTATCTAATTGACTGTATTCTCTATAATCTAGTTTCTTTGGTTAATTGTTTTGTTTGATAAATCAAAGATATAATCACTATATTGAATATCAAGTTCTATTATTTCATAAATAATAAAGTATTCTCCCTTGTCCACCAGTGTATAAAACACTGCCTTTCCTGTTGTTGAATGTTTAAGATTGTGCACTCTTTGAAGCTCCTCTATAGGGAAAGGACAGTGAATAAGTGGAATAAAGAAAGGATAAAACAAAGATACATATCACATGCATATTCATTTCATTCTCGAAAACTTCCGTAACTATAGTATAATATATTACACAAAACACATGACGCATCTAAAATCTTAATAGACAAAAAAATCAGGTAAAATAAATGTATCATTACCTGATTTTTCCTTGACCAATACTATAAAATATTTGATAAGTATCTTTTAAAAATTCTTGATATCCACAATACTTATCATCAAAATAAACTATATTCATTCTTTTACATTGTCCATGACAGATATTTTTAAATTGACATTCTTTACATATTGATGAGAATCTTTTTTCTTCTTTTAGAAAAATTTGACCTGATTTGAATTGTCTTATTTCATCAATATTATTAACTGTTATATTTCCAAGGCAATACTGATCCAATGCATAAAAATCACATGGGTAGACTGTGCCATCTCCTTCTATAACCAATTGGATTTGACATTCCCCTAGCATTCCACATGTTCTTGGATAACGTCCTTGAAAAATCATTAATAAATCTTCAAAGAAAGATATGGAGATATAATGTCCATGTTTTAAATCTTCATACCATAATTGAAAAATGTCATGATAAAAATTATAAAAATCTTTTGGCTTTAAGTCATAATGTTCAGTTGAATGATCTAATTCAGGTAAACATGGGATAAACTGTATATATTCAAAACCCTGTTCTTTATAAAACTTATATATGTCTTTAGCAAATGGTACCATTTGTGATGTAACAACAGTCAAAATATTATAGTCAATATTTGTTTGTTGAATCTTTTGTATATGATTAAGTATCTTTTCAAAAGTAGGTTGCGTTCCTTTTAATCTAACTTGATCATGTATATTTTTATAACCATCAAGTGATATTCCCACTAAAAAATGATATTTATCAAAGAATGATATCCATTCATCATTTAAACAATATCCATTTGTTTGAATCGCATAATGAATAATATGTTCTTTTTTTAATTTTTCAACATATTCAACAAAATGAATAAAATAATTAAGACCAGCCATTGTTGGTTCTCCACCCTGAAATGCAAAAGTTATTTCTTGTGCATCAGCCAATGCCTTATCTATAAGCATTTCAACAGTTTCCTTAGACATTATTCCTTTTGAATAATTTTTTCTTTGTTTAGAAACATCGCTATAAAAACAATATTGACAATTCATATTACATATTGATGAGGCTGGCTTAATTAAATATGAAGCTGTTTTCATTTCATCACCTACTTTAGATATAGTATAACAATATCTTCATCAAATATCTATCAAATCATAAGAACTCTTTTCACATTAGCAATATGATGATAAATACATCTGAGGATTATTTTTATACTTTTTTGCTTCTTCTTGCGTAAGAAAAACCGTACGGTGAATTTGCCTAGATGCAATAATATGTGGACCAGAACAACCTGCATATCCTTCAATACTAAAATTATAATCTTCATCATTTCCTTCAATATTTATAACTCTTCCTGACATTATATAACCATTTATTAAGAAAAACACTACAGTTCCTTCTTTTAACATATAATATACCCTTCTTTCTTAGATAATTATTTTTACAAGTTTTGCAACCTATAATTATTTATTACAATTTCATATATGTGTTCTTAACTATAAACTTTTTTATAAATTTCATCAAAGCATATGCTTTTTAACTTATAACACAAGAAAATGACATGTTCATAAAAACATGTCATTTATCATATTAATCTACATATGAAATTGTAATAAATCTATTTTTACCTTCGCCTTTACTTTCTGTTTTTAAATGATCAAATTCAGAAATAACTTGATGAATCATTTTTCTTTCATCTGCTGGTAATGGATCAAGTTTAACTTCAACCTTACTTCTTTGCACTTGTTTTGCAATTCTTTTAGCCATTGAAGCAACTTTCTTATAGCGACTTTCTTTATATCCATTGATATCTACACTAATTTCAATTCTTTTCTTAAATTCATTTTGAACAGCATTCTTAGCAATAAAACTTAAAGCTCTTAAAATAATACCATTCTTTCCAATTAAGATAGAATTATTATCAGTATTCACATTACAATAAATACGACCATCTTGAACATAAGTCACTGTTTCAACAGTAAACTCCATATTAGATAGAGTTTTTCTTACAAAATTCTCTAAATATTCTTGAATCATACTTTGTGTATAACATTCAATAACAACCTTTTTAGAAAATAAACCTTTCTTTTCTTCAATGACTTCATAAGTTAATTGATCAGGAGTCACGCCCAAATCAAGACATGCAGTTTGGACTACTTCATCTTCAGTTTTTCCCTCATATGTTTTCATCATATTACCCGTCCTTATTGATCTTTTTTCTTTTCAACGTGATAAATTTGAATATATACTGTTCTAATAATTGTAACTAAACTTGTTGTTATCCAGTACAATGACATAGCAGTTGGCATTGATAAAGCAAACCAAACAATCATAGCTGTCATAACAATATTCATAGTTTTCATTGATTTTTGTTGTTTTGAAACTTTGTAACGTGGATTTCTCTTTAACATAATATTATTAATTTCAATTGCTAAATATTGTGTAATACCTACAATTGCAACAATAATAATATATACCCAGTTTCCACTTGTAATTTGAGACATTGGTGTTGCTCCCAAATTTAATCCAAAGAAAGTTGCTTGATATAAAATTTCAATTCTTTGTACTGATTGCCACATAGCTAACATGATTGGTAATGTTAAGAATGTTGTGAATGAACTAAACATACTTACATCATGTTTTTTATATAAAGCCTGCATTTCAGCAGATTGTCTCATCTGAGAAGCCTGGTCTTTTCTACCAGCATATTTTCTTTGAATTTTTTCTAATTCTGGTTGAAGCATTTGCATCTTTTGTGTAGATACAGTTGATTTAATCATAATTGGTAAGATTAAAATATTAATAAATATTGTCATACCAACAACACCCCATGCAACATTACCTAAGATATCTGTAATAAATAAGATACCCTTAGCAATAGGGATTGTTAAAATAAAATCAAAGAATCCTGCATCCAAACTCCAAGGAGTTGCTGAATTGATTGCACGATCTGCTAAAAGATTTCCATTAGCATCTAAGTTTTGTCCACATCCTGTGAGGACGAAAACGAATGCTACTAGAGCAAACACTTTTAAAAATTTCTTCGTACGTTGATCTAAATACATTTATTTTTCCATCCTTTTATTTATTTTGTCATAGAGATACTTTAAATCTTCAATATTGTCTTTATATGAACTCTCTAAAAATTTATTTCTCACTATCACAATAAAATCCATTTTTTGAGTTTTATCAAAAACATCATGAACCATCATTCTGACTTGTCTTTTTGTTTTATTACGAACAACAGCGTTACCTAATTTTTTACTAACTGAGATTCCTACCTTGAGGTGACAATCATTAACTTTATAATATATAACAAACTTACGATTTGCAACAGATTTCTTATCTTTAATAATTGTTTGGAAGTCCTCATTCTTTTTTATTCGATATTCTTTTTTCATATTTTTTTAGAAAAAAAACCACATAAAGTGGAATTTTTGTTAGGCAGATAAAACTTTTCTTCCTCTTTTACGGCGACGAGCAAGTACTTTTCTTCCGCCTACTGTTGCCATTCTAGCTCTAAAACCATGAGTTTTTGATCTTTTTCTCTTGTTTGGTTGATATGTTCTTTTCATTGATTACACCTCCAAAATACTATATTTTTTTATACACAGTAACATATGCCCCATTATTATATGAGTTTTACCCCTATAAGTCAATGAAAATATCGAATTTTCTAAGATTTCATAAATGTTTTTCTCAAGTAAAATAGGCATATTTTTTATTTATGCACATATATATGAATATGAGCAATTATAGATATTCACGAGTTATTCACAATGTGAAATAAGTTATGCACAATTGTGAATAACTTATTCAAAACCCTTGATATATATAGGTTTAGACTGTGAATATTATAAGAATAACTTGTGAATGTGAATAACTTTTAAAAATAATTCACAATTATGCACAGTGCATAAAAAGTTACGCACATTCACAATCTATGAAATTTGTGTATAATTTAAAAAATACGCATATATCAATACTTTTTGATGTGCATAACTATGTGAATAACTTGTGCACAGTTTTTTTGTTCTTCTATTTATTCACAATTTCCTCTATAATATGAACTGAGAGAAGGTGAATATGTGAATAATCTTGATACTGATTGGCAAAAAACACTAAATATATTTAAAAATCAGATAGATGATAAAATTATTTTTGATTCTTTTTTCACAACTTTACAAGTTAAGGATATTATTGATAGTGATGTTACAATTACAGTTGATACACAATGGAGTTTGGATGGTGTTTCTCCATATTTAGAAAAGTTAGAAGAAATATATAACACTTTGACAAGTGGCCATTATCAGCTTCATTTAGAAACTGAGGATGAATATAATAAAAGTATTCAACAAAAAAATGATTTAATGCTTTTTAATGATAATTTAAATAGTGATCTTAAATTTGAAAACTTTGTTGTTGGAAATAGTAATCGAATTGCTCAAAATGCATCATTAGCTGTTGCCATGAAACCTGGTATTTCTTATAGTCCATTATTTATTCACAGTAATTCAGGACTAGGAAAGACCCATTTATTAAATGCTATTGGAAATTATGCAAAAAGCAAAGATCCATTTACAAAGGTTCTATTCACAACAAGTGAAAATTTTGTAAATGAATATATTCAATCATTATCTAATCATACTATTGATGAATTTAATTACAAATATAGACATATTGATATCTTATTAATAGATGATATTCAATTTATGGCTACAAAAGAATCATCTAGTGAAATTTTCTTTAATATTTTCAATAGTTTAATTAGTAATAAAAAGCAAATTGTTATAACATCAGATAAACCTCCTCGTGATTTAAGAGGTATGGAAAGCCGTCTTGTTAGCCGATTTGCATCTGGTTTAACAGTAAGTATTGATACTCCAGAGTTCGAAACATCAAAAGCTATCTTAAGAAAAAAGATTGAAATAGAAAATGTTGATTATCCAATTACTGAAGAAGTTTTAGATTTTATTGCCAGTCATTTTAATACAGATGTTAGAGAATTAGAAGGAAGTTTAAAGCGTTTGCTTTTCTATAAATTAATATGTGAAGAAAAGCGTGATTGTATTGATCTTAATTTTGCTTTAGAGGCATTTAGTGATACATATAAAAACCAACCAATACAAAAGAAAGAATTAACTGTTTCAAATATAAAAAAATGTGTTGCTGATTACTATAATTTAACTGTATCTCAAATTAATTCAAAGTCACGAACATCTAATATTATAGTTGCTCGACATATTTCAATGTATCTCGTTAGAGAATTAATTAAAGATATATCATTTATACAAATTGGTCATGAATTTGGTGGTCGTGATCATTCAACAGTTATGAAAGCTTGTGATAAAGTTCAAAAGAAACTTGAAAAAGATCTAAACTATCGACAGGCTATTGATGACATAAAAAATAAGCTTGTGTAAAAGTTATGCACAGTTATCCACAACTTATTCACACATAAAAATTAAAAAAACAATGATAAAACCATTACTTTTATAAGTTATTCATATTGTGCACAACATTATTATTATGATATTATTTAAATAATAGTAAATAAAAGGAGAAAAATGATGAATTTTAAGATTAAAAGATTAGCATTATTAAATGCTTTAGCAAAAGTATCTAGAGCTGTCTCAATGAAAAGTCCTTTACCAGTCCTAACAGGTATTAAATTTGATTTAAAAGATAACGAATTAATTTTAACTGGTAGTGATAGTGATATTACAATACAAACAAGTATTAAAGAAAATATTGAAATTATTCAAACAGGATCTGTTGTTTTATCTTCTCGTTATATATTAGAGATTATTAAAAAGATTGATTCTGAATTTGTACATATCTATATTGTTGATGGAACATTGACAAGAATTGAAGGAGCAAACTCTAAATTTGATTTAAATGGAACTTCTTATATTGATTATCCAAGAATTGATTTAAATAAATCTGGTGTTCATCTACAGATGAAATCAACAGATTTAAAACAAGCCATTGAACAAACGTCATTTGCAACAAGTGAAAAAGAAACACGTCCTGTTTTAACTGGTGTTAATTTCAAAGCTAAAGATCATGTTTTAGAATGTATTGCTACTGATAGTTATCGTTTAGCAAAACGTATTTTAACAATAGATTCTGATGTATCATTTAATATTATTATTCCTAAGAAAAGTTTAATTGAAATTAGTCGTATTATTGAAAAAGATGAATTTATTGATTTATATGTATCTGATCGTAAAGTTTTATTTATTTTTGATTCAGTTTTAATTCAAACAAGATTAATTGATGGTTCTTATCCTGATACAAGTCGTTTAATTCCGCATGAACATAATTATTCAATGTCAGTTGACAGTGTAAGTCTTCTTAATTCCATTGATAGAGCATCTTTATTATCAAATGAACAGACAAATATTATAAAATTATCTATGAGTGAAGATCATGTTATGCTTTCTTCTTATTCTCAAGAAATTGGTTCTGTTGAAGAAAATTTATCAAAAGCTTTTTATAAAGGTGATGAGTTGAGTATATCATTTAGTGCGAAATATTTAAATGATGCTATTAAAAGTATAAATGGAGAAAAAGTAAAAGTTTTATTTACTGGAGAGATGAAACCATTTATTATTATGGATTTTGAAAAGGATGATATTATTCAGTTGGTATTGCCAGTGAGAACATATTAATTTAAAAAGTATGATTTAGTCATACTTTTTCCTTATTTGTCGAATTCATTTTCTTGAATATATTATAGTTTATGATATAATAACGATGTTATAAAAATAGGCAAAACTATTGAAAGATAGTGACGCAAAGCTATAGGGCCTCTTTAACGTGGCAGCCAGTTGCACAAACGTACAAAAGCAGGCTGTTTTGTCTGTTTTTTTTATTTCATGAAAGGAGAGAATATGAGTAAAAATAAAACTTTCATTAAAATAGTAGTTATATTTTCTTTAATTATTATCTTATTTGGCTCGTTCTTTCATTTCGTTCAGCAAATTAGTGATATGAATACTCAAAAAATATTAAATCATTTAGAAGATGTTGGTAAAGAAACTGCTAATATATATAATTTAAAATTCAAATCGCTACAAAATGTAATTGTTAGTACTGCTGAAATTCTTGGTAGAGTAGATCATTCAGATGATGAAATTGGTAATATTCTTGATACAGTTGCTCAAGGTCAGGAATTATTTCAGCGTATTTGGTATATTGATAAAGATAAAACACTGCATAACTATAAAAAAGATATTATTTTAGAAGATCATAGTTCATATATTGATGAAGTTTTTAATGGACATACCGGTTTTACAAATCCATTGACTTCTTTATATGATAATAAGAGTTCTGTTGTTATTGTTTATACACCTATTTATAAGAATAATCAGGTTGTTGGTGGATTAGCTGGAATTGTTGAAGTGAATAATGAAAGTCATGATTATATTTATAATGATGTATTTAATGATGAGGCATATGTTTTTGCAACATCTGCTGATGGTCAAATTATTTCTAAAATAAAAAATAATAATACTCTTTATTTTGGTGATAATTATTTTGATTTTTTAAATAATAATGTTTATTTTATGAACAGTAATTATAAGTCTATTCTTCATAATATTCAAAAAAATCAATCTGGTTTTGCTTCCTATCGTTATAAAAATGATGAAAGAATGATTTATTATACACCTGTTAAAATTAATAACTGGTATATTTTTAATATTATTTCTAATGATATTATTGATGATTTAAATGATCAGATGAATGGTGAGACATTAAAATTAATCTTAGAAATTATATTTGTTTTTGTTGTTATGTTGTTTATTTTAATCCGTTATTTCATTAAGATTAATAAGATGAATGAAGAAACAAATAATCAATTAAGAACAAGTAATAAAAAGATTGAAATGATTTTAAAACAAACAAGTGATCGTATTTTCGAATATGATATAGATAATGACAGTTTAATACTTGATGCATGGAATGATTATCCTAAGATTATTTTAAATAGTTTTTTAAGTAATTTGCATAATTATAATTTTGTTTCAAAAGAACATGAAAAATTATTAAAAGAGAAGTTTCATGAGATTATTAATAATAAAGATAAGATAGTATTTGATGCTAAATTACCATATATTAGTAGAGATGATGAGACTTGGTTCCATGTTTCAATGATTTATGTAAATCAAAATAAGCGATTAATTGGAACTTTAAGAAATAGTACAACAGAAATGAATGAATATAATTTGTTGTTGCAAGATCAAATGTTTAAAAATTCTATTTATTCAAATGCTTTATTTATGTTTGCAGTCAATTTAAAAAGCCAAAAAGTTGTTATTTATCAAGAAAATGGTATATATCATAATGTTATTGATGTACAATATGAAAATAGTTTCTTAAAATCTTTTGTTGAAGAAGCTGCTGAGAAAGATAGAGAGCGTGTCGCTAAGTTCTTTAGTCAGGAGAATGTTCAAAATATCTATCATCATAATGGCAAGAGAACTATTGAATTTAGAACATGGAAAGCTGATAAAAATAGATATGAATGGGTCAAATTCAGAATACAATTTGAAAGACAAAGTAGTAATAATGAATTACTTATGATTGCATACAGTAATGATATTAATGATGAAAAGAGCAGGCAATTAGAGTATGAATATAAAGCACAAAGAGATGGATTAACAGGATTATATAATCGTCAGACATTTAATCAGTTTGTAGATGATTATTTGAAAGATAAAAAATCAGTAAGTGATTACTGTGCTTATATGATTGTTGATTTAGATAATTTCAAGTCAATTAATGATTCATTAGGTCATAGTACTGGTGATGAAGTTATTCAAAAAGTTGCGACTTTGTTAGAGTCTATCTGTTTTAATTCAGGATATGTTGGTCGTTTTGGTGGTGATGAATTTGTTATTTTCCTATATGCACAAGAATCATATGCTGAAATTGAAAATAAAGCACGTGATATTATCAGACGTATTGAAGGAATAAAGATGGATAGTATTCATGATATTACTGCATCTATAGGAATCACATTTGTTACAGATGAAAAACATCATCGTATCTTATTTGATAAATCTGATCAAGCTCTATATGTATCGAAAAAGAGTGGTAAATGTAGATATTATGTCTATGTTAATGAAAAATAGAAAAATACTGGTCTATGAGAGATCAGTATTTTTTGTTATAATGATATTTGAGAATAATAAAGAGAAGAGGATTATATTTGTGAGAAAAGTAACTCTATTTATAGCAATGAGTTTGGATGGATATATTGCTGATAGTGATGAAAAGGTTGATTGGTTAGTAGGACATGATAAAAATATCGAAAATATGGAGGTTTATAATTCATTTATTAAAAATATAGATACTGTAATCATGGGATGGAAAACTTATCATCAAATTATAACTGAATTATCACCAAATGAATGGGTTTATGAGGGAATGACAAGTTATATTTTGACTCATCAAAATCATCAATCAACAAGTCAAATTTTTTTTACAGATGAAAAGCCCTCACAATTGATTCATCATTTAAAAAGAAAAGAAGGAAAAGGAATATGGATATGTGGTGGAGCGAATGTCATTCAACAAATTCTTCAGGAAGATATGATTGATGAATTTTATATATCAATTATTCCTACTCTTTTAGGAAAGGGTATCTCATTGTTTGGTATCTTAGATAAAAAAATAGATTTAAGGTTAATAAAAACTCAAAGTTATAATGGTATTACTGATTTAATATATCAACGAAGATGAGGGAGGATAAATTATGTATAAGATTTTATTGGTGGAAGATGATATCAATATTATAAATCATCTTTCTTCTTTTTTAGAAAAAGAAGGATTTCTTATCACGCATGTTGATGGTCAGAAAAAAGCTATAAATTTAATTAACAATCAACACTTTGATTTAGCAATTCTTGATATTTCATTAAAAGAAGGAAATGGTTATTCATTATATAATGAAATAAAGTCTTATAAAGATATTCCAATTGTATTTTTAACAGCAAATCAAGATGAATTTAGTGTTGTTACAGGATTAAATCTTGGTGCAGATGATTATATTTCAAAACCGTTTCGTCCTCGTGAATTGTTATCTAGAATCCAAAATATTTTAAGAAGATATCATAAACAAGAGACTTTTTATCAATATCAAAACATCAAAGTCAATCCCTTAACAGGAAAAGTCTTTAAAGATAATTATGAAATCTTCTTATCAGCTCTCGAATATCGTTTATTATTAATTTTCTTTTCTTATCCAAATCAACTTCTTACAAGGGAATTTCTATTAGAAGAAATTTGGAATATTACTGGAGAAGATGTTTCTGACAATACATTATCTGTTTATATGAAAAGAATTAGAAATAAAATTGAAGATAATCCACAAAATCCTAATATTATTAAAACAATGCGAGGATTGGGATATAAATTAGGTGATTAATATGATTTATATATGTATATTGCTTATTATCATTATTATAGCATTGATAATATGTATGATTTATAAAGAAAAACAAATTAAACAAATATCTCAACAGGTTAATGCTATTCTTTTTCAACAAAAAGATATTTATATTCCTTATTATAAAGAAGGAACTTTATCTTTTCTTGAAAGTGAAATTGTAAAATTAGTTAATCGTTTATCTGAACAGAATCGCTTATTATTAGAAGATAAAATAATATTAAAACAATCATTAGAAGATATATCACATCAAATGAAAACACCATTAACTTCTTTAAATTTAGTTCATGAAAGATTAAAGATGACTGAAGGAACAGATAAGAAAAAACTATTAAAAGAACAGCAGCTTTTATTAGATAAAATAGAGTGGCTTGTTATAACATTATTAAAAATAGCACAAATAGATTCAAATACAGTTACATTTCAGAAAGAAAATATATCTCAAAAAGAATTATATATCAAATTGGTAAAGCCATTTGAAATACAATTAGAATTAAAAGATATTTCTATTGAATTAGAAGATGATCAAACATATATTGAAGATATTGATATCTTATGGACTTTAGAAGCATTATCTAATATTTTTAAAAATTGCATAGAACATACTGAACAGGGTGGAAATATAAAGATAATAATGAATAATAATCCTTTATATAGTGAAATTATTATCCAAGATAATGGAAATGGAATTGATTCAGAAGATTTAATACATTTGTTTGAACGATTTTATAAGGGAAAGAATGCAACTCAACAAAGTGTTGGTATTGGATTATCATTGAGTCATATGATTATTGAAAAACAAAATGGTACAATAGCAGTTGAAAATACATATCCAGGAGCGAAGTTTACGATTCATTTCTATAAAGAAGTGATCTAAACTTTTTTCTTAAATGACAATTTTGTCACGAATGAGTCATGGTCTTGTCACCTTGACATTATATAATAAATGGTGTAAAGGGGAGATAATGATGAAAATATTAGAAGTTAGAAATTTAACTAAAATTTATGGTCAAGATGATAATCAAGTTATTGCTTTGAAAGATGTATCATTTACAGTAGATAAAGGTGAATTCATTGCTATTGTTGGATCATCAGGTTCTGGAAAAAGTACTCTACTCCATTTAATTGGTGGGGTAGATAAACCGACAAGTGGTGATGTTATTATTAATGGTGTCAATGTATATCAGCAAAATGAAGAACAATTAGCTATATTGAGGAGAAGGGAAGTAGGACTTATTTATCAATTTTATAATTTGATACCAGTTTTGACAGTTGCTGAAAATATGACATTGCCAGTCTTATTAGATAATCAAAAAGTCAACCATGAAAGATTTGAAGAATTAATTCATATTCTTAATTTAGAGAATAGAAAAAATCATTTACCCAAAGAATTATCTGGTGGTCAACAACAGCGTGTTTCCATTGGACGTGCTTTGATGAATGCACCATCTATTGTTTTGGCAGATGAACCTACAGGGAATCTTGATTCTAAAAATAGTCGAGAAATAGTCGATTTATTAAAATTAACACAACGTAAATATAAGCAGACATTAATTATGATTACTCATGATGAAAGAATAGCTATGCAAGCAGATAGAATTATTGTTATTGAAGATGGTCAAATAAAAAAAGATGAGGTTCTTCATAAATGAAAATTATGAATAAATTAACATTAAGATATCTTCAACAAAATAAGAAAAGAACCATCTTAACAATTTTATGTATATCTGTTTCAGTGATTATGATATGTTGTATAGGAATTTCATTATATTCTGGTAAACAATTTTATAAACAATATATTGAACATACTTCAGGATATCATCATTATACTATTGTCAATAATAATAAAGATATTATTCAAATCATAAAAAATGATCCAGAAGTCAAAGAGTATTATTTTTCTAGTACATCATTTTATTCTGTTGATGATAAAAAAAATGATGTATCATTAAATTTAAAACAAGGAGATTATACTTATTTTGAAAAAGAAAACTTCGATGATTTGTTAATTAAAGGAAGATTACCAAATAATCATAAAGAGATTGCTATTTCACAAAAGTATTTAATTAATAACCATATTCAAAAGAATATGGGTGATACAATAAGTTTAAAAGAAGATGACACTGGAAAATTAAAAACATATTTGATTGTTGGTCTTATTAATGATTATGAAGCACAATCTTATTATAAAAAATCATTTAATGCTTTAAGTTATATTGATTTAAATGATCCGCAATCATATTATACTATGTATGTTATTGATAAGGATTTATCAACAAATATTTTTAAACATTGTGAAAAATTAAATCATGAAATTAATGAAATGTTAGATCAAACAAGTGATTTTAATAATATATTCTATAATTCACAATATTTAGGGATTCAGGATATCTTTGAAGAAAATTCTCAATCAGCATTTTTAACACTTTATAATATGGTAGCGATATTATTATTTGTTATTATATTTATTTCATTCTTTATTATTTATCAAGCTTTTAATCTTTCAACTCATGATAGAATCCAATATTTAGGAATGTTATCAAGTGTTGGAGCAACATCAAAGCAAAAGAAAAGATCTGTTTATTTTGAGGGCGCTATTTTATCTTTAATCTCTATACCTTTAGGTATTTTTATAAGTTATATTGGAATGACAGTAACATTCTTCTTCATTAATAAATTAGATGCTATTCAAATTATGGGTGTTGAAATTCATGCTCAAATATCAATATTTTATTTATTCATTGTTATTTTATTATCATTATTAACAATCTTTATTTCGCTTTATTTACCAGCTAGAAAAATATCTAAAATCTCAGTCATTGATGCATTAAAGAAAAATGATGAAATTAAAGTTAAAAAATATAAGTTAAAAACAAGTTCTTTTTCTAAAAGATTTTTAAATATTTCTCAACAGTTGGCAGTTAAGAATTATAAGCGACAGGGAAGACGTTCAAAAGTCATTGTCTTATCATTAGTTATTTCTATGGTTGCTTTTATTTCAATATTTAGTTTTGGTCAAAGATTAATGAAAGTATCAAATAATGCTAATCCTTTTCATTTATATGATATAGAAATGTATATTAATGGTGATCAAGTTCCTGAGATTACAAAATTATTAAGTACGCATGATAAAGTTGATGATTTTTATAGTATAAGTGGAGATATTCCAGTGAAAATGAAACTTGATAAGAAATACTTAAAAATACCTAATAATAATCATGTTTATAATCAAAAAACAGATGAATATAATGTTGTTTTTATTGGAATGAGTGAGAATAAAAGGAAAGAGTTATGTGAATTAAATGGCATCAAATATAGAAATGATTTGGCATTAGTTTATAATGGTCATTTTACAGATTATGATAATGCTGATAACAAGTCTTCTCATTATCAAGAGCGCTTTATAAAGGAGGATAATCTTTTCATAAAATCACCAATCTATTTTGAGAATGTGACTTATAATCAACTGGGTGAAGAAGAAAAAATAGAAAGATTGCAACTAGAACCATTAACATCATATGCATTCATTGATAATGATAAATATAAATCATTGTATGGAATTGATAGTCAAGGAAGTTTGTATATGATTGTTTCTACTGATTATGTATTTCAACAAAATTTGGATTATTATAGTTCTTTGAGAGTATTTATTGCATCTCAGCAGCATGTTGAATTATCAAAAGAATTAGAAGATTTAGGATATAATATTGAAGATCATACTCAAAATTTTATACAAGATCGTCAAATCTTCTTAATTATAGAAATTTTCATTTATGGGTTTGTCTGTATAATGATTTTCTTTACAATGCTTAATATTATTAATATGATGAGTGCTAGTATTGAAAAGCGTAAGAAAGAATTTGGGATGATGTTAAGTGTAGGAATGAGTCCTCATGGTATTCATAAGATGATATGGTATGAAAGTTTTATTTATGGAATGAAAACATTACTTTATGCAACACCAATAAGTATTTTTATTGAATGGTTGTTATATAATCAAATTCATATAGATGATTATTATTTTTCTATTTCATATATTGCATATATTATCTCATTTTTAGTTATTATGTTTGTTATGCTATTAACTTTTCATACTGGTTTAAATAAGTTTAAAAAACAAAATATTATAGAAACACTGAAAGATGATATGTAGGTAGAAATTTCTACCTACTTTTCATTTTTCTTCTTAATTTTCATTTTAAGAGACTTTTATATAAAAATGACTCTGAGTATGTTTTTGAATAAATATTGAATATGAGCCATAAAAACTATTATTTTCAATGAATTTGTGCTATAATGTTAACAGTTTGAAAAAGATAGGTGACTATAAATATGAAAGAAATAAGAATTAATACTGAGTATATTACTTTAGGTAAATTTTTGAAGTATGTAAATGCTGTTGACTCTGGAGCAATTGCCAAAATTGTCATTTCTGAAGGTGAAGTTTTCGTCAATCAAGAAATTGAAACCAGAAGAGGAAGAAAACTAAGAGATAATGATACTGTTTCTTATGACGGTGTAGATTATTTGATTCGTATAGACAATGAAAATTAATCATATTGAATTAAAGAATTTTAGAAACTATAAAGATTGCTCTGTTGATTTTGATCCTTTTATTAATATTTTTATTGGAAAAAATGCACAAGGAAAAACGAATTTATTAGAAGCTATTTATATTTTATCTTTATCTAAAAGTTTTAAGACAAAAGTTATTGAAGAGTTCATTTATTTTAATGAGGATTTTGCTAAGATTCATGGTCGTGTTAATTCTCATGAAAAAGATATTGATTTAGAAGTGGTCTTATCAAAATATGGTAAAAAAGCGATTATTAATCATAAAGAGATTAAAAAAACAAGTGATTATGTTGGATATTTAAATGTTGTTTTGTTTATTCCAGAAGATCTTATGTTGATAAAAGGAAGTCCTCGTTTAAGAAGAAAATTAATGGATATGGAGATTTCAAAGATATCTCCTATTTATATGTATAATCTTAATAAATACAATAAGCTTTTAAAAGAGAGAAATAAGTATTTAAAGATGTTGCATGAAAAGCATCGTAGATATGATGAATATCTTGATGTTTTATCTGAGCAGATGGCAAGACTCCAAGTTGATTTAATAAAGAAAAGAATTGAGTTTGTTGATTTATTAAATGATATTTCGTCTACAATGTATGATTATATTTCTTTACATAAAGAAAAATTGAGAATTGAATATAAATGTATATATAAAGATTTGAGTTATGAGGGAATCTTAGAGAAATATCAAAAGAATTATCAAAGAGATATTTCTTATAGTCAGACTGTTGATGGATTACATAAAGATGATATGTTAATGTCTTTAGATGATAAAGATGCTGTGACTTATGCATCTCAAGGGCAACAAAGATCTATTGTATTAGCAATCAAGATTGGATTACTGGAATTGATAAAAAAAGAAATAGGAGAATATCCTATTCTCTTATTGGATGATGTTTTGAGTGAATTAGATGATGTCAGAAAAACAAAATTATTGAATCTTATTCAAGGTAAAGTACAAACATTTTTGACGTCTACATCAATTGATGGTGTTCATCACCAAGTTATTGATATGGCTAAAAAAATTATGATAGAAGATGGACAGGTGAAAGGAGAAAGCAATGGAAGAGAATAAAGTAGAACATAGTTATGATGAGTCTGATATTCAGGTCTTAGAAGGATTAGAGGCTGTTAGAAAAAGACCAGGTATGTATATTGGTACAACTTCAGCAAGAGGTTTACATCATCTTGTATGGGAAATTGTTGATAACTCTATTGATGAAGCTTTGGCTGGATTTTGTAATGAAATTAAGGTTATTTTAGAAAAAGGTGACATTGTTAAAGTTATTGATAATGGACGAGGAATGCCAACAGGTAAACATGCAAAAACTGGTAAAAGTACAGTTGAGACAATTTTAACTGTATTACATGCTGGTGGTAAATTTGGAGGCGGTGGTTATAAAGTCTCTGGTGGTTTACATGGTGTTGGTGCGAGTGTTGTTAATGCTTTAAGTGAGTGGTTAGAAGTTCATGTTCATAGAGAAGGACATATTTATTATCAACGTTTTGAAAATGGTGGAGTTCCTGTTGGTGATTTAAAAATTATTGGTGATACTGGAACAATTGTTTCATTTAAAGCTGATCCACTTATTTTTAATGAAACAACTATTTATGATTATGATACATTAAATCAAAGAATAAGAGAGTTAGCATTCTTAAATAAAGGATTAAAGTTAATTTTAGAAGATCATCGCAACGAACCATATAAGAAAAATGAATACCATTATGAAGGTGGTATTAAAGAATATGTTGCATACTTAAATAGAAATAAGACAGCTATCCATGAGGAAATTATCTATGTAGAAGATGAAATAGATGATATTAAAGTAGAAGTGGGTATGCAATATAATGATGGGTATCAACCAAATATTTATTCTTTCTGTAATAATATTAATACACATGAAGGAGGAACTCATGAAGAAGGGTTCCGTCTGGCTTTAACAAGAGTAATTAATAATTATGCTAAAAATAACAATTTTTTAAAGAAAGATGATGAATCTTTAAATGGTGATGATTGTCGTGAAGGGTTAACTGCCATTATTTCAGTTAAGCATCCTGATCCGCAATATGAAGGACAAACAAAAACAAAGTTAGGAAATTCTGAAGTCCGTAAAATTGCTAGTAATATTATTTCTGAAGCTTTAGATAAATTCTTATTAGAGAATCCAGATACAGCATCAATTATTATGAATAAAGCAATTGTTGCGAGTCATGCGAGAATGGCTGCGAAACGTGCAAGAGAAATGACACGTCGTAAAACAGCTTTAGATAGTATTGCTTTACCTGGTAAATTAGCGGATTGTTCATCTAAAGATCCAAGTGAATGTGAAGTCTTTATCGTCGAAGGGGACAGTGCCGGTGGGAGTGCAAAGATGGGAAGAGATAGAAGAACTCAAGCTATCTTGCCACTTCGTGGTAAAATTTTAAATGTTGAAAAAGCAAGATTAGATAGAATTTTGGGAAATGCTGAAATTCGTTCTATGATTACTGCTTTTGGAACAGGAATTGGTGATGAATTTGATATTAGTAAATTAAGATATCATAAAATTGTTATTATGACCGATGCCGATGTCGATGGAGGACATATTAGAATCTTAATGTTGACATTCTTATATCGTTTCTTAAAACCATTAATTGAAGAAGGATTTGTGTATGCTGCTCAACCTCCATTATATTTATTAAAACATGGAAAAGAGGAACATTATCTCTATAGTGACTATGAACTTGAGAAATTAAAAGAAGATTTAGGTCCAAATGCTAAATATAATATTCAACGTTATAAAGGTCTTGGAGAAATGAATGCAGAACAATTATGGGAAACAACAATGGATCCTGAAAATAGACTTTTGTGGCAAATTGATTTAGATGATGCAATGCAGGCTGATGCAATGTTTGATACATTGATGGGAGAGAAAGTTGAACCTAGACGTGAATTTATACAAGAACATGCACAAGAAGCTGAGCTTGATTTATAGTAAAGGAGAGAAATAATGGAACAACGTGGAATTAAGAAAAGACTTCTGACAGAAGAAATGAAGAAATCTTTCATTAGTTATGCAATGTCAGTTATTGTACAAAGAGCATTGCCTGATGTGAGAGATGGACTCAAACCTGTTCAACGTAGAATTGTTCATGGGATGAATGAACTTGGATGTTATAGTGATAAACCATATAAGAAATCAGCCCGTATTGTTGGGGAAGTTATGGGGAAATACCATCCACATGGAGATTCTTCAATCTATGAAGCATTGGTACGTATGGCACAAGATTTCTCTTATCGTTATATGATTGTTGATGGTCATGGAAACTTTGGTTCAATTGATGGTGATGGTGCCGCTGCTGCCCGTTATACTGAAGCAAGAATGTCAAAGATTTCAATGGAATTGGTAAGAGATATCAATAAAGATACTGTCAATTTTATTCCTAACTATGATGGTGAAGAAACGGAACCAGAAGTTTTACCAGCCAGATTTCCAAATTTATTGGTAAATGGAACAACTGGAATTGCTGTTGGTATGGCTACGAATATACCTCCACATAATTTAGGAGAAGTTATAGATGCTATTTTAGCTGTTTCTCATAATCCAGATATTACAATTATGGAATTGATGGAAGATTATATTCAAGGTCCTGATTTTCCAACAGGAGCATATATATTAGGGAAATCTGCAATTAAAAAAGCTTATGAAACTGGTAATGGATTAATTATCATGAGAGCTAAAACGGATATTATTGATATTCATGGTGGAAAAAAAGCGATTATTGTTAATGAAATTCCATATATGGTAAATAAAGCAAGATTAATTGAAAAGATGGCTGAACATGTTAAAGAAAAACGTATTGAAGGAATTACAGAGATTCGTGATGAATCTAACCGTGAAGGGATAAGAATTGTTATTGAATTGCGTAAAGATGTTCAACCTGAAGTGATTTTAAATCAATTATTTAAATTAACATCATTACAAACAACATTTGGTGTGAATACAATTGCTTTGGTTAATAATGAACCACAAACATTGAATTTAAAACAAATGATTACTTATTATTTAGATCATCAAGAAGAAGTCATTAAAAGAAGAACTGCTTATGATTTAAAGAAAGCAGAAGATAGAGCACATATCTTAGAAGGTTTAAAGAGAGCTTTAGATCAAATAGATGCTATTATTGATTTAATTCGTACATCAAGAACAACTGAAATTATTCAACAAAGATTGATGAGTGAGTTTGATATGTCTGAAAGACAAGCCAAAGCTATTCGTGAAATGCAATTACAAAGATTAGCTGGTTTGGAAAGAGAAAAGATTGAAAATGAATTAAATGATTTATTAACTTTAATTGCTGATTTAAAAGATATTCTTGAAAATAGAGAAAGAATTTTAGCAATCATTGAAGCAGAATTATTGCAATTAAAAGATAAATTTGCTGATAAGAGAAGAACTGAAATTATTCAAGGAACATTTGATTTAGAAGATGAAGATTTAATACCAGTTGAAGATATTATCATTTCATTAACAACAAATGGATATGTTAAACGTATGCCAGTTGATACTTATAAAACACAAAATAGAGGTGGTAGAGGTATTAAAGGTATGGCTACGAATGAAGATGATATTGTTGATTCATTAATTAATATGAGTACTCATGATGATCTCTTATTCTTTACAAACTTTGGTAAAGTTTATCGTATTAAAGGATACAATGTTCCAGAGTTTGGTAGAACGGCTAAAGGGTTACCAGTTGTAAACTTATTGAATCTTGATAAAGATGAATATGTTAAATCCATGATATCTATTCGTAAAGAAGATATTTTAGAAAAGAAAGCTGAATATTTATTCTTTGTGACATTGAATGGACTTGTTAAGAAAACCCATATTGATGAATTTGAAAATATTAGACAATCTGGTAAGATTGCTATTGGTCTTAAAGAAGATGATCAATTGGTTTCTGTTAAATTAACAACAGGGAATGCTCAAATTTTAGTTGCAGCCTCTAATGGTAAACTTATTAGATTTAAAGAGAGCGATGTCCGTAAAATGGGAAGAACTGCTTCTGGAGTAAGAGGTATTAATGTTGATGGTGGACATGTTATTGGTATGACAACTGATCAGGAAGGTCAGTTTATTATGGCAATTAGTGAGAATGGTTATGGTAAAATGTCGCCATTAGATGATTATCGTGAATCACATCGTGGTGGTAAAGGTGTTAAGACAATCAACACAACTGCTAAGACCGGTCAACTTGTTGCATTAAGAGCTGTTAATGGTGATGAGGATTTATTAATTATTACAAGTGAAGGTATTGTTATTAGACTTCCAATGGATCAAGTCAAGACAGCTGGTAGAAATACCCAAGGTGTTCGTTTGATCAAGGTTGCTGAAGGTTCTACAGTTTCTAGTGTAGAAGTTGTGGAAAAGGCTGAAGAGGATAATGAAGAACCTTCTGATGAAATTAAGGAATAGTATATTTGAAAACTACAGATTCAATATGAGTCTGTAGTTTTTTATGTTTGAATTTAATATTATTATAAAGATAATTGATTATTCATTTCAATGTAAATTTTAGTAATTATATATTCCATGTTTTATTAATGACTCTAATTGATTTCCATCTGAACCATATGCGGATACAGAAAGCACAGTATCACATGTGTAAATATCTAATATATACTTTTGATTAGATATTATTTTATTAATTTCATTAATGTTTGAATCATAAAGTTTATAATGGTCTATATAATTATTTTGATTATATCCACCTACAACAACCAGATTTTGATTATCAATACGTATATTATAATAATATAACATAGTTTGATTTGAAGATATTGGATCAAAGAATGCAAATGTATGATATCTAGAAGAATTATCTTTTTTAAAGACCTGTAAATAAAGTTGATTTCTATATTCATACAAATACAATTTTATTATTTCTTCTTTATAATGATTTTCTTTTTTATATATATTTAATTTTTATCTATTATATTGTTTGTTATTGCAATTTCTTCAATAACTTGATTATTATTTCTTAGAAAAGAAGAATCAATTGATCTTAAAAATAAACCATATCCGATACTAAGTATTGATAAAGTTATTGAAATAAAAACAATTATATATTTTTTATTCATAGAATACCTCCTACATATATACTATTATTCTAGCATATAAGAAAACATAAATTGACAAATTTAGCGATATTTCATACAATAAGTCTAAAGTGGGTGGAATTATGGCAAAAGAAAAAAAGATTCAAATTAATCAGACCTTTAAAAATATAATTATACTTGTGATTGTTGCAGCTATTTTCTTTTTGGTAGGGAAGATATGGCCTAGTGGTGAAGAACCAACAGTAATGACAAGTGATTTGTTATCACAGCAGATTAAAGAAATTAGTGAATTAGCAACTGTTGAATATAATTATACAAATATGGGTAAATTTGAAAATCAGGCAACATTTTATGGATGGACTGTTCCATTTACAACAAAGAGTTTTATTATTTCATATGATGGTAAGATTAAAGCTGGTATTGATATGAGTATTGTGGAAGTTAAATTAAGTGGTAAGAAGATAACAGTGACAGTTCCAAAAGCAAAAATTCTTTCTCATGAAATAGATGAAAAGAGTATTGAAGTTTTTGATGAAACAAAGAATATTTTTAATCAGATTAGCATAACAGATTATCATCAATTTGCGATTGATCAAAAAGAGAAAATGGAAACAAATGTCAAAGAGAAAGGCTTAATTGAGGAAGCACAAAAAAAGGCAGAAACGACAATAAAAACATTCATCACATCATCAAATAGATTATCAGATGATTATGAAATAATATTTAAAGTTAGTGAGTAGGAGAAATCCTACTTTTTCTATTGAAAAATGGCTAGAATATAGTATAATGTTAGCAATTTGGGTATTTTTTAGGAGGTTATTTATGAAGTCAGCAAATAAAGGAAAAAAACTTGCAATGAAAATGATTATTGCGTTGGTTTGTGGTTTAATTGTAGGATTCGCTTGTATTTTATTAAGAGAGAATTTAATATCTAATGGACAATCAGAGACTTGGACTACAATTAATAATATCTTTTTTCAGGATATTACTGTTGAAGGAGCTACAAGTGCTATAGGGATATTTTATATTATTGGTCAGCTGTTTGTGAATTCTTTACAATTAATTATTGTTCCTATGGTTTTTGTATCTATTGCATTAGCTATTTGTGTAATTACAGATACAAAAAAATTAGGAAGAATATCATCTAAAACAATTCTAACTTTTTTTATAACAACTATATGTGCATTGATTTTTGCTGGTATTATTGGAGCTTTGGTTTATCAAACTGGAGCATTTAATGCTGTGAATGCATCTGATATTGTTATTAAGGAAGGAACTGTTGGAACAAATCCATTAGCTATTATTTTATCCATTGTACCTAATAATTTTATATCTGCTCTGACAAATAATGGTGGTGTTTTGGCTATAGTGTTTCTTGCTGTATCAGTTGGTTTAGCAATGAATCAATTAAAAGATAAAACAAAAACAATTAAAAAGTTATTTATTGAATTAAGTGATATTATTTCTGTTTGTTTATCATTTATAATTAATAAATTTGCTCCATATGCAATATTTTGCTTATTAACAAGGACATTTGCAGCATATGGCATTGATTATTTAAAGCCAGCATTGGCATATGTTATTACAGTATTAATAGCTTTACTTGTCTATTTGATTATAGCATATCCAATTTATATTATGGTTATGGCTAAATTAAGTCCTAAACCGTTTATGAAGAAAATAGCGAAAGTTGCTTTATTTGGATTTTCAACATCATCAAGTGCTGCAACACTTCCTTTAAATAAACAAACAACTGTTGATGAAATGGGAGTGAGTGAACAAATTGCATCCTTTACATTGCCACTTGGGATGACAATTAATATGGATGGAACTGCTATTATGCAAGTTATTGCTGCTATTTTTGTAGCAGCTAGTTCAGGTTATGATGTTACATTTACATCTATGGCTATTATTGCTGTATTAGCATTAATTGCTTCAATTGGAACTCCTGCAGCACCTGGAGCCGGAGCAGTTATCTTATTTACGATATTAACTGGAATGGGATATACAAACGATGCTGCTTTACTATCTTATTCATTGATTCTTGCTATTAATAGACCTATTGAAATGCTAGTGACATCTTTAAATGTAGTAGGCGATTCTTCGACATCTATTATTGTTGCTAAAAAAGAGAACATGTTAGATGAGGATTTATATCATAGATAGTCTATAAATGTAGATATAGGGTTTATACCTATATCTATTTTTTAAATTTACTCTTATTTTAAGAATAAATGTGATTGAACTTCTATATGGTTGTGGTATAATCTATGTGTTAAATCTATGCGTTGGATAAGTAAATAATAGAGTTATTATAGAGAACTGATGGTTGGTGTAAATCAGTATAATATATTATTGAAATCTCCCAACAAGAGAAGTTAATCACTTCCGGATGAACCGTTATCTCATATAAAGATATCATAATGATATGAAGTAGGGTGGCACCACGAGATATTCGTCCCTTAAAAGAGGTGTTTTTATTTTGATAATAAGGAGAGAAAAAGATGATTGATATTGCAAAATTAAGAGAAAACCCTGAACTTGTGAAAGAAAATATGAAGAAAAAATTTCAACATGATCGTTTACATTTAGTAGATGAGGCTTTTGATTTAGATAAAGTTTATCGTGAAACTTTAACAAAAGCGAGTGAACTTCGTGCTATGCGTAATAAATTATCTAAAGAGATTGGTCAATTTATGCGTGAAGGAAAAAAAGATTTAGCTGAACAAAATAAGGAAAAAGTCAATGAAATGGCTAAATTATTAAAAGAGTTGGAAGAAAAAGAGATTGAATTAGGTCCAAAATTGAAAGAAATTATGATGAAAATTCCTAATTTTATTGATGATTCTGTTCCAGTTGGAAAAGACGATAGTGAAAATGTAGAGATTCAAAAATATGGAGAGCCTATTATTCCAGCATATGAAATTCCATATCATGCTGATATTATTGCTAAATTTAATGGATTAGATAAAGATGCAAGTGGTAGAACAAGTGGGAATGGCTTCTATTATTTAATGGGTGATATTGCTAGGTTATCATCTGCTATGATTTCTTATGCGCGAGATTTCATGATTGATAAAGGTTTTACTTATTGTATTCCACCATTTATGATAAGAAGTGATGTTGTTACTGGTGTCATGTCTTTTGAAGAAATGGATGCAATGATGTATAAAATTGAAGGTGAAGACTTATATTTAATTGGGACAAGTGAACATAGTATGATTGGTAAGTTTAAGGATCAAATTGTTAAGGAAGATGATTTACCAATTACAATGACTTCTTATTCTCCATGTTTTAGAAAGGAAGTTGGGGCTCATGGTATTGAAGAAAGAGGTATCTATAGAGTTCATCAATTTGAAAAACAGGAAATGGTTGTTTTATGTAAGCCAGAAGATGCAATGGAATGGTATGATAAGATGTGGTCATATACTGTTGAATTGTTTAGAAGCCTAGATATTCCTGTGAGAACACTAGAATGTTGTAGTGGTGATTTAGCTGATTTGAAAGAAAAGTCTTGTGATGTTGAAGCATGGTCTCCTCGACAACAAAAGTATTTTGAAGTAGGGTCTTGTTCTACTTTAGGTGATGCTCAGGCAAGACGTTTAGGTATTCGTACTAAAGGGCAGGAAGGAACTTATTATGTGGCAACTTTGAATAATACAGTTCTTGCAAGTACACGTGCATTAATTGCCTTTATTGAAAATAATTATAACGAAGATGGAACAATTGATATTCCTAAGGCTTTACGTCCATATATGGGTGGAAAAGATAAGATTTGTTAAAAGAGTGACATTTGTCATTCTTTTTCTTTAGAAATTCTTATAAATTTTTTCACAAGATATACACACGAGTCTGTTAATATTATAAATGCTTAAAGAGAAAGTAGGTGAATTGATGAAAAATATTTTAGAGTATTTAGAAGAATCATCAAATAAATATTTTACAAAATCAGTATTTACTGATCAAAATAGAGAATTAACATATGGAGAATGTATTCAATATTCTAAAAAAATCGGAACTCAATTATTAGAACTTCATAAAACAAGACAACCTATTGCAGTTCTTATGGATAAAACAGTAGAGAGTTTAACAGCTTTTTTTGGAGTTGTTTATAGTGGTAATTTCTATGTGGTTATTGATTCAATGATGCCATTAGATCGTATTGAAAAGATTTTTGAGACTTTACAGCCACTTGCTTTAGTATCAGATTATCAGCATCAGGAAGTTGCACAAAAACTTCATGACAAAGTCTATTATTTTGAAGACCTCATCAATATTAATATTGATGAAGATGGGTTATCTCTTATTAGACAACAGATGATCGATACTGATCCTTTATACGCTTTGTTTACCTCTGGCTCAACTGGTGTTCCTAAAGGTGCTATTTTATCACATCGTAGTGTTATCAATTATGCGACTTGGTATAAAGAAACATTTGATATAACAGATCAAACTCAGTTTGGGAGTCAAACACCATTTTACTTCAGTATGTCTGTTTCTGATGTGTATAGCACAATTATGTCTGGAGCCACTTTGCATATTATACCAAAATCATTATTTTCATTTCCAATTAAACTGATTGAGTATATGAACATAAAAAAGGTAAACACCATTTATTGGGTACCTTCAGCACTATGTATAGTTGCAAATCTAAAAGTTTTAGATTATATGGCATTGGATTATGTAGATAAAGTTTTGTTTGCTGGAGAGGTCATGCCAACCAAGCAATTAAATTATTGGATTCACAAAATTCCAAATGCTTTGTATGCAAACTTATTTGGTCCTACAGAAACAACTGATATATGCACGTATTATATTATTGATAGGGAATTTAAAGATGATGAAATTTTACCAATTGGTAAGTCCTGTAATAATTGTGATATATTCTTACTTGATGAGAATAATCATGAAGTTTTGGATAATCGTGAAGGAGAATTATGTGTAAGAGGATCATTCTTGGCAATGGGTTATTATAATAATGAAATGAAAACAAAAGAAGTTTTTGTACAAAATCCTTTAAATAAGGCTTATCCTGAAATCATTTATAAAACGGGTGATCTTGTTAAGTATAATGAAAGTGGTGAACTTATTTATATAACTCGTAAAGATTTTCAAATTAAACATATGGGTTATCGAATTGAGTTAGGAGAAATTGAGGCAGCTGTGAATTCTTTAGATAAAATTCAAAGCAGTGCAGTTATTTTTGATGAAATGAAAGATAAGATTGTTTTGATATATACTGGGAAAATTGATGATATTAGTATTATGGAAGGCATTTCGTTGAGAGTTCCAGACTACATGAAACCGAATGTTATTGTCAAAGTAAAAGTAATGCCATATAATCAGAACGGAAAAATTGATAGAAAATGGCTTAAGGGTCATTATGAAGAATTGGGAGGAAAATAAAGTGGAAGAATTATTAGATATTTTAAAAGGTTTGAAACCTGGAGTTGATTTTGAAAATGAGAAAAATTTAATTGAAGATAGGTTGTTAGATTCATTAGATGTTATGAATTTAACAGTTGAATTGAATGATGAGTTTGATATCGAAATCACACCTTTAGATATATTGCCTGAAAATTTTAAATCTATTGAAACAATTTATGCATTAATTACACGTTTACAAGACGAAGGATAGTATGGCTTATACAACTTATGTTTATTTAATACTCTTTTTAGGAAGCACTTTTCTTCTTTATACGGTGTTTCCTAAGAAGTATAAGTGGTTGGTTTTATTAAGTGCAAGTTATCTTTATTATATTGCTGCTAGTCGTTTATGGTTAATTGTTTTTCTTTTGATGACAACATTAACTGTTTATTTAAGTGCAATATGGCTAGATAAAATTAATGACTTATTTCAAAGTGTTAAGAAATTATTAGATAGAGATCAAAAGAAGTCATTTAAAGAGAAATTATTATGGCAAAAGAAAATGGTAATGATTTTAATGTTATTGATTAACATTGGAACATTAGCATTTTTAAAGTATTTTAATTTTTTTGGAGATGTACTCAATTTTGCTTTATTAGATCATATGAATATGCATATTCCAATGCTAAAATTATTTTTACCACTTGGAATATCTTTCTATACATTACAAGCAGTAAGTTATGTTATTGATGTTTATAGAGGTAAATATAAGGCTGATAGAAATTTTGGAAGAGTTGCTCTATTCTTAGCATTCTTTCCAACTATTGTAGAGGGGCCTATTGCACGATATGATCAAGTTGCTCAGCAATTGTTTGAAGGACATTCATTTCATTATGTAAATTTAACACAGGGTGCCCAACTCATTCTATGGGGAATGTTTAAAAAAATTGTCATTGCAGACAGAGCAAATATGTTAGTAAACCATGTTTTTAATGATTATACAAAATTTTCGGGATTAAGTGTGATTATAGCAGTTATTTTTTATACGATTCAATTGTATACAGAATTTTCAGGAGCAATGGATATTGTTAGAGGTAGTGCACAGATTTTTAGTGTCAATTTACCAGAGAACTTTAGACAGCCTTTCTTTGCCAAGAGTATTAATGAGTTTTGGCAAAGATGGCATATAACTTTAGGTGCTTGGTTAAGAGATTATGTATTTTATAGCGTTTCTTTGTCAAACCCTTTTAAAAAATTTAATCACTTTGTTAGAAAGCATTGTAATGAGTATTTTTCAAAGCTTTTGCCTGCCACTACGGCATTATTTTTTGTATGGATATGTAATGGATTGTGGCATGGAGCTAGTATAAAATATGTTATGTATGGTATGTATTATTATACAATTATGGTTATTGGAATGTTTATGGAGCCTGTTTTTAATAAGGTATCAGAGAAATTGCATATTTGTAAAGAAAGAAATTATTTTAGAGTTTTCCAGATTTTGAGAACTGTTTTTATTGTCAATATTGGGATGTTGATTTTTAGAGCTGATAATTTGTCTATTGCTTTTGATATGTTTATTTCTTGTTTTAGAAATATAAGTTTTCAAATTCATCCATTAACTCATCTTGGCTTAAGCAGTTTAGATATGTTAATTGTTATTCTTGGCATCATAGTTGTTTTTATAGTTGGAGTTATGAAGGAAAAAGGATTTCATATAAGGGAAAGTGTTGCAAAGTGGCATATTGTTCCAAGGTGGACTTTCTATATTGCTGGATTATTTATTGTTATTATTTTTGGTGCATATGGTAGAGGATATGACATTGCTAGTTTTATTTATGCACAGTTTTAGGAGGATATATGAATAAAAAAGAAAATGTTAAAAAAAATATTATTGATTTCTCTAAAATTGTTATCTTCTTATCAATCTGTGGAGTTTTATTATGGTGTATAACGCCTATCTTTGTACCAAAAAATAATACAAAAAAAAGTGGTATTAAATATGAAAATGCACGAGGGTTTTATGGCGAAAGACATAATAGCATAGATATTTTTGCATTAGGAAATAGTGATTTGTATAGTGCCATGAATCCTTTAGAATTATGGAATAGTCATGGTTACACGTCTTACGTTTGTGCTGAACCTTCACAAAATATATTTTCTGCATATTATTTACTAAAAGATATTTTTACCTGTCAAAAACCTAAACTTGTTATTTTAGAAGTTGATCAGCTTTTTACTCGCAATGAAGCAGATGATATTGATGATGCATTTAATAATATTCTTAAGAATAAGTTTCCATTATTTGAGTATCATAGTCGCTGGAAAAATTTAAAAACAGAAGATTTTACAAATAAAGTTTCTTATATTTCAAGAGTTGAGTCAAAGGGATATATCTATCATAATAAAGCAAGGCCAAATAAATTAGGATTCAAGTATATGAAAAATAAGAAGAATTCTACAATAACTATGACAACAAAAATGTATATGAAAAAAACAATAGAATTAGCCAAAAATCATGGAGCAGATGTTCTATTGGTTTGGTATCCTTCTGCAACGACAGGAACTATAGATCGTCATGAGGCAGTTCAAAAACTTGCTGATCAATATAATGTTCCTTTTATAGATTTTAATGTTAATCAATATGATACTGGGTTTAATTGGCTAACTGACACAAGGGATGGGGGCAATCATTTGAATTATAATGGTGCTAAAAAGATGACAAAGTATCTAGGTAAATATTTAATTGAGAATTATCATTTGATCGATCATCGTCAGGACAATGCCTATAATCAATGGAATTTAGATTACCAATCATTTATGAAAAAGAATAAATTATTATAGATATTGATTTGTTTATCAAATATGATATAATAAGTCTTGCCATTACAATAGGCGGCTTCGAACCATGTCAGGACCGGAAGGTAGCAGCATTAAGAATGTCCGTTTATGTGTAGTGGCTTTTTTAAAGGAGATTAATTTGTATGACTGATATTGAGTATATGAAATTAGCGTATCAAGAAGCAATAAAAGCAAAAGATATTGATGAAGTTCCTATAGGTGCTATTATTGTTAAGGATGATTGTGTTATCGCATCTGCTTATAATCAAAAAGAGTCAAAGCGAGATGTCACTGCTCATGCTGAGATGTTAGCTATTCAAAAGGCCTGTAAAATATTAGGAACATGGCATTTGGATGGCTGTACTCTTTATTCTACATTAGAGCCTTGTATGATGTGTAGTGGAGCTATTATTCAAAGCCGTATTGCTAAAGTCGTGTATGGAGCAAGTGGTCAACGTTGGCACGGAATTTCTCAATATCTTCATAATCATACATTTAATCATTATCCTGATATTACATCTGGAATATTAGAAGAAGACTGTTGTCAATTGATTTCCGATTATTTTAAATCAAAGAGACATCGTTTTTAATCAAGATATCAAGAAGATATCTTTTTATTATCTTTTGATGATAAATAAAATATGCTATAATTGACAAAGGAGTTGATATTATGGCATATAAAACATTATATAGAGTTTATCGTCCACAAAGGTTTGACGAAGTTGCTGGACAAGAACATATTATTACAACACTGAGACATGCTGTTGAAGAAAATAAAATTGCTCATGCCTATTTGTTTTGTGGACCTCGTGGTACTGGAAAAACAACAATTGCAAAATTATTAGCAAAAGCAATCAACTGTACTGGTAATCCAAAACCGTGTGATGAATGTGAGAATTGTAAAGAGATCGCTTCAGGTAATCATCCTGATGTTATAGAGATAGATGCAGCTAGTAATAATGGAGTTGATGAGGTGAGAAATTTGATTGATAAAGTCAAATATGCTCCTACTCAAGGTAAGTACAAGGTTTATATTATTGATGAGGTACATATGATGTCTACAGGTGCCTTTAATGCCTTATTAAAGACATTAGAGGAGCCACCAGCACATGTTGTTTTTATTCTTGCAACAACAGAACCTCATAAAATTTTGCCAACAATTATATCTCGTTGTCAAAGATTTGATTTTATGAAATTGAGTTTAACTGAAATCGTTAATCGTATGAAAAGCGTAGTTGAACAAGAAAACTATATTTGTGATGATGAAGCATTAGAAATGATCGCAAAGCTTGCAGATGGTGGAATGAGAGATGCATTATCAATATTAGAGCAATGTTTGGCATATAACGATCAACATTTAACAGTACAAGATGTTAATCATATATATGGAATTGTATCATTAGAAAATAAAATTGATTTCATAAAGGTTCTTTTGTCTAAAGATATGAAGAAATCATTATTTATTTTGGATGAAATGAAAACAAATGGTATTGATATTAAGAGATTAACATTGGATTTAGTTGATATTTTAAAAGATATTATTATCTATAGAAATACAAGTGATAGTTCTATATTATTTGTTCTTTCACAATATTATTTAGATATGATAGTGCCTTATATATCATGTGATGAAGCATTTGCATTCATTGATGTTTTAATGGATGCAAGTGAAAAATATGCTAAAGTTATTAATCCAGCTATATATTTTGAGTTAGCCTTGTTAAAAATGTGTAATCAAGTTCAATCGAAAAATGGAGAACTCATTGATAAAGTAGATATTCCTCAAACAGAATCTATCCAATATGTGAACGAAACTCAAGAGGTTAATACAGAAGCAATGGGAGAAGTTATTGAAATGGATAAACCCATTTTACAATCTCAAAATAACAGTAATCAAGTTATCTATGAGGATATTGATGAACAAATAGGTGAACCATTAATTGAAGAGGAGCTAATCTTAGAAGAATCTCAAGATATTATTCAAGAGGATATTCCTACATTCGAGTTTGAGAAACAAGAGGATGTGGAACAAAGCATAGATAATGATATAAAAGTAGATCGTGCAGATATTATGAATATTCTTGTACAGGCACGAAGAGAAATACTGGAAAGTATTCAAGAGAGATGGCCAATTATTAAGCGCTATTTGGCTAACTTAAATACAGCTAAGAGTGCAGGTATGCTTTGTGATGGTACAGCTGTTGCTGCTTGCCCAGGTGGTTTTATTATTGCTTTTGAATTCCAACCAGCTGTTAATGCCGTTAATTATTATAAGAATTATAAACAGTTGAGTTCTTTTTTAACAGAAATACTTGGACAAGAATATCGGTTTGTAGCTATTCAGCAGGATGAATGGATTCAAATGCGTAGTCAGTTTATTGATTTAAAAAAGAGAGGACAACTCCCTGAACCACATAATTTAACTCTTAAACATATTGATTCTCATGATTTAGATCATGTTGATTTAAATGAGGCTCAAGAATTTGCAGTTAAATTATTTGGTGATATTGTAGAGTTTAAGGAGGATTAAAAATGAATTTTGCTAACTTAGTACAACAAGCCCAACAAATGCAAAAGAAAGTGGCTAAGGCAAAGAAAGAATTTGATGAGAAGGAATTTGATATTGCTTCTCAAAATGATATTATTACTGGTAAAATCAAAGGAAGTCTTGAAATAACAGAATTACATATTGATCAATCTATGATGTGTACTGAACATCAAGAAGATGTTCAAGATCTATTAATGATTACTTTGAATCAAATGATTAAAAAGATTAATGATGAAAGAGAAGATACAGTCAATAAAGTTACTAATGGCGTAGATGTATCTGCATTCTTATAATGGAATATCCTAATAGTTTTGAAGAGTTAGTTGAATGTTTTAAGATGTTACCTGGAATTGGAACAAAAGGTGCTGAGAGAATGGTCTATCATATTCTGGCAATGGATGATGATCAGGTACAAAGGTTCTCACAAGCATTAATTGATTTTAAAAGTAATATTCAATATTGTCAAAGATGTGGTCATATTTGTGAAGGTGAACTTTGTGAAATATGTCTAGACCAACAGCGGGATCAAACGACAATCTGTGTTGTGGAATCACCCAAGGATGTATTTGCAATGGAAAAACTAAAAGAATATCGAGGATTGTATCATGTTTTACATGGAACAATGTCGATAATGGATGGAAAAACAATAGATGACTTAAATATTCAGACTTTATTCGATAGATTAGATGAAAATATCAAAGAAGTCATAATTGCTACAAATCCGACAAGAGAAGGGGAGACAACAGCGTTATTCTTGGCTAAGTTATTAGCTAAACAAAACATACCAGCTTCAAGAATTGCAAATGGACTCCCAATCGGGGGGAATTTGGATTATGCTGACGAATTAACTCTATTGAAATCTCTAGAAGGAAGAAAGAAACTATAAATCATCTCATATAATTAATGAGGTGATTTTTTTATGAGAAAAATAACAACAATCTTTTTTAGATTGCTTTTTGCAACAATTACTATATTTATTATTAATGCATTTGAACCATTGACACATATTAATTTATCATTAAATATATTTAATATATTGATGATTTCAATATTTGATGTTTTTGGTGTTGCTTTATGTATCGTATTAAAATTTATACTCTAGACGATTAAAGAAATAATGCTTTATATCTTCTCTGTTTTTTTATATAATAGAGAAAGAAACGAGGTGTTATTAGTGTCTGGGAAATTTATAACTTTTGAGGGTGGCGAAGGTAGTGGAAAAACGACTATTGCTGCAATGGTTAAAGAAGTTCTAGATAAAGAAGGTTATCGAGTTACTTTAACAAGAGAGCCAGGTGGAGTCGAAATAGCAGAAAAAATTCGTGATATTATTCACGATGTAAAATATACAAATATGGATAGAAAAACAGAAGCTTTATTATATGCTGCAAGTCGACGCCAACATTTAGTAGAAAAAGTCATTCCTGCATTGGAGAAAGGTGAAATTGTTATTTGTGATAGGTTTGTTGATAGTTCGATGGTATATCAAGGATTAGCACGAGGAATTGGTATTGATGAAGTTTATAATATGAATTTATTTGCTACTGAAAATATTTTACCTAATCGTACTGTATTTTTTGATATTAAACCTGAAGCTGGATTACAACGAGTTTATGCAAATAAGGAACGTGAAGTTAATAGATTAGACTTAGAAAATATTGATTTTCATGAAAGAGTGTATGAAGGATATTTAACTATTTGTAATAGATTTCCTGAGCGTATAGTGAAAGTTGATGCTAGCCAAGATATTGAAGACGTTCTATTTCAAGTCCTTGAAAAGATAAGAGAAATTTTATGAATTTAAAAGATAATTTAAAGAAAGAACAACCTATACTTTATCAGATATTAACAAAGAGTTTTCAAAATGGTAAAATACCTCATGCTTTCTTATTAGTTGGAAAGAATGCTAGTCTTCCTGCTCACTATATTGCTAAGAGTTTGATTTGTAAAGATGATTTACTTGCATGTGATAACTGCAATGATTGTAGACGTATTGGTCAACATAATTACGCTGATCTAATATATCTTACAGGGAGAGATGAATCAATAAAAAAAGGTGATGTTGAAAATATTCAAGAGCAGTTTTCTAAATCATCTATTGAGGGTAAAGCAAAGATATATATGTTGGAGAATATTGAAAATTCTACTGTAGAAGCAATGAATAGCCTATTAAAAATATTGGAAGAACCAATTCCTGGTATTTATGCGATTTTTACTTGCCAAAATATTAATCGTGTATTACCTACTATTCAGTCTCGATGCCAAGTTATACAATTATTACCTAATTCTAAATCTTTGCTAAAAGCAGAACTGATAAAAACTGATATACCGACTGATGATATTAATGTTTTAACTGAATTGTTTGAAACATTTGAAGAATGTAAACCATATATTGAATCTGAGGTATTTGATAAGTTAAAACTTGAAGTTTATCATTTTATTGAGGATATGTATTTTCATAGGGATAATTTATTAATTAATGTTGAGACTCATTTGTTAAAAGATTTTAAGGATAAAGCATCAATTCAGCTTTTCTTAAATATGCTAGTTTTAGGGTTAAGAGATTTGTTTCACGTGAAACAATCCATGGAACTTACCTATTCCTCATATAAGAGTTTATTTGAAAAGATTGAAGATAGTCCAGAAAATATTATAGAGAAAATAGATTTAGTTTTAAATACAGAATATTTATTAAGCACGAATGCAAATGTCCTTTTATTAATGGATAGTATGATGTGTAATATATAGAAAGGAAATAATATGGAAGAAAAATTAGCGCTTGTACGTTTTAATAATGTTGGTAAATCGTATTTTTTTTCAACTGATTTAGATGTACATAAGGGTGATAAAGTTGTTGTTGAAACAATTAGAGGATTAGAGTTAGGTGAATTAATATCTGAGCTTAAAGATATTTCTGAGTTTAATTTAGATACTGAGTTAAAAAGAGTAAAAAGAAGAGCAAATCGTGCTGATCTTGATTTGTTTGAGTTTAATAAAACAAAAGCAATGAAATCATTAGAAATTTGTAAAACAATTGTAAATGAATATAAGCTAGATATGCATTTAGTCAATTGTGAATATACTTTAGATGCATCAAAAGTTATATTTATGTATACTTCTGAGAGTCGTGTGGATTTTAGAGAACTTTTAAAGGAGTTAGCAAGTGTCTTTAAATGTAGAATTGAATTAAGACAGATAGGACCAAGGGATAAATCAAAAATTGTTGGTGGAATTGGTTCCTGTGGTTTACCATTGTGTTGTTCTTCATTTTTAGGAGAATTTGATGGTGTAACAATTAATATGGCTAAAAATCAAATGTTAGCAATAAATATTGATAAGATATCTGGGGCTTGTGGCAGATTGTTATGCTGTTTAAAATATGAAGATGAAGCATATACAATCGAGAAAAGACGTTTTCCAAAATTAGGATCTCGAGTAAGGTTTGAAGATAAGATAGTTAAAGTTATTGGCTTAAATGTTATTAGTGATTTAGTTAAAATTGATTATGATGGAAATATTTCATTTGTTTCATTAAACGATATCAAAATTTTACCACCAAAGGATCATAAAAATGAGCAACGAGGTCGTTAATTATTTACTAGCATATAATGATATGAAAATTATCCAAAGAAAAGATATGTTTAATTTTTCTTTGGATACTGTTTTATTAGCATCATTCTGTACTCTTAATAAAGATTTACATAAAATTATTGATTTTGGAACAAATAACGCTGCAATTCCATTATTATTATCAAGAAGAACAGATAAAGAAATTATTGGTATTGAAATTCAAAAAGATGCTGTAGAACTTGCAATTAAGAATGTAAAACTGAATCACTTGGAGAATCAAATTACTATAATCCATAATGATATTAAAGACTATGTACAGACAAGTGAGAAATTTAAACTTATTGTATGTAATCCCCCTTTTTTTAAAGTAGGAGAGAAAAGTCATATCAATGAGAATGAATATCTTCAAATAGCAAGACATGAAATAAAAATCAATTTAGATGAGATTATTCAGTCTGCTGCTAGAATACTTGATAATAAAGGTCGGTTCGCAATGGTTCATAGGCCAGATCGAATGATTGAAATTATAAATATTATGCAAAAATATGATATTGAGCCTAAACGTATACGATTTGTATATCCTAAATTTGGTAAAGAGTCACATATATTTTTAATTGAAGGAATGTACAAAGGAAATAAAGGAGTTAAGATCGAATCTCCATTATATGCTCATGAGGAAGATGGAAGTTATACAAAGGAAGTCAGAAGAATGTTTGGAGAAAAAGATGATGATTAGACAGAAGAGTTTTGAAAACAAAAAACCTACTTTATTTTTAGTAGCAACTCCTATTGGTAATTTAAGTGAAATGACATATAGAGCAGTTGAAACTTTAAAGAGTGTACAGTTTATAGCTGCGGAAGATACAAGGAATACAATTAAACTTTTGAACCATTTTAACATTACAACAAAGCTTATTTCTCATCATGAACATAATATAGTTACATCTATTCCTAAAATCATTCAATTGTTACAAGATGGATATGATATTGCTTTAGTTAGTGATGCAGGATATCCAGCAATAAGTGATCCAGGCTATGAACTAGTGAAGGAAGTTATTTCAAATGGCTATAATGTTGTACCAATATCTGGAGCAAATGCCTGTCTTAATGCCTTAGTAGTATCTGGCATAACTCCTCAGCCATTTCTATTCTATGGTTTTTTAGATCATCAAGATAAAAAGAAGAAAAAGGAATTAGAAGATTTAAAGAATTATAAAGAAACTATAGTATTCTATGAAGCTCCACATCGTATCAAAAAAACCTTAAATCATATGCTTAATATTTTTGGTAATAGAAATATAGCATTGTGTAGAGAAATAACAAAGAAATATGAAGAAATTAATAGAGGTTCTATAGAGGAAATTTTAACTGTTGTAGATGATATGAAGGGTGAAATGGTTATTGTTGTTGAGGGATGTCATGAATCTACTGAGGAAGTCGTTTTTGAACAGTCAATAGAAGAACATGTTAGTGAATATATAGCAAAAGGAATGTCTACAAAAGATGCTATAAAGGAAGTATCAAAACAAAGAAAAATATCAAAGAATATTGTGTATCAAGAATATCATAAAAAATGAGTATATTTATATATTCATTTTTCTTTTTGAATAAAGTATAATAAAAGTATAGTAAAGGAGAGGAAAAATATGATTTATACAGTAACTTTCAATCCATCTATTGATTATTTGGTTCATGTTGATCATTTTAAGATAGGTGAAGTTAATAGAACAAATTCAGAAAAGATATTACCAGGTGGTAAAGGTATTAATGTTTCAATTGTCTTAAATAATCTTGGAATTAAAAGTATACCTTTTGGTTTCATAGCTGGTTTCACTGGTCAAGAGATAAAAAGACGAATTGAAGATGATTTTGGTATACAGACACATTTCATTAAAATAGAAAATGGTTACTCGCGAATTAATTTTAAAATGAAGAGTGATGAAGAAAGCGAAGTCAATGGGAATGGTCCAGAGATCAATAAATATCATTTAAATGAATTTTACCAAAAACTAGATTGTTTAGAAATGGGAGATATTCTTGTTTTATCTGGAAGTATTCCTAAATGCCTTTCCAATGACATTTATTATAGAATTATGGATTATCTAAAAGATAAGGAGGTTAAAGTTGTTGTAGATGCAACTGGAGACTTATTATTAAAGGTATTAGAACTTAACCCTTTTTTAATTAAACCAAATAAGCATGAATTAGAAGAAATGTTTCACGTGAAACTTTTTGATAAAAAAGATATCATAATATATGGTAAGAAATTACAAGATATGGGAGCAAAAAATATCCTTATATCTATGGCTGGTGAAGGCGCTATATATATTTGTGAAAATGGAAAAGTATATATGAGTGATGCTCCTGAAGGCATTGTTAAGAATTCAGTAGGTGCTGGAGACTCAATGGTAGCTGGGTTTATAGCAGGCTATATGAAAACAGAGAGTTATGTTCATGCATTTAGAATGGGAGTGGCAACAGGAAGTGCGAGTGCATTCTCAGAAGAATTAGCAAGGGAGAGAGAAGTTCTCAATTTATTGAATGAAGTCCATGAGGTAGAATATGAATATTAAAGATCTATTGAAAGAAGATAGTATCATATTAAATGAACATAGTTCCAATAAGGAAGAAGTTATTGATACATTAATTGATAAGCATTTCGAATGTCATCATATTACAGATAAAGAAAAATTCAAACAAGCGATTATGGCTAGAGAGAAATTATCAAGTACAGGTGTAGGCCACATGATTGCTATACCACATGCACAAAATGAGACGGTAAAGTATCCATCATTAGTAGCAATGGTAGATAAGGATGGTGTTGATTTTGATTCTTTAGATAAAACCCCTGTTAAACTAATTTTTATGATAGCAGTGCCAAAGGAGGGAGGTACGAATCACTTAGAGATACTTGCAGAATTAAGTCAAATACTCATGGATGATAAAATTATTAAAAATCTAATTAACGCTCAAACACCTAAACATTTTATTGATATTTTAACTAGCAAATTAGACATAAAAAATAATAAACAAGAAAATAATAAATTTGATGTTGTTGCTGTAACAGCATGTCCAACAGGAATAGCACATACATATATGGCCGCTAAATCACTAGAAGAGACGGCATTAAAAATGGGTGTTAAAATAAAAGTTGAAACAAATGGTGCAAGTGGTGTTAAAAATAAATTAACTAAAAAAGATATTGAACATGCAAAAGCTGTAATAATTGCAGCTGACAAAAAAGTTGAAATGACAAGGTTTTCTAATAAAAATATAATTCAAGTACCTGTAGCTGAAGGAATACATGAACCACAAAATTTAATTGAACAAGCTATGAATTATAATGAAGAAGAACGACTCCAAAAGGATAAAAAGAAAGTAGAGAAAAGTTATAAAAAAATTAAAAATATCTATAATCATTTTATGAATGGAGTCTCTCGACTTATACCAATTCTAATGATATATGGTATTATTAGTCAAATAATGATTATGTTAGGCATTGATCAATCATATTACATATATAATGATGCAGAATTAGGATGGTTTATGAATTTAAATCTAGAAAATATCCCATGGCTAGCCATTATGTTTTCAGGATGCCTATTTTCTGCTTTTATAGCAGAAAGCATAAGTGAAGTACCAGGTTTCACGGTAGCATTATTCTCATCGTTTATTTATATGAATCACAATCTAGGAATAATTGGAATGATAGTTATAGGATTTGTATCTGGTTATCTTGTATTAGGATTAAAGAAATTATTTTCATATATTCCAGAGCTAATGGATAGTCTTGTTCCAAATTATTTGTTGCCATTATCAGGTTTTGCTATTATGACGATTATTTTAACCTTTCTACCTCAAAGAGCAATTAATTATCAATATCAGGATCAAATTTTAGTATTAAGTCCAATACTTCTGATAATTATAGGTTTTGTTCTAGGAGCAATGATGTCAATTGATATGGGTGGTCCAATTAATAAGATAGCATATAGTATAGGAATTATAGGTATTTTATTAAAAAGATTTGATTTCATGACAGCGGTTATGGTTGCAGGAATGATTCCTCCAATTGTTATCTGGCTTTCTATTATGGTATATCCACAACTATTTAATGAAAAAGAAAAGTCAGGGAAATGGAGATGCTTGGTAAGAGGTTTATGCTTTGTAAGTGAAGAAGCTATTCCATATATGATTAATGATAAAAGAGGAATTAATTTCCCTTGTATTATTGCCTCTGGTATAGCTGGTTCACTATCTATGTTTTTTGGATGTAGCCAGATGTTTCCTCATGGTGGAATCGCTACTTTGCCATTTATTACCAAGCCACATTTCTTTATGATTTCAATTTTTGCTTCTACTTTAATAGGAATGAGTTTTGTTTTATTATTCAAAAAGAATACAAATAATTCATAATAAAACATTTAAATTATAATATAAAAATTAAAATACTAAAAATAAACTGATTTCCTTTTTTTAATTATAAAAGAAATTGCAATGTGCAATATACAATAATTAGAAATAAATGTATAAAGAGAAAAAAGATTCATCATAATATATATGGTGATAAATAATGAAAGAAAGTAGAAAAGTCGTTCTAATTGGAACAGGAATGGTTGGTATGAGTATGGCCTATTCACTTATGAATACAGGAGGAATAGATGAACTCGTTCTTATTGATATTGATGAGGAAAAGGCAAAAGGTGAAGCCATGGATCTAAATCATGGAATTCCATATAGTACAAATAAAATGAAAATTAAATCTGGTAACTATCAAGAATGTAGAGATAGTGATATTGTAGTGATTTGCGCAGGTGCAAATCAAAAAGAAGGCCAAACAAGATTGGAATTAACAAAAATTAATACCAATATTGTAAAAGATATTGCTTTAAAAATTAAGAGCAGTGGGTTTAACGGTATAGTTATAGTAGCAAGTAATCCTGTTGATATACTAAGTTATGTTGTTTACAAAGTTATGGGTATAGATAAAAGTAAAGTTATTGGAACTGGAACGCTGTTAGATACAGCACGAATGGGATATTTATTGAGTGAATATATTGGTGTTTCAAGCGATGATATTGAAGCATATATTTTAGGTGAACATGGTGATTCGTCTTTTATTTCTTGGACAAATACTTATGTAGGATGTAAAACACTATTAGAATATGTTGATGAAAAGAATTTAGATATGAATGATTTAAATGAAATTTATGATGATGTTAGAAATGCTGCTTATGAAATTATTGAAAGAAAAAAGGCAACATATTATGGAATTGGTTTATCATTAAATAAATTGATTAATTCTATATTTAATGATACTAATAAGATTTTATGTGTGAGTGCATATTTGGAGCATGAGTATAAACACAAAGATATTTATATAGGAGTGCCTTGTGTTATTAATAGAGAAGGCATTAAAGAAGTTATCCAACTTCCTCTTAATGGTGTTGATCAAGGTAAATTTGACGATAGTTATGAAATATTAAGAAAATTAAAAGTAGAGGTAAAAAAAGATTTGGGTTTATCTTAACCCAAATCTTTTCTAATACAAACGTCTATAATTATAAACATATTTTTCCCAATATCCAGCCAATTGTGAAGTTTTAACACATTGATTTGCATATTGTCCTCTTGTTCCAGAACCATTACCAGCAGCATGAACAAAACTTCCACCACCAATGTAAATACCAATATGGGCAACACCGCTACCATAACTAAAAGTAATGACATCACCTGGTTGTAATTGAGCTCTTGTCACTGCTTTACCACTTCTTGAATAACCAGCAGCAGTTGTACGTCCTATTTTGACGCCTGATTGGCGATGAGCCCATGCAACGAAACCTGAGCAATCGAAATATTTAGCATTAGGATTATCCAATCCCTGACCATCTCCAAAACCACCACCAGGAGCACCCCACCAATAACGTGCACCAAGTTTAGTTAAAGCCTTTTGGGCAATAGCATTTCCTTTCGCTGAAGAACCAGGAACATATGATCCTCCACCACCACTAGGGGCTTGTGACATCAATTGTTCAAGTGCAGCATCTATCTTTTGTTGAGCCGCAGATACTTTCTTCGCTTCTGCTTGGCTATCAGCAATATTTTTTTGCTGTGATGCTTTCAAATCAATTAATTTATCTTGTAGAGCTAATTGTGTGTTTTTTTGTGATTGTAATGCAGCTTTAGCATTAAGCAATGTTTCTTTTTGAGAATCAAGTGATTCTTTTTGTTTTGTTAAGTCTGCAACAAGTTCTTTTTCATAAGATGTAATATCATTAAGACTTGTGAGACGAGAGAAGAATGTTGTAAAATCTTCTGCTCCAAATAAGAAATCAAGCATCCAATTAGAATTATATGTTGTTTGCATAACATATAAGCGTTGTTTCATTTGTTCTTCTTTTTTAGTAATATCTTTTTTTACTTTCTCGATTGAAGAAAGAAGATAATTAATTTCACTTTCCTTAGATGAAATTTCTGAATTTAAAGTATTGATTTTAGAAGAAACCTGACTAATGTCATTATTTGTATCACTGAGTTCCTTCTTTGTCTCCTTAATCTCATTTTTTAAATTACTATTTTTTTTACGAAGATATTCATTGAACTCTTCACAAGTTTTTTTATCTGATTTTTTAAGTGAAGATGAAGAACATAACTTTATGTACTTTGATTCATTACCAGCAAAATCATTAGCACCAACTTGATTAGATGAGACCGTCATTGTGAAAATAGAGCATATTGCTAAAAAACTTAAAACTAATTTTTTCATTTGATCACCTCGCCTTCTCATTATAACATAAAATTTTGTAGAATGAACCACCAATATTTGTTAAAAGAAGAAATATATTGGGTTATTAGTATAAATAAAGATAGATTATACATAAGAATATGATTCTTTTTCATAAATTACAAATCATATCATATATATAAGAAAGTATAAAAATTGAGGCAAATGTAAAGACAATATAAAAAAATGAACATATAGTATTTTGAAGGAGGTGAATCAATGGTTAGAGATGGTATTGACGTATCCCAATATCAAGGACAGATTGATTGGGAGCTTGTACAAAAACACATTGACTTTGCAATTTTAAGATGTGGTTATGGACAAGACATTCCAGGACAAGATGATCCTACTTTTAAAAGAAATGCTGATGAATGTACAAGATTAGGTATTCCTTTTGGAGTCTACCTATATTCTTATGCAACAAATGAAAGAGAAGCACTTTCAGAAGCTAAACATGTTATGAGATTAATCCAAGATTATAAAATGGAATATCCAATTTATCTTGATTTAGAAGATCCAAGAGTTGGGAGATTAACAAATGAACAAATTGAAAGAAACTGTAGAGTATGGGCAGATGAATTAGCTAAGAATAACTATTTCCCAGGTTTCTATGCTTCATATTACTGGTGGACTTCTAAATTAACTGGTGCATTCTTTACTCGTTATACAAGATGGGTAGCACGTTATGCTGAAGAGTTAGGTGCTGAAGGTTTTGATATGTGGCAATATACAGATAATGGTTTTGTTGAAGGTATCAATGCTCCAGTTGATAGAAACTTTGCTTATAGGGATTTTCCAGCTGAAATCAGAGCAGGTGGTTTTAATAACTTTGAAGCAGAAGGACCACAACAGCCAGAACAACCTACAACAAATTATGAAGTAGGTGATCATGTGACATTCGATCATGTTTATATTTCTTCAGAAAGTAGCATACCTTTGATTCCATATATGAATCATGGAACAATTACAAGAATTGTTGCAGGAGCAAGAAATCCTTACCTAATAGGAAATGGGTTAGGTTGGGTTAATAATGAAAGTATTACAGGAACAATGCGTTATCTATCTAATCCGACATATAGAGGAGACTCTTTAGTAGATGCTTTAACACAAATAGGAGTAGATGCTTCTTTTGCATCACGTCGTGATTTAGCTAGAAAGAATGGTATTGAAAATTATACAGGAAGTGCAAAACAAAATTTAGAACTCTTACAATTGTTAAGAGAAGGTAGATTAAGACAATAAAGGAATTTCCTTTATTGTCTTTTTGTATGTACAATTGTTAATTTGTTAAAAAATAAATTTATATAATTTATTTTGGGATTAATAAAAAGAAAAAAATCATATTGTATTCATGTTTGTACAAGCGTATAATGATTGCGTATTAACGGAGGAGCAGTATGGTTTACGCAAAAACAAAAGATAAAGAAGAATGGAAAAAGCACGTAACTTCAATGTGTTGTGTTTTAATAGCTTCACTGATTATGTCAGTGAATATCAAATCATTTGTCAGAGCAGGAAATTTAATTCCAGGAGGATTTACAGGTCTTTCATTATTATTGCAGAGATCTGCCCTTGAATTTTTAGGAGTCAGTTTGCCTTATTCATTTATAAATATTGCTTTAAATGCAGTCCCAGCTTTTATTGGATTTAAAATGATTGGAAAGAAGTTTACAAGTTACTCAGTTATCATGATTATTTTAAATTCGTTTCTTGTTGATTTAATTCCAGTTGCACCAATTACATATGACCCATTGCTAGTATCTGTATTTGGAGGGATTCTTAATGGTATAGCGATTGTTATTGCATTATATGGAAAAGCATCTAGTGGGGGGACTGATTTTATTGCAGTTTATTTATCAAATAAATTAAAAAAACCATCTTGGAATTTTGTCTTTGGAATTAATGTTGTTATTTTAATGGCTGCTGGATTGTTGTTTGGATTCGAAGAAGCTATGTATTCTATTATTTTCCAATTTGTATCAACACAAATTATAGAAAGGTTTCATCAAAGAGACCAAAGAGTTACTCTGTTTATTGTTACAAGCAAAGCTCAACTCTTAGAACAAGAATTAATGAGTTATACTCATCATGGAGTTACACGTTTAGAGGGACAGGGATGTTATTTAAAAGAAAATAAAGCATTATTATATACTGTTGTGGGAGCAGATGAAGTCAAAGATGTTGTTCATCTTGTAAAAGCATTAGATTCAAAGGTATTTATTAATACAGTAAAATCTGAAGGAATAACAGGAAGATTTTATCAAGAGCCTTTAGAATAGATAAAAATATTATTTAAGTTCATATTGATAATTTCATGTAAAACAAAAAAACAGATTAAATATCTGTTTGTAAGTTGTGGTTATATTCATAAAGAAAACTTTCAAGTATTTGAACATGTAATTGTTCATCTTTAATAATTCTATTTAAGACATCTTGAATAATAGGTTCATGAATGCATGAAGCCTGATGCTGATAAATTTGAATCGTATTTTGTTCTTGAATAATGGCATTTTCAAGCATTGTGTTAATCTGACGTGGATAGACATTATATCCAGGAGACCAATATTCTAAAAAATCATTTTGACAATCCCATAAACGAGGATCAACCCCAAGATGACAACACATTTTGGCAAAAATCTCTAAATGATGCATTTCAACAATACTAATCTTATGCATAGCTTGTGATAGTTCAGGCCAAAGTTGTTCTAAAATAACATGGTTATAGAAGTATAAACTGACAGCATTCATTTCACATTGTAATCCACCAATATTAGAAAGAAGAATTTGTCCATAGGCAATATTCATGTCTAAATTGTCAATTGATGGATAGGGTTCATTGATATAATATTCCATAGAAAAACCTCCATATTCTTATATATGAAGGTTTTTCTTATTTATTCAATATTTTTTCAAACGCAATACGTGGTGCACCACTTTCAAGCATAATCTGGCCACATAATTCAAATCCATTTTTAGTGAGAAAACGTTGCATAGATTGATTATCATGGTGAGTATCAATACGAATACTATAAATATGATTTTGAAGACATTGTTCTATTGCAAAATCAAGAAGTTGTTTTGCAAGATTTTGTCCTTTATAATTTTCATCAACAACAATTCTATGTATGACAGCATAAGCCTGATTATTAGTTAACCATTGACCATCAATATCTTTATAACATGGATCGTCTTCAAAAGCAAAATACATAGTAGCCATAATATTATTTTGAAACAAAACATAGCTATGTCCCTTATCAATATCAGAATAGATATTTTCATCCTTTGGATAACCATCCTGCCATTGGTCAATACCATTGTTTTTAAAATAAAGTTGTGCTTGATGCACAAGCTTCATAATTGCTTGTACATCATTAACACTAGATTTTTTAATAATCATATTCTTCCTCCCTTAATCCATATATAATTAGATCATGATAGTTATTATTTTTATAGACATGTTTTTTTAAATAGCCTTCTTTTTGGAATCCATTTGCTTCTAAAACGTGACATGATGCAATATTTTCACTATAGATTTCTGCATATATTTTGGTAATTGTAAAATGACTAAAGAGATAATCACAAAACATTTTGACAACTCGCTTTGTAATTCCTAATCCCCAATATTGACTACCAATCCAATAACCAATTTCACAATTTTTTATAAAGACATCTTTATGAAATGTAGCACCTACACAACCAATACAAATTCCATCAACAACAATTCCAAAATCCAAAGCATTATGTTCTAAAGAATGAGTTATAAATCTCATTGCATGATCTAATGTATATGGAAAAGGAAAAGAATTCTTTAAATAGCGATTGACCAAAGGATCATTAGCATGAATTGCTAATTGGCAAGGGTCAATCTCATCTAATGATAAAAGTTCTATTTTCATATATCTCCTTAAGGAAGAGGCTTATCACTTGCAAGATACAGATCATACCATTCTTGCCTTGTCAATTTTATATTACAGGCAGCAACACTTTCTCTTAAATGTTTTATTGAAGTTGTTCCTAAAATAGGTTGCATACATGCAGGATGACGCAATAGCCATGCAATCGCAATAGCACTCTTTGTTACATGGTATTCATCAGCAAGCCTTTGCATGACAGTATTTAATTTTAGATAATCAGGATTATCTAAAAATGTTCCTTCAGCCCATGAAGCTTGTACAACACTCCATGGCTGAATAGTTATATCCTTAAGACGACAATAATCTAAAACACCACCATCTTTATCTTGAGCCCAATTTTCTTTCATATTCATATTTAAACCTGCATCAATCATGACAGAATGGACAATGGACAATTGTAATTGATTGATAATAATAGGATGTTTCGTATACTTTTGTAAAAGTTCAATTTGGAATGGAGTATGATTAGAAACTCCAAAATATTTCACTTTCCCTGATTCATATAATTCATCAAATGCTTCAGCAACTTCCTTTGGATCACATAGAGCATCTGGTCTATGTAATAGTAGGATTTCTACATGATCAGTTTGTAATCTTTCTAATGAAGCATAGACGCTATTAATAATATGCTCTTTTGAAAAATCGTATCTTTTTCCTGGTATAATTGCACATTTTGTCTGTATAACCATTTGTTTTCTTAATTCAGGATTCCTACTTAAGACTTGTCCAAAAATTTCTTCAGATTTTCCACCACCATAAATATCAGCATGGTCAAAAAAATTAATTCCCTCATCTAAAGCAGTCTTCACTAATTCCTCAACTTCTTCAACACTTTTATTTGCAATTCTCATACAACCTAATGCTACTCTTGATACTTTCAGATCTGTATGAGGTAAATCAAAATATTCCATAATAATATCCTCCTATGTAGTTATTGTACTAAATTATGACTCTAATGTAAAAGAGGAAAAGAATGGTTTTTATAAATAATCAGGAAAATGATAGATAAAGACTGATATCTATATCTCAATTGTCTGACTTTACTTTTTAAGTTATAACTTATACAATAGAAGTATCATTATTGTATAATGATTTATAGTAAAATATGAAAAATGAGTGAGGTGAAGAATATGGTTTATCATATTGTTAATATTGTTGTTTATATTATTTCTATTGCCCTGGCAATGATTGGTATGAGTTGCTTTAAATTTGAAGAATATATAAAAAGAACAAAGATTAGAGAATTTTACATATTTTATATTGTCACTTCAGTAGCCTTAGGATATTTATTTGCATCATTTGTTTTAACTTTTGGTTCTATGAGTTTTCAATTCTAAAATAAGGAGCAGAGCATATATTATATTATGAAAACAATATATGCTAAGCTTCTTTTTGTTTTTGTATTGATATTCATGATTGGGTGTTTACATTATCAGGATGCAATAACTTTCATAAAATCTAACTATCAAGCACAAAATAATCAAAAAGATTATATCGTTAAAGTGAAGACAAAATCAAAAACGTTAGAAATTCCATTAGAGGAATATCTGGTTGGTGTTGTTGCTGGAGAAATGCCTGTAAGTTTTGAAGAAGAGGCCTTGAAAGCACAAGTTGTTGCTAGCCGTACATTTGTATTATCTAGAAAAATGAATGTAGATAATACTACAAATTCTCAAGTCTTTTTAACTGATAGTCAAATGAAAAAGAATTGGGGAAATCAATATAAGGAGAATAAAGAAAAAGTTGAAAAAGCAGTCAAAGAAACAAGTTATGAAGTGATGACTTATCAAGGAAAATATATATCAGCAATGTTTTTTTCAAGCAGTAATGGGAAGACTGTTAATTGTGAAGATTATTTTAATGGTGAAGTTGCGTATTTAAAATCAGTAGATAGTCATTGGGATCTAACGATTGACCCTGGAAATATTAGATATAAGACGTTTACCAAAACACAATTGGCTAATGCATTTGGAGTTAAATCTCCTAATATTGAGGTGACTTCTCATACAGAAAGTGGATATGTTAAAAATGTAACAGTTAATGGAAAAACTTATACCGGTAGAGAAGTGAGAGAAAAACTTGGATTAGCATCATCCTGTTTCCAAATTGATTTAACGTCAAAAGGTTATAAATTTACAACCAAAGGAAGTGGACATGGTGTTGGAATGAGTCAGTATGGAGCACAAGCAATGGCTAAAGAAAATAAGTCATATAAAGAGATTCTTCATCATTATTATCAAAATGTTGAAATTAAACGTATAGACTCGTAACTTTTGTTCATACTTAGATTGAGGTGAAAGTATGAAGAAAAGATCATTTAAATACAAAAAAGCACTTGGGATTACATTAGCATTAGCCGTATTCTTAGGTGGTATTGGTGTTGTGCAAAGAATTTTAGATAATCACACAAGTGACTTTGAGGATGAATCAGTTGTTAAAGTTGAAGAAAATAAAGACAACAAAGATAAGAAAGAAGAAAAAACAATTGAAACACTCAAAGCACCTGTTAAAGATGGTGTAGGAATTGTTAGATATTTTTATAATAAAGATGATGATGCAGCAAAACAGGAGCAGTCATTAATCTTATTTGAAGGTGTATATAGACCTAACCAAGGAATTGATTATTCTAATAAGAATGAAGCATTTGATATTCTTGCTGCTATAAGCGGAACTGTAACAAAGAAAACAAATGATCCTGTTCTCGGTTGGATTGTAACAATTACAAATGGTGATAAGATTTCAACAACATATGAATCTTTATCTAAAGTATCTGTTGAATTGAATCAAACTGTGAAACAAGGAGACGTTATTGGGACAAGTGGAGAGAATGTTTATGAAGCTGATTTAAAGAATCATTTACATTTCATTTTACAAAAAGAAGATCAGTTATTTAACCCAGAAAAATATCTTGGTCAGGCCTTAAATACGATTAAATAGCGATTTTCAATCGCTATTATTTTTTTCTTGTATTTACCACAAAAAATGTTACAATAGAAATGCTTATAGGAGGAATGTTTATGAAATTATCAAAAGAAATTGGTATTGACTTAGGAACAGCTAACATTCTTATTTATGTTAAAGGTGAAGGAATCGTTGTAAATGAACCTTCTGTTGTAACAATCAATACTGAAACAAATAGACCAATCGCTGTAGGTGAAGAAGCAAGAGATATGCTAGGAAAAACTCCAGGTAAATTTCAAGCTATTCGTCCTCTTAAAGATGGTGTTATCGCAGACTTTCAAATTACTGAAATTTTAATTACTCATTTTATTAATAAATTAAACTTAAAAGGAGTTTTCTCAAGACCAACAATCTTAATTTGTTGTCCTTCTAATATCACTTCTATTGAAAAAAGTGCTATCCAGGATGTTGCTTTAAGATGTGGAGCAAAAAGAGTTTACATTGAAGAAGAACCAAAGGTTGCTGCTATTGGAGCAGGATTAGATATTTCTAAACCATCAGGAAATATGGTTATTGATATTGGTGGGGGAACAACAGATGTCGCTGTTCTATCATTAGGTGATATTGTCACAAGCACTTCTTTAAAAGTTGCTGGTGATAAGATGGATGCAGAATTAATCAAATATGTTAAAGATAAATATAAGTTATTAATTGGTGATCGTACTGCTGAAGAAATTAAAGTGAATATCGGAACAGCATATGGTGCATCTGCTGAAGATATATTAGATGTAAGAGGTAGAGATTTAGTAACAGGATTACCTCACACAATTCAATTAAATGCTAAAGAAACTCAAGAAGCTTTAGAAGAATGCTGTTCAACTATTTTAAGAGCAACAAAACAAGTTCTTGAACAAACACCACCTGAATTATCAGCTGATATCGTTAACAAAGGTATCTTCTTAACTGGTGGAGGAGCTTTACTTCATAATTTAGATAAATATTTAGAAGAAGGATTAGGAGTTCCTGTATTCGTAGCTGACAATGCACTTGATTGTGTTGCGGAAGGTTGCGGAATTATGTTAGAAAATACACAATACTTAAAATAATGCTTAAGAGCATTATTTTTTTCTTATCCTGCAAATTTAAGAATAATTTTTCAATTTCTGATAAAATGGTGCACGAGGTGAAAAAAATGGGTAAAAGAAAATTTTTCTTCTTTGATATAGATGGAACATTAGCAGTTGGGACACCAGGTGATCAGTATGTTCCTGAATCAACAAAATTAGCATTAAGGAAATTAGAAGAACAAGGACATTTTTTAGCAATAGCAACAGGCAGAAGTTATGCGATGGCTAAGAATCATATGGAAGAATTAGGTTTTAAAAATATGGTTAGTGATGGTGGAAATGGAATTACAATAGATAGCAAGTTATTAGAAATTAAACCACTTGATTATGACAAATGTTTACGATTAATTGATGAGTGTAAGGAAAAGGGATTTATTTGGGCTATTTCTCCAGATAATGCAACAAGAAGACTTGCTCCAGATGAGCGTTTTTATGATTTTACACATGATATATATATGGACACGGTTGTTAAAGAGGGATTAGATCCTAGAGATTATGATGAAATATATAAGGTTTATATTGCTTGTTATAGTCCTGAAGAAGATCAATTAGAATCTTTAAAAGAATTACCATGGTGTCGATTTCATAAAGAATTCTTATTTGTGGAACCTGGAGATAAATCTATTGGTATAAAAGCGATTGTTGATCATTTTGGTGGTGACTATAAAGATGTGGTTGTTTTTGGTGATGAGAAAAATGATTTGAGCATGTTTACTGGAGAATGGACATCAATTGCGATGGGAAATGCTATTGATGAGTTGAAGGCCAAAGCAACTTATGTTACAGATGATGCTGATAAAGATGGAATATATAAAGCATGTCAATATTATGGGTGGATAGATTAATATGGAAAAGAAGATTATATTTTTTGATGTAGATGGAACTTTATACACAAATGAATTAGGTGGGATTACAGATAATGTTAAAAAAGCTATTGCTGCTACAAGGGCATTAGGACATTTGTGCTTTGTTGCGAGTGGTAGACCATATGGATATATTGCAGATAATGTGAAAGACATTGGATTTGATGGATATGTTCTTGCTAATGGAGCAAATATTAAATATCAGAATCATGATTTAGAAAAAAGATTTCTTAACTATAAAGATGTCAAAGAATTATGTCAAAAGCTTAAAGAAAAGAATATTGAATATGTCTTACAAACATCAACAGTTTGCTGTCTAGATAGAAATTCTCAATGTTTATTAGATTTTTATAAAAAATGTAATATAGATTTTGAGAACTTTTGTTTTGATTATGATGAAGAGGAAATTATGCATAAAACTGTTAAAATAGAAGTTTGGGTAAAAGATCAAGAAGAATTAGATTTTGCTATATCTTGTTATGGGGCATTTCAATATGAATTGCATCCTGATAATCATAGTATGGAAATTTATGCAAAAAATGTATCGAAGGCAACTGGGATTTTAGATGTTTTAAGATTATTAAACATTGATATCAAAGATAGTTACTGTTTTGGAGATGGACCAAATGATGTAGAAATGTTTGAAACAGTAGGACACGCAATTGCAATGGGAAATGCTATTGATATTATCAAAGAAAAAGCAGATGAAGTCTGCTTAAGTGTCAATGAAGATGGCGTTTATTATAAATTAAAAGACTTATTTGATTTAAGGTAATTATCAAATAAGCCTTTTTCTTTGCTATTTTAAAAGTTTAAAATGATGACCTGGTTTAATAAAATCCAATAACATGAGTTCTTCTGGTTTGATAGTTGCAACTAAATTACGTTCACCATCATTTGGAATTTCTGTAAGTACGATTTCTAGTTCACCACGATAATGAGCTAGATTATCATTTACAATCAAGACGTCTCCACGTGTAAAGACTTTTTTACCTGGATCTCTATAAGGAATTGATTGTGATTCAATATTTTTATCAGTTGCAGTTGCAACTGATGCATCTTGAATACTCTTTTGTTCTTTAAACCAAACTCTTGGCATAGAAGAACGTAACATAAATGAAGAATGATCATAACGATCCCAATGTGGTGCATAATCAAACATAATCATTTTTTCATTATCTGAAATACCTTCAGCTTCATCTACTTTCATTTCAATTGCTTGAAGATTAACTTTAGATAAAGCTTCTAATTCTTCATCACTTGCTGGATAATTTCCAATAAGAATATCATCAACATCGCCAGTCGCTAATAGATAACGAGCTTGTAAATCAATTGGTAAACCTCTCATAATTTCAACTGTTGGTAATCCGCAGAAAACTTGCCAAGGTCCAATTGTATTTTCATTATTTGATGAAACAAATGCAGCAGTGTGTAAATTTAATTCCTTCCAATAACTGTTATACTCCATAAATAAGTCAAAATCCATACCAGTATAACGTTCTGGGAAGAAGTTATGACACATAGTCATTTGGTCTTTGTTTCCACCCTTATTAATTAAAAGTTCAACACCCATATCCATACTTGCATTAAATTCAATTTTAATACCATATGGATTACGTGTTAATTGAATATCTCCTTGTGTCCCAAAGTTTCCATCCATTCTAATAATATCAAGTCCTAAATCATAAAAAGGTTTTAAGTTATCAGGAGTTGCTCCAATTAAAGTAAAAACTTCAGGATTTGTATCAGCAGCAACTTCAAATCCTAATTCATGAGCTTTATCCATGAATTCTTTAAATTCAACCAAATATGTTTCCCTTTGATCTTCAGGAATAGATAAAAAACAAGTGAAAATTCTGCTATATCCCAATTGAGCAGCTTTTTCTAAATATGTGTATACCTCATCACGTGGTGTTTTATCTGGGTATACAGAAATACCTAATTTATGCATTTTCGTTTTCCTCCTTGTGCAACCACATTATAGCATTTTTACTTGAAATATTTAAGCGTAAAAAAGATTTTCTATAAATTTCTTTCATTTTGTACTATAATACATAGAGAAAGGAGCAATGATATGAGTTTAGAAATTTGTTTATCATTTATTATGACTTTTATTGTCAGTCTTATACTAGTACCATTTGTCAGCAAAATATCAAAACAACTTGGTATCATTGCTCATACAAATAAACGTACTATTCATAAAGGAACAATAGCAAGAACAGGAGGTTATGCTATTTATGCCAGTTTCTTAATTGGAACTATGATATTCTTAAAAACAGATACTCAAATTAATGCAATTCTTATTGGTGGTTTTATTATATTTTTAACTGGATTTTATGATGATATTCATGACTTATCACCTAAACTTAAAATGTTGGGACAAATTGTTGCAGCACTGGTTGTTATTATTTATGGTGATATTTCATTAAAGGGAGCAATTATACCTTTTCTCCCATCAAATATATCACATGTGATTGCTATTATAGTCACAATTGGATGGATTGTTGGGATAAGTAACGCAGTTAATCTGATTGATGGATTAGATGGTTTATGTGGTGGTATTTCAATTATAGTTCTTGTGACAATCTCATTAACCTCTTTGACTTATGGTCGTACAGATATCTCATCATTATCTCTATTATTAGCAGGAGCTATCGGTGGTTTCTTAGTCTATAATTTTCATCCTGCCTCTGTATTTCTAGGTGACTGTGGAGCCTTATTTATAGGATTTATGATTGCAGTTATTTCATTGTTAGGTTTTGGGTATAAAAGTTCATCTTTCTTTACATTAGGAGCTCCTATTGTTGTATTAATGGTTCCTATTATGGATACAATTATAGCAATTATTAGGAGAAAGGTTCATCATAAAAGATTTAGTGAAGCAGATAAGAATCATTTACATCATAAATTAATGTTCTCTTTAGAATTAGGTCAAACAAAAAGTGTTTTGATTTTATATACTGTGACAATTCTTTTCTCATTATGCTCATATATATATTTATATGATAAGATTGCTGCCACAATCCTCTTTTTAACATTAATGTTATTCTTTGAAGTCTTTGTTGAAGCAACAAATATGATTGATCGTAAATACAAACCAGTATTAACAATCATGAATATCTTTATAAAGAGTGAGTATTTGCCATCCATTAAAGACACAAAACCATATCGTCGTATTGTTGAAAAAGCTAAAAAGAAATACGCTGTAGTCTTTCTGATAGTGGTTGCTATTGTTTTTTCATTAGTATTCTTTATTAATAAAGATAATACTCCTAAAACAAATAAACCTGAACAAACGATCGAATACAAAGAAGTTGCTCATGAAACTCCTTTAATGAGTAATATATATAATCAGTTAAAAACTGCAGTCAGTAGAAATAAAAAAGAAGATATTAGACAATTGGTTGCTGCATATTTTATAACAGATTATTTTACACTCTCTAATAAGGTAGTGAATCAAATTGGTGGAATTGATTATTTTTATACGGATAAGAAAGATGATTTTACTGCTTATGCAAAAGCTGCATATTATAAGAATGTAAATACTTTGATTACAAACAAAACAAATACACAAGAGGTCATTAAATATAGTATTATTTCTAATGAACCTTCAAATGTTGCTTTATCAGGTCTTGAAGATTATAGTTATTATGATATAAAAATAACTGTATATTTTGAAGAACTGAATTCTATTTTGAATGTTGAAGAGTATACAACAACAGTGACTCTCATTGAAAAAGATCAAAAATTTAGTGTGGTTGTTATGGAGGAATAAATGATGATTTTATTCCTTTTTTCTATATTGACAAAAGCATATAAAGACCTTTATACTATAGCAAGGGAATGAATGTCTCCCTTAGTTTAAGAACTAAAACCGCTACATGCTGATGACTTCTGCATTTTTTAATGTGGAAATCATCAGTTTTTTTGTATGATAAAGGAGGAAATTTATGTTATTAAGTATTGCTTATATATTATTATTAGGAATGTTTACAGGCTGGATTTGTAAAAAACTGAAATTACCAAGTCTACTAGGAATGATTTTAACTGGAATGATTTTAGGACCATATGTGTTGAATCTGATAGATAATTCTATTTTAAATATATCATCAGATTTAAGAAGAATTGCATTAATTATTATTCTTATGAGAGCAGGTTTATCCTTAGATCTCAATGATCTTAAAAAAGTAGGACGTCCAGCCATATTCATGTGTTTTGTTCCAGCATGTTTTGAAATGATAGGAATGATTATACTTGCACCTCAGTTATTAGGAATTTCAGTCATTGATGCAGCAATTATGGGAGCGGTTGTTGGTGCTGTTTCACCAGCAGTTATTGTTCCGAAAATGCTTAAGTTAATGGAAGAAGATTATGGAACTCAAAAGAGTATACCACAATTAATCTTGGCAGGAGCTTCAGTTGATGATGTTTTTGTAATTGTTATGTTTTCAGCCTTTATAGGCTTAGCACAAGGAAATTCAGTATCTATACAAAGTTTTATTAATATTCCAATCTCAATTCTATTAGGTATAATTATTGGCTGTGTTATAGGTTTTATCTTGGCTAAATTCTTTGAGAAAATAAATGTTCGAGATACTGCGAAAGTGATTATTTTGTTATGTCTAGGCTTTGTTCTTGTTTCATTAGAGGATAATTTTTCTTCTGTTATTCCTTTTTCAGCATTAATTTCTATTATGGGAATGGGGATTGCTTTGCAAAAAAAGCGAGAAACTATGGCTATAAGATTATCTATCAAGTTTAATAAATTATGGGTTGCTGCAGAAATCATTCTTTTTGTTCTCGTTGGAGCGACTGTCGATATTTCCTATGCTTTGTCTGCAGGAATAACTGCTGTTATCTTAATTTTAGGTGTATTGCTTTTTAGGATGATTGGAGTTTTGATATGTCTTATAAAAACAGACTTAAACGTAAAGGAAAGATTGTTTTGTGTAATAGGTTATACTCCTAAAGCAACAGTTCAAGCTGCAATTGGTGGAGTTCCACTGGCTATGGGATTGTTTTGTGGTCATATCGTTTTGACAGTTGCTGTTTTAGCTATTTTAATCACTGCGCCTTTAGGTGCCTTTATGATAGATAAGTCATATAAAAAGTTATTAACTAAGAAAGAATGAGTTATTTTGCGTTCTTTTTCTTTATTAAATAAGAGGGATATTATATAATGAGCACGTAAAAGTTTATAAATTTGTTGGTTATCATATAAACAATATGAGATTAAATTGGAATCAGGTGGAAAACCTGAGCTGTCCCGCAGCCGTAAGAGGGAGTTAATGCAAGCATGTCACTGGGAAACTGGGAAGACGCAAAGACGTAGAACTTGAGCCGGAATACAAGCCAACATCTAAGAATACACTTTACGGAGTATAAAGTAGTTCTAGAATGACCTAGGACGAGTGCGTCCTATTTTTTAGTCTAGACCTATTTATTAGGGAGGAAGACATGAAAAAAGTATTACTAGTTATATCAACGTTTTTATTTGTATTAAGCAGTACATTAACTTTTACATATGCGGCTAATACAAAATCAGAGGCTTATCTCAAGCTTAAGAATTATTATCAGCAAAGTCATGTATTAACAACACCAGAAGAAATTATGGCTGTTGAAGCACTTGGATTAGAAGTAGAAGATTATTTTTCAATTCCTGATTTAAAAAATCAAGATTTTAAAAAATTAAAATTCTCTGATTTATCAAAAAGTATTATTGCTATGTCAGTAAGTGGCATTGACCCAAGAGATGTTAATGGAATAAATGTCGTAGAGACTTTAGAAACTTACATACAAGATGATGGCTCTTTAGAAAATGCAGGTTGGGTAATTGATGGGTATACATTGCCATGGGTTGTGTGGGCATTATATATTGTTGAATCATCACATCTAGAAAAAGTTTGTGATTATCTTGTTTCACAACAAGCAAGTGATGGAGGTTTTGGTGGCTATGGATATACAGATGTTGACACAACAGGACAAGTTATTCAAGCCCTATGTTTAGTGAATAAGAACAAATACGAAAGTGTTATACAACATGCAATACAATTTATGAAGTCATTGCAGCAAGATGATAGTGGATATAAGGCATATCAATATGGAAGTGGAAACCCTGATACTCAGGCATCAGCGATTTTAGGCTTACTTGCATATGATGAGACAGGTCTTAAAGGCATGAAATATAGTGTGAATGGAAATCATCCATATGATTATCTATTAGATTATCAAGCAAGTGATGGAAGTTTTTCAAAAAGTTCATTTAATGCCAGAACAACAGCTACAGCAGCATTAACAATTGGTAGTTATATGAATGGTGATTTTTTTAAACATGCAAAACAAGAATATGAAGAGCTTGTTGAAAAAAATAATCAAGAGAATATGAAAAGAAGAAAACAAAGTTATCAATCTCTTTATTCATCTTATAAAAATAAGGATACTATAGATGATTATTATGATTATATATCTATCGAAGCTTTAGGATTGAATATAAAAGACTTTCAAACTTTGGATTTAGAATCTATGAAATACGAAGAATTATATGAATCTGAATTGGCTCAAATCATTTTAAGTTTGTTAGCAGAAAATAAAAATCCAAGAAATGTCAATGGAAAAGACTTGGTTGCACTTTTAGAATCATATGTGCAAAATGATGGCACAATTTCAAAGAAAACGCCTATTACTGCTAATTTTCAAGTTTGGTGTGTTTATGCTTTATATGCAGTTAATTCAGAGAAATTAGATATTGCTGCAGATCAACTTGCATCAATGCAAAATCAAGATGGAGCATTTGGATATCCTGGTTTTGAGGATTTAGATACAACAGGATGGGTAGTTGATGCTTTATCGTTGGTCAATAAAACAAAATATCAATCAGTTTTACAAAAGTCAATTCAGTATTTTCAATCACAACAGCAATCAAATGGTACATTTGGAATAGAGAAAAATGATTGGGATGTTTTTCCAAATACAAATACGCAAGCAAATGTTTTATTGGGACTTATCAGTTATGATAAAAGAGGATTAGACAATGGTATTTATCATAAGGATGTTGTTGATATCTTATTAAAGTTTCAAAATAGTGAAGGAACTTTTGGCTGGAATAATCAAATATATAATCAATTTGCAACTCAGCAGGCAGCTTGGACATTAGGAAATTATTATAATGGTAATGTTATGACAAAACTTAAACATACATATCTCAGTTTACAAGATTCGATTAAACCTGATGAGAAACCAAGTCAAGACATCCCAAAGCAAGAGGATAATGTGGAAAGTTCTTCATCAAAGAAACCAATTCAGAATTTGATTATAAAGTCTCCACAGATTAATAAACAAATATCAAATAATCATGAATCACTTGAAATAAATGATTTGTCAAAAACTCAAGACAATAGTCAACCATTGGAGAAAAAATATACTGTTGAAAACAAACAAGAAGTAAGTAATGAGAATCCATATTTTAAATATGGACTGATTGTTGCTGGTGGTGTCGTTGTTTTAGGAATGTTAAAAGTTGCTATATCAATATTTAGGAAGAAGGGCTAGCAATGAATAAAACAAAAAAGTATGTTATACAGTTTGTTGTATTGGGATTTATGCTGATTGGAATTATAACTTTATATAATATGAATGCTCAATCAACAAAAACATTAACTACTAGCAAAGAAATAACAGAATCAATTCCTCAAGATCAAGAAAAGATTGTTGAAAAAGAAAATCAGAGCGAAGATCAGTCTTCTCATGAACAAAAGCCTACTCAACCATCAACCACTAATAAGAGTTCTGTGGAAAATACTCATCAATCACAACAGAACCCACCATCAGATAATAAACAACAAAATGAATCTCAGACTGGTATAAATGTTTCAGTTGTTGGTGTTGATGGAACTATAGCAGCAGGAGTCATTGAGTATAATAATCAAAATGCGTTTGATGTATTAAAAACATTATGCACCAATAAAGGCATTTCTCTCAAAACGACTGGAGCGGGGATAACTGTATATGTCAAGGCAATTAATGGTCTCTCAGAAAGAGAGTATGGAGTTATGTCAGGATGGAAGTATAAAGTGAATGGAGAGTATCCTGGTGTTGGAGCTGGACAATATCAATTAAAAGTTAATGATAAGGTTGAATGGATTTATGACAAAGCTGAGTAAAGTTCAAGAGATTAGTTTAATTGGCATACTTGCAGCAGTTAATATAGCTTCAAGAATAGCACTTCAAGCACTTCCTAATTTTAAGCCTGTTACATCTATCATTATTATATCAGTAATGATTTTTGGCTTGGCTTTTGGTATTAAATTAACGATTGTAACAACTGTTGTCTCTAATGTTTTCTTAGGGATGGGAACGTGGACATTTTTTCAGATTTTTGCATGGATTATTATTTGTTTATTAACTGAGATTATAGTTGATTTTTATAAAAAAATAAAAACAGACCCTTCTCTTTTAGTGATGTCTATTTTTGCATTTTTTATGGGATACGTTTTTGGTTTTATTGTTTCATTAGAGCAGTTAATGATAGGAGGACCAGGTTTGTTTTTTGCTTATTATACAACAGGTATTTTATTTGATACATTTCATGCAGTAGGAAACTTGTGTTTCTATTTGGTATGTGCACCAATCTTAATGAAAATATTTATGAAGGAAATAAAAGTCTTTTAAAGTATTGTTCTCTTTAAGAAAACTTCAATAAAAATATATTGTATTTTTATAAGGCTTATGGTATCATAGCAATGCTAGTGTATAAAAAGTTTTAAGAAAAGGAGGTACTCAAATGATTTTAAATATATTATTAATGATTGTTTCAGTTGCTCTCATTATTGTATGCCTATTACAAAGTGGTAAATCTGATGGTATCGTCAATGCCTTAACAGGACAAAGTTCTAATCTTTTTGCTCAACAGAAAGAAAGAGGAGCTGATTTGGTACTTTCTAGAATGACAGTTGGACTTGCAGTTGCGTTCTTCGTGCTTGCAATTTTAATTAGAATGGGTTAAATCAATAGGGCACTATGTGTCCTATTTTTATTTGATTTGGGTAAACTAACTAAGGAGGTGAATTTATGAAAGAAGAAATTTTACAATTATTAGAAGATCAAACATATACAAGAAGAAAAATGGATGAATTAGCTGAACATTTTGGTATGACTTCTACTGAAGACTATATTACTTTTATTAAATTAATCAATAGTATGGAAGATGAAGGTCTTATTATGAGAAGTCGATTGAATGATTATTATTTAATTAATCAGTTACATTTTTATAGTGGTACAGTCCAAATGAATAAGAAAGGATTTGCTTTTGTCAAAGTAGATGAAGAAAGAGAATTCTATATTCATGAAAACAACATGAAAGATGCTTTTGATAAAGACACGGTATTAATTGAAAAAATACCTTCACATGGGAGTCGTGAAGAAGGTCGTATTGTTCGTGTGATTAAGCGTGGACAAATGCGTTATGTTGGTGAAGTGAAAAGAGGTAAAAGGGATTGTTATGTAGATGTTGATGATGCAAAATTTAATCAACCAATATTCGTAGATTCTGCCCATCTTCATGGGGCAGTTCCAGGACATAAGGTTGTAGTGGAAATTAAAACATATAAGCCACAGATTAAAGGGAATATTGTTAAAGTTATTGGGCATCGTAATGATCCAGGAGTAGATATTTTATCTATTGTTCATGCTCATGATGTTGATATTGAGTTTCCAAAAGAAGTGTATGAACAGATTGAGGCAATTAATGATGAAATTGATCCCACAGATATTCAAAATCGTGTAGACTTAAGAAGTGAAATGATTGTAACTATTGATGGTGATGATGCTAAAGATTTAGATGATGCAATTTCGTTAAAGAAACTAGCTAATGGTCATTATCAGTTAGGTGTACATATTGCAGATGTTTCATACTATGTAACAGAGGGTTCGCCTTTAGATAAAGAAGCTGTTAAACGTGGAACTTCGATTTATTTGGTTGATAGAGTTATTCCAATGTTACCACATAAGTTATCTAATGGGATCTGTTCATTAAATCCAAATACTGATCGTTATACAATAAGTTGTATTATGGAGATTGATAACAATGGTGAAGTTGTGAATCATGATATACAACCAACAGTTATTCACTCTTCATATCGCATGACATATAATAATGTGAATAAGATTTTAGATGGTGATGTTCATGTTCAACAACAATATCAAGAGGTTGTTCCATTATTTTTCTTAATGCAGGAACTTGCACTACTATTAAGAAGCAAAAGGGATGAGCGTGGTGCCATTGATTTTGATGTTAATGAAGCTAAAGTGCTTGTTGATGATAAAGGGAAACCTATAGATATTGTTCCAAGAACTCGTGGCGCATCAGATAAAATCATTGAAGAGTTTATGCTACGTGCTAACGAAACTGTCGCTCAACATTTTAAATGGATGGATTTACCTTTTATTTATCGTGTTCATGAGCATCCTAAATTGAAGAAACTTCAACAGTTTGTTTCTATTGTTAAGCCATTAGGTTATACTATAAAAGGTTCATTGGAACATGTTTATCCTAATGAATTAAGTGCAATTGTTGATGCTTCTAAGGGAACAGAAGAACATACAATTATATCTACTTTATTGTTACGTTGTATGCAAAAAGCAAGATATGATAGACAATGTTTAGGACATTTTGGGTTAGCGGATGAGTATTATACACATTTTACATCACCAATCCGTCGTTATCCGGATTTATTGGTACATAGATGTATTAGAAACTTCTTATTTGATCAAAACTATGAAGCAACTGCCCATTTTGAAGAAGTTATACCTTTATTGGCTGAACAATCTTCTTTTAGAGAAAGAGAAGCTATTGATATTGAGCGTGAAGTGACTGATATGAAGATGGCTGAATACATGTCTTATCATATAGGTGAAGAATTTGAAGGAATGATTTCTTCTGTTACACAGTTTGGATTCTTTGTTGAATTACCAAATACAATAGATGGTTTGGTTCATATGACTGAATTGACTGATGATTATTATCATTATGATGAAAAGAATTTAATGCTAGTTGGAGAAATGACAGGAAAGACATACAAATTATCTGACAAAGTGAAAGTCAAAGTTATTTCTTGTAGTAAAAAAGACCGTACGATTGATTTTGAATTGGTAGGTCAGAAAGCTAGAATTAAAAAGAAGAAAACAATTCAGATAAACGACAAAAAAGTAAAGACAAATCCTAGAAAAAAGGGTAAAATAAATAAGTCAAAGAGATTTCCAAGAAAAAGAAGATAGAAAGGGGTTGATATGTATGAAAATCGTTGCACAAAATAAGAAAGCTTATCATGATTATTTTATATTAGATACTTATGAAGCTGGTATAGAATTACAAGGAACAGAAATTAAATCTATTCGTAAGGGAAGTGTAAATTTAAAAGATTCATTTATTCGTATTAGAAATGATGAAGCTTTTATTGATAACATGCATATCGCTCCTTATGAGCAAGGAAATCGTTTTAACCATGAACCACTTCGTCAAAGAAAACTCTTATTGCATAAAAAAGAAATTAAAAAATTGCAAAAAGAGCTTAAGGAAAATGGTTTAACGATTGTACCTACAAAGTTATATTTCAATACATCTAAACTGAAAGTAGAAATTGCTTTAGCAAGAGGTAAGAAATTATATGACAAACGTCAGGATCTTAAAGAAAAAGATTCTAAACGTGATATTGAAAAAGCATTGAAAAATGCTTATTAATGGGGGCGTCTTGGATTCGACAGGGGTCAGTTTGAATGAAGTTGCAGCCGTGGGCACACGTTACATGCACAAAAAAATATCTGGAAACAGACAAACTAATTACGCTTTCGCTTAGTCGACATAGACGAGAAAGCTGCCATTATTTAGCGTGCCTATAGCTATTTAACTGGTAACATAACTCATAGGATAAGGATATAAGGAGTCTGGACTTATGTCATGAAAATTTACAGAATCGCTAAGTGAAGGACTGCTTGTGGATCGTAGCTTAGTTAAATTCATTCCACAAGATAAGCTGTAGACGCTTCATATGGGACGGCTTTTGGACGCGGGTTCGATTCCCGCCGCCTCCACCTGAGCTATTAAATGATTAATGGTTGAGGTGAAGGTGAAAGGAAAAAGAAAAAGGATTAATTTATAATCCTTTTTTTGTATATAAGAAAGGAGCAAAATAAAATGTTAAAAAATAAACTTGGTATAAATAATTCAGCAGAACTTGCACGCAAAGAAGAACAGATTAGTAAGGCAAAAGCAGTGGATCTATTTGAAAATGAATTACTTAAAACTTTTGAAGTTGGTACTTTTAAAGGCTTGGCACAAATACACCATTATTTATTTAGTGACATTTATGATTTTGCTGGAAAAATAAGAGATGTAAATATTGCTAAAGGTGGATTTCGTTTTGCTCCTGTTATGTATTTAGGGGCAGCTTTAAAAAATATTGATGAGATGCCACAATCTAATTTTGATGAGATAATTGAAAAATATGTAGAAATGAATATAGCACATCCATTTCGTGAAGGCAATGGGCGTAGTACAAGAATTTGGTTAGACTGTATTTTAAAAAAAGAATTAAAATGTGTTATTGATTGGAATGAAGTTGATAAAGAGGATTATTTATTGGCTATGGAGAGAAGTCCAATAAAAGATGTGGAAATTAAGGTTTTATTAAAGAACGCGTTAACAGATAAGATTGCTGATCGAGAAGTATATATGAAGGGAATTGATGCTAGTTATTATTATGAGGGATATAATATTTATAAGTCAGAAAATTTAATCAGTCGTTGACATAGATATCCATTCAGTTGGAAATATGAAAAACGGAGGTGATTAACATGAACTCTTATGAAGCTGTTATGATGATGTTGGCATTGCTGACATTTATTATAGCACTACTAAGTCTCATTGTTAAATTGCTTCTTGTCATTATAGATAAAGATAAAGCAAAAAAATAACTACCTCATGCGTCTGGTAAACCTTGAGATAGTTATTTCATCGTTGTAAATCCAAGGCATAACCGATTATTGGCTGTTCCTTTTCTCACTTACATTATAGTTTATGCATAAATGAATGTTAAATACTAAATAAACTTAAAATGATTTTTTAAAGCCTTTCTTGAAATAAAGATTGGCTTTTTTTGTTGGAGGATAGATGAAGAATAAACAGAGAACAACAATCTGGCTGAGTTAAGAAGTAATGAAACAACTGCAAAAGCAGAAGTGAATTTATTGAAAAGGCTATTAAATTTTATGACGGATATAATCGTTCAACAGTTGAAAATCAGTATCTTCCTGTTACATTGTCATCAGTGCTTAGTGGAATCATTAAAGTGTCAGAGGATAGATTATCAAAACTATTATTTAAGAATACTGTTGAGTTAGCAATGATGATGAATGTAATCAGTGCAACTGCAGATATAGATATGGAAACACTTAAGAAATTAAGAGTTAAGTGTATCAATGAAGTCAAAAGAACAAATGGTAAAATTAGTTTTGAAGAAATTAATAAATTTCATAAGGGATAAGTAGGAGGTTTTATGCTTAAAAAGAGAATAAATTCGTGTGATGGAATATATAATGATTTCTTGGATGTTAGGTTTACAAAAATATGTGATAATAATTGTGCTTTCTGTATTGACAGGGGAGGAATAGATTCATAATATATCAAAAAATAGTAAAACCAGAAATTAATGCAAACGCACTTTATAAAAATGGTCAGTTAAGTAATGGTTGGCTAAATAAAGAAAGAGGATAAGATAATGAAACTTATTATGATTAAATTATGTAAGAAAATTTTATATATTAATTGACATCAAATTACACAAACACATTGTTTGGTTATGAGAAAGCAATAGTTAATAAAGTAATTAATTATTGTATGGATAAGTGAAGAAGTATGTGATAATGTATCGTTCAAGAAAGGAGCAATATATTATGGAAAATAATATACTAGATATTTTATGTGAAATCTGCTTTCTAGCTCTAGAAGGATATTATGAAAGAAAAGAGGTAAAATATTATTAATTTGTAGATATATTAACGAAGTTATTTCTAGACTATTAAAACTAATTAATTTTATTATTGTGTAAAAAATAGAAAAGAAAACAGATATAAAAATTAATAAAATAAATGTGTTTTTTCTAAAATACAAAAAGAACTAAATTAAAAAGATTACTAGAAAAAATATATCTATAGGAAAAGTATCATATAAGGCAACCAATGCTTCAGTATTCAAATAATAAGAAATAGGGAAAAGGATTTTAATAATAAAAACAATTATTGGAAAATACAATAAAATCTTTAAAAATGATGATTCCTTAAGTGTCATGTTTGTTTTATGCAATGTAATTACATATGTGACAATAGGGATGACATATAAGATTATTGTAAGTAGTCTAAAGATATTAAAATATGTATTGATATTTGGAGAATCTAGGTTATTTTGTATAACACAACTGATAGCATACAAAATAGTAACAACTAGTGCATGTGATATTTCCCAACTTAATAAGACTTTCCATATCCCATTACATGGTTTGGCATTATCCAAAACAAAATGTGCATCAATCATTGTATTCTTAATTAGATTAATAGTTTCTTTTTCAGTAGTTGATGGTGGCATATTATTTAAATCACTTCCTTTACTATAAAATTCGACTCTTTTTTAAAGAGCTAAATTTATTACAAGTAAATGGATAGAAAAAGTAAATAAAATTGAAAATCAAATGGTTTTATAATACAATAAATATATAAAGAGAACTATTTTAAAAAGAGTGTGGAGGTGAAAGATAATCTATGTCTCGTTGTCATTGCTTAATCTTATGAGAAGTTATTTGTAATTAATTGTGAGTGGGAAAAGTGATTGAAAGAGGAATATTAAAAAAGGAAGGAGTTACAAAATGATAAAATTTAAAAAGTACTCAAAAATGTTAATTTTATTTTTATTGTTATTTACAATAGTGATTGGAAATATTCAATCAAGCTTCGCAACAACAAAAGTGGATGTTGAAAAAATTAATTCAGCATATGATATTACAATCGATGTATCATCAAAAATAAATTTATATGGAGATAATGATGAAGTCATTGCTTATTTTTATAAATTGGAAGATGGTGGATATATAATTATTGACTTAAAAACAAATGATTTTATTGAATATAGCACGGAATCTGATAATTTATTTATTACTGATACTTCAGCAAAATATTATTATGGTGGTGCCTTAAATTACTTTGAAGAAGTATCTGCAAATTCTATAAGAGAGGTGGCAACAAAAGAAGTATTCAGTAAAAAAATAGCGACCATTCAAAGAAATAGTGAAAAAGTATATATGGATATTTTACAAACTAAGACTTTACCAGCAGGAAATTTTTCAAATAAACTTGCATATACTCCAAGAACATATGATACAAATGATAGAGATAATTGTGGATCAACAGCGGCTGCAATTTTATTAGCTTATTATTATGATCATATAAATAATATTTATGTAGATAAAAGTTTAATAACGAGTAATGGAGTCTCTTTAACAAATAAAATGATTTCATATATTGAACCTAATGGTGGTGGAAGTACTTATACAACTGTAGTCAATGGGTTAAATAAGTATTTGGGATCAAGAGGGTTATCTAAAACCTCAAAAAGATTAAATTTAAGAGAGGGAGCAGAAAAGATATATAATGAACGTCGACCTGTAATAGGTGGGGTAACAAAGCATCCAACCTATAAGGAACATTGGGTTGTCGCATATGGATTTACTATATCTAATTTATTAGTAAAATCATATACTGTTAATAATGGTTGGGGACAAAATGGTATTGTAATTAACAGTCAATATTTAGATGGTGCAGTATGCATTTAAAGAAGGCAATTTTGTTAATATTAGGGATAGCAATTATAGCGGTTATAATTATTTTTTCTCAAAGAAAGACAGACTATCAGATTGATGATAAAGTAAATACTGTGACTTTAACGGTTTATGGTTTAAAAGCTGAACCATCAGTATATTCACTAAATAATAAGGATAATATTGAACTATTAATAAAGAAAATAAACGATATAACAGTAAAAGAAAATAAGATTATGGATGAACAACAGTTAGACAAACCTAAAGGAGTATCTTATAAATTAGAATTTATAGGAAATAAGAATTATGAATATATGTTAATACATGGTTATTGTATTAGTAATGAAGAAGTTTATAGAGTAGATAACTATAATACCTTTGTAGAGGATATTGTGAAAATATTTGAATGATGTGAAATTCAGATGAATAGGGTGAGAGAAATATCCCTTTTTAGAAATATATTATTTTGTGATGGTAACGATATTTTGAACCCAAAAACTGGACAATTCAAAATGTCGTTTTTTAATTTGTCTTTTAAAAGGAGAACGATGTCTCCTGATTTATATCTATGAGTGTGCATCAGTATACTCTTTTGGCTCTGTATCAAGAGTGGAGGAACCATGAGAAACTATTTCAAATCTGAAACAGCAATCAGAGTTGGGATAAGGGTGAGGATAGAAGGAAGCACAAATATCAAATAAGTCTAGCGCTTTAAGAACATCATTGATATAATAAGAATCAAACATAGAAAACAACTCCTTTCGTTTTGTTGTGGTGACTAAATTGTAAAACGAGTATGTGGCTATGTCCATTAATATATGAAAAAACTCGATGGGAATTATTCTTCCCCTCCAGTTTTAGTATAGACCCACAATGTTATAGCAAGTCGTTTTTTATTTTAGGAATCAGATCAATAAAAGAAAGAGATAAGAAGAAATGGGTGAAAAAGTTATTATTACAACAAATAGTATGGGTGCAATATTGCTAGCAATAGTTGTAAAAAAGTAGATTTTGAAGTTGCTGAAAAATCCAATATTCGGATTGATGATCACTATATGGAAGTATTTTAAATTGCTTCTTGGCATTATAGAAAAGATAAAGCAAAAAAACTACCTCGTACGTATTGGTCGACCGTGAGATAGTTATTTCATAGTTGTAAATCCATGGCATAATCGTTTATCGACTGTTTCTTTTCTCACTTACATTGTAGTTTATGCATAAATGAGTGTCAAATACAAAATCAACTAATAAAATATAATTATTTAAAGAGTCAAACTTAATTATATTGCTTTGCTTTCTTATTGTTTATATTTCTTATAAATGGTATAATTCAAAAAAGAATAGGAATAATTGATACAATAAGAATTCTTAATTTTGAAGATTTTCACCTATTTTTTATAGATACATGTTTGAAAACCACGAGTTAAATCCAAAGACATTAAATGATTGATGGTTGAGGTGAAGTCGAAAGGAAAAGCATTTATTCAATGGCATTAATGATTTTGCTGGAAAAATGAGAGATGTAAATATTGCTATAGGTGGAATTCGTTTTGCTCCTATTATGTATTTAGGGGCAGTTTTAAAAAATATCGATAGAATTTGATGAGGTCTATATGAAAATAGAAAAAATAACATGTGGTATAGCAAATGCTTTTTTAATCCATGGAGATAATGGCAGTATACTAATAGATACTGGCACTAAAAGATACAAGAAAAAGGTTTTAGAATGTTGTGAAAAAGCAAATGTAAAACTTATTATTCTAACTCATGGACATTTTGATCATTGTCAAAACACTTCTTATTTAGTGAAAAAATTAAATTGTTTTGTAGGAATTGGAAGAGAAGATGTTTTGCTTCTAGAAAAAAATGAAAAACGTAAACTGTTTGGTAAGGGATTATGGGGGAGTTTCTATGCAAGGGCATCAAATTGAAATATTTGGAAAAATAATGTAGAGAGTGTTTCACCTAATATTATTTTAGATGCAGGAATGTCATTGTTGGAATATGGAGTAGATGGAAATGTTATCAGACTGCAAGGTCATACCAAAGGCTCTATAGGTATAGCATTAACGTCAGGAGAACTTTTTGTTGGGGGTGCAATGCAAAATATTATTTTTCCTACTATAACATGGTGCTTTGAAGATTATCAACAGGCACAAGAAAGTGCTAAACTAATAAAAAGTATGAATGCGAAAAAAATATATTATGGGCATGGGTGAAGAACAGAAAGAGTAATAATTTAAATATGAGGAGGATAAAATAGTAAATGAAAGCTATAGAAAATACAAATAAAACTTATTTTGAATGTTTTGCATTTGGTGACAATCCTGAAATGGCAGACGAGCTTTTGGCTCTAGTACTTTCTGGAAAGAAAACTGCAACAGTTTCCGTTGTATTGGAAAATGAGCAGGCACCAAGTGTTGGAGACTTATCACTGGTGCTTGATGGGCATGGCAACCCAGCCTGTGTGATAAAAACAGTGTATCTTGAAATTGTTAAGTTTTGCGACCTAACTTGGGATATGGTAAAGCTTGAGGGTGAGGACGAAACCTTTGAACAATGGAGAACGGGTAATATACGCTATTGGACGAGAGATGCTATAAAACGTGGTTATACTTTTACAGAACAAACACCTATTACTTTTGAACGTTTTGAAGTTGTCGAAGTATTTAACAAATAAGATTTGGAAACTTCTGTTTGTAGGGCAAGAGATTAATTAGAATAATAGAATAGCAATTAATCTGCAATCTATGTAAGAGAAGTCAACTTGTAAACACTGTCTACCTTGGAAATATCATATTAATAAAATGAAGTAAAATTTTAGATACATTAGAGGAAATGAGAACACCAATGGGGGTTACAATTCATGGAGAACTATTATCATAAGGTATCGACTTTGACATATATTTTATTCATTGAATAGTAACAGTTTGTATTTAATGTTCAAAAAAATAATACTTGAAAACGCTTAAATATATGCTATAATATTTGTAACTAGTTTATACATACTGATTTAGTGCACTAAAAAGTATGGTTGTTAGGGTTGTTACTGATAATGCAGGCAAAGCCTAAGTAAATAATTTTTTTCACATTTGTGAGGATAATTTTATTTATTTAGGCTTTTTTTGTTGCCTAAATAATAGAAAGGATGATTCGCTTGAAGATTAAAAGAGTATTTAATAACAATGTAGTATTAGTCTACAAAGATGACGACGAAGCTGTTATCTTTGGTAAAGGTATTGGTTTTCAAAAGAAGCATGGAGATACTTTAGACGAAACTAAAATTGGTAAGATTTTTACTACAAACAAAAAACAAAGTTCTAACTTTGAAACTCTATTTAATGAAATATCAACTGAATATGTAGATTTAACTTACAAAATTGTTGAACAAGCTGAATCAGATCTTAACATTGAGTTCAATAGTAGTATCTATATTGCTGTCATGGACCATATAAATTATGCATTAGTTAGAGCTCAAGATAATTTATTTATAAAAAATGACTTAATATGGGAAATTCAAAGAACTTATCCTAATGAATATAAAGCTGCTCTTAATACTTTAAGTATTATTAAAAAAGATACAGGTATAGAGTTACCAGTAGATGAAGCAGGAACTTTAGCAATACATTATTTTAATGCCGAAGATCATAAAAATCATTTAGATAACTCTTTAAAAGCTGCTGATATTATTCAAGGCATTGTTAAGATTATTCAATTCTATTTTAAAATAGAATTTGATCAAACTGATATGAATTATAACAGACTTATGACGCATTTAAGATTCTTTATAAATAGTCTATTAAGCAATGAAAAAAGAAATGAAAATGATGATGAATACTTATTTAATCAAATGGTTATTAAATATCCAGATATTTATGATTGCACTTTAAATATTCGTAAATATATTATGAATAAATTGAATAAAGAAGTAAAAAATGAAGAACTATTATATCTGATGATTCATATTAATCGTATTATAGAAAAAGAAAAAATAAAAAAGGAGACTTCGATTCATGAATAAATATGAACAACTTACTAAAGATATAGTAAGTGCGTTAGGTGGAGTTGAAAATATTCAAAGCGTTACTCATTGTGCAACAAGATTACGTTTTTCTTTAAACTCTAAAGATAAAGCTGATAAAGCTAAAATTGAAAAAATCAATGGTGTATTAGGTACACAAATCGGTGCAGGAACATTCCAGGTATTAATCGGAACACATGTTTCTGATGTTTACGATGAATTATTAACGATTCCTGGTGTTACAGGAAAAGGTGAAGTAGCAGATGATGAAGATACGACTATTGCTAGTGAAAAAGTAAGTTTATTTGATCGTTTTACTAGAATGATGTCTACAGTATTCTCTCCATATATTCCAGTATTAGCAACTGGAGGTATTGCAAGTGGAGTTGTTGGTTTATTAGCTAACCTAGGTGTAATGACTACAGATAGTTTAACTTATCAAACTTTCTATTCTATTTTTTATTCACTCATTTATTTCTTCCCAATCTTATTAGCATTTACAGCAGCAAAACATTTTAGATCTAATCAATATGTTGCTGCAGTATTAGGGGCAAGTATTATGTATCCTGGTGTTGCTGATTTATTGGTTGCTGGCGAAAAAGCTGATTTATTTGGTATTAATTTTCCAGCATTTCATTTTGCCAGTTCATTTATCCCAATCTTATTAGCAATTTTCTGTATGAGTTATTTTGAAAGATGGTTAAAGAAAACAGTGCCTGCTACGTTACAATTTATTGTTGTACCTGCTGCCTGCTTATTTATATTTGTACCATTAACGATTATGGTATTTGGTCCAGTAGGAAGTTTAGTTGCTAATGGAATCTCTACTGTATATCAAGCAGTTATGGCTTATCCAATTATAAGTTGCACATTATTAGGGGCTTTATTTTCATTAATTATTCTAGTAGGAATGCATTGGGCTGTAACTCCTATCATGTTAGGAATTTTAGCGACTCAAGGATATGAAGCAGGTCTTGCTGCTGGTGGTATGGGTAACTATGCTGTATTAGGAATTTGTTTAGCTGTTATGATTTTTGATAAAAACAAAGAAATGAAACAAACAGCTGGATCAAGTTCATTTACTTTAGCATTATGTGGAATTTCTGAACCTTGTCTATATGGTGTTATATTAAAAGATAAAAAATATATTATGAATATGTTAGTAGCTGGTGCTATTGGTGGATTCATTTGTGGTATCACAGGTGTAGCTGCAACTAACTTTGCATATGCTGGTATTTTATCATTTGGAGCATGGTTAACTGCAAAAAGTTTTGTATGGTATTGTGTGGCAATTGTCGTTTCTATTGTTGTTGGATTTGTATTAACTGCATTTATGTTAAAAACGAACCAATCAAAAAAAGCTTAAGTCCAAACGAAATAATTACATCGCCTGTATCAGGAGATGTGATTGATTTGATTTATGTCAATGATCCTTTATTTGCTAATGGAATAATAGGTGAAGGTGTAGCAATTCTTTCTGCCGATGAAGATATATGCGCTCCAATAAGTGGTGTGATTTCTGTATTGTATAAAACGAAACATGCTATTGGAATCACAAGTGATAATGGTGTGGAATTATTAATTCATATTGGAATTGATACTGTACGTTTGGACGGTAAATATTTTAAAAGTTATGTGCAGAAAGGTGAAAGAATTACATTAGGTCAAAAACTATTGTCTTATAATCAAAAACAAGTTCAATTAGAAGGTTATGATACTACAATTATGGTCATTGTTACTAATTCAAAAAAATATGATATGAACTGTTGTTATGGTTATGATATTAGTGAGGGAGAAAAAATTATTAATATTAAATAAGCAAAGGGGAAACAGAAGTTTCCCCTTGTATATAGAAAGTAGGTAAAATATGAAATATAAAAATTTATTTACACCAATTAAAATTAATCAAACAATAATTAAAAATAGGATTGTCGCTGCACCGATTGGAGATGTTTTTGAAGAAAAGGCAATAGGTGGAGCAGGGATAGTTGTTGCTGGACATGCAATTGTTGAATATGGTAGATCTAGTTTTGCTAGTCCAACAGAACCAGATGTGTTTTCTAAATATGAAGTAGAAAAAACAGTGGAAAGAATCAGAAAAATTCATGCTGGTGGAGCAAAAGCTTCTATTGAGATTTTCCACGGAGGGAGATATGCTAGAGTTTTAGATTTTGCTGTAGGGCCTCATGATGAAGTCAGAAAAGATGGAGTCGTTGTTAAAGCAATGGATGAACAAATGATGAAAGAAGTTTGTGATGCCTATGCTAATACTGCAAAAAATGCTATGGATGTAGGGTTCGATATGATTTTCTTGCACTTTGGGCATGGATGGTTACCTGCTCAATTCTTATCGCCTTTATTTAACAAAAGAGAAGATGAGTATGGTGGAAGTCTAGAAAATAGAATGAAATTTCCAAAAATGATTCTAGAAACAATTAGAAATAAAGTTGGACCTCATTTTCCTATTGATATGAGAATAAGTGCTAATGAGTGGGTAGAAGGAAGTATTGAATTTAAAGATGTTAAAACTTTTATTAAAGAAGTAGAACACTTAATTGATACTGTACAAATCTCCGCCGGATTAGATATTAATCATGAGGGTAACGTACATTGTATTACGACAAACTTTATCGAACATATGCCAAATCTAGAATATGCAGCACAGGTTAAAAAAGAAGTTTCTATTCCTGTTTCTGTAGTGGGTGCTGTATTATCTCCTCAAGAAGCAGATTCTATTATTGCGGAAGGGAAAGTAGATTTAGTTGCGTTTGGAAGGTCTTTTATCGCTGATCCTTCTTGGCCCAATAAAGCGATGGAGGGAAGGGATGATGACATCTCTCCTTGTTTAAGATGTTTACAATGCTATCATATATCAACAAATCATCGTAATGTTGGATGTTCAGTCAATCCTAGATTTATGAATGAAGACTTTATTCCGAAAACATTTACAACATCTGCTCATAGAAAAAAAGTTGTCATTATTGGTGGTGGTCCTGGTGGTATGAAAGCGGCAATCACAGCAAGTGAAAGAGGGCATGATGTTACTCTTTTAGAAAAAGACTCAAAACTAGGTGGTCAACTTAAATATATTTCTAAAGAGTTCTTTAAAGAAGATGTAAAAAAATTCTATAATCATTTGAAAGCACAAGTAGCAAAACATGATATCTTAGTGAAAACTCATTGTGAAGCAACACCTTCTATGGTTAAGGAGATGAATCCTGATGCAATTATAATAGCAGTTGGTGCGAGTGAAACTATTCCACCTATTAAAGGGATTGATAAAAAACTTGTAATTAGTGCGACTCATGCTTTGGAAATTGAAGATCAATTAAAAGGTAATATTGTTATACTTGGTGGTGGAACTGTGGGCGCAGAGATAGCTCTTGAACAATCACTTATTCATAAAAATAATGTTTCAATCATTGAACTGGGTGATGAACTAGCGACGCAAGGAAATATGCTATATAAAATTGGATTAAGACAAACTATGGAGAAATGTGAATCCTTAACAACTTATCTCAATACACAATGCACTGAAGTTAAAGATAACAGTGTCATCATAAAGAATGAAGCTGGAATTATCAAAGAAATTCCAGCTGATAAAGTTATTGTTTGTACAGGAATGAAATCATTAAATATATTAGCAGAATCTTTCTATGGAATTACACCAAATGTAACTATGATTGGTGATTGTGTTAAACCAAGAAAAATTATGGAAGCAGTTTTTGAAGGTCATTCAATTGCTTTAAATTTATAGGAGATAAATATGAGATTTTTTAATAGAAAAAAAGAGAATGAAAATAATATCAATATTGTATCTCCAATAAAAGGAGATGTATTACCAATTGAACAAACTCCTGATCAGTTATTTGCTGGAAAGGCATTAGGAGATGGAGTCGTTATTAAACCTAAACATGGAAGCTTATATAGCCCATGTCATGGTGTTGTTGAGGTTTTATTTCCTACAAAACATGCTATTGGAATAAGACTAGATAATGGCGCAAGTCTTTTCATTCATTTTGGCCTTGAAACAGTTCGTTTAAATGGACAAGGATTTGAAACCTTTGTAAAACAAGGTCAAAGAATCAAAAAAGGTAAATTATTACTTGAAGTGGATTTAGACTATATTAGAGAAAATGCAGCAGATGATTGCGTTATTCTTGCTATTTCTGAATTAAAAGATAATTTCACAATAAATAAGAACTATGGAGTACATGAAGTAGGAGATGATATTATTACTATTAAAGGTAAGTAGTATTTAAATGTAAGAAAAATAGCTTTGCATGATTAGTAATTATGCAAATTATAAAAAGACTGTGAGGATTTGAGATTTCAATCTTCACAGTTTTTGTAGTTTAGAGCTATTTTAGAAGTTGATTTTGAGAAAGATAAACTTCATGATTTCCAACAAAAAAGATATTATTAGACAATTTTGATGCACTAAGCATAGAAATATAGATATCATTGAAATGTATACTAGACTTTATATACAATTTGTAAAATAAAGTTAATTGTTATTTAATAAGTATCTCGAATATGTAGATTAACTACCTTTAGAATAAATTGTAGCAAATATAGAATATGCCTTAACAGAAGGACAATGACTATCTAATGAAAAAGTAAGAGAAGGTATCTTTTATAAAGGGTGTATATTTAATTGGTGATATAAAGTTTCTATGATAAAATAAAGTTAGAATTGTTAGAGATTTTTATAAACGATATATGATGAAAAATAATGCATCTTTGAATGAAGATTTTAAAATCATTGAGGAAATTGTTGGAAAGGTTAAAGAGTATAAGCCATTTTCAGATAATAATTATTCTATTGGATTAGAAGAAGGTGGGGGAATATTTGTTGTTATAAATAAATATTCAGACTTCACAATATTCAAGTTCTTAGTAAACTCATAGTTTACAGGAAGTCAGAATGAAAAATTTTTATTTCATAAGCTAAAAATGATTAGTTATAAATTATAATTTTCTATATGCATATGAAATGGTGGAGGATATATGAACTTTAAAGAACGTGCAAAGAATTTAAAACAAGATATTCCAACTGTCTTCTTATCTTTAAAAGATCAAGATATGCCTATGTTAGCAAAAATACTGGCGATGATTACTATTATATATGCACTTTCGCCAATTGACTTAATTCCTGATATTATACCAGTTTTGGGATATTTGGATGATATAATTATTTTACCATTTTTAATAGCATTAACAATCAAGTTGATTCCTAAAAATATATGGGAAAGAAATCACAATGCAGCTAAGGATTTATGGAAAGATGGCAAACCTAAAAAATGGTACTATGGAATTCCAATCATTTTGATTTGGATTTTGATTGTATTGTTTATTTTAAAAATATTATTCTTTTCATAAATCTTCTGAAAATTCATAAAAAACTGTGCTCATGATTTCATTATATGATCTTGTAGTTAAGTAAGTTTATTTTTATTGAGGAAGAAAGAAGTTCAAAGAATGAAAAGTCATAATATTTATGAAATATGAAGAATTTAATAAAAAATAAATCTAGCAGTTATTAAACGAGGAAATAGTGTTATTT